>SXGT01139427.1_pt1 | contig 23779 bp, 23 predicted proteins | sample 3176221 | NCBI WGS metagenome assembly SXGT01 (sample SAMN11356862, study PRJNA531348) | freshwater metagenome | isolation source: freshwater sample F1-120 | place: China: Fuxian Lake, Yuxi | collected 2017-12-25
CCCTGATCCTGGGCCGGGCGATCACGGGGCAGGCGGCATTCTAGAGTTAGAGCGCTAACGCTCGGCTCGCGGAGCCTCGCTGCTTGAGCCGCACATTTGGGCGCTACGCTCACGTCGCGGACGCTCGCTGCTTGAGCGCGGGTTGGAGCGCTATTGCTCTTCGGGCTGCGCTGCTTTCGGCTCGTCGTCCTCGGCCTGGGCGCCGCTGAGTTCGGGGGAGTAGAGGCCGGTGATGAAGCCGGCGGCGACGCCTTCGGGACGGAAGCGGGGGCCGAAGCGGGCGCAGGGATCCGGATCGGCGATGGCGCGGACCTCGCGCTCCGGCGGGGCGAAGGCGTCGCCCACGGCGTCGCCGAAGGGCTCGGCCAGCTGCACCGCATCGCCCACCCGCGACAGGGACGGATTGTCCGTGCCCACGGCCTGGGCGTCACGGGACCACAGGATCGCCGCCGCCTGGCCCTGATCATTGGCGGCCAGCAGCTCGGCCTCGGCGGCCAGCCCGCCGAGCGTGCCGGGCACCCGCAGGCCGATGGGGCCGGGAATGAAGAAGCCGGACGCGGCCGAGGCGGCCGAGGCTGTGCGGCCGGTCGGCCCGATCCGCGACACCACCGCCCGCACCCGGCCCGCGTCCATGGCGGGTTCCGCCAGCACGGTGAAGCGCTCGCTGACCTCGTAGCAGATCTGCCGGTCCACCTCGCGCAGCACCAGGGTCCGCTCGTAGTCGGTCAGCCCCTCGCCTACACCGGGGGCCAGGACGGCCGGTTCGATGAACAGGCGGTCGATCTGCGTTGCGAGGGCGTCGTCGCGCCGCTCCTGAATGGAGGCCCAGACCGTGCCCTCGCGCACGGCGAGGCCGTCATAGCCGCTGAGCAGGCCCGAGGGCTCCACCGCAGTCGTTCCGCAGGCCGCCAGGGCCAGGGCGCCGCAAGCCGCCGTCATTCCGTGAAATCGCATCCGTCTTCACCCGGTCAGAAACCATCAGCGGCGACCGTCGCCGCGAAGCCCTAGCTACGGTTCAGGCGCGAGGTGGTTGCATGGCGGTTCGCACACCGTTGTCATCCGGGCGCGTCGGTCTATCCTCGCAGCGAGGGCATGGAGGGGTCATGACGCAATCCGAGATCGCCGAGGCGGATCCGTTCGCGGGTCTGAGAGACATGTTTCAGGGCCGTCGCGTTCTGTTGCTGGAAGACGATCCGGCCCTGGCCGAGCATGTGGCTGACAGGCTGCTGAAGGCGGGGTTCACGGCTGTGGACCGGGTCGAGGCGGGCGAGCAGGCCCTGTCGCTGGCCGAGGGCGGCGGATACGACGTCATCATTCTGGACCGCATGACCGCCGGCATGGACGGGCTGGAGACGCTGAAGCGCATCCGCGCGGGCGGCGGCCCCTCGGCCGAGGCCCCGGCCCTGATGCTGACGGCGCTGGGCGGCGAACACCAGAAGGTGGAGGGCCTGCTGTCCGGGGCGGACGATTACCTGGCCAAGCCCGTTGGCGACGAGGAGCTGGTGGCCCGCATCGCGGCCCAGCTGCGCCGCGCCGCACGGGCCGCTCCGGCCGCCAACGGCGCGGACATCATCAACGGCCCGTTCCGCCTGGCGCCCGGTGCGCGGACCCTGAGTTTCGCCCTGGGGGACATGGAGTCGCGGCAGATCGAGCTGTCGCCGCTGGAGTTCGGCATCGTCTGCGAGCTGATGACCGCGCGCGGTCAGCCCGTGACCAAGACCATGCTGTGGGACCGGTGCTGGGTGGAGTGGAAATTCCTGCCCGACAATTTCGTCAACATCATCGACGCCCGTATCTCGGCGCTGCGGCGACGGCTGAAGGAGGCGACCCCGGAGCTCAGCGACGGTCTGCATCCCCTGATCGTGTCGGCGCGCAGCCAGAGTCTGATCTTCCGCGACCTGAGCGGGGTCGGGTGAGGCGGCCTTGATCCCCTCCAGACTGTTCGCGGCCCTGAGCCGGGCGGCGCTCAGGCCCACGGCCACCCAGCTGACGGCCGCCATGGGGGTCCTGGCGGCGCTGGCCCTGACCGGCTCGCTGGTCGTGACCGGGCTGGCGGTCCAGACCGACCAGCGGGAGAAGGCGGCTCTGATCGCCCTGCAGGACTTCGCCGCCATGGCCGCCAAGCTGGGGGCCGACGACAGCTTTTCGACCCAGACCCTGACCGACACGGACGCGGCCTGGCTGGCCGCCTGGCTGGAGGCGGTTCAGACGCGGCCGGGCGATGCACGGTCGCTGGAGGCGGTCTGCCGCACCGGCCGCGGCGGCGCGGGCGTACGCCTGATCGAGGCGCCGGGCGTTGCGCCGGCCGGCCTTGCGGCCCTGGCGGAGGCGGAGGCGGATCCCATCGAGCGCCTGGGCGACGGGGTCCATGTGCTGAGACTGGAGCGCGGCGCCCTGTGCCCGAATCGCGCGGTGGAGGTGGCCGCCGTGCGCCAGCCCTACGGCGCCCTGACCCTGACCGTGGGCCGGGTGGTGGAGCGCAGCGGCGCGCCCTGGGGCCGCGCGGTGCTGACCATTCTCGTGACCGGCGCTCTGATCCTGGTCTTCGGACTGGGGGCCGCGAGCCTGGCCCGGCGGCGCCTGGCCATCGACATCGAGCGGTTGAGCCAGACCCTGGACCGGGCGGCGGTGGGCGATTTCGCCGAGCGCGCGCCGGAGACGGCCGCCGCGCCGGAGCTGACCGGCCTGACGCGGCGGGTGAACCAGACGCTGGACCGGCTGGAGGAGTTGATGGGCTGGCTGCGGGACGCGTCGGACCAGCTGGCTCATGATTTCCGCACGCCCCTGGCCCGGGCGTCCTCGCGGCTGGACCGGCTGGCGGAGGCGACCGACGAGGCGGAGCGGGTGCGTCTGGCCGGTCAGGCGGGCGCGGACCTGGCCCAGCTGACCCGCGCCATGAACGAGGCCCTGGCGCTGCGGGACGGCGCGTCCTGGGTGTTCGAGACGGTGCGGCTGGACGACCTGGCCGCCCAGGTGATCGAACTGTACGAGCCCGTGGCGGCCGAGCGGGAGGTCAGCATTGTGGCCGATCTGGCCTTGGTGGAGATTCCGGGCGTGCGCACCCTGCTGCAGCGGGCGGCGACCAATCTTCTGGACAATGCGGTGAAATATTCGCCGCCGGGCGGCGTCGTGCGCGTCACCGTGGCCATGGACGGCGGGGAGGCCGTGCTGCGCGTGGCGGATCAGGGGCCCGGCTTCGCCGGGTCAGCGGCCCAGACGCCTGGCGAGGGGCCGGAAAGCCATGGCATGGGCCTGCCGTTCGTGCGCGCCGTGGCGCGCCGACACCGCGGCGACCTGATCATTGATGACGCATCAACAGGGGCTGTCGTCACGGCGCGTTTCCGGGTCTAGTCTATGATCCGAATTCAATGGGGGGCTTGCTGCGTGAATACGATCCAACTGCGCCGGACGGTGGCTGTGGCGGCCCTGACCATCAGCTTGACGACGGCGGGCGCCGCCTGGGCCCAGATACCCCCGCAAATGCCCTATGACGCCGAGCGGGGTGTGTTCACCTTCGCGGCCGGGATCGAGCCGAGTCTTCCAGCCGTTGTGGCCATCACCACCCTGGGCGCCGGGGGCGGCCCCTCGCGCGGGGACGACGGTCCCAAGGAGATCTCGGGCGGATCGGGCGTCATCATCGACGCGGCGGGCGGGGTGATCATCACCAACCACCACGTGATCGAGAACGGCACGGCGTTCCGCGTCGATCTGCTGGACGGCCGGTCCTATCGCGCTGAACTGCTGGGTGCGGACCGGGCCACGGACATCGCCGTGCTGAGAATCGCGGCGCCGGACCTGACCCAGGTCCACGTGGCGCCCGCCGGAACCCTGCGCAGCGGCGACCTGGCCTTCGCGGTGGGCTATCCGCTGGGCCTGGATCAGACCCTGACCATGGGCGTTATCTCCGGCCTGGGGCGGTCGGGACTGGGCGATGCGGTCGAGGACTACATCCAGACGGACGCGGCGGTGAACTCGGGCAATTCGGGCGGTCCGCTGCTGGACAGCCGGGGCCGGCTGATCGGCATCAACACGGCGATCCTGTCAGGCGGCGGCACGAGCGGCGGCAATGACGGCATCGCCTTTGCCGTGCCCATCAACATCATGCGCTTCGTCACGGACCAGATCCTGGCCACCGGGGAGGTGGTGCGCGGCGAAACCGGGGCGACGGTGTCGTCCCTGACGCCCCGCCGGGCCGAGGACATGGGGCTGGAGATCGGCCGGGGCGCGGTGGTCGAGGACGTGGTCCCCGGCTCGCCCGCCGACCGGGCGGGCCTGCGCCGCGGCGACGTCATCACCGGGCTGGAGGACAGGGTCGTGTCAAACGGCGGCACGGTCCAGGCCATGACGGGCATTGCGCCGCCGGGAACCTCGCTGGAAGCGACCTATCTCAGGGACGGCCGGTCGGCAACGACGACGATGACGGTGCAGCGGCCAAACGGCCCTTCCATCGCCCTGGGTGCGACGGGCCTGTCGGCCCACGGCGCGCGCTTCGCCGACGGCGCGGCCGGGGTTGAGGTGCGCTCTGTGGAGGCCGGTTCGCCGGCGGCCCAGGCCGGGTTGACGGCCGGAGACGTGGTCACCCGGGCCGGGAACGCCACGGTGCGCCGGGCGGCCGATCTGGAGCGGGCCCTGTCGGGCGCGCGGCGCGAGATCACGGTGACGGTGACGCGAGGCGGGGAGACGGCGACGGCGACCCTGCCGGGCGCCTGACCTCGGGGGCCTGATCTCGGGGGGCTGACCCCAAACGCAAAACGCCCGCGCGACCGGGAGGGGGAGGTGTCGCACGGGCGTCTCGCTTGGAGGTTTGTCGGCCCGTCGAGGCCCCATGAAATCCAGGGGGGCTGGGGGGGCTGTTCAGGATCCGGGATCTCCGGCGACCCCGACCGGCCGACACTGCTTATCTGGGCGCCCAAACGGGCGTTGGAAGGACCGAAACAGGGCCTTTTCGTGTTCGCATCATTTTTCTTCAGGGGCCGGTCAAATCCCCGTTCCCGCCGCTGGCGTCACAGGCGGTTCGCGCTAAGCTGAACGCGATGAGCGCCGACGCCTCCGACAGTCCCGCAAACCACGGCCCGGCCGGCCCGGTGTTCTTCGATCGCCGCGAGCTGGACGCCATGCTCAGGGTCTATGGCCGCATGGTGGCGGCGGGCGAATGGCGGGATTACGCCATGGCCCCGGGCAAGGACGCGGCCGAGTTCGCGGTGTTCCGCCGCGCCGGGGACGCCCCCGCCTACCGCATCGAGAAACGCCCGGCCCTGGCCCGTCGCCAGGGCGCCTGGGCGGTGATGAACCAGAGCGGCATGATCCTGAAGCGCGGCCGCGACCTGGCCCAGGTGCTGCGCGTGTTCGACGCCCGTCGATTTCAGGTGGTGGAATAAGAAAAGGCCCCGGATCACTCCGGGGCCCATCTTGGTTGGCCTACCGCGCCTTGCGCTACTTGAGGCCGTTATGCGCCAGGGCGCTCAAGTAGCGAGCGTCCGCGACGCGAGCGTTAGCGCACCAACAACACGCTCAAGCAGCGAGGCTCCGCGAGCCGAGCGTAGCGCACTAAAAATCCCCTATTCACGCCCGCCCATGAAGGCCAGCAGGAACTGGAACAGGTTCACGAAATTGATGAACAGGGCCAGGGCGCCGAAGCCGGTGGCCACGCCCATGGCGGCCTTGTCGCCGCCGAGCGCGTAGTAGGTCATCTTCAGGCGCTGGGTGTCATAGGCGATCAGGCCCGAGAAGATCAGCACGCCCAGGGCGTTGATGACGAAGTACATCAACGGATTGGCCAGGAACATGTTGACCACCATGGCGATGATCAGACCGATCACGCCCATGATCAGGAAGGTGCCCCAGCCGGACATGTCCTTCTTCGTGGTGTAGCCCCACAGGCTGAGCGCGCCGAAGGCGGCCGCCGTCACGAAGAAGGTCGAGGCGATGGACGTGCCTGTGTAGACCAGGAACACCACGCCCAGACCGGCGCCGATGGTGGCGACCACGGCCCAGTAGAGCAGGTTCACCGCGCCCGCCGTCGGATTCTTCATGAAGAACATGGAGCCGAACAGCATGGCCAGCGGCGCGAAGGCCACGATCATGCCCAGCGGGGTGTAGCCGACGCCGCCCTGGGCGGTTTCGGCGAACAGATACTGGCCCACCGCCGGCACATTGCCGGTGACGTAGGCAAGGGCGCCGGCCACAACCAGGCCAAGGGCCAGCTTGTTGTAGACGCCCAGCATGAAGGCGCGCAGGCCGGCGTCCACCGCCATGTCCGCGCGGGCCGGAGCCTGGGCCGGATAGCCTCGGTTGAAGTCGTTCATCGCGTCTCTCTATCTCCATATGGCCGGGTCTCGACCCGGCCTTCATCGCCAATATCGGAATCCCCACCCATCCTTGCAAGCAAAACCGGTTTGTCACGGTTCGCGGCGCCGCGTTAGTGATGCGACATGATCAGACTGTTCGCCGCCGTTCCGATCCCTTTCGACATTGCGGAAGGCCTGGCGCGGCGCCAGCGGGGCCTGCCCGGCGCACGCTGGCGGCCTGCCGAGGCGCTGCACATCACCCTAGCCTTCTACGGCGCCCTGGGCGAGCCGCGCGCCGACGACCTCGCCGCTGAACTGACAAGGGCCCGGGTCGATCCGTTCGATCTGACACTCGAGGGCGTCGGGGCCTTCGGCGACGGCCACAGGACCCGCGCCCTGTGGGCCGGGGTGGCCGCTTCGGAGCCCCTGAACATCCTCGCCGGCCGGTGCCGCGTGGCGGGCCAGCGGGCGGGCGTGGTCATGGAATCCCGTGACTATCGGCCGCATGTCACCCTGGCCTATCTGAGAGGCGCCGAGGACGATCGTGTCGGGGCCTGGATGACCGGCCACAATCTGCTGCACTCGCCGCCCTTCCGGGTGGACCGGTTCGGCCTGTACACCAGCGTCCTGACAGACGCGGGATCCCATTACACCCTGGAGCGGGAGTATCTGTTTTGAGCAAGGTGACGATCGAGACCGAGCGGTTGATCCTGCGCCCCATCGAGATGGCGGATTTTCCCCGCTGGGCCGAGTTCATGGCTGACGAGGTCAGCGCGCAATTCCTGGGCGGGGCCCAGCCGCCCGCCGCCGCCTGGCGCGGCTTCATGGTCATGGCGGGGGCCTGGCATCTGACCGGCGCGTCCATGCTCTCGGTGATCGAGAAGTCGAGCGGCCTGTGGGTCGGGCGGCTGGGGCCGTGGGCGCCACTGGACTGGCCGGGGACGGAGGTGGGCTGGGGCCTGCACCGGGACGCCTGGGGCAAGGGCTATGCGGTGGAGGGGGCGGCGGCGGCCATGGACTACGCCTTTGACGTGCTGGGCTGGGACGACGTCATCCACTCCATCGCTCCGGACAACCGGCCGTCGCAGAAGGTGGCGGAACGGCTTGGCTCGACCAATCGCGGGCCGGGGCGTCTGCCGCCGCCGTTGCAAGGTCTGACCGTCGACATCTGGGGCCAGACCCGGGCGCAGTGGAAGGCGCGGCCGCGTGCCTGATTCACCGTATCGGCGGAATCGCGAAGCGATTCCACCTCAACCGATCAGGCTCTAGGTCGCGCCGGTGCGCTCGCGGAAGGTCTGTTTCATGGTGGCGACCCAGCCGGTGAAGGTGTCTGTGCGCGCCGCCAGGGTGGCGAAGTCCGAGGCGCTCTGGTCCGATCCCGGCCCCGCCAGGGCGATGCGCAGGGCGCCGGATGAGCGCGCGCCCTCGATGAAGCCGGCATAGCGTTCCGACAGGCGGGCCAGGGGCGCGGGCTCGCGGGCCAGGCTGTAGCCCACGCCGGCGCGGATCAGCCGGGTCTCCTCGGCCGCAGTCAGTGGCGTTGAGGCGTCGCGCCACCGCTCGCCCAGCAGGGCCTCATAGGTCGCGGCGGCCGCGCCATAATCCAGTCGCCGCCAGTGCAGGTCGGCGCGCACCTCGCGGGCGGGGACGCTCTGGTCCGATCCCAGAATCTCCAGCGCATGGTCATAGCGGCCCAGCTCCATCAGGGCGCGGGCCTCGACCGCCCGGCGCTCGGCGTTCAGGGCGTTCGGCAACAGGGTGGTGCGGGTCGCCCAGATGGCGCGCAGGGCCTGCTCCGGCTGACGGTTCATCAGATAGACGGCGGCCAGGTCGGTGGCGATCTGGGCCTGGGCCACGCCGTCCAGCCGGTTCTCGACCTGATGCTGCAGCAGTTCGGCGGCGGGCCCCAGCAGGTCCACGTCGATCAGACGGCGGGCCAGGCGGCGCACCATGTCGTCGCCGTCGGCGCCCACGGGCGTGAGCTCGCGGAAGTCGTAGAACAGGGCCAGGGCCTGGACGGGCTGCAGGCCGTCGGCGGCGCCCTCCAGGAACAGGCTGCGGAAGGCCTGGGCCAGGTCCTGCTGCAGTTCGGAGGACTGGGGCAGGGACGAGAACCGGGTTCCGGCCCCGCGCAGGGCGTCCAGCGCCTCGCGGTAGCGGCCCTGGGAGAGATAGATGCCGCCCAGCGAGCGGATCACCTCCAGCTCCACGGCGTCGCCGCGCCAGCGCCAGCGCAGCGGCTCCAGCTCGGCCGCGGCCTGGGTGGGGGTCAGGTCGCCGCCTGCCATGCGCAGGCGGATCGCGCCCAGCCGCGCGGGGGTGGAGAGGCCGTCCAGCGGTGCGCGGGCCACGGCCTGGTAGACGGCCAGGGCGCGGTCGGTCTGGCCCTCCAGCTCGAACATCCGGGCCTGTATCAGGCGGGCTCCCAGTTGGTCGGCGGCGGGCGGGTTCTGGCTGAACACATAGGCCAGCAGGGAGCGGGCGGCGGTCAGGTCGCCGGTCTCCAGCGCCGCCAGGGCGTGGGCCGTGCCGAAGCGGGCGCGCCAGACGGGCGGGAACTGGTCGATGGCCCGCGCGCCTTGCGCGAAGGACTGCCGCGCCGTGGCCCAGTCGGACTGCTGGACCGCGATGTAGCCGCGCCAGACGGCGGCGGACGGGTCATTGGCGAGCGCCGAGCCGGAGAAGTCGGCCAAGGCTTCGTTCTGGCGGCCGATGGCCGCGCGGGCGGCGCCGCGAAGGCCGCGCACCTCCGGCTCGCTGGCCATGGCGGGGGCGGCGACGACAAGGGCGTTCAGGGCGCCGATGGCCTCATGATGCAGGCCCGTGCCGATCAGGAACCGGGTCAGGGCCAGCCGCGCTTCGACCGGGGCGCGGGGATTGTCCTCGGATTCGGCGGCTTCGCGGGCAGCCTCGGCCTGAAGCTGACGGCGACGGGCGCCGAACTCGGCCTCTCCCGTGTCGGCCCATGTGGCTAGGATGAGGGCGGCGTAGGGCGCGCGCCGCGGCGCGCCGGCCTGGGCGGCGGCGGCCTGAAGGCTGTCGGTGGGGCGCGACAGGCTGAGGCCCGAGGGACGCGTCATGCGCACCAGATCGCCCTGGACGGACACCCTCAGGTCGTCCGTGGCGGTTTCGATTCCCAGGCCCTGGGCGGTGGGCAGCAGCGTCAGGTCGACCAGACGGCGGCGCGAGCCCATGCTCTTGGCCGGGGCCAGGGCCGTGACGGCGGCGAAGCGGTCGCCCACCAGCGGATCGGTCAGCCAGACGGCGCGCCCGGCGCCGGCCAATTCGGCCACCAGGGCGGTGGGGCCGCTGTCCTCGTCGCGGCTCAGCAGGATACCGCCGGGCCCGCCGGCGGGGCCGCCGAGGGACACGGTCCAGGCCGCGCCCTCGCCGTTGGCGCTGAGGGTCAGGTTTTCGGGCGCCGCGATGCGCACGGCCACATAGTCAGGCCCGGCCGCCCATCGGACGCCCGTGGCGGGACCCAGGTCGCGGCCGGCCTCATCATTCAGGTCCAGACGCGCGGCATGGTCGAAGACGATCCAGACGGCCTCGCCCCGGCGGAACACCGCGGCGCCCACGGGGGCGGCCCATTCGAAGCGCAGCTGAAGACGGTCGGGGCCGGCGGTGACGGCCACGGGCACCACGCCCGAAGCCGGGACGGCGGGTGAGGGGGCGGCCGCAGGACCCTGTCCGGGCGCGTAGAGATTGATGAAGACGGCGCCGTCGGCGCGGCCGGTGATCGCCTGGGCGCCCTCAAGCAGGTGGATGACCACCTCGGTTCCGCCCTGGACGCCGCGCGTCTCGACGCGCTCGACCCCGGGGGGCGGATCGACCCGCAGGCGCGCGATGTCCGGCGCGGCCGTGGAGCCCACGCGGATGATGATCTGACGGTTCTCGCGGCGGATGCGGGCGCGCGCGCCGATCACTCCGGCGAACTCCACGCGGGTGAAGGTGTCATTGGCCCCGATACGGACGGCCACGGGCTCGAGCGCGGCGTCCTGGGCGGCGCTGGGCGCCATGGGGGCGAGCGCCATCGTCCCCGCGGCCGTCAGGGCCACGGTGGTCTTCAGCAATCCCTTGCGCGCGGCCTTTCCCGACATGGGGGCAAGGTGGACGAAAAGCCCTTTAATCGCGGTTAACGGATGGTGACCGGAGAGGCCTGGATCAGGCCTTCTTCTCAGGGGTCAGGTCCGGCCAGTCGGCCATGGTGCCGGTGCTTTTCGGCGGGTTCTCCGAACCGGTGAACACGCCTTGAAGTTTCGCTCCCGGCTTCAGGAAAACGATCACGTCCTCGTACTCGTACAGCACCACGCGCTGGGTGCTGTTGGCCAGGCGCACGGCCATGGTGGAGATCGGGGTGTCCAGGTCGTCGGCCATGGATGTCGTCCTTGGTTTGAAAGGGGTCAGGATTCGCGGGCCAGGGCTTGATCGCGCAGGGCCTCGTTCATGGTCTCGCACGCCAGGCGCAGGCTGCGGCGATGTTTCATGAACCAGCTCTCGCCGCGCATGCCGCCATAGATCTCGCCGTTGGTGACGATGCAGCTGCCACGCGCGATCTCGTCGATCAGCACATAGCGGGTCGAGGTGAACTGCCAGCCGCGTTTTTCAGCCCAGACCAGCTTGGAATAGGGAACCCAGTCGCCCAGGCGGGCCTGAACCCGGCGCTCGCCCAGTCCTTCGATGCGCTCGACCAGGCTGAGCGGGGCGCCGAAGCCGAGCGCACCCTCGGCCTCAACAAAGACGGGGTTCCAGTGTGGCCAACGCCCCAGGTCCGACAGCACCTCCCAGAGGGCGTCGGAGGTGGCGGGCACGCCGATCTTGTTCTCGACACGAAAATCCATGGGCGGGCTTTTACAGCATCATGCGGCGTGAGGAAGGCGTCACGACAGGTTCTGCTTGCCCTCGGGACCGGGCTGGGAGGCCGGACCTTCGACGGGGCGGCGGCTGCGGCCGGACGGGGCGGCTTTCAGGGGCGTGCTGACGAAGCACAGGATCAGGGCGGCGGCCAGCAGCACCGAATTGCCGATGAACGGCCCCGGTTCGGCCAGTTCGTACAGGGCCACGCCAATGACGGGCGGGGCCAGAAAGCTGAGCCCGGCCAGCGACATGATGAGCCCGGCGATGGAGCCCTGCTCGTGGGGCTCCACGGCCAGGGACGACCCGGCGGTGAAGCCCGGGCGGGCGAAGCCGGCGCCCATGGAGACCACCGCGTAGCCCACGACCACGCCGAAGAAGCCGGGTGCGGCTATGCTCATGAGATTACCGACCAGGGCCAGGGCCGCGCCCCAGCGCATCAGCTCGCGCGGCTGCATCTTGAGCATGGGGATCAGGCCCCACTGCACCATCAGGGTGGCGGCGGCGCCGGACAGCATGGCGACGCCGATGAAGGACTGGGCCTCGCGTCCCGGCAGGCCCATCTCGTCGATGACGTGAAAACCCAGCACGGCGATATTCACCGCCTGGGCCCCCGTGACCAGCAGGCCGTAGATCAGGAAGTCGCGCACGCGCAGGTCCTTCCAGAGCCCCTTGCCGGCCGGGTCGCCGGGCCTGACCGGGTGGCGGACCACGTCGCCGCTGGGCAGGCGCTTCCACAGCAGGATCAGCACCACCAGCCCCATGAAGGCGAAGGCGTACATGGGGCCGGCCAGACCCACGAAGGGCAGGACGAAGAAGGGCGCCAGGGCCGGCCCGATGACGGTGCCCAGCCCCTGGGCCGAGGCCAGCATGGACATGGCGCGGGTGCGCGCACGACGCGAGGTGCGGTCCGCCACATAGGCCTGGGCGGCGATGGGGGCGGCGGAGCCCAGCAGGCCGTACACCGCCCGCGCGATGGCCATCAGCACGAAGGCCACCGGCGCCGACAGCCAGTGCACCAGCCCCAGAGTGGCCGCGATCCCGAAGCCCAGCATGGAGATGATGAAGCCGGTCAGGCCGATCATCATCACCCGCTTGCGCCCCCACCGGTCCGACAGGCGCGCCCAATAGGGCGAGGCCACGGTCCACAGCAGGGCCGACAGGGCGAAGGCGAAGGCCACCAGGGTGTCGGCCAGACCGAACTCGCGCCCGATGGCGGGCAGCACCGACTGCAGCGCCATGTTGCCGGCGCCCGCCGTCAGGGTGACCGCGAACAGCAGGCCGAAGGCTTCGGACTTGAGCTTCATGGGCGTCGCCCCTGCGGCCCTTGCGCCGTCCGCCCGCCCGCGCCCATGATCGCGGGGCTGAACAGGAGGGACGGGAATGCGCGGACGGTACGGATCATGGACGGTCGGAATGCTGGCGGGGGCGGCGCTGGGCGCCCTTTCACTTCCTGCCTACGCCCAGTCGCCCATCTCCGCCAGTGAGGTGCGCGAACAGGCCGAGGCGATCCAGCCGCAGGTGGTGGCATGGCGCCGCCATCTGCACGCCAATCCCGAACTGGGCTTCGCCGAACACGATACGGCGGCCTATGTGGCCGAACATCTGCGCGGCCTGGGGCTGGAGGTGCGCACGGGCGTGGCGGCCACCGGGGTCATAGCGATCCTGCGCGGCGGCGCGGGAGACGGGCCGGTTGTGGCGCTGCGGGCCGACATGGACGCCCTGCCGGTGCGCGAGGCCACGGGCCTGCCGTTCGCCTCGACCGCCACGGGCGAGTACCAGGGCGCGACGGTGCCGGTGGCCCACGCCTGCGGCCACGACGCACACATGGCCATGCTGATGGGCGCGGCCCAGATCCTGGCCGGGATGAAGGAGCAACTGGCCGGAACCATCGTCTTCGTGTTCCAGCCCGCCGAGGAAGGCGCGCCTCCGGGCGAGCCCATGGGCGGCGCGGCGCGCATCCTGGCCGAGGGCGGTCTGGATGATCCGCGGCCCCAGGCCATCTTCGGCCTGCATGTGACGCCGGGCGAGGCGGGGACCCTGCGCTATCGGCCCCGGGGCTTCATGGCCGCGTCGGACCGCGTGGACATCACCCTGACCGGGGTCCAGACCCATGGGGCATGGCCGTGGCGCGGCGTGGACGTGATCGCCGCCTCGGCCGGGATCATCAACACCATCAACACCCTGACGGCGCGCACGGTGGACCCGACCACCACGCCGACCGTTTTCACCATCGCCACCATGAACGCGGGCGTGCGCTACAATATCATTCCCGACACTGCGGCCCTGAGTGGCACCCTGCGGACCTTCGACGTGGCCCAACGCGACGATCTGGTGGCGCGGGCCACCGCGGCGGTGGAGCACGTGGCCCACGCCCACGGCGCCGAGGCGGAGATGACCGTGTTCCAGAACGCGGCCCTTGTGTTCAACGACCCGGATCTGTCCGCCTGGCTGGCGCCGGTGCTGGAGGAGGTGGTGGGCGCCGAAGACCTGAACGCCGCCACGCCGCCGACCACCATCGCCGAGGACTTCTCCTACTATCAGCAGCAGATTCCGGGGGTGTTCTATCATCTGGGCGCCACGCCCGAGGGCGTCGACCCGGACGACTCGCCGCCCAACCACTCGCCGCTGTTCGACGTCAACGAAGCGGTGCTGCCGATCGGGGTGACCACCCATGTGATGAGCGCGGTGCGGTTCCTCGAGCGGGCGGACCAGGCCGACCTTCCAATCCGGGCGTCGCCGTCATAACGTCCCCGTGATCTCCGGGGACAGAATCGCATGGCTTTTCCGCATCGCAGGGCCGTCATCGGCGCCGGGCTGGCCGCTTCGGCGCTGGGCCTGAGCGCGTGCGGGCGGTCCGAGGCCCCGGTGGACGAACAGGGGCGCGTGCGCCTGCGCTTCGCCACCGACTGGCGGGCCCAGGCCGAGCATGGCGGATTCTATCAGGCGCTGGCGTCGGGGGCCTACGGGGCGCGCAATCTGAACGTCCAGATCATCCAGGGCGGGCCGGGCGTGAACGTGCCCCAGCTGCTGGCGTCCGGGGCGGTGGAGCTGGGCATGGGGTCCAACAGCTTCATCCCGCTGAATCTGGTGGCCGAGGGCGCGCCGGTGAAGGCGGTGGCGGCCTATTTCCAGAAGGACCCGCAGGTGCTGATCGCGCACCCCGACCCGGCGCTGGAAGGCATCGCGGATCTGGCCGGGCGGCCGTTCCTGCTGGCCACGGCGTCGCGGGATGCGTTCTGGGTGTGGCTGAGGGCCCGGTACGGCTTCACCGACGACCAGGTGCGCACCTACACCTTCAATCCGGCCCCGTTCCTGGCCGACGAGCGGGCGGTGCAGCAGGGTTATCTGACCAGTGAGCCTTACACGATTGAGCAGGTCGGCGGATTCGAGCCGCGGGTGTTCCTGCTGGCGGACGAGGGCTATCCCTCCTACGCCTGCATGGTGCTGGCGCCCAACGCCTTCGCCCGGGACAATGACGAGGCCCTGCGGGCCTTCATCGCCGCCTCGGCCGAGGGCTGGCACGACTATCTGAACGGCGACCCGGCCGAGGCCGACGCCCTGATCATGGCCGACAATCCGGAGATGACCGCCGAGGTGCTGGCCCAGGCCCGCGAGGCCCTGAGGGAAAACCAGATCGTGCAGGGCGGCGACGCGGCCATCATGGGCATCGGCGCCATGACCGAGGACCGCTGGCGCGACTTCTTCGCGGTGACGTCGGAGGCGGGGGTCTATCCCCAGGCCCTGGACTGGCGCGAGGCGTTCACCCTGGAGTACCTGCCGGGGCGGGGCTAGCGGGTCGCGCCCGGCTTCCAGAGCACGTCATCGGCCCCATTCGCATTGGCGCGGCGGCCGGCGACGAACAGCAGGTCCGACAGGCGGTTCAGATAGATCACCGCTTCGGGGGTGACGGTCTGGCCGGACTCCACCAGCCGCACGGCCTCGCGCTCGGCGCGGCGGCAGACGGTGCGGGCCAGATGCAGATGGGTCGACAGGGGCGAGCCGCCCGGCAGGATGAAGCTGTCCAGCGGTTTCAGGGCGTCGTTGATCTCGTCGATCTCGCACTCCAGCCGCGCCACCTGGGACGCCACGATGCGCAGGGCTTCCCACCTGGGCGGCGGATCGTGGGGCGTGGCCAGGTCGGCGCCCAGATCGAACAGCTCGTTCTGGATGCGGGCCAGCTTGGCGTCGATGCGGTCATGCTGGGCGGTGTGAAGGCGGCACAGGCCGATGACGGCGTTCAGTTCGTCCACCGCGCCGTAGGCCTCGACCCGCAGGTCCGACTTGGAGACCGGCTCACCGTTGGCCAGGCGGGTGGCCCCGTCATCGCCGGTCTTTGTGTAGATCTTGTTCAGCACGACCATGGGCGGGTCAGCCTCCGTTCTGGGACTTCCACCACATGCCCGCCACCAGCAGGATGATGGCGACAGCCTGAAGCGCCACACGCAGGCGCATCAGCTTGTTGGAATGGGATCGGGCGAACTCGCCGCCGCGATAGAGCGAATAGATGCCCATGAGCAGGGTTACGGCCACGGCGCCGATGGCCAGCAGGATCAGGATGTCGAACACGTTTTCCATGACCCGGTTCTACGCGCCCCCGTGACGACGCGCTAGCGACGCGACGCCGCGGAGGACTGGCGCACCGCCTCGAACTCGTCGCCCTCGGTCCATTCGGGCCAAAGGTCCGAGTTGGCCAATTCGGCCCCCACATCGAACAGCAGCTGAACATTGGCGGCGGCCGCGCCCATGGTCCAGGTCTCGTCCCACTCGTCGGACGGCTGGTGATAGCGGTTCTGCACATAGTCGCGGCTGGCGTCGTTGTGGCCGGTGAAGTCCGCCGCCGCGAACAGGGCGGGCACGCCCCGGCGCGCCAGGGGGAAATGGTCAGAGCGGTAGAAGGCGCCGGCGTGGGGCGCGGGATCAGGGATGACCGTGCGGCCCGCGGCCTGGACATGGCGTTCGAGAATGGCGTCCAGCTGGCTCTTGCCCGGACCGATGATGACCACCTGCGGGTCGATGTCGTCGCCAGGCAGGAAGGAGTCCATGTTGATGTTAGCCACCGTGGTCTCCAGCGGCGACAGCGGATTGACCGCATAATACTCGGCGCCCAGCAGGCCTGGCTCCTCCGCCGCCCAGGCCATGAAGACCACCGAGCGTTCGGGCGCGGGCGCTTCGGCGAACAGGCGGGCCAACTCCAGCAGGGCGGCCAGGCCCGTCGCATTGTCCACCGCGCCGTTATAGATGTCGTCGCCGTCCGCATCGGGCGTGGCGCGGCCGAAGGCGTCCCAGTGGGCGCCGTAGATGACCGTCTCGTTGGGGCGCTCGGCGCCGTCCACGCGGGCCACCACGTTCTGCGTTTCGATGCGGTCCACGGTCTGGCGGAAATCCACCGACAGGGTGACGCCGTCCAGCTCGACCGGCTGGAAGTCGCGCTGCTGGGCGGCGGCCTTGAGCGTGTCGAAGTCCAGACCGGCCTGTTCCAGCAGGGCCTCGGCCTGTTCGCGCTGGATCCAGCCCTGGAAGGGCGCGCGGTCGGTGTTCGGGTCTTCACGCACGATGTCCAGCTTGGGCGCGGGGGCGGAGTTCTGGAGCACGCTCCAGCCGTAGCCGGCGCCGGAATCCTCGTGGATCACCAGCACCCCGGCCGCGCCCTGACGCGCCGCCTCCTGGAATTTGTAGACCCAGCGGCCGTAGAAGGTCATGGCGTTCCCGTCGAACAGGCCCGCCGTGGGGTGATCCTCGGGGACCTCGAAGTCCGGGTCGTTGACCAGAACCACCATGATCTTGCCGGTCAGGTCGACGCCCTTGAAGTCGTCCCAGTCGCGCTCCGGCGCGCTGACGCCGTAGCCCACGAAGACCAGCGGGGCGTCGGTGACGGTGATGCGGGTCTCGGGCCGGTCGCTGCTGACCAGAATGTCGGGGCCGCGCTCAAGGGTGCGGGTCCAGCCGTCGGCGGCTGCGGTGATGGTGGCGGGGCCGTCCTGGGCCGTGCGGCTGAGGGGGACGGTCTGGATCCACTGGCCATCGGGGCCGCCGGGCTGCAGGCCGAGAGCCCGGAACTGCTCCACCAGATAGTCGACCGTGGGCTGCTCGCCGGGACCGGCGGGGCCGCGCCCCTGAAAATCGTCGGAGGCGAGAACCCGGACGTAGTCGTTCATGCGGGCGGCGTCGACCGCGATCTCGGGCCCTTCCGACGACTGGGCGCAGGCGGCCAGCAGGGCGGCGGAAAGTACGGGAAGGAGAGCGCGGCGCAGGGACATGAGGGACTCCGGTCCGGTCAGGGATCAGTCCCAAGGCTGCCTGCCGGGACCGGCGGAGTCGACCCCGGCGGCGGAATTCAGCCCAGCCAGTCCGCCGCGCCGAGGCCCGCCGCGCGGCCCGTGGCGAAGCAGCCCTGCAGAAGATAACCGCCGGTGGGGGCCTCCCAGTCCAGCATCTCGCCCGCCACGAACACCCCCGGCAGGGCCGTCAGCATCAGGCGCTCGTCCACCGCGTCCCACGCGATCCCTCCGGCGCTGGAGATGGCCCGGTCCAGCCCCTGCACGCCGGTCAGGGTCAGGGGCGCGGCCTTGATGCGGGCGGCGAGGGCGGCCGGGTCGTCGGGAAGGCGGTCGCCGGTTTCACGCAGCAGGCCGATGGCCACGGGCGACAGGCCGGCGGCCTTTCTCAGATGGTTGGACATGGACCGGGACCCGCGCGGACGGGCCAGCCGGTCGGTCAGGGCCGCGAGGCTCAGATCCGGTTTCAGGTCGATGGTCAGGACGGCGCGGCCGTCGCGCTCCACGGCGTCGCGCAGGGGGGCGGACAGGGCGTAGACCGCCCCGCCCTCCAGCCCGTAGGCGGCGATCATGGCCTCGCCGCGCACGGTGCGGCCGTCGAAGCTGAAGGCGGCGCCCTTGAGCGGCTGGCCCGCGAAGCGGTCGATGAAGGTGGCGCTCCAGTCGGCCAGGAAGCCGCTGTTGGCCGGGCGGAAGGGGGCGACGGGGACGCCGCGCGCGGTCAGCCGTCCGGCCCAGTCGCCGGTGGACCCCAGACGTGGCCAGCTGGCGCCGCCCAGGGCGAGCACCACGGCGTCGGGCGCCTCGGCGCGCTCGCCGTCCGGCCCGGCGATGATCAGGCGGCCCTGGTCATCCCAGCCGCGCCAGTCCTGCCGCGTGCGGATATCCACGCCCTGTTCGGCGAGGCGGGCCAGCCACGCGCGCAGCAGGGGCGAGGCCTTCATGGCGCGGGGGAAGATGCGGCCGCTGCTGCCTGTGAAGACCGGTTGGCCCAGCGCCTCGGCCCAGGCGGTCAGGGCGGCGGGTGGGAAGGCGTCGATGCCGGGCTGGAGCCGGGTGCGCGCGTCGCCGTAGCGGCCCATGAACGGCGCGATCGGTTCGGAGTGGGTGAGGTTCAGCCCGCCGCGCCCGGCCATGAGGAATTTGCGCGCGACCGAGGGCATGCGCTCCAGCACCGTGACCTTGTGGCCCGCTTTGGCCAGGGTCTCGGCGGCCATGAGGCCGGCGGGTCCGGCGCCGATGACGGTGACGTGGGCCATGATCAGGTGGGCCATGATCAGAAGGGGAAGACCAGCGGGATGACCAGACCGCCGACCACCCAGGTGATCAGGTTCATGGGCAGGCCCACCCGCACGAAGTCCATGTAACTGTAGCGGCCGATCTGGAAGACCAGCACATTGGTCTGGTAGCCGAACGGGGTGGCGAAGGCGGCGCTGGCGGCCATCATCACCGCGACGATGAAGGGCCGCGCGTCCACCCCCAGACTGTCGGCCAGGGCCACCGCCAGCGGCGTCAGCAGCACCGCCACGGCGGCGTTGGAAAGCACCTCGGTGCACAACAGGACGAAGCCGTAGAGCAGGAACAGGGCGCCCCACGGCCCAAGCGGCTGGATCAGGCCGATCAGCCCGCCGGTGACGGTGGAGGCCAGGCCCGTGACCTCGAACGACAGGCCCACCACCACCATGCCCGCGATCAGCAGCAGCACCTCGGGACGCAGGCCCCGATAGGCTTCGTCGGCGTTGATGGTGCCCAGCAGGACCAGCAGAACGGCCCCGGCGAAGGCCGAGGCGGCGATGGGGGCCCAGCCCATGGCGGCGACGATCACCACCCCCACGAACACCCCCGCCGAGACCAGGGCGCGGGTCAGGTCCAGGGGCCTGTGCTTGGCGAACAGCTCGGAGTCGCCCACATAGACCACGCCCGAATCCGCCTGATCCTGATCGGCATCGTCGCTCTCGTCCCCCGCGTGCCTGGCCAGGGTCCGTCCGCCCAGCAGGAACAGATAGGCCGCCCCCGCGGCGCCGATCACCAAGGCCACCGGGGTGATCTCGAAGATGCCGAAGCCGGGCTGGCCGGCGTTCCTGGCCATGTCGTTGACCAGCAGGTTGGTGGAGGTGCCGATCAGGGTGCAGGCTCCGCCCATGATGGTCAGGTAGGACAGGGGGATCAGATAGCGTTTGGGTGAATGCCCCAGCGACTGGGCCATGTCGCGCACCACCGGTGCGGCCAGCACCACGATGGGGGTGTTGTTCAGGAAGGCCGAGCCCGCGCCGCACAGGCCCATGGCCAGCCACAGGCCCAGGGCGCCAATTCGGCGGCACAGGATGACACCGCGCTGGATGACCCAGTCCAGAAGACCCGACAGCTCGATGGCGTAGGCGATGACGAACAGTGAGGCCAGGGTGATGATCGCCGGGCTGGCGAAGGCGCCCTGCACCTCCACCGGGCGGATCACGCCGGTGGCCAGCAGCGCCGCGGCGCCGGTCAGGGCCACCACGTCGGCGCGCACCTTGCCATGGATCAGGGCGGCCACGACGGCCGCCAGAATCACCAAGGCGAGCAGTTGATCGAAGGTCATGGGATCAGGACACAGACCCGAAGCCCCGCGTCAACACTCCGTTGCGTGATCACACTGTTGCAACGCCAAGTCTGTGCTAGGGTTCAGTCATGTCGAGCTCGCCATCCAATTCGAACCGCCTCCGGCTGATCCTGGCGGCGGTTGTGTTCGTGATGATTCTGGGGGCGGCGGGGGTCATGCTGCTGCGTGGCGACCCGACGCCGGACACCCCGGAGCCGACGCCCGAGCCGGAGACGGTCGAACCGGTCCAGACCCCGACCATCCCCCTGCCGCCGCCGGCCCTGACGCGGGCCCAGCTGCTGGACATGGTCAACCGCGCCACGGCCGCCTATGCGGCGGGCGAGGCGGCGCCGGCGAGCGAGGCCGAACTGGCCGGGCGCAATTTCCGAATCCGCATTCCCTTCGGCTGTTTCGGGCCGCGTCAGGCGGGCTCAGACGCCTGGGCCTGGTGGGAGTACGCCGACGAAGGCGCGACCATCCGCCTGTCGGCCCGGCCCGAGAACTGGACCGAGACCGGGTTCGTGGCCCAGCTGGGCGGGGGCCCCTATGACGCGGTCGAGGGCTTCTGGAGTCCGCGCCCGTGGATGGCCGGGGACACCTGTCCGCCGATCCGGGTCGATCCGCTGGGCGGCGCCCCCGCCGCCTCGCCCCAGACCGTGGGCCTGGCGGCCTTCTTCGAAGCCGACAGTTCGCGGGTGGACCAGCGGGGCGGCCGGCCCTGGCAGGCCGCCGTCCGCGCCGCCGAGGGCGAGACCCTGGAGCGGCCCACGGGCTTCCACCTGATCGTCGAGGGGCGTCTGGGCGCCTTCGCCGACGGGCGGCCTGTACGCTGCCAGAGCGCGGGACCGGACCAGAGGCCCCTGTGCGTCGTCCGCATCCGCCGCGACTATGTGGCCTTCGCCCCCATCGGCTCGGACGAGATCATCCAGGAGTGGCGCAGCTGACGGTGGAACCTGTCCGAAGGCTGATCCTTTCCCTGACATGACATTGAAGCACCGCCACCGAGCGCGGCCATGAGCGTCGCCTTCACCCGCGAGGAGGATCTGGAGGCCACGGCCGCCGATCTTCCCGACCGCCCCGTTTCTCCCCATGCCAATCTGGTCACGGCTGACGGCCTGGCCATGATCGACGCCGAACTGGCCGCCGCCCGCGCCGCCTACGCCGCCGCCCAGGCCAAGGGCGACATCGAGGCGGACCGCACCGCCATGGCGCGGGCCACCCGCGACCTGCGCTACTGGTCCGCCCGGCGCGGCAATGCGCAGCTGGTGGAGACGATCCCGGAGGGCGCCGTGCGCTTCGGCGGCTCGGTGGCCATCGCGCGCGAGGACGGCCGGGTGCAGACCTGGCGCATCGTCGGAGAGGACGAGGCCGATCCGGCGAAGGGGTCGGTGTCCCACGTCTCGCCGCTGGCCCGGGCCCTGATGGGCAAGCGGGTCGGCGACAGCGCGGTTGTGGCCGGCCAGGACGTTGAAATCACAGCGGTGGACTAGCGCGCTGACCCTGGTCGGATTTCGGACTCCAGCGCGAAAAAACAGGGTCTGAATTGTCTGAATAGTCTGAAATCGTCCTCCCTCCGGCCCGATGGTCCCCCATTGTAGGCGGTCTGAAGGGGAGGGGGCGAAAACAGGCGATGGTCCGACCGTGTAAAGCTCACATTTTCTCGCCGGGGAGGCGGGCGGCCTGCGCCACCCAGTCGGCGAACTGCTCTTCATCAAGAGTCCCGTCCTCGGGGACATGCAGGTAGCGAATGTGCACCTGCTTCGACGCCACGGGGGGCAGAGGCTTGAGGTCGGCCCCCCTATGAAAGGCGATCTTTATGTAGCGGTCGAAGCAATGAAAGCTGAGGAACCAGGTCTCGCCGTCCATGCCGTAGAGGGGCGAATTCCACTTCACGGCCTTGCGAACATCGGGGACCGCCCCGGTGATGATCGCGTCGAGGCGGCGGCCCACATCGCTTTTCCAGCCGGGCATGGCGGCGATGTAGGCCTGGACCGGGGCGTCCCCGTAGCCCTTGGGAATCTGCGGATTGCCGCCGGAGAGCAGGCGCGGTGACGGATCCGGCATGGTTCATCCTCCCGGCGTGATGACAGCCTAGCCCTTGTCGCTCCACACGGTCTTGTAGAGGTCGAAGCGGCGGTCGCGCAGGTTGCGCACCGTGCCCTGGGCCTTGGCCCAGGCCAGATCGGACAGGTCCAGATCGGCCACGGTCACCGTCTCCACGTTCTCGGTCGCCTCGGCGGCGATGCCGTCGCGGGCGAAGGGGAAGTCGCACGGAGTCAGGATGCAGGACTGGGCGTACTGGATGTCCATGTTCTCGACGTTGGGCAGATTGCCCACATTGCCCGACAGGGTGACGTAGCACTGGGTCTCGATGGCCCGGGCCTGGCTGCAGTAGCGGACCCGCAGATAGCCCTGACGGTTGTCGGTGCAGAAGGGCACGAACAGCAGGCGCGCGCCCTCGTCCACCAGCCGTCGCGCCAGTTCGGGGAACTCGGAATCATAGCAGATCAGCACCCCGATCGGGCCGCAGTCGGTGGGGATGGCGTGGACCATGTCGCCGCCCTTGATGTTCCACCAGTGCCGCTCGTTGGGGGTGGGGTGAATCTTCTCCTGGGCGTGGACCGAGCCGTCGCGCAGGAACACGTAGGCGACATTCTGGATCTCGCCGTCGTCGGTGCGGGTGGGATGCGAGCCGCCGATGATGTTGATGTTGTAGCTGATGGCCAGCTTGGACATCTCCTCCACGAACCGCGGCGTGTAGCGGGTCAGGGCCTCGATGGACTCCGCCGGGTTCAGCTTCTTCTCCTCCAGCGCCAGCAGCTGGAGGGTGAACAGCTCCGGGAACACCACGAAGTCCGATCGGTAGTCCGCCGTCACGTCGACGAAATATTCGACGTTGTGCATGAAGTCCTCGAACGAGGTCACCCGCCGCGCCTGGAACTGCACCGTGGCCACGCGCACGTTTTCCTTGGAGGCGAACACCGCGCCCTTGGCGCCGCGCTCTTCGGGGTAATAGGGATTGCGCCAGATCATGTGGGTGGCGTGGCCCATGGATTGGCGGTCGGCGGGCAGATAGTCCTTCAGCACCCCGATGGGCTCGAAGCCGGCCCGCAGGTGGAAGGCGACCACCGGGTCCTTGGCCTTTCGCGCCGTGACCGCATCCAGATAGTCCTCGGGCGAGGGGAAGGTCTTCTTCCTGCGGTCCAGCCCCGGCATGCGTCCGCCGAAGACGATGCCCTTCAGCTCCAGATGCTCGCACAGCTCCCGCCGGGCGTCGTACAGGCGCTGGCCGATGCGCAGGCGCCGCGCGTCCGGATCGACGCACACCTCCATGCCGTAAAGCCACTCGCCGTTGGGGTCATGGCGCGAGGCGTAGCCGCCGCCGGTGATCTCGTCCCAGGTGTGGGGCCCCATGGCGGTCTTCTCGTCGATCTGGAAGCCGGCGGCGTAGCCCACCAGGTCGCCCTCGTATTCGACGATGAACTGACCCTGGGGGAATGCGGCCACCTGGCCCTGCAGCATGCCGCGGGTGTAGCCGCTGTTGCCGTAGACGCGCTGGACCAGGTCGTAGATGCGCGGCACGTCCTTCAGGGTCGGATTGCGAATTTCGATGAGGGCGGTGCGAGCGGTTTTGGTCATGGGACTCCAGATGGGCGGCGTTCATTATCAGCCAGCTTAACCGTTCAGCGGCGGGTTGGATGCATCACCCCTCCCGTTGCGCTTCCACAGCGCCTATGTGAAGGTCATGACCGACCTTTCCCCCCGCGAAATCGTTTCCGAAC
>SXGT01844520.1_pt1 | contig 23777 bp, 14 predicted proteins | sample 3176221 | NCBI WGS metagenome assembly SXGT01 (sample SAMN11356862, study PRJNA531348) | freshwater metagenome | isolation source: freshwater sample F1-120 | place: China: Fuxian Lake, Yuxi | collected 2017-12-25
CCCTCGGCCACCCCATCGGCGCCACCGGCACCCGCATTCTTGTCACGCTCCTCTACGAGATGATCCGCCGCGATGCCCGCCGCGGCCTGGCCACCCTCTGCGTCAGCGGCGGCCTGGGGATGGCGATGGCAATTGAAAGATGAAGGGGACCGGTGTCGCGCTGTGGAAAACTCCCGGGACCTCGCTAATCGTATCCCCGGAGGTTTCCACAGCGCGACACCCGCCCCTTATAATCCCTAGGTCGTGAATATTGCAGTAATCCCCGGAGATGGCATTGGCAAGGATGTGACGGCTGAGGCTGTCAAGGTCCTGCGGGCAGTGAGTCAGGTGTCGGGCCGGTCGCTCGAGCTCGAAATGTTGCCCTGGAGCGCCGATCATTATCTGGCCACCGGCGTGACGTTGCCGCCCAATGGCTACGACATGTTGCGCGACGACTTCGATGCGATCCTGCTGGGCGCATTGGGCGATCCGCGGGTGGCCGATAACCGCCACGCGCGCGACATCCTCCTGGGAACGCGCTTCGAACTCGATCTCTATGTCAACTACCGACCCGTCAAACTGCTCAACGGCGCACTCTGTCCGCTGAAAGACCGTGGCCGCGAGGACGTGAACTTCGTGGTGTTTCGCGAAAACACCGAGGGTGTGTACGTCAGCATCGGCGGCCGCTTCAAGGCTGGGACTGATGATGAGGTGGCGATTCAGGAAGAGATCAACACGTTTAAGGGTGTGAACCGGATCATCCGGCACGCGTTTGAGTTTGCGGCTGCACAGGGGCTGACGAAAGTGTGCATGGCCGACAAGAGCAATGCCATGCAACAGGGCCACGCGCTGTGGCAGCGCGTGTTCAAGCAGGTCGCGTCCGAGTACCCGGCCATCAAGGCCAGCCACATGTACATCGATGCACTGGCGATGTTCCTGGTGAAAGACCCCGGCCAGTTCGAAGTGGTCGTGACCAACAACCTCTTCGGCGACATCGTGACTGACATCGGCGGCGCTCTGCAGGGCGGGTTGGGGATGGCGGCGTCGGGCAACATTCATCCCGGTCGAACATCCCTGTTTGAGCCCGTGCACGGTTCTGCGCCTCTATTAGCGGGCAAAAACATTGCGAATCCGATGGGTGCGATCCTGTCGTCGGCACTGATGCTCGAAACGCTCGACTGGTTGGATGAGGCTCGCCGCATCGAGGCCGCCGTTGAAGCCGCGGTCGTCGCCGGTGAAACGACGACGGACATTGGCGGATCGCGCAGTACCTCGCAAGTGGGGGACTGGATCGCTGGGGAAATTAGGAAGTTAGGAACAACCTATGACTGACGTATTGATTCTTGGCGGGGCGCGGACCCCGATGACTGATTACACGGGTTCGCTGAAAGATATTTCGGCTCTGGAGTTGGGCGCGATTGCGGCGCGTGGCGCGTTTGAGAAGACCGGTGTCAAGCCGGAGTGGATCGGGCACGCGGTGGTCGGCAACGTGCTGCAGACCAGTAGCGATGCGATCTACGGCGCGCGCCATGTGGCACTCAAAGCGGGTGTGCCCATCGAGGTTCCGGCGTTGACGGTCAACCGTCTGTGTGGGTCGGGCATCCAGGCTGCAGTGAGCGGGGCCCAGTTGATTCAGCTTGGCGAGGCCGGCATGGTGCTGACCGGCGGGATCGAGAGTATGAGCCAGGCGCCCCATATCATGCGCGGATTGCGCTCGGGACTGCGCCTGGGGCAGGGCAAGCTCGAGGACTACCTGTACGAGGCATTGCTTGATCCCTACTGCGGTCTTTTCATGGCCCAGACGGCCGAGAAGTGCGCGTCACAGTACGGAATCAGCCGCGAGGAGCAGGACGCGTACGCGATCCGGAGCCAGAGGGCGGCTGCGGCCGCCTGGGCCGAAGGACGCTTCGCCGCTGAGATCACGCCAGTGGAGATCACGTCGCGCAAGGGCGTGACCGTGATCGACAAAGACGATCATTTGCGACCCGATACCACGATGGAGGGACTTGCCAAACTGCCGGCGGCATTCTCGAAGGAAGGCACGGTTACGGCCGGCAACGCCAGCGGCATCGTCGATGGCGGCGCGGCACTCATCCTGTCATCCGAGGCTGCGGCCAAAGACAAGGGCCTGACACCGCTTGGGCGCCTGGTGGCATGGGCCAGCGTGGGCGTGGACCCTTCGTGCATGGGCATGGGCCCTGTGCCGGCCACGCACAAGGCGCTCGCGCGCGCTGGTATGACACTGGACCAGATCGACCTCATCGAGGTGAACGAGGCGTTTGCCGGCCAGTACCTAGCAGTGGAGAAGGACCTTGGACTCGACCGCAACAAGACCAACGTCAACGGCGGCGCCATCGCGCTCGGCCATCCGTTGGGCATGACCGGTACGCGACTGCTGCTGACGCTGACGCTTGAGCTGGGCCGTCAGGGCAAAAAATACGGCCTGGCTACTGCCTGCATCGGCGGCGGACAGGGGATTGCGGCGATTGTCGAGAGGTTCTAACGGTTCTTACACGAGGCATGAAGGATCTGAAGGCTTCTACGAAGCCTGACGGGCCTTCAGTCTTCGTGCCTCGTGTGCAAATTAGTTCGACGGGAGTAGGGTGATGGCGACAAAGACAGTCGGAGTGTTGGGTTGCGGGTTGATGGGCGGCGGCGTTGCGCAGGTGTCGGCGGCCGCTGGGTTCAAGACCATCGTGCGCGAGGTGAATCAGGCCGCGCTCGACAAGGGCATGGCACGGATCAAGAAATTTCTGGACGGCGGCGTAGAGAAGGGCAAGATGACCGCTGAGCAGCGCGACGCTGTGCTCGGCAACCTCTCGGGCACCACCGACTTCACTGCGATGAAGGATTGCGACCTCATTATCGAGGCCATCATCGAAAACGTGGACGTGAAGACGGAAGCCTTTCAGGCCCTTGAGCAGGTAGTGGGGGCACACACGATTTTTGCCTCGAACACCTCATCACTGTGCATCATGGAATTGGCGGCCCGAACGAGTCGTCCTGACAGGTTCGGCGGCCTGCACTTCTTCAACCCGGTGCCGTTGATGAAACTGGTAGAGGTCATTCGCGCCCTCACCACCTCGGACGATACCTACAAGGCGCTGTTTAATTTTGCGGTGGCGATTGGCAAGGAACCGGTGACGGCGCCCGACAAGTCGGGCTTTATCGTGAACCGCCTGCTGGTGCCGTATCTGCTGGATGCGATTCGTTGCTACGAACGCGGACTGGGTACTAGGGAAGACATCGACAACGCGATGAAACTCGGATGCGGCTACCCGATGGGCCCGCTCACGCTGCTCGACTTCGTGGGCCTCGATACCACATACTATATTTCGAACATCATGTTCGATGAGTACAAGGATCCGATGTTCGCCGCTCCGCCCCTACTCAAACGTATGGTGCTCGCCGGCAAACATGGACGCAAGTCCGGTGAAGGCTTCTACAAATACTAACGAGGCGATTGAGGACCCTGGACCCTGGACTTATATGGAAGATATTGTTCGTGAATTGCTGCGCCAGTTAGGTGAAGATCCGGCGCGTGATGGACTGCGCGAGACTCCGCGGCGGATGGCGAAGTCTCTCACCTTCCTGACCGGCGGCTACAAAGTGGATTTGACCGCGATGGTCAACAACGCGTTGTTTGATGTCGACTACAGCGAGATCGTCATTGTCCGCGGCATCGACTTCTACAGCTTGTGCGAGCATCACCTGCTGCCGTTTTTCGGCAAGTGCCATGTGGCCTACCTGCCGGCGAAGAAGGTGATCGGCCTTTCGAAACTGCCAAGGATCGTCGACATGTTCGCTCGCCGCCTTCAGGTGCAGGAGCGATTGACGATGCAGGTGGCTGAAACGATTGCGGAAGTGACGCAACCCCTGGGTGTGGCGGTGGTCATGGAGGCGACGCACTTGTGCATGGCCATGCGCGGTGTGGAGAAACAGAACCCCGTGACGGTCACCAGCGCGATGCTTGGTGTGTTCCGCGAAGACGCCCGCACACGCAGCGAGTTCCTTGAACTGATCCGCCATCGCGCCGGCGAGTAATCGCGCGCTCTGCGCTCGTCAAAACAGGCCTTCACCATGAAGGTGCATGAAGGCTGAAGAACCGGTGTCACGCCGCGCCTTCATGGAGCTTCATGCGCTTCAGAAAGGAAGTCCTGGCTCTACTCCCGGTCCATGAATATTTTCCACGCCGCCACCTGGCCGGCGGCTGGGCCACCGGCTTTTTCGTAGAGGGCCGCGTAGCGGATGAAGCGATCGCGGTCGGCAGCGACTGACTCCACCGTGGCATTCAGGGAGCGCGTTTCGAATAGCATCCGCAGGGCCAGCAGCACCCGTTCGTGGTCTTCGGGGTGGCGCTCCACGTACGGGCCCAGGGTCCGTACGGCTTCGGCCGGCTGGCCCGAGAGCGCATGTGCGGTACCGAGGCGGACGAGCAAGTCGTCGCTCTGCGGCCACAGGCGCGCGGCGTCAGCGAGGACCTCGAGCGCAAGCCGGACATCGCGCGATCGCAGGAGCGCATCAATTAGCGTGGTGTAGATCCACGGCGCACGTGCGTCCGCGATGAGGGCGCCGCGCCAGGCGATCGCGGCCTCGCGATCGCGGCCGGCAGACGCGTAGCACGCGCCCAGGTAATACGCGGCCGCCAGGAAGTCAGGTGCCGCGGCGAGTGACGCCGCAAAGTCCTGAGATGCGCGGTCGAGTTCGCCGCGCGCCAGCGCCGCCATCCCCGTAAAGAACGGCCCGGCATAGTGTGTGACGCTCGCATGTTCGACGACGGTCTGCGCGGCCTCGAAGCGGCCGGCGCGTGAGAGGCCAAGAGCGGGGACGAGCGCCTCGGGCAGCGGCGGCAGGCCGGCAGGCTGCAGGCGATCCAGGAAGAACCCGACCGACGGGCGCGACAGGATCTCGGCCCGGTTGAACGGATCGATGCGCACCGAGAAGACCGCAGTCGGCGGGACAGGCGATGAGGACCGGGTGCTGCCGCGGGCGAGCGTGAAGGGCCGCACGACGGTGCCAATCGGCCGGCCGCTCGAGGAGAGCACGAGGCGCGCGACGTACTCCCCATCGGGCAGGAGCGCCACCGGCACGCCGGCCTCGACGGTTCGTTGTCCCTGGATCTCTGAACCGATGAGCCGCATCGGCGCGCTTTCCAGGGCGTGACCGGCCTCATCGCGCGCCACTTCGAGAGTGACCGATGCGTTCTGCAACTGTGGCTCGGCTGCCGAGTACAGTTCCGCGTAGGCGACCAACGTGTTGGTGGTCACTCGACCGTTCACGACCGGGGACACCACTCGACCCGCCGCCGGGGGTTCCGCCAGCATCACGTCACTGAGTCGGAGTTGGCCCACCGATGTGATGCGCGCCTCGAAGCCATGCTCCACCGTCGCCCGCCGGCCCTCGTCATCAACAGCGGCCACGGTGAGGCTGTACACGCCGGGATCGAGCAGGATCGCGCCGGCAAACGTCTGAGGCTGGCCTGCGGCGGCCGGCGTGGCAAGGGTGATGCGTTCTTCGTCCTGGATGGAGGCGACGCGTCCGGTCGTATCGGTCACAAACCACGCGAGTGAGAAGTCGCCCTCATGGTTGAAGGCACGGTCGAGCGTGACGGCCACCAGCACTTTGACGCGGCCTGTCGCGCTGTCCTGGTAGTGGTAGGTCGTGGCGTTCATGGTGAAGTCGGTGAGCCCGAGTGGCGACTTGAGTGCCTCAACCAGATGATCCGCCCTGGTGCGGGGCCGTTCGGCCGCGACGGAGAACTCGCGCCGCGCGCGCACACGCACGTCCTTGCGCGACGTTCTTACTTCGATGCGGTGCGGTCGGCCGTCACGGTCACCGGGCAGCGGCGCGAAGCTCAGTAGGTAGTAGCCCGACAGTTCGAGATCGAGGCGTGAGAACACCGCATCGGCATTGACTGCGACGGGAAAGACGCTGCCGCGAGCCTCACCGACGAGCCGGTCAAGGCCATCCTTCATCAAGTCGCGATCCGCACCGCGCGTGGGAGCGATCCGGGAACTCCCGGCATCAAACACGTCGTTGCTGAGACGTAGTGCGTATAACGTCGCTTGCGCCCGGGCCGCTTGAGGGCCTACCCACGCCACTTCACTTCCCGCATCGCGGTCGAGGACGACGCCTTCGGTGACCATGACCACCGTCTTGGAATCCGGCGTCGCGGCGAGATGGTCGAACAGCCCGCGCAGCGACGTCAGGCTGCGCGTGGTGCGGGCCCGCGTGGCAGAGAAGACCTGGCGAGCCTCAGCTTCAACCATGCGACGGCAAGTGGTCAGCGAGGCCGTGGTGTTTTCACCGGCGCATTCTCGTTCGAACACCGCCTCGAGCAGTGAGCCGGGGACCACGCCGGTTGGCGCATCCACGCTCGGCGGGCGGTCCAGGATTTCGTACGCTTCGGCGATGCCCACGCGTGATGACGAGTCCGAGTCGAGCGTCTGGCCCACCGCGCGCTCGAGCAAGCGCAAGACGAGCGCATGGTTGCTGGTGAAGCCGGTCACGGGGCCGGTGCCCGGAATGAGGTACAGCGCAACGCGGTCCGCCCTGTCGAGACGCCGGACGAACTCGGTCGCAGCCGAGAATGCGGCCTTGGCGCCGCCCCGGGCAATGTGGGCCTCGTCGATGACCAGCGCGATGAGACGGCCCGGGCGCTGTCCCGCATTTGTACTGAAGGTGGCCCGATCGGGGGGGCCGTCACTGAGCCGCTCAGTCGAGATGTAGCTGGCTGAGGCTACCGCCCGCGGTTTGCCGTCTACCGTGAGCGTGAAATCGGCGGCTGTCAGGTCGTTCACGGGCCGGCCACTCCGGTCCACCACGCTGACATCCACGGGTACTAGAGCCACACCGGTCTTGAAGGTGGAGGTGGGTTGCTGGGCAGCCAGGCCGGCCGACGCCGCGAGGCAGCACGCAAAGAGAGCTGGACGCACACCAGGATTGTCCGCCAAAAAGAATTTGGGGTGATACACATTTGTACGATTTTCTGGGGATTAGTTCATGACGTGGGTGTAGTATTCCCCGTCCCCGTGATGCGGCGTTTTCGTCCGTGTTCCCTGTTGTTCGTGTCACGAGGTATTTGAGGAGGACTGCACATATGCGTAAGGCATCACTCGTAGGGCTGCTGTTGGCGTTTGCCCTCGCTTGGACAACGCCCGTAGCCGCTCAGGAATTGAGAGGATCGATCGAAGGCACAGTCAAAGACACGTCAGGCGGTGTACTGCCGGGCGTGACCGTTGAGGCCAGACACCTCGCGACGAACACGTCACAGATGGCGATCACCGACGCGAGCGGCATGTACCGTTTCCCGTCGCTGATTACCGGCAAGTACGTGGTGACAGCCACCTTGTCCGGGTTCAACAGTTCGAAGGTTGAGAATATGGAAATCAACCTGGGCCTGCACTTGAAAGTGGACATGGCGATGTCGATCTCGGGCGTGGCTGAGACGGTTCAGGTGACGGGTGAATCCCCGATCGTGGACGTCAAGCAGAACTCGGTGACCGCGACGATTTCGAAGGACATCATCGCCCTGCTTCCGACAGGGCGCAATTTCCTTGACGCCATTACCGGTGTGGCCGGGACCGGCATCGAGACTCGAGGCGGCGGCTTGATGATTGACGGCGCTGGCGCGTCGGAAGTGCGTTACATGGTGGACGGGCTTGACACGACGAACCTGCGCAGTGGCGTGGCGGCAGTCGGCGTCATCACCGACTTCATCGAACAGATTCAGGTCAAGCAGTCGGGCTACAACGCGGAGTTCCGCGCGGCGACCGGCGGCGTGGTGTCGGCTATTACCAAGAGCGGCACCAACGTGTATCACGGCACGGTGGGCAGCTACCTGAGCGGCCGCCGCCTGCGACGGTTGGCCGGTGATCCCCGCCCGACCCTCCGGCTCACGCCGAGCGATCTCACCAAGGCCGAGTACTTTCTCCCGCCACGGTTGAATGAATCCCAGCGGATTGAACAGGTCTACGACATTGGCGGCCCGATCTTCCGCAACAAGACCTGGTTCTGGTTTGGGTATAACGATGTGGTCAACAACACCGACCGCACGGTGACCTGGCTCAATAACCTCGGGTTCGAGCCGACACAATCGTTCAATTCGAAGTCAACCACGAAGACGTTCCAATACAATCTGACGCATCAACTGACCAACTCGATGCGGGTGCGTTTGACGGGTGCCAACACGCCCAGCACGGGCGCTCTGTCGTTGCCCGCTATCGATTCGACCAACGGCACGAGTGCGTCCAACGCGAAGAGCTTTAACCCCCGCCCGACGATTTATTCGAAGTCGTTCAACAACTCGTACACGGCTTCGTTTGATTGGGTGGCGAACAACCGGATGTACGCCAACCTCACGGGCGGCTATCTGGGTTATGGCGTGGGTTCGGCCGGCGGCGACTACTTCCGTGGCACCGGTCGTGCGTTTGCCACCACCAATGTCAACCTGCTCGACGTGCCCACCTCGCTTCAACAGCTCAGTGGCTTCGCCGAGAATCCATCAAACAGCTTTACCAGGTACGACAACTACAGTCGCTTCACGCTGAATTCCGACTTGACGATGTTCCGCGACTGGAAAGGCGAACACGCGCTCAAGTTCGGAGTCCAACTCGAACGCATCTCCAACCAGGTCAGCTCAGGCGCGCAGCACCCGAACATTTCGTTCAGCTGGAACAGCTCGCGTGCGACGCTGTCGAACACGCTGGTTCGGGGCAAGTACGGCTACTACACCGTGTCGCGTATCTATACCGATGGCGACATCAACTCGAACAACCTAGGCTTCTTCCTGCAGGACCAGTGGACGATTAACGGTAAACTGACCGTCAACTATGGTGTACGGGCGGAGCACACCGACATCCCGTCCTACCAGCCCCAGAACCCAGGCATCACGTTCGGGTGGGCCGACAAGATCGCGCCGCGACTGGGCTTCGCCTATGACATCAACGGCGACAGTAAGTGGAAGGTCTACGGTTCGTGGGGTACCTTCTACGACATCGAGAAGCTAGACATGCCGCGAGGAGCCTGGGGCGCCGACCGGTGGATCAGCTACTACTGGACACTCGATGACTTCAACTGGAACACCATTGATTGCGACGGCACACCGGGCAGCGGTTGCCGCGGTACGTTCATCGAGCAGGTGGACTTCCGGCACGTCTCGAATGATCCGAAAGACAACCTGGTCGATCCAAACCTCAAACCGGTGAAGACCCAGGAGCTCACGTTCGGCGTGGACCACGAACTGGGGCGCCTGATGTCTGTCGGCGTCCGCTACGCGCACAAGTGGCTGAACGAGACGATTGAAGACGTCGGCGTGCAGGTGCCAGGCGTCGGCGAGGTCTACTACATCGCGAACCCCGGCAGCGGTTTCGGCGAGTATCCCCTCGGGACCGCGTTCCCGGCAACGCCGCGGCCCCTGCGCAAGTACGACGGTGTGGACTTCTCGTTCAAGCGTCGGCTCGCTAACAACTGGTTCATGAACGCCAACATCCTGATCAGCCGGACGTACGGCAACTACGCCGGTCTGACCAACTCGGATGAGAACGGCCGCAACAGCCCGAACGTCAATCGTTCGTTCGACGGTTTGTACATGGCATTTAACCAGACGGGCCAGGCGAACTACGGACGTCTGCAGAGCGACCGTCCTGTGCAGTTCAAGGCGCAGGGCGCGTACGTGATGCCATGGGGGACCCAGGTTGGAGCCAACTTCGTGGCGTATTCGGGTCTGCTCAGTACGACATCCGTCACCTACAAGGGCGTGCCGGTCTTCGTGTACGGGCGTGGCGACCTGGGACGGTCACCTGTGTTTACACAGACCGATCTGAACTTCACGCAAAGTATCACCCTTCCGCGCAACATGCGGCTCAACGTGCATTTCAACATCGACAACCTGTTTGACCAGATGACTGAGACGACCAAGGCTGCAGCGCAGTTTCGCGATGCGCTGGTGCTGCCGAACGACACGGTCTTCTTTGCCGGGTTCAACACGGCGGCGCAGTTGGCTACACAGGGGACGGCTGGACGGCCGAATGCCACCTACAACCAGGCATCAGGATTCCAAGGTGCACGGTCGGCGCGTCTCTCTCTCAAGCTGACGTTCTAGGGCTCGGCGACGTACGGATCTGAACGGGTGGTGGGCTTGCCCACCACCCGTTTTTTTGCCCGGACTGGCGTCTATACTCAAGCAATGCTCAAAATTAGCGGCGTCGTCGTCGCGATCGCGGCTCTGGCTTGGACGCCGGCTGACGTCACCACGGCGTTTTCCTGTGCCACCGACCTTGGTGTGGGGCTCAAGAGCCGCAGAAAATTCTGCGATGTCATGATCAGCACAAGTCCGAGGGACGGCGTCATGATGACCGTCCCGTCGCATACGGGTACGACAACACTGATGTTCGATTTGCACAACCGGTACACGCCGCCCCCGGCCGGCGCCGCCGGTCCCCAGATGTACGCCAAACACACGGCCGTGGTCGCCATCCTTGATCAGGCCGGCGTCGAGATCTCGAAGGCCGCCGTGTCGCGGGAGTTACGTACTGAAGTCGACATTTTTGACCGAGTGACAGGCGGCATTGGCCCTGGCGGCGCGATCGCGGTGGTGCCGGGGCGTGCCGAGGCGATCACGCTGCAATTGGCCGAGTCGGTGACCGCGATTGCGGTGGTCGGCGTCACCCTGGAAGTCACGTCGCTTGGAGAGCAGGGCGTGTTCAAGTCGCCGGGTCGTCCGGTGGCCGTTGGGAGCAATTTTCGCATTGAGTACACCCGCAAGTAACGTCCTCGACCTCATCGTCATCGGCGCTGGTCCCGCGGGCCTGGCGGCAGCAATCGCAGCAGGGCAGCGAGGCCTGACGCACGTCGTGTTCGAGAAAGGCGCGCTGGTCAACTCGCTGGTGCACTACCCGCCGGCTATGGTGTTTTTCACGACGCCCGAATTGATGGAGATCGGGGGACTCCCGTTTGTGAGTCCACATGAAAAGCCCACGCGGCAAGAAGCGCTGCGATATTACCGTCGCGTCACGGACACCTACAAACTCGACGTGCATTTCGAGGAACCTGTCACCGGGTTGACGCGCGACGGAGACGGGCTGTTTGCTGTGACATCCCAGAACCGCCACAACGGCGACCTAGTCCGTCGAGCGCGATTCGTCGTGCTGGCGACCGGCGCGTACGACATTCCCAATCCACTCGGGGTGCCTGGCGAAGACCTTCCGCACGTCTCCCACTTCTTCCATGAGCCGCATATCGGATTCCGCCGTGAGGTTGTGGTGGTGGGCGGCAGGAACTCAGCGGCCGAAGCGGCGCTGGAGTTGTACCGCGCCGGCGCCCGCGTCACGATCGTCCATCGTGGAGAGGGCATGGGCGATGCGATCAAGTACTGGGTCAAGCCCGACATCGACAATCGCATCAAGGAAGGCTCCATTCGCGCCCACTTCTCGTCGTCTGTGACTGCGATCACGCCAGGGCATGTGGTGGTGTCTGGGCCGTCCGGCCGTCAGCAGATTCCGGCCAACCAGGTCTACCTGATGACGGGCTATCGCGCAGATACTACGTTGCTGAGGTCTGTCGGCGCGGCCGTGGACGACCCCATCCACGCGCCCGTGTTCGACGAGGCGACGTTCGAAACCACGGTGCCGAACCTCTTTGTGATCGGCGCCTGCGTCGCCGGTAAACAAAGCGGCAAGATCTTCATTGAAAACGGACGATTCCACGGTCAGGCCGTTGTCGCCACGATCTCAGGGCGAGTGGGGGATCGGGGCGTTTTAATACCCTCAATCCTCAATCCCGCCGCGCCCTAAATCCCCCCGCGGCCTAAATTGCCTGCCGGATTTCGTCACATTTCCGTTGCAGGCGCTGGCACGGAGGCGTATGCTCCGCCGCAGAAGCAGGTCGACGATTTCGTCTCCGTCGGGTGTTTGTATTCTGCAGTGGAGACACTGCGGTGGGAGCTCAGCATGTTGCGGACGTATCGTGTTTTGGGAATCCTGCTGATGTCGCTGGTCATCGCGTCGCCCGCGTGGGCGCAGGTGCAGACCGGCAGCATCTATGTGAAGGTCGTTGACGATCAAGGGGCCGCGATCCCTGGTGTGACCATCACGGTCACGAGCCCCGGGCTGCCGCAGCCGCTGGTGGGCGTGACCGATTCAGCCGGCGTGCAGCGCTTCATGGCGTTGTCGGTGGGCACCTACAACGTCAAAGCCACCCTCTCGGGCTTTCAGACGGTGACGCGCGAAGGCGTGCTGGTCGTGCAGAACCAGACCGTATCGATTGATACGACGATGAAGGTGGGCGCGATGACGGAGGAGATCACCGTCCGCGGCGAAACGCCGGTGGTGGACACCAAGAGTGCCGCCGTGGCCACGAACCTCGACGCCATGTTGCTCGATACCACGCCGGGCGGCAAGGACATCTGGAGCATTCTCGAATACAAGATCCCCGGGCTGGTCTTCGATACGCCGGACGTGGGCGGAAATCAGGCGGGACTGCAGCGCGGCTTCACGTCACGGGGCACACCCAATTCGCAGAACGTGCAGTTGGTCAATGGCGTGAACGTGGGCGACCCGGCGGCCATCGGCTTCTCGATGAACTACTACGAGCCCGCGACGTTTGAGAATGTTCAGGTGACAACCGGTGCGCAGGACATTTCGATGGGCACGTCGGGCACGCTCATCAACATGGTCACTCGCGGCGGTACGAATCGATTCGGTGGTCAGTTCGGCGGGTCGTATCAGGGCAAGAAGACGCAGTGGGACAACGTGGACGAGGCGCTCAAGCAGGCCGGCTTCCGACCCGAGGCGCAGGCGGTGGACTTCATCTCCAACGCCAATATCCAGGCGGGCGGCCCGCTCATAGCCAACCGGTTGTTCTACTTTGCCAACACCAATAATCAGCAGACGCACGTGAATGTGCCTGGGTATCCTGCGATTTCGCCGCTGCAGATTCCGCAGATCACGTCGGGCAACGACCGCGACTCCACCGAGATCTGGAGTGTCTCGGGCAAGCTCACATACTCACTCGGCGGGTCGAACCGGTTCGAGAGCTACGGCAACTATCAGTGGTACGACAAGCCCAACCGCGGTGCAGGTGCCAACGTCACGCTCGACTCGAATCCGAAGGAAGAGGACACGTTCCTGATCTCCCAGTTGTCCTGGAACTCGGTGGTCACGGACAAACTCGTCGGCGATACGAAGATTGCCTACAGCAACACGCACTTCCCGCTGAATCAGAAGACCGATCAGCAGTCGATTCTCGACAATGCGACGGGCGTGCGGTTCCGCAACAACGCGCAGAGCGCCTTGATGTTCCGGCGCCGGGTGCAGGTCACTTCCAACTGGAACTACTACGTGTCGGAGTTCGCAGGCGGGCGGCACGAGTTCAAGTTCGGGTTCGACCACGGCTACACGCCGGAGGATGTCACGACCACGCGTGTGGGCAACGTGACCCTCACGTGGCGCAGCGTGGCGGGCACGGCGGCCCAGCCTGCCGGTCCTGGCCAGGTGACGATCTTCAATACACCGACACTCATCAGGCGCGCGGTGACCAGCACGGCCCTGTATGCCCAGGACACGTTTGCCATTGGCCGAGCCACCATCATCGCCGGAATGCGGTGGGAGCGCGTCAATGGCTACATTCCCAAACAGACGCATGACTCCAGCGAGTATTTCCCGAGCGGGACGACGATCAGCGGCCTGAACGTGGCGCTCAATACCGGCGGCACGTTGACGACCTACACGGTCAGAGATTCGTTTGACGAGGTCAAGAACGCACCGCTCTGGAAGAACTGGGCCCCGCGCATCAGCGGCACCTACGACCTCTTCGGCACGGGCAAGACCGTGCTCAAGATGTCGGCGGGCAAGTACTTCGACCAGGTTGGCACTGGTACGCCGGGCCCGAACCCCAACGGCCAGATCAGCCAGACCTACGCGTGGAGCGACTTCAACGGTGACCTGTCGTTCCAGCCGGGCAACGCCACGTGGAATGGGTCCCGGTATGTCGGTGGTGAGTTCGGCACCGGAGCCGTCACCACGTCGATTCCCAATCCCAACCCGTTCGACTCCAAGCGGAGACGTACATGGCGACGTGAGTTCACGGTCAGCATCGACCACGAGTTATTCCCGGCGTTCAGGTTGAGCGCGGCGTTTTTCAATCGCCGCGAGTTCGATACCTACGGGAATGTAGACGGCGATATCAATCAGTGGGACGCGATGTTCTCGCCTGTGCAGGCGGTCGATCCGGGGCGCGACGGGGTGGTGGGCACCAGCGACGACAAAGCGATTACCGTCTACTCGCTCAACCCCGGTTTCACACTAGTGGACGATCTGCCGATCAATGACGACCGCCTTGGCGTCAAATACAACGGCGTTGAAGTGGTGGCCACCAAGCGGTACGGCCGAGGCACCACGCTGCTCGCCGGCTACACCTACTCGCGCGAGACCGTTGAGCGGACGAGTCTGGCGAATCCGAATGCGGCGAACGTCAACGCGGATGGCATCAGCGGCGGCCGCCGGCACAGCTTCAAGGCCAGTGGATCGGCCACGCTGCCGTATCGCATGACGTTCGGCGCGAACTTTCTGATCTCGTCAGGGCAGCCCATCACGCGAACCGTCCAAATTGGCGCATGCACCGCCTCAATTACCACCGGTTGCCTGCGCCAGGGCGCACAGACGGTGAACGCCGAGCCACGAGGCAGTGTTGAACTGCCGGGTCGCTACCAGGTGGACCTGCGCGTCGGCCGTTTGTTTAACGTTGGCGGCCGCCGGTTCGAGCTCGGGATGGATGCGTACAACCTGACGAACGCGAACACAATCTTCTCCGTGCGCACGGGCACCGGCCTGACAAATGTACGTTACGCGAACGACGCAACTACACCGGTGACGCAGATCGCCACGTTCAACTCGCCGACCGGTGCACTCGGACCGCGGATTCTCCGCTTCCAGGTGACCTACTGGTTCGGCGGAGGCGCCAGCCCCGCCGGAAACAGATAACCGCCGTGGAGGGTGGAGGATCGGGATTGAAACGTTCAATCCCATCCTCAATCCTCCAATTCAGTTCCCCAGTTCCCCACTCGCCTAGTGCACGTTCCGCGTCTTCTTGTTGAGATAGTCTTGGAGCACATACTGTCCGAGCGTGAGCGGCGTCGTGAAATACGCCTTGCCGTGGCAGATGCGGGCCACGCGGCGAACAAACGCGACTAGGTCATAGTCGCGCGCCAGCATGAACGTGTTGATGAGGATGCCGGCGCGCCGGCACGCGGCTACCTCCGCAAACGTTTCGCGCAGCACGTAAGGGTCGAGGCCAAACGCATTCTTGTAGATGCGGCCGTCGGGCAAGCTGATTGCTGACGGCTTGCCGTCAGTAATCATGATGATCTGCCGCATGTCCTTGCGCTGCCGTTCGAGGATGCGCCGGGCCAGGCGCAAGCCTTCGCGGGTGTTGGTGTAATACGGTCCCACTCGCACGCGGCCGAGATGCGCGAGCGGCACTTCTTCGGCCGAGTCGTGAAACAGGACGACGTTGAGTGCGTCACCTGGGTATTGGTGCTTGATGAGGTTAGTCAGCGCGAGCGCCACGCGTTTGGCCGGCGTGAACCGATCTTCACCGTAGAGCACCATGCTGTGGCTGCAGTCGAGCAGCAGGACTGTAGCGCAGGAACTCTGATAGTCGCCCTGCGTCACCATCAGGTCTTCGTGGTCGATGTCCAGGCCGGCGCCTCGCCGCACAGTGTTGAGGATGGTGGCCGACGCGTCCAGATTCATGGTGTCGCCGAATTCGTACGGCCGCGGCGGGCCGCCGGCTTCGATGCCCGTGGAGAGTTCGCGGGTGTCGTGACCGCCCACGCTGCCGCGGCCCATTGAACCCAGCAGGTCCCGGAGGGCCCGATACCCGAGAAAATCGAGTGCTTTGTCGGTGACCTCAAATCGGGCCTCGCCATCTGGACCCGCGCCGGCGCCGACCGTGCCTGGGACGTGTTGACCTGACGGCGGCGTTCCAGTTGTGGACACGAACCCCTGATCGGTCAGTTGTTCGATGACCTTCTGCACCATTTCCTCAATCCGGGCCCGCGCATCTTCGTCGGACGGTTCGCGCATCAGGCGCTGCAGCATTTCGTCCGACATGACGCCGCCATTTAGGAGCGCGTCGAGCACGGCGTCGTGCAGCGCCTGCATCGACTGGTCCCCTTCGCTCTGCGGGTCCCACGGATTGTTGAAGCCGCTTGAGAGCAGCAGGTCGGACAGGCGTGAGACGAGCGCCTCCATATTGAGCCCATCGAGCAGTTCTTCAATAAATTTGGTGTAGCGATACTTCATCGGGGCCGATCAGTTGTAGTACTTCTTGCGCCCCTTTGACCCTGGTGGGCCGGGCTCCTCGTCTTCGTCCTCGAGCATCGCCCGTACGTCGGCTTGCCGGTTGTCATCGCGTTGACGAGATTTCCGCTCATGCGGCGCCCCCTCGATCTTTCCCTCTTCGGTGCGGCTGATCTTCTTCATTGCGCAGAGGCCTTCGAGCACGAAGTCGGCGAGCGAGGCCCGCCCGGAGGCCGAGGCGCCGGACTGTACGCCCATGCGTTCGAGCAGGTCACTGAACCCCCCGATGGACGCGGTGGCAGCCAGCACTTCGTCCGAAGGGGTCGTGTCAGACGAGTCGACGGTGCCGCCCTGGTCGAACCAGGCGATGACCGGTTTCAGGTTAGCGCGAGACGTGTATCCGTCAAACACGTTGGCGATCGCGGACCGCACGAGCTCTCGCGCCACAATCTCAGGACCCTTCAACTCGCCTTCGTATTCCAGCTCAATCTTCCCGGTCAGCGCGGGCAGGGAGGCGTAGATGTCGCTGACTCTGGGCACAACCACGGGCTCGGCCGAGAGGGCCGCGCGCCGTTCGGCGTTCGAGACGACGTTTTCAAGGGCGGTAATGGACAGGCGCTGGCTGACGCCGGAGCGGCGATCGACCTTGGAATCCAGCCGCGCCTGGAACGCGATTTCCTCCACGACCTCGCGAACAAAGACGGGGACGTCAATCTGGACGTCGGCCGGCCTATCGGTCCAGGCTTCCTGCGCGGTGATGGCAATGGCGTCGACGCGCATGCGCGGATAGTGCGTCCGAATCTCTGAGCCGATACGGTCCTTGAGGGGCGTGATGATCTTGCCCCGGGCGGTGTAGTCCTCGGGGTTCGCCGAAAAAACAAGAAGCACATCCAAAGGCAGACGGACGGGGTAGCCCTTGATCTGTACGTCACCCTCCTGGAGGATATTGAACAGGCCCACCTGCACCTTACTGGCAAGGTCGGGCAGTTCGTTGATGGCGAAGATGCCGCGGTTGGCTCGTGGCAACAGGCCGAAGTGCATGGTCCGGGCATCACCCAACTCAAAGCCGGATCTGGCGGCTTTGATGGGGTCGACGTCGCCGATGAGATCGGCGATGGTGACGTCGGGGGTGGCCAGCTTTTCCACATATCGAAGCTCGGCGGTGCGCCAGCCAATCGCCATCGCATCGCCCTCAGCGGCTACGCGCGCCTGGCACGGTCCGCAGATGGGCGCCAGCGGGTCGTCATGGATTTCGCAACCGGGCACGACGGCCGACTGCGGATCGAGCAGGGAGGTGAGCGCGCGAAGCAACCGCGTCTTCGCCTGGCCGCGCAGGCCGAGCAGGATGAAGTTGTGCTTCGACAGAATCGCGTTGACCATCTGGGGCACGACGGTGTCGTCGTAGCCGATGACGCCTGGGAAGAGCGGCTGGCCGCTGCGAAGCCGCGCGATTAGATTCGACCGCAGTTCGTCTTTGACGGAGACGTGCGGTTGTGTGCCAGAGGTGACGGCGCGCCGGAGTTCTCCGAGCGTCGCCGGTAAAGTGGTGGAAGAAGACATATCTTGACTATAGTGCCTTGAACGTTCGAACGTGTCCCTGCTGTCGCTCAATCATGTCGTCGCCATCGCCCACCGCGGCGGATCCGCTCTGCGCCAGGAGAACACCGATCCGGCGTTTGACCATGGCGTGGCCCGACCTGGCTGTCCTCGCGGCCCGCGCCGCAAACCCTCGCGGACGGTCTCGATAGTCATCCTTCGCGATATACTCTTGTTGGTGATTCGTCGGCTGCAATGTGTGAGTGCCGCTGTGTTTATAGCGGTGTTTGCGACTCTCCAAGCATCCCCTGAGGCGCGGACGCTCGCGCAGGTCGTGAAGGGCACCGTGGACACGGCCGGGAAGACCGGCGCCGAGTTGTTCGCGCAGGCCTGTTCCGCGTGTCATGGACTCGACGGTAAGGGGAAAGAGGCCGGCGCTCTTGGCTTCGATGTGCCGACACCAGATTTCACCGACTGCCAGTTTGCGCCGCGCGAACCCAATGCGGACTGGGTCACCGTGGCCCATGAAGGTGGACCGGCGCGCGGGTTCTCCAGCCACATGCCGGCGTTTGGCGGTGCCTTCAGCGAGACGGACCTCCACAAGGTCATCGAACACGTCAAAACCTTCTGCGCCGCCACTGAATGGCCGCGAGGCGAACTGAACCTGCCGAAGGCGCTGTTCACTGAAAAGGCGTTCCCCGAAGATGAATGGGTGATGACGACGTCGTTTGGGAGGGGACCGGCCAGTGTGTCCACCAGCTTCGTCTACGAAAAGCGATTCGGGCCCCGCAACCAGGTCGAGATCAAGGTGCCGTTCGCGGCATCCCGAAGCGATGGGTCGTGGGTGGGTGGTGCCGGCGACCTGGCGCTCGGATTCAAGCGTGCCCTGGCTCACGATCTGGACCGGGGGTACATTTTCTCGCTGTCCGGCGAGGTGATTCTGCCGACGGGAGACACCGCAGACGGCCTGTCGAAGGACACCACCGTGTTTGAGTCCTTCATGACCTTCGGAAAGTTGCTGCCGTCGGACGGATTCTTCCAGTTTCAGGGAGGCGTAGAACTGCCCGCCGACACACAAAAGGCCGAGCGAGAGGCGTTCTGGCGCGCCACAGTAGGCAAGACCTTCACCCAAAACGGTCCGTTTGGTCGCGCCTGGTCTCCGATGGTCGAAGTGCTTGCTGCGCGCGAACTTGAGTCGGGCGCGACGATCGACTGGGACATCGTGCCGCAGTTCCAGGTCACGCTGAATACCCGCCAGCACGTGAGATTCAACATAGGGTGGCGTACCCCGCTCACCGGCCGCAGGCACCGCAGCTCGCGCGTGGTCATGTATTTGTTGTGGGACTGGTTTGATGGGGGATTGCGCGATGGTTGGTAAGGTTGCGGCCTGCGCGGGAACGATCCTCTGGGCGACGACCCTGGTGGCGAGCGCGGAAAAGACGTCGGGTGTCTTTTTCGGTGACATGTCCTCGAAAAAGACCCCCGACGTCTTTTCCGTCCAAGCACGGGCCAACCCCCACATCACGCCGGCCGGCCTCTTTGTTGCCGCCGACACCTGCAGCGTCTGCCACAACAACGTGGTGACGCCGGGGGGCGAAGACGTATCGATCTTCACCGACTGGCGCGCCTCGATGATGGCTAACTCCGCACGCGATCCGTATTGGATGGCCGCAGTGCGCCGAGAGGTGATGGATTTTCCAGCGGCCGCCAACATCGAACACGAGTGCTCGATCTGCCATATGCCGATGACGACCTTCCCGGAGCGTGGCGCGGGGCGCAAGGGGCGCATTTTTGACCGCTTGCCGCTGGGCCGACCGGATGACCCGGACAACGCGCTCGCCGCCGACGGCGTGTCGTGCACGGTATGCCACCAGATCCAGTCGGCCGGTCTGGGCACGCCGGCAAGTTTTTCCGGCGGATACGTCATCGACGTGGCCGCAGCGCCAGGCAAAAGGCGCCTGTTTGGTCCATTCCAGGTCGATACCGGCCGCGCCCGCGTGATGCAGTCCTCGTCATCTTTTGAGCCGGCGCAGTCCACGCACATCCAGCAGTCTGAATTGTGTGCCACGTGCCACACGCTCTTTACGCACGCGCTTGCGACCGGCGCGACCGATGTGAAGTTGCCGGAACAGACGCCGTACCTTGAATGGCAGCAGAGTGCGTACAAGGACACGCAGAGTTGCCAGTCGTGCCACATGCCGGTGGTTGCGGGCGAGGTCCCCCTAACCCAGGTCCTAGGTCAGCCGCGTGCGGATGTGTCACGGCATACGTTCCTGGGCGGCAACTTCTTCATGGTGAAGATGCTCAACCGATACCGCACGGACCTGGGCGTCCGGGCGACGCCGCGCGAAATGGATGCGGCCGTGACGCGCATCGTCAGGCACCTGCAGGAAGACACCGCGCGCCTCACCATGACACGTGCCGAACGTACCTCGGCCGGCTTGTCGATCGATGTGGACGTGCAGAACCTGGCGGGCCACAAGTTGCCCACGGCCTATCCCTCGCGACGGGCGTGGCTCCATGTCGTGGTGAAGGACGCCGTCGGACGTGTGATCTTCGAGTCGGGCGCGTTCTCGCCTGATGGCCGCATTGCCGGCAACGACAACGATGCCGATGCGACAAGATTCGAGCCGCACTACGCCGAGATCACGAATGCCGATCAGGTGCAGGTGTATGAGTCGGTGATGGTGGACCCGGCGGGCCGTGTGACCACGGGGCTGTTGTCTGGCGCGCGGTATGTAAAAGACAACCGCCTGCTGCCTCGTGGGATGAACAAGGTGACCGCCACGGCGGATGTGGCCGTTCATGGCGCCGCCGCCACGGATACGGACTTCGGGGATGGTCGTGATCGGGTGACGTATCGCATCGCTCTGGACAACGTGCTGGGGCCGCTGACCGTCACCGCTGAACTCTGGTACCAGCCCATCGGATACCGCTGGGCCGTCAACTTCCGCAACTATGATGCGCCGGAGCCGAAGCGTTTTATCGGCTATTGGGACTCCATGGCGGGCGAGTCTGCACTCGCGCTCGCCCGAGGGTCGGCCACGGTCAGGTAGTCCAGGCTTTGCGATAAACTGGCCGCGCCATGAAACACACTCTTCTGACCGTCGCCATCGCTGGCGTGCTGGCCACCGGCGCGTCCGTCACCACGCCTTCGGCAAGCTCAGGGCAAGCTGGTGCCGTACAAGCACAGGTGGCACCGGATCCCATCCGCGAGCTCGTGGGGCACCTGGAACTCGAGCGATACAAGGCGACGCTGCAGGGACTGGCGCAGTTCGGGGATCGCCAGCAGGGGACGAAGCGCAATCGCGATGCCGTCGATTGGATCGAGGCGCAACTCAAGAGCTACGGCTGCGCTAACACCGAACGCATCACCTACATGTACCCCTCACCTGAGGCTTCGGACCCGGCGGCGGTCGCGCGACAGGGCGGTGCCGGCCGGGCAGGTGCGGGTGGCGCAGCGGAGGCAGGAGGCGGGCAACGCGCCGGAGGCGGCGGCCAGCGCGTCGCGGGCGCCGCTCCCGCGACGCCCCCGTCCCCACCGGTGCCTGGTTCGCCCGAGTGGGTGCGTCGCAGCCGGGAAGGCGGCTCGACGCAGTACGGGTTTCGCGGCCGCACGGGCGTCAACAACAACCTTGAATCGCAGGCGAACGAGAAGTTGCGGGAATTGAACGCAGAGCCCACCTCGCCCGGCGAACGCCAGCAGGTCTTCTGCACGAAGGTCGGCGTGACGCGCCCGCAGGAGATGTACATTATCGGCGCGCACATGGATGGCCTCGGCAAGGGTGAAGCGGTGAATGACGACGGATCAGGCACAGCGCTGGTGATGGAAATCGCGCGCATCATGCACATGCCTGGCGTGACCTCGGACGTGTCGATTCGTTTCATCCTCTGGAACAACGAAGAGAGCGGGCTGAACGGCGCCTGGGCCTACGTCAACCAGCGCGTCGAACTGCAAGGCATCGAGAGTCCGAGAGGTTCGGGGCGGTATCCAGAACCGAAGTGGCTCGGCATGATCCAGCACGACATGATGATGTGGGACCACGGCATGCCGCGTGCTGACGGTACGCTGAATCCAGACCAACGACCTGAGGCCGACGTGAACATCGAGTTCCAATCAGCCTCAAGGTTTGTGGACCAGTCGATGAAGCTGGCCTTTGCGTTCAAGGCGGCCGCCGACGCATACACCACGCACTATCCTGCGGCGGTGGGGCCGCACATGACGAACACCGACTCGCGGCCGTTCCAGGATCGCGTGGCCGCAATCAGCCTCCGCGAAAACGAACGCGGCATGCAGACGGGTGCCGGCTGGAATCCGCACTGGCACCAGCCGACGGACCTGTTTGCCACGTTCTCCGACAGGGACTTCCTGCTCGGTCTCAACGCCGCGCAGGTGACGCTCTCGGGTGTCGCGAGGCTGGCGGGAGTCAAGGCCGTCAAGTAGCGCCACGACGGATGGGGCGGTGCTCGACCTGGTAGGCGCCCGTCGAGATCATCGTCACCACTCCTTCAACGACAAGCGCGCGATTGCCAAGCCCGGCGTCGGAACGAGAGAGGCCGGTGACACGCGCCAATTCGCCGCGCGTCGTTATCCCGGCGGATGCGCACCATCTGGTTTTCGGTAAATCGTGACTTCTTCATACCTCCCCCATTTCCTGAGGGCGCCATTCTTTCAGGCCTCAACTGATCTTGAAAACACTTAGCAGATCACCGTCCATGCCAGGGCAAACGCTAACAGCACCCCTGCGAGTGATGCCGTACGCATATGTCCAGTCCTCCTCAAATACCTCGTGGGACAAATAACAGGGAACAGGGACGACACGCCGCTCCACGCGGTGGTGCACTGTTGCACCCGCGTCACCACATTGGGGCGAGAAAGCGAACGAATGTATGTCGTCCCAAATTGGCTTATGGCGGACGATTCTGACAGGCGTCCCGCTTCCTCGCGTGCTAACTGGCGGCTTCAGCGGGCCGGCTGATCGCGCTGGTCATCGACGAGGCCCACATCGCCAGGGGCGGCGCCAAATCCCCATTTGCGGCCGGCTACGTCGGAGGCGGGACTTCTGCGTCGTAGTCCGTTGCCTAATTTGGCACACATCTGCATGACGCCGCCATGCACAAGCGCGGTCGGCGGGGCCTTTTGCCTCGGCGCGCATGGGGACTACAATAGGGAGTTAGGACAAACGAGAGATGAAGAACACGGCACCTGTAGACGCGTCTGCCCTGGAATCGATTGAAACGCGCGAGTGGATAGACTCGCTCGATTACGTATTGCGCACGGGGGACAAGAGCCGGATTTTCCGGTTGCTCGACGCCCTCCGGACTCGCGCGCGCGCGGCCGGCTTCCGCGAGCCCTTTTCGTCCAATACGCCCTACATCAACACCATTCCGCCCACCGAGCAGGTGCCGTATCCGGGCAATCGTGAACTCGAGCGGCGCATCAAGAGCGTGATCCGGTGGAACGCGCTGGCTATGGTCGTGCGCGCTAACCGCGAGTCGGATGGCATCGGCGGCCACATTTCCACGTACGCCTCAGCGGCCACCCTCTATGAGGTGGCGTTTAATCACTTCTTTCGCGGCAAGGAAGCCGGCGCCGATGCCGACATCATTTATTTTCAGGGTCACGCCTCGCCCGGCATTTATGCACGGGCGTTTCTGGAAGGCCGCCTGACCGAAGAGCACCTTCGCGACTTCCGCCATGAAATGCGTGAGAGCGGCGGACTGTCGTCGTACCCGCACCCGTGGCTGATGCCCGACTTCTGGGAATACCCCACGGTCTCGATGGGCCTTGGGCCGCTCATGGCGATCTACCAGGCCCGGTTCAACAAATATTTGGAGAATCGTGGCCACACGCCCGTCTCGAACCAGACGGTCTGGGCGGTCCTCGGCGACGGCGAAACCGACGAACCGGAAGCCCTGGGCGCCATCACGCTCGCCACGCGTGAAAAACTCGACAACTTGATC
>SXGT01077913.1_pt1 | contig 23772 bp, 19 predicted proteins | sample 3176221 | NCBI WGS metagenome assembly SXGT01 (sample SAMN11356862, study PRJNA531348) | freshwater metagenome | isolation source: freshwater sample F1-120 | place: China: Fuxian Lake, Yuxi | collected 2017-12-25
AGAACCGCCAGGAAGCCAAAGACCGCCTGCGTTCCGAACACGACTACCGCGTCAACCTGAAAGCCGAACTCGAAATCCGACACCTCCACTCCAAACTCGATCTCCTGCTCACCCACCAATGGCAACGCCTCTTGGAAATCCAACAGGTTCAGACCGATCTCTTACGCGAAATCGCCGCGACTAAGCAGGCAGACAAGTCGGATCTGAAAAGCCATGGTTGAGAAGAATGTCTGGCGAATGGAGATCGTTACTGTCTATTTGAGGTGAACTGGGCGCCCAAAGGCCTTCTCTGCACCGGGAGCAACAACGTCTTTCTGAAACTTCTTCCACTCCACGGTCGATTGGAATTTGGGGTCTTCTTTGTGAAGCCGGGCGAGCAGGCCTTGCTCGTATTTCTCAGGGCCTTCTGGAATGGTGTTCCAGACTTCCGTTGTCATCTGGACTTGCGAGAGATCTTTGACTTCCGGCTCCGGGGCTTTCTCATGGCCACAGCCTGACAATCCATAGGTGATGATCAGTACGAGAATAAGATAACGAGAGTGGTAGTCGCTCATGTTTCGCCGCCGTCGAAGTGATTGATTGAATGCAAAACATGGAGCTTCTTTTGGAGAAGCTCCATGTTGAATGACACGAGATCAGGACTACTGCCAGTTGACAGTTTCGCCACCGTCGCGAGTCGAGAGATCCTGATAGAGATCAAAGTCGATGTTTTCACTGAGGAAGTGAACGGAGCCATCGGCCATCAGGAATTGTGCACCACCTTTATGCTGGCTGCGGAATGCACCGTACTTGCTGTAACTGGTCGGTGGGTTCTGAACCTTTTTATCAGCATTCAGTGGGTAGTATGTTGAGCCAACTGAGTACATGTAGCCATATCCCCAGACGACGCCCATGAAGGCTGCCGGTTGGCCATAGGGTGCGAAATCTGATTCTCCGATAGCGAAGGTGTTGCTCAAGCCATCGGTGATATCTCGCATGCGGGCATAGTCTTTGTTTGGGCTATTGTTTGGGTCGCCTTGTTTTACCAGCTTGACAGGAGGGATGGCTCCATCGAATCGTGGTTCCGGTGTCGACGGATAAGCATAATTTGTGGCGTCGACAGTCCCCGAGCTAAACATATAACTGGCAGGAGCACGATTTTCTGCGGACCCCAAGGGACCGGTCGGCATTGTCATCGTCGGGCAGATAAGGCTTGTGACGACCAGTTGTTGAAGAGAAGCGTTTGTTTGTCCGTCTCCATCGTTATCGATAGTGCTATTTCGAGGCAGAGTGATATCCCAGCGTTGGGCGACGGCGTCTTGTTCCAGGTAACGGAAAAGTGAAATGAAGCCGGTCGGGTGAGTCGATGTTGGAGTTCCTGGTGGCGTCAGAGCTGCAGCGCGACGGATTTCCACCTCTTCCAGATTCTTGGCAGAGGCTGGGAAGTAGTTGTAAGTATCGTGGAACATGTGCATCGCGAGTCCGAGTTGCTTCAGGTTGTTTTTGCAGCTGGAGCGTCGTGCGGCTTCTCGGGCCTGTTGGACGGCAGGGAGGAGAATTGCCACAAGAGTCGCAATAATCGCGATGACAACCAAAAGTTCGATCAGAGTAAAGCCGAGCGGAACGCGTTGGCTTCGTGAGGTGGCCGGAGCAGGCTGCATGGAGAAGATCCTTGTGTGAACGGGCGTAAATCGTCATCAAGCCGGGGCGACGGAGATAAAACGTCGTTGGCTACGTGTTCCTCAAGCCATAAGCAGCGGCGGGAATAACAGATCACGATGCGACAGGTCACGAAGAAGCAGTCTGCGAGGTAAACCAACCAGAAGGAAACAGAATTGGAACTGGTCGGGCTGCTGATGTCCGAGACGAACCAGGAATATCAGCAGAATGCTCGCGGACCTGTCTGCGTCGTGAAGTCGGTCGTGTAAAACCGCTGTTATGGGTGATAAGCCAAAGCGAGGCCTATCGATTAGCTGGCTGCTCGTATGAACAAGGTTGCTGGCTGTTGAGATTGAATCTCAGTCCTTATGATACATTTGCTCGCAACAAGTGCAAGTCGCACTTTGCAGAAATTTCTGGCATTTTATGGTCTGAGGCTCACAAAAAAATTCCCCGAGTCTGCCTGGAGGCGGGCTCGGGGAATTTGAGGATCAGTTAGGAGGGGCGTTCATCAATTATTTGATGAAGAGCATTTCCTGATACTTCGGCAGTGGCCAGAGGTCGTCGGCGACAATGCCTTCGAGTTCGTCAGCACACTGACGGACGGTCAGCATGGCTGGGAGAACTGCGTCGCAGAGGTGCTTGACCTTTGTTTCGAGTTCTTTGTCTTCAGCTTCGTGAAGAGCTTCTTCGAGCTTGCTGACGGCCCCTTGAAGAGACTTGACCAGAGAAGCGACTTCTTCGAGTGGCTCAGCGTCGAACTGAGTGTCGAAGGCTCGCAGGTTGCTGTAGGTACTGGCCAGTTCGTTCAGATATCGCATACAGGCTGGGAAGATCGAGGTCTTGGCCATGCTGAGGGTCAGCTTGGCTTCGACTTCGACAGTCAGGCAGTATTGCTCCTGATAGATGTGGTAGCGGCTGGAGAGCTCGCGAGGAGACAGGACACTGTACTTGCTGAAGAGTTCTTCAACTGCTTTTTCGCCGAGAGCCGGGAGAGCATCCGCGGTGGTCTTGCGGTTGAGTAGTCCGCGAGTCCCTGCTTCGGCATGCCACTCTTCTGAGTAACCGTTGCCGTTGAAGATGATCGCGCTGTGCTTGTTGATGATTTCGGTGAGCAGAGTCTGGACGGCTCCGTGCAGCTTGCTGGCGTCGCCTTTGGTGGCGGCTTCCAGTTGGGTAGCACAGAAGTCGAGAGACTCAGCGACGATCGTGTTCATCGCGACCAGTGGACCAGCGATAGACTGGTTGGCACCGACGGCGCGGAACTCGAAGCGGTTACCGGTGAAGGCGAACGGACTGGTTCGGTTACGGTCACCAGCATCTTTCGGCAGTGGTGGCAGAACGTCGACACCGACGGTCAGAGTGCTCTTGGCGAGAGACGACTTGGCTCCACCTTTCTTGATCTGCTCGAAGACGTCTGTCAGGAGGTCGCCGAGGAAGATCGAGATGATGGCTGGTGGAGCTTCGTTCGCACCGAGACGGTGATCGTTGCCGGCGGTCGCGACGACTGAACGGAGCAGACCCTGATAAATATGGACTGCACGAATGACGGCAGCACAGAAAACCAGGAACTGAGCGTTGTCGTGTGGGGTATCGCCCGGGTACAGGAGGTTGCCCTGGCTGCTGCTGCCCATCGACCAGTTGACGTGCTTACCAGACCCGTTGACGCCAGCGAATGGCTTCTCGTGAGTCAGGCAGGCCATGCCGTATTTCTCGGCGATGCGTTTCAGGGTGATCATGATCAGCTGCTGGTGGTCGGTTGCCAGGTTGGCAGACTCGAACAGAGGAGCGATTTCGTACTGACCCGGAGCAACTTCGTTGTGACGAGTCTTGACGGGGATGCCCAGTTTGAAGAGTTCGCGGTCAACTTCGAGCATGAATGCCAAAACGCGTTCTGGAATCGCACCGAAGTAGTGGTCTTCGAACTGCTGGCCTTTGGGAGGCTTGGCACCGAAGAGGGTACGACCTGCGAACAGGAGGTCAGGACGGTTGAAGTAGAAGTTGCGGTCGACCAGGAAGTATTCCTGCTCTGGGCCAGCAGTTGAGGCAACGAAGGCCCCGTCGGTGTGGCCGAACAGTTTCAGGATGCGTTGAGCCTGAGTATTCAGAGCCTGCATCGAGCGGAGGACTGGAGTCTTCTTATCGAGGGCTTCGCCGGTCCAGGAAACGAAGGCGGTTGGAATGCACAGGGTCGTGCCGTTTGGGTTTTCCAGGATGTAAGCCGGGCTGGTGACGTCCCAGATGGTGTAACCGCGAGCTTCGAAGGTCGCACGGATCCCACCGGATGGGAAGCTGGAACCGTCTGGCTCGCCCTGGATCAGCTGGCTGCCGCTGAACTCGGTGATGGCGTTACCTTCGCCATCCGGAGTGATGAAGCTATCGTGCTTCTCGGCGGTGGCACCGGTCAGAGGATAGAAGACGTGAGCGTAGTGAGTGGCGCCTTTGCTGATGGCCCAGTCTTTCATGGCAGAGGCAACGACGTCAGCAACGGCTGGGTCGAGCTTCTTGCCAGATTCAATGGTGGCGATCAGTGATTTGTAAACAACTTTCGGCAGGCGGGCCTTCATGACCTTCTTGCTGAAGACGTTTGAGCCATAGAGCTCTGATGCCGAGACTTCTGAGAAGTCGAGCGTTGGGGTGTTGTTCTGATAACTGGTCACAGCCGCGATGGCTTGTTGACGCGGTGAGCCAAATCCATTTGTCTGCTTCCGCTTGCTAGCATTCGATGCCGCGTCACCATTGAATTTAGACTTCGGCTCAAGTGTTGCGCTCAATGTGAACTCCTCGTCGTGGGAAATTAATGTTGGGTGGTGGTTACATCAAAAAGTAGACCGCCGTCACTGTAAGCATGTAGCAAAATCTGCACCGGTGAAAACGGCAGAGTCGTCAAATCCGGAGAGTGCATGCATTCTGGACGGTGATTTCCGCGGGAAAACATTCTGACATTTTAGAAAAATATGTGGTTCGCCAAGTGGCGAGAGTTGCGTCTGCCTAAACTTTAAGCAGCTGTGCGTATTATTCTTTGTGCGTTTATTTTCGGAACAAATGATCATAAGGTCCGTGATGGTCTTACCAGAGTAAGATCATTACGGCCTTACTGGCCAAAACAATACAAATACTCTTGCCGCTTACCATTTTCCTGGACGGCGATCCGTGTATAGATCTTGCTATCGGCAATGACGAGGGAGGCGAAGGATTCGTCGCCGAGTTTGTTTTCTGCGACTTCCTGATAGCTGTCAGGTGAGGCTTTGAAGACCCAGGTCTGGCCGAGTTCGTTGGTGGCATAGATATTGTCGCCGACGAGGATCGGGGAGGCGGAGACAGGGCCGGCTTTGCGTTGCTTCCACATTTCCTTACCATCCGAGGCACGCCAGCAGAAGAGGATGCCGTTGTCAGTGAAGGCGTAGATGTAGCCGTTGTGGGCGAGCATAGATTGCTCGTAGCATTTTTGAGGGTTCGACCAGAGGACCTGATTGGACCCATCAGCTTTGACGGCGATGGTCTGGGGCTTGGGGTAGCCGCCGGAAGCGAAGATGGTGTCGTCATTCCAGACGACGGTACCGCAGGTCGCCATGGTGGTACCGGGGGTTGACCAGAGTTCCTTGCCAGTGTTGGGATCATACGATGAGACCCGTTCACAGCCGGAGATGACGAGCTGGTCTTTGCCAGCGACATTGCAGACGATTGGCGAAGAGAAGCTGAGGAAATTTGGACGCTGGGTCTTCCAGACCTGCTTGCCAGTCTTCTGATCGAAGGCGGCGAGGTAACCGCCCTTCTCGTAGTCAGCGGCGATGATGACCATGTTTTTGTAAAGAAGGGGCGAAGGGGCGTAACCGTATTCGTAGACGCGCGGGGCATACGGTCCGGCTTCGATGGACCAGAGAGGTTTGCCGCTGTGATCGAGTGAGGCGAGGGTCAGCAGGTCATCGTGGTGAAAGGTAATGAAGAGCTGATCGGGGCTGGCAGCGATGGTGCCGCTGGCGTAGGTGTTTTTGGGGTGGACCGGAGGGAAGCCACCGCGAGAGATTTCCTTGATCCAGGCCTGTTTGCCGGTCTTTCGGTCGAAGGCGATCACGCCTTGAATCTTGCGATCTTCGTCCGCAGTCGCGAGAAAAATCTTGTCGCCGACGATGGTCGGAGTGGAGTGACCGCGGCCGGGGATGGGAGTTTTCCAGAGAACATTGCTCGAAGGTCCGAAGTTGGTCGGTGGGGTCTGGCCTTCGACGGCGACGTTGTTATTGTTCGGGCCGCGCCAGTGTGGCCAATCGGTCTTGGCGAAGTCGGCGGCGTGGAGAGAAGCGATCGTGAGAAGAAATGCAAACGTGGACGCGATGGTCGAACGTAGCAGCATGGAGAGACTCCGGTTATGGGCTGTCGCTGAAAAGGTTGTGGAGAGGATATCATGCGCGAGTTGTCGGAACAATATGGGAGGGGAATTGGTGGGGGGATTGAGTTGCCGGCAGGCTCACGCTGATGTCGATAGGACAATGAGAGACAGTTAGTGCCTATGCCCCACCCTCATCCGCCCTTCGGGCACCTTCTCCCCTCAAGGGAGAAGGGACTGAGGGGTTAAGAATGATGGCGGGATGTCGGTTTGGAAGTGAAGGAGATTGTGATGAGTGGGCGTGTCGTGATTGCGGGGGGATCGGGGTTTTTGGGGACGTCTTTGGCGGTGGCGCTGGGGGAGCGTGGGTACGAGGTGGTGGTGTTGTCGCGTCGCGAGGAAGCAAGGCATGTCGGTTGGCGCGTGGTGAAGTGGGATGCGCGGTCGGTTGGAGAGTGGATGAGAGAGTTAGACGGGGCAGTTGCTCTGGTGAATCTGGCGGGGCGGAGTGTGGATTGCGTGAAAACGCCAGAGCATTGTGATGAGATTTTGCGGTCGCGGGTGGAGTCGACGCGGGTGTTGGGGCTGGCGATGAAAGAACTGGCGAAGCCGCCATCGGTGTGGGTGCAGATGAGTACGGCTCACATTTATGGAGATCCGATGGTGGAGGTCTGTGATGAGGAGTCGGCGTTTGGTTATGGACTGGCACCGACAGTGGGGCGGGCCTGGGAAGAAGCATTTCGTGAGGCCGTGTTACCGACGCAGAGAGGAGTTGTGTTGCGGACGAGCTTTGTGCTGGGGCGTGACCGGGGTGCGGGGAGTGGAGCGATGGATCGATTGAAGTGGATTACGAGGATGGGGCTGGGCGGGACGATTGGCTCGGGGCAGCAGGGGATCAGCTGGATTCATGAAGCGGATCTGAATGCGCTGTTTCTCCGGGCGATTGAGAACGAGGGGATGAAAGGGGCGTATATGGCGTCATCGCCCTGTCCTGTTTCGCAGCGGGAGTTTATGAGTGAGCTTCGAAAAGCGATGGGGGTATGGATCGGGCTACCGGCGCCGGGGTGGCTGGTCAGGTTGGGGGCGAGGTTTGTGTTAAAGACAGATCCGGAGCTGGCGCTGTATGGGAGATATGTGGTTTCGAAGCGGTTGCGGGAAGAGGGGTTTGAGTTTGGGGTGAGGGAGGTGGGGGATGCGCTGAGGGATGTGGTTTAGAAAGTATCTCGATGAAAGGCTCAAGGCACAGCTCGGTTCGCAGAGATCCCTCATCCGACCTCGACTGTTTTGCTTCGCGAACCTGAGGTTCGGCTCGGCCACCTTTCCTGAGCGAGACTACCGCGTCGCCCTTCTTCTCGCCTTATCGGCGAGCGGGCTCCTTGCTTCCCCGGGGGAGAAGGATCAAGGCGAAGAATGCTAAGCCGGGTTCAGCGTTGATTCGGTGTCGGGTTTGGTGATTGTCTGGCGAGGTTTGAAAGTGGTGGGGATTTTGAGTTCGTCGGAATCGTTGATCGGATCGGAAGGTTGTTCGAGGTCGAAGGCGGCGGGGGATTGGAAGATTTCGTTGAGGAAGGCGGTGAACTGGCTGACTTGTTGGGCGTCGACGAGGCGGTGGTCGCCGCGGATGTAGAGGGTGGCGAGGGGGCGCGGGACGACTTTGCCATCTACGACGGCGGGTTGCATCGAAGTCGGCCCGAGGGTGACGCTGGAGAGGGTGCAGGTGGAGGCGAAGAAGCTGGGTTTGTAGGAGACGAGGTTCGGGGCGCCGGGGAAGCCGAGGTAGTTGACGAGGATCGGGGCGCCGCGGAACTGGCGGTTGATGTCGTTCATTTTCAGGCGTTTGATATTGTTACTGGCCCAGATGAGCAGCCGCATCATGCGGGGAGCGAGCCAGGTAGGGAGATTATGGAAACGGTCTTCGGAGGCCTTGAATTCGGAGTTGCCTTTGCGTTCGGCTTGTTGTCGTGACCAGAGCTCATGTGAGAGGTCTGAGTAGGACATCTCGTCGACTTTGCGCATGAGCATGAGGCCGATGCTTTTGCCAGGGCGACGGATGGGTGTGAGGAGATTGCACTCGGTGAATTTGTAGATGCTGCGGCCGAAGAGGCGTCGGTTGAAGTCGGGGAATTTAGCGAGCGCGAGGCTGACGGCGCGATAGAGGATGCAGGTCGGGGTGAGGATGGAATCGGAGTCAAGATTACGCTGGGCAAGATAGGCCTGGAGCGCGGTCATGTCGACGTTCGTGCCCCAGATGATGGTGGGGTCGGACGTTTGTGCGGTTGTCTGGAGGTAGAGCTGATTGGTGATCGGAATGTCTCGTGAGGAGACAGGTGATTTTCCGAGAGGTTGTGATGTAAAGAATTGCTCTCGGGGTTGTGCAGTGTTGTTGACGCGGGAGATCATGTTGCTTATCGCCACTTTACGGTTGTCTCTATGAGGGGCGAATCCGTTCCATCGTTGGCTCCTAGGTGGGATGTGATCCCGATACGGGTGCAAAGTTCTGCAAATTATGAGCCGTTTGTGTAGCTGGGAGGACTGTACAAAATGAGAATTCGGGGATTAGGGAGAAAGTGCGTGAAGAATTAGGCATCAGCAGGAGTCGCTTGGTGTCTAAGGCTCACCGTTATCCTATCTCGTTGACTCGACCAGCGTCGCTCATGCGAGAAGGACCAATTAAGGCAACAAACGTATGAAGACTGAATTTGAGAAGATGATATCGGGGGAGCTTTATGATCCGAATGTGGAGGAGCTGCGGGTGTGGTCGACGCGGTGTCGGGGGGAGTTGATGAAGTTTAATACCGGGCAGATCGGGCTGGGGGAGCTGACGTCGATGTTCGGGGCTTGTGGGGAGGGAGTCATGATTGTGCCTTCGTTTCACTGCGATTATGGAGGGCAGATCAGGCTGGGGGATCGGGTTTATATGAATGCGGGGTGCGTGCTGCTGGATTGTGCCCCGATTGAGATTGGGGACGACGTGTTGCTGGCGCCGGGGGTGCAGTTGCTGACGGCAACGCATCCGCTGGACTTCGAAACGAGGCGAAGCGGGTTGGAGTATGCTAAGCCGATTCGGATCGGTAGCGGGGCTTGGCTGGGTGGTGGCGTGATTGTGCTGCCGGGGGTGACAATTGGCGCACGATCGGTGATTGGAGCAGGTTCGGTCGTCACGAAGGACGTCCCTGAGGATGTGATCGTCGCGGGGAATCCGGGGCGAATATTGCGGTCTAATAGCCGCTAGTTTAAAACTGCATGCAGTAACATGTTAAAAATTTCGGGAAAAATGTTGGCAAGGTTCACAATCGTTACAACGGCAGGAGTGACATCTTAGCTGAAATGTGTAATATGTCTGCACAGCCATCACGAATTGGTCTGGATCGCTGCTCCTTCCCTGGGCCGGGGAATGATCCTCATCAAGGCTGTGTGTCATCTTCCTGTCTCGCGCTCCCTGTGATCGATTCAAGGACACCGTTATGAACAAGCTAGCCGAGCCCGATAGTGGCAAACGTCTGCTGCTGAAAGACCGTGCGTATCAGATGATTAAGCGAGACATTCTGACTGGCAAACTGCCGGCGGGGATGTTTCTTTCCGAGCGACTCCTGGCCAATCACCTCAATATTGGTAAGGCACCGATCCGCGATGCGATTGGTCGTCTGAGACAGGAGAACTATCTTGATGTCGCGCCGCAACAGGGGATCGTTGTCAAAGGCCTGACGGTCAAGACGATGACTGATACGTTTGAATTGCGAAGCATTCTCGAACCACAGATTGCGTCGAAACTGGCTGGTCAACTGCCATCGAGTTCGAAGTATGCCCTCGAGAGCAATCTGGCGATGCAGCGGGAATGTGCTGAGGTGAAGGACATCCAGGGGTTCATTGACCTTGATGTCAACTTCCACCTGATTCTGGCGAAAGCCTATGGCAATCAGGAGCTGCTGCAGATCATTGACCAGATCTGCGAGAAGACGTATCGCTCGATTTACTCGGCTCCGCGCGGGATGGCGGAGAAGCTGACGTTTGCGTTAGCGGATCATGAGGCCATTTATCAGCACCTGATTCAGGGTGAGGCGAAAGCGGCAGAAGAGCGGATGGCGAGCCATATTAATGGGACGCGGTCGTTGTTGTTGCCGTAAGTGTTGGTGAGCGAGCCGAGAGTGGCGCGTTTGGCGTACTCTGGGTGGCGATGTAAATAGTTAGCACAAGGGACAGGGGGTTGACACCCCCCGCTCGCCTAAGACATGCGAATCGCTCGTCGAGTTACTCGACGAGCTTTTTTTATGTAGGGACGTTGGACTGGCAGGAGTTGATCAGGGTGGTGAGGGTGTTGATGGAGCGAAAGTTGGCGGGGCTGATGTTTTCGGGCGGGATCGAGACGTCGTAGGTCGATTCGATGTGGGCCAGGAGGTCCATGATGGTGAGGGATTCGAGGAGGTTGAGCGTAGCCAGCGGGGTGTCGGGGGTGAGTTGGTCGAAGGGGCCGTAGGTTTGTTGGATGTAGTTGGTGAGGGATTGTGTGATGTCGTTGCGGTCTGTCATGCGTGTCCTTCTTGGGTGTATCAGGCGGCTGCTGCAACCGCCTTGTTGACTATTTGTGGTTGTTCGTGGCGAGTTTAGTGAGGGCAGATCGATCGACTTTAAAGGACGAGTTGAGAGGCCAGTCTTCGAGTTGTTCGATGTGGGCGGGGATCAGGTGACGGGGGAGGCTTGACTGGCAATGTTTTCGGATTTCAGTCGTGGTCGTCGAGTTGTCTAAGGTTGTGGTGTAGAAGAGGGCCAGTCGCGTGCCGACCTGAGGGGCTTCGAAGGGGACGACGATGACTTCGCAGTGTGGGAATTTCTCGGTGACGACGGATTCGACCTCGCTGGGGTGAACTCGAAAGCCGGCGATTTTGCAGAGGGTGTTGGCACGTCCCTGGGGGTAGATGTAGCCATCGGCGTCGATGGTGGCGAGGTCGCCGGTATAGAGCCAGCCGTTTTTGATGACGGAGTGGGTGGCGGCTTCGTCGTTGAAATAGCCTAGCATGATATTGGGTCCGCGGGCGCGAATCTGTCCGATTTCGTTGGGTGCGACGGGTTGGCCGAAGTCGTCAACGACCTGGAGCGTCACGCCGGGGATGCCTTTACCAATGGAGCCAGGGCGCTGGACTCGTTGGTCGGGGGGGACGTAGGAGAGTCGCGCGGTGGCTTCGGTCTGGCCGTACATCAGGTAGAGCTTGGCTGCGCCGATCCGGGAGGCGACTTCGTCCGCGATGGTCGTCGTGAGGGCACCACCGGCGGCGGCGACATAGCGCAGGGACGGGAGTTCAACCTGGCCGAGACGAGTGTATTTTAGCAGGACGCGAAAGAAGTCGGGAACGCCGGAGAAACTGGTGATCTGGTGGTCCTTAATGGCTTTGAGGATCGTCTCGGGGAACGAGAGACTACCAGCCTGGACGAGCGTCGCGCCGGCGAGGAGATGGCTTTGGAGGACGGAGTTGCCGAAGGCATGATAGAACGGGAGGAGCGCGAGGGCTCGGTCGGTTGCGTCGATGTGGAGATACCGCTGGATGGAAAGGGCGTTGGTGAGCAGGTTGCGGTGCGAGAGCATCACGCCTTTGGGGGCGCCCGTCGAACCGGAGGTGAAGAAGATGGCGGCGAGGTTGGCGGGGGTGGGAGGTTTCAGGCGCGACGGTGAGATCGAATGGAGGCGTTCGAGTCTCGGAACGGGAAGTTCGTCATTCGATGGAATGATTCGAAAGCGGCAGGCTGAGATTTCGAGAATGGCCTGGAGGCGTGATGTTTCTATATCGGGAGGCAATGGAACGACGACACCGCCTGCGATGAGGACGCCATAAAACGCGGCGGCGTATTCGGGGCCGTTGGGGAGTTGGAGGATGACGAGAGAGCCGCGTTTGAAGTCGGGGTGAGCGCGAAGCTCGGCGGCAATCGCCTGGGCCTGAGAACGAAGCTGAAGATAGGTTGTCTGGGTAGTGTCGGTTGAGAACGCGATCTGGTCGGTCAAGCACCGACATGTTGCCAGAAACTGTGCCACAAGGGGGGAAGACGACTTCCGTCGCAAGTCGTCTGATGGCATGTCAGCTCCAAAAGGAAAACGTCGCGTGAGTGGCAGTCTTGGGGTGGTGACGCGTTGAATCTTGGTGCTCACGCGGGGCTCCTGCGCGGGATTTCGTCTACTGGAAAGTTATTTCGCGAATAGATGGGAGGCAAACGGTATTCCGGGGGTGTCAGTTCTCGTGAAAAATAGGGAGAACCTTTTTTCAGCTTGTTCTGATTTTTCAGGTTAAGTTGCGTGAGTTTGAGTACGATTTATGGTGCGGCCATAATTATTCGTTGATGTGATGCCTCAGCTGGTTGGTGTATGGCACTGGAAACAATGATCTGGGATCAGACAGGCGCTTTCGACGAAAGTGAAGGCTCTCGTGAATGTTATGAAGAGTTCCTGGGTTTATTTACTCATCATCGAGACCGGATTTACGCACACATTTTTGCATTAGTGCCTCACGAAGCCGATGCGGAAGACATTTTTCAACGCTGCAGCATTCTCTTGTGGCGGAAGTTTCAGGAGTTTGACGCGGAGCGGTCGTTTTTATCGTGGGCGTGTGGAGTTGCGGTGTTTGAGATACGCAACTTTTTGCAGTCGAAACGTCGGAGTCGTCTGACGTTTCAGCCAGAGCTGATCGAGCAACTGTCAGCGGATCGACTGGCGGAGGAAGAACTCGAGTCGGACCGGATGGAGGCGTTGCGGGGCTGCATTGATCAGTTACCAGCCAGTGAACGTGATCTGGTCAAGGTGGCGTACGAGGGGACGATCACCGTCAAGGACTATGCGGCGGAGAATCAATTGTCGTTGCAGGTGTTGTATAACAAGCTGGCGAAGTTGCGTCGGTTGCTGCTGGCGTGCGTCGAGCGAAAGATGTCGCGGGAGGCTCACTATGAAGCGTGAGTTGCCCCTGGTGCGAGATGAGATTCCTCGCGAACTGTTCGGGTTACTGGAGCAGGTCTGCAATGAGACCCTGAGGGAGGGTGAACATGCGCGACTTGAAGAGATTCTGCTGAAGAGTCCAAAGTCTCGACAGCTTTATCTGCGTTACATGGATCTTCATCTCGATTTGAAAAGGTCGCAACGTCATGGCTCGAGCGTGACGCGAGATGCGGTGTCGGAGGCGCTACGGGCACTTGAGCCGATGCAGCAGGTGAGGAGAGAGGTTACCGGGCACTCGCTGTCGAGTCGCTGGAAATTTCTTACGATCGCGGTTGCGAGTGTGGCTGCGATTGTCTGTGTGGCCGTGATGTTGCCTGAGAATGGGGATGAGAAACAGCCTGTCGTTGAGAACAATGTTCCTGCGGTTGTGGTCGGCGGGAAAGAGGAGACGCCGCTAGTGGACTCCCCTGCCCTGCCTCGGGATGTGATTCTGTCCCAGGAGGCAGGGGCACAGTTTTATAAAGACGAGATGCCAGCCTTTGGTTCGGCGCTTAGGATGGGTCATGAGTATTCGCTGATCGACGGTCAGATTGAAGTTTTGTTTCCGACGGGAGCCAAGGTGATTCTTGAATCGCCGGCATTGTTTGAGGTGCATAGCGAAGAGCGGATGACCCTGGCCTACGGAAATTGTTCGGTGCATGCTCCGGCTGGTGCGGAAGGATTTGAAGTTCTCACGCCTGCGACGCAGGTGATTGATCGCGGAACACGCTTCACAGTGAAAGTCGATGAAGCGGGTGTCAGTGAGGTGCATGTCATCGAAGGGCTGGTCGAAACCGTCGAACGGCTGAATGGAAAAGAAGACCGCAATGAACTCGATCATGGAAAGGCCATGCGGTACATGGCCGATGATACGAAATCACATGTGGTCACGTTTTCTCAGAAGTCGTATCGAAATAACTTGCCGGACCGATTGATTCGCTATGAAGGTGAGACGGACCATGCGGGCGGGATTGAGACGCTGCTGAATTTGACGGTCTCGCGTGCGGGCAAAACTTACCGGTATGACTATGAACAACTCATCGGCTGCGATGTGGTGTCGTTCTGCGAGCGCGGTTCGCTGGCGACGGTGAACTTTGTGACGCCGAAGAATTATGAGGGAAACTATCGCGAACTCGCGATGCACGACAACAGCTTCCTGACGGGGATTCTGAATCCCGGTGGAGCGAAGAAGCCGCACACGGGAGAGGTGATTCTGCCCGGACCTGGTGTCAGCAAAGACAAGCTGACGCCCGGTATGACATTGCGGTTCCGTGAGCCGATTGTGAATAGCGAGGGACCGGATCTGGTGATCTTCGATGAGCAGACTGCGATCCATCCGCTCGAGGGAGATGCATTTCATTTGCGTCCTTTGCATATGAAAGCAGGGATGAAGCCTGTGACGATTACCCGCTATGACATCGGGATGATGTCGCCGGAGGCCAAGCCGATGGCTGAGTTTGATCTGCGAAAAACTTACAATGTTGTGGGACATCTTGAGGAACTTTTTGTCTCGAAGAGAGCTCCCAGTCATGTATCGCTGAATTATCGGGTTGTCGGGACAGCCGTGGATTTGTCGTTGATGGGAATACCTGCTGGAGACGAAGTGAGCGAATTATTTTTGCAGGATGTGATGGATGACGAGTTCCGGATCGATCCTGTTTTCATAGCCGGTTTTCCTCGCGTGGAAAAGAAGCTGCCTGCATCGTCAGAGGATGCTGAGCGGGCACGTTAATACATTTCTTTCGTTCCTTTCTCAAGTTGTATTCGGAGAACAGACATGACGACCAGGTCGTTGAAGCGTGGCTTTACATTAATTGAACTGCTGGTGGTGATCGCGATTATTGCGACTCTCGTGGCAATTCTTCTGCCTGCTGTGCAACAGGCGCGGGAGGCGGCTCGTCGGTCGACTTGCAAGAACAATCTCAAGCAACTGGGATTGGCGATGCACAATTATCACGACACGTATTTGATGTTTCCGCTAGCTGGGATGGGGCACTTGAATGCACGCCCCTGGGTCGAATTAGGCTGGACGGTTTCGATCCTGCCGTTCATTGAGCAAGGGGCTCTCTATGATCAAGTCAGCTTTGATGATGGGGTCTACAATGGCGGCACAGGCCGTCGAGGGAACTTCAAGAATGAGATCGCGATGAATCGAATCCCGATTTACATGTGTCCGTCGTCAACGACCGAGCAGTCACCCAGCACTCAAGAAACTGTGACCGGAAGTGCATTCGGAGCTGGTACCGGTCAACCCTTTACGACGCATTACTACGGGATGGCAGGACCGGTGGGAAATCTCGATCTGAATGGAGATGGCGATGTGGGTGATGCGGGTGAAAGAATCTTCAAATCTATAAACAGCGTCAACAGCACGTATGGTTTGTCCGGTATGGAAGGGATCATGCGAGGTCCGGTTGAGCATGCCAGAACAAGCAACTCCTATCGAGTTCCAGGCGTCAAGTTTAGCGATGTCCAAGACGGGCTTTCAAATACCATCGCATTGATGGAAATCTCACGTGACTATCCATCAGGAGTCACTCCATTCGCATATCGCAGCTGGGTTCGCGGGTTCGCAGGTTTTTCTTCGTCTGGAACGGATCCATGGGGCGTTTCCTACAATTTCGCGGTCACTTTAGGTGTGAATAAAAATCTTGTTGCTTCCATCAATGCTCCTTATACCAGCACGTTCAACAACGGTGCCTGGGGAAGTAATCACAAGGGGGGTGCCCAAGCGGTCCTCGGGGATGGATCCGTGCATTTCTTCTCGGAGAATATGGACTTCAATACCTTGCGATATCTGTGCACGATGGCGGGTGGCGAAACGACATCTCCTTTCTAACGAAATAGACCCGCTGTCGAACGCGACGTATCTGATGGCACTGGTCAAGGCACGGCGGCTGTTTAACCGCCGTGCAATCATCGCAAAGACGGCGTCTGATCAAGGTATGGCGAGGACAAAATCTGTCGAGGATGAGTCGCTGCGATCTGAGTTCGCGACGAAAATGGTTTTGACGAATATGGATTTATGGAAAGCTTTGGAACTGCAATGCAAGAATTTTTCAAACTCAGGGCTCTCCTGTCGGGACTCTTACTCGTTGTTTTGTTGACGTCGGGTTGTCAGTCAGGGAGTGAGCGTTATCACCTTTCCGGAAGCGTCACTTACAAGGGGACACCGGTTCCGAGGGGGTTGATTGTCTTTACGCCCGTGGAGCAAGGTGGCCTACAAGGTTCACCGGCTTTCGCGAAGATTTCTAATGGACGCTTCGATACGAGTGTTGACGGAGAAGGTCATTTCGGCGGGGTTCAAGATCTGATGATCTCCGGGTTCGATGGTGAGAATGTGACTGAGGATGCGCCGATGGGGGGCGTCTTGTTTGCGACAATGACTGTGCGCAAGACGCTGCCGGCGTCGACAAGCCAAATGGATCTCGTGTTGCCGTGATCAAGAAAGGGGCATGAGTAGACCGGCGCGGTCGAGTCAGACTCGGTCGCTTAGTTGGCTATGGATACATTTAGATTATTTGATGAAATCCATGTATTCAAGAGAATATTTTTGTCCGAGATTGAATTTAACAGGACTAGATGCATGAGACACATGCTAAGCGCGTGTTCCAGTCCAAATTCATTTCTCAGATATTCCTATCTTGTCGAGGTCTCCAATGGTTCGAATGAGTCGAGAACGAGGATTTACGCTGATTGAGCTTCTGGTCGTCATTGCGATCATTGCGACTCTCGTAGCAATTCTTCTGCCTGCGGTGCAGCAGGCTCGCGAAGCAGCCCGCCGTTCAACCTGCAAAAACAATCTCAAGCAGCTTGGGATTGCAATGCACAATTATCATGACACGTTCAATGTGTTCCCTCCGTGCTATGTCGATATGCGTGCGACAAACGCCGCCTATCCAGACAACAAAGGACACTGGGCCTGGTCTGCCTTTATTCTTCCGTTTATGGAACAAGGAAGTTTGTACGACACACTACGAGTCGGGAATCTGACGGCTTCAGAAGCGATTCAGGCCAATTTGACGGCGATGCAGACGCCGATTCCATCCTTTCGTTGCCCGTCTGATCCAGGGCCATCGGTTCATAGCACAAGTGATGCGCCTGGATACGCGATTGAAGAATCGACGACAGCCACCGGACGCGGGTTGCCTGTGTCCAATTATGTTGTGGCGAACAACACCACGAACGTCCGTCAAAATCGCTCTTCGACCGGAACGGATGGGACAACGGGAGCAACCGGGATGTTCTTTCGAGACAGCAATACCCGAATGGCCAATATTACGGACGGTCTCTCGAACACGATCATGATTGGCGAGAGGACCTACATTCATGGCGGGAAGCTCATGAAAGCGGGAACATTGCATGCTGTTCGCAATGATGGCAATGGTGCAACTTCCTACGGACCTGCGGCCCAGGACAGTGGACAGGGAGCCTGGAATCACGGATTGATGACGATCGCGTTTCACGTACGGGACGGGATCAATCCTGTTTTGAGCGGCCCTGATACGAGTCGGAGCGGAAATCTCTCCAGTGCTCACAAGGGTGGTGCACAGGTGACACTGGGAGATGGATCGGTTCGCTTTATTGGCGAGAACATCTGGAATCTGCAGGAGACGGCGGCACCTTATCCGATCAACAGTACTCTCGAATCTTTGGTAGGAATTCGCGACGGGAATGTCATCGGTGAATTTTAGTTGGATGACCGGATGACTTCATGCTCGCCTGCGTGAATGCGCGGGCGAGCTACGTTTGTGTATTTTCCTTTAACCAAACTTCCTACGAGGGGGAATCGAATCATGATACGGATGCGATTGCAATGTCTGTCGATTTTGTTGCTGGCTGGTATTGTTGTTGGATGTGGCGGTGGACCGGATTACAAGCTGGGTTCCGTCGAAGGGACAGTGACTTTAGATGAGAAGCCACTTGCGGATGCTGAGCTTCGATTCCAGCCTCCCCAAGGACGTTCATCGGTCGCCGTGACTGATCAAAACGGGCATTATGTCCTTGATTACACGACGGAACAGAAAGGGGCGGAACTCGGAACCCATAGTGTCAGTATTACGACACTGCGCAGTGCCTCCGGTGGAGAAGGAGAGCAGCCAGCCGTTCCCGGACGAGATGAATTATTGCCAGCGAGATATCACGCCAAGACCGAATTGACTGCTGATGTGAAACAGGGTTCAAATACAATCGACTTTCACTTGAAGTCGAAGTAGAGTTGGCACAGGAACAGCGACAGTAAATTGAGTGACGTTTGAAGACTGCAGAAAGGTTTGTGAATGATGACGTTGAGTCGAATGAAATGCTTTGCTTTGCTGATGGCGTTGGGCGCGATGCTCGTGTCGATGTCGTTGGAATCGAAAGCTGCGGATGTGCCAAAGGTGGTCGAAGCGGATGTTGTCATTTATGGGGCAACGTCTGGGGGGATCGCAGCTGCGGTGCAGGTCAAGCGCATGGGACATAGCGTTGTCATTCTCGAGCCAGGGACGCATCTGGGGGGATTGACGGCGGGCGGTTTGGGCTGGACGGATACTGGGGACAAGAGTGTCATCGGGGGGATCTCGCGCCAGTTTTATCAGGACGTCAAGAAGCATTATGACGATCCCAAAGCCTGGCCGTTTCAAGAGCGGGAGAAGTACAAGTATTACCGTGCTGATGACGATGCGATGTGGGTGTTTGAGCCCAAGGTCGCGACGGCGATTTATCAGCGCTGGGTGAAGGACAATGACATTCCGGTGCACTTCGAGCAGCGACTGGATCGTTCCGGGAAGAAGGTCGTCAAAGAAGGTACACGAATCACGCAGATGACGATGGAGTCGGGACTGGTTGCCAAGGGGAAAGTTTTCATGGACTGCACCTATGAAGGCGATCTGCTGGCAGAATCGGGCGTCGAATATTTTCTGGGACGTGAGCCGAACAGTCAGTACGGCGAGACGATCAACGGGCTTCAGACAGCCAAGGCGAAGCATCACCAGTTCACGCTGCCTGTGAGTGCGTATCGTATTCCAAACGATCCGAAGAGTGGGCTGCTGCCGTACATCGGCGGGACCGAGCCGACTGTTCCGGACGGGACGGGTGACAGGCGGATGCAGGCGTATTGTTATCGGATGTGTCTATCGAGTGCGCCGGAGAATCGTCTGCCGATTCCCAAGCCTGCCAACTACGATCCGGTCAACTATGAACTGCTGGCTCGTAATCTGGAAGCGGGCTGGGATGAGGTCTTCCGCAAATTCGATCCTGCTCCGAATAACAAGACGGACACGAACAACCACGGCGGGTTTTCGTTCGACTTCATTGGTATGAACTATGGGTATCCGGAAGCCGATTACGCGACTCGCGAAGCACTGAATGATCAGCACCGAGATTACCAACTGGGGCTGTTATGGTTCTTGCAGAATGATCCTCGCGTGCCGGAGAAGATTCAATCGAAAGCGAAGATGTGGGGACTGCCGAAAGATGAGTTCGTAGATAATGGTGGGTGGCCGCATCAGCTTTATATCCGCGAAGCACGACGGATGGTGGGTGTTGATGTTGTGACCGAGAATCATGTGACGCAGAAGGTGAAGACCGATGATTCGATCGGCATGGGGAGCTACAACATCGACTCACACAACACGCAGCGTTATGTGACCAAAGAGGGTCTGGTTCGCAATGAAGGGGATGTTCAGATTCATCCGGGCGGGCCGTATCCAATCACGCTGAAGTCGATTCTGCCGAAGGAGAATCAGGCGACAAATCTCTTGGTTCCAGTCTGTCTGTCGGCCAGTCACGTGGCCTATGGGTCGATTCGAATGGAGCCTGTGTTCATGATCCTCGGCCAGTCGGCAGGGACAGTCGCTGTGCTGTCTATCGATGGGGACAAGCCGGTGCAGAAGGTGGCGTATGATGAAGTGAAGCCGATTCTGGTGAAGGATGGGCAGGTGCTTTATCGGGAGAAGAAAGTGAAGTAGGCCGCGATTGAAATTCGTAAGCGTCGTGATGGGAACATCACGACGCTTTTTTTGTGGGATGAGGTTGCAATGATGCTATTCGGAGGGTGGTCCAGCCGTTCATGGCTGGATCGGCGTAGCCGACAAGATGCAACGCCATACGCGATCAAACGGAACTCACTGCGTCAGTTTGGAAATGGATGCGTATGGTGACGCATCCTGTGAGCTGCGCTCATCCAACCGTAGACGGATGGGCCACCCGAGAGTGCGGGAAGTGGAGCTGGTTACAACGAGGCAGCGAGGTTCGTGGGGCGGTCCAGCCAGGAGGTGCTGGCGACTTTCAGGGAGCGGAAGATTTCCTTGAGTCCCAGGGAGGTCAGGTTGAGCAGGGAGATGTCGGTGTAAAGGGTGTCAACGTGGGCGGCGTCTTCGTCGTTGCCGAGGTAGAGCTGGCGGTTGGCGATGGGGAGGCTAAGGGTGCGCGGCAGGAGCATGCGTCTGGCGATGCGGTCGTGCATGGCGACGAAGGTGCAGCGGGTCTTTTGCATGATGGCGTGTCGGATCGTATCGCTGTGGGCTTCAAAGAGGCGGTCGTCGTTGTGGTAATGGATCTGGCAGTAATTGAGACGCCAGCGGGTCACGAGCGAATAGATGACGTAAAGAGGCCCCTCTTCGGTCTCAAGGACCATGTGATTCATATGAGCCTGAGAGTGGTCGAGGAAAAGCTGGCGGTCTACTGGCGAGAGGATACGCGAAGTCAGCAGGTCAATCTGCTGGCAGGCCTGGATGGCGTTTTCGTGGACAGGAAGGACGGTGGGAAGTAAGGCGCAGAGGGTCGAGTCGAGAGTTTTGAAACCGAGTTTGGTGCTGATCTTCTGGACGCCTTCCGTCGGAGAAAGGTCGATGATCACGTGGTTCTTGTATTTGAGCGGGGCACGCATGAGGAGGAGGCTGTGGCCGCGGTATTCTGGTTTGACCATCCAGGTGTGGAGATTGCAGACGGGGAGTGTTTTGCCAGCGAGTTGACGCTCGCTAAAGATCATGCCGAGGACGCCGACGAGTTTGCCGTTGTCGGTGAGGGCGTAGCCGGTGTGGTCTTGGCCGGAGTGGGGGCGGATTTCAAAGAGAGGAGCCCAGTCGGCGCGCGTGAGTTCGTAGTCGAAACTTTCGAGGAACTCTCGATGAATTTCGGGGAACATGCCTTCGCGGATCGGTTCGACTTTGGGCATCAGTCCTCGCTCAAGGGAATGAAAAATGGGACAGGAAATGTTGTCAGTCGTGTAGGGTGCTGGTGAGTCTTTGAACCGCACCAAAAGGACATTCGATCGCACATTTGGTGCGGTTCGCAAAGCCTCACCAGCACCCTACGATTTATTCACGGGGACGGGGATCGATCTGGTCATGCCAGAGGTCTTCGGGTTGACCGCGGCGTCTGATGAGTTGGTGGCCTGTTTTGTCGATGAGGACTTCAGGAGGGGCGGCGTGGGAGAGGAAGCCGAGGGGACTGGAGGTGCGGGCGTAGGCGCCGGCGTTGAAGATGCCGATGAGGTCACCGGGGGCGAGTTGCGGCATCGAGATGTCGCGGGCGAGTGTGTCGAGAGGGGTACACAAGGGGCCGACGATATCGACGTTGGTTGACTGTTCTTCGTTGAGACGTGTAATCGCGGCGATCGGGAAGTTGCGTTTGATCGTCTGGCCGAGGTTGCCGGAGGCGGCGAGGTGGTGGTGCATGCCCCCATCGACGACGACGAATGTTTTGCCGCGAGACGTTTTGATGTCGGTCACTGTCGTGACGTAAAGGCCTGATTCGGCGGTGAGGAAGCGACCAGGCTCGATGATGAGCTGGGCGTCTTGCAGGATGGGATCGTTTTCGATCTCTTCGAGAATTGAGTTGAAGCCAGTTGCAAAGGCATCGAGGTCGAGGCTGTGTTCGTGGCTGAAGTACGGAATGCCGAGGCCGCCGCCGAAGTCGATGGTTTCGAGAGGACGACCGATGGTCTGGCTGAGTGTACGGGCGACGTTGAGGGCGTGTTTGTATTGGGTCAGCAGGATGTCGGCATCGAGGATCTGAGTTCCCGTGAAGAGGTGGACGCCGACGATTTTCAAATGGGAGAGTCGGGAGATCTGTTGGGCGACGGGGATGAGTTGTTCTTCGTCGATGCCGAAGGGGGCAGGCTTGCCACCCATGCGCATCGCGCCGCCTTGGGCGGACTGCGAGGGGTTGATCCGCATTGAGATGCGGACCTGTCGACCGTGCTCGCGAGCGATGTCGTTGAGGCGTTGGGCTTCGGTGATTGATTCGACGTGGATTTCGTGGATACCGTAATGGACTGCTTCGGTGAGGTCGCGTTGAGTTTTGCCGGGGCCTGCGAAGAGGATGCGGTTCGGCGAGCAGCCGCTTTTGAGGGCGGTGTGAAGTTCACCGCTGGAGGCGATTTCGATGCTGCAACCCGCTTCGATCAGGCGACGGGCGATGACGCGATGCGGGTTGGCTTTGATGGAGTAGTAGACGTCGACGCGCTCAGTGAAAGCATCGCGGAGTTTGGCCAACTGAGCGAGGATGGTGGCTTCGTCGTAGAGGTAGAGAGGGGAGCCGTAGTGTTGGACGAGGCGCGAAACGGGGTGGGAGGCGATGGCGAGTTGGCCGTTGAGGTTGGTGTATTGGGGGGAGATGTGGCGCGCAGCGTGGTAGCCGGGGAGGGATTCGGTGGTTGGTTCGATGATGATGGACATGATTGGTGGGGTTCGTTTGGAAGTGTGGGCGGAATTCAGTTCGCAGAAGTCCCTCATCCGACCTCGCAGACTCGGCCACCTTCTCCCCGGGGGAGAAGGAACGGAACCGGAGAAGGATCGGGAACTAGGAAGGCTGCAAGGCGGATTCTTCGGCTCGGCGTTTCAGAGTGGGGTAGTCGATTTTGCCGCTGGAGGTTTTCGGGAGCTGGTCGACGATGTCGACGGACTTGGGGACCATGTAGCGTGGCATGGCTTCGCTGGCCTGGGCGATGATGTCGGTTTCAGTCAGCTGTTCGCCGTCGACGGGGACGACGTAGGCTTTGATGTGCTGGCCGAGGAGTTCATCAGCGACACCGACGACGGCGGCTTCACGTACGGACTTGTTGCGGCAGATCGCCTGTTCGACTTCTGTCGGGCTGATGCGGAAGCCGGAGGACTTGATCAGGTTGTCTCGTCGTCCGACGAAGTAGAGGAAACCGTCTTCGTCCATTTTCACGAGGTCGCCGGAGTAACAGACTTTGACGGCGTTGTTCGAACCGGGCAATGAGAACGGGTGAGGACGAAGAATGCGGGCGGTCAGTTCTTCCTGACCCCAGTAACCTAGAGATACGGTCGGGCCGTGGTGGACGAGTTCGCCGACTTCGCCAGGACCGCAGGGGCTGCCGTCTTCTTTGACGACGAGGATCTCGGTGTTCGGGATGGCTTTGCCCATGGAGGTCGGGCGTCGGTCGAGTTCCGATGGTGGCAGGTAAGTAGAGCGGAAGGCTTCCGTCAAGCCGTACATCAGGAAGACCTGTGTACCGGGGAGACCATGTCGCAGGAGTCCGAGGGTCGATTGTGGCATCGCGCCGCCGGTGTTGGTGATGTAACGAAGGTGTGGCAGGTTGGCTTTGGTCAGACCGCTGGAGGGCTGGACGAAGAGGTTCCAGAAGGGTGGAACGCCCGCCAAACCCGTGATCTTTTCTCGTATCAGTTCGGCGATGACGTCTCTGGCAAAGCGGAACTGGCTGATAACGAGTGTCGCGCCTTTGAGGACGGCGGTAGTCAGCTGATTCATGCCGGCGTCGAAGGAGAACGGCAGGACTGCGAGGATGCGATCTTCGTGTGTGACCCTGAGATAGTCGCCAACGATCTCAGCGCCGGCGATGACGTTGTCATGGCTGAGCATGACCCCTTTGGGTTTGCCGGTGGAGCCG
>SXGT01196152.1_pt1 | contig 23761 bp, 21 predicted proteins | sample 3176221 | NCBI WGS metagenome assembly SXGT01 (sample SAMN11356862, study PRJNA531348) | freshwater metagenome | isolation source: freshwater sample F1-120 | place: China: Fuxian Lake, Yuxi | collected 2017-12-25
GAGAAGTTAGACGGCCTCGAGTCCTTCCATCCGGACCGGAGGGCCTCGCGCATCCTCGGGATGGGCGACATCCTCTCGCGGGTCGAGAAAGCAGAGCAGGCCTTCGAGCGCGAGCAGGCCCAGAAGATGGAGGCCCGCCTGCGCAAGGAGGCCTTCACCTTCGAGGATTTCCTCGAGCAGCTCCAGGCCATCAAAAAAATGGGCCCGCTGGACCAGTTGCTGGGCATGATCCCCGGGGTCGGCAAGGCCTTCCAGGGCGCCCAGGTGGACGACCGGGCTTTTGTACACGTCGAGGCCATCATCAAATCGATGACCACCGTCGAGCGGCGCAGCCCCCAGATCCTCAACGGCAGCCGCCGCCGGCGCATCGCCCGGGGCAGCGGCACCACCATTCAGGACGTCAACCGGCTGGTGAAGCAGTTCGAGGCCATGCAGAAAATGATGAAGCAGATGAACCGCTTCAAACCAGGCAGGACCAAATTGAGATTGCCTTTTCCCCAGTGACACTCTAGAAAGGAGTACCGCCGTGATCAAGATGCGTCTGAAGAGAATGGGCCGCACCAAACGCCCCTTCTACCGTTTGGTGGTGGTCAAGGCCGACGCTCCGCGCGACGGCCAGACCCTCGCCCAGATGGGCACCTACGATCCGCTCTACGCCAAGGTGGCCATCGACGAGGAAGCGGCTGTGATGTGGCTCAAGCGCGGCGCCCAGATGACTGACACCGTCGAGACCCTGCTCAAGAGCCAGGGCATTCTGGCCCGGATGAAGGGCCTCGAGGGCAAGGTGGACACCAGCGCCTTCTCCCGCGAGAAGCCGGCCCGGACCCGCAAGCTCAAGGGTAAACCGGCACCGGCCGAAGGCCAGGAGCAGGCCTGATCCACCCGGGCTGAAACCGCCATGGAGGCCCGCCCCCCCCAGCGCATCGCCGTCGGCTACGTCAGCCGCGTCAAAGGGGTCAAAGGCCAGGTCAAGGTTGAACCCCTGACCCACGACCCGCAGCGTTTCGCCCAGCTAAAAGAACTCGTCCTCTCTCGCGAGGGCAGCCCGGAACGCCGGTGGTGTCTGGAGGATTGGCGGGTCGAAGGGCTGTCGCTGGTGCTCAAGTTCGCGGGCATCGATACCTGCGAACAGGCCAGGGAACACCTGGTGAAAGGGTACCTGACCATTGCCCCTGAGGAGGCGGCCCCGCTTCCCCCGGACACCTTCTACGTGGCCGAGCTAGTGGGATGTCGGGTCGAAACCGAGGAGGGCGCCGTGGTCGGCCAGCTCACCGACGTGATGCAACTGCCCACCACCGACGCCTACGTGGTTCGCCCCGAGGGCGGCGGCGAGGAGTTCCTGATCCCGGCGGTGGCCGATTTTGTCGTGGAGGTGTGTCCGGCCCAGCGGCGGGTGGTGGTGCGCGGCGTGGAGGAATTGCTCAGATGAAGATCGAGGTGGTCACCCTCTTCCCCGAGTTTTTCCGCTCCCCCCTGGAGACCAGTATGATAGCCAGGGCCCGCGCTCAGGGGCTGGCCCAGATCGGGGTGCACGACCTGCGGTCCTTTGCCGAAGACCGGCACCACACCGTCGACGACACCCCCTATGGCGGAGGGGGCGGCATGGTGATCAAACCCGAACCCGTGGCCAGAGCCTGGGAAGCCCTGGAACTGCGTGAGGCCCGCTGCATCTATCTGAGTGCCGACGGGGTGCCTTTGGACCAGCGCCTGGCCATCGAGTTGTCACTGGTCCCCCGGCTGGTCCTGTTGTGCGGCCATTACAAGGGTGTGGACGAACGTATCCGCCTGCGGCACATCGACCAGGAGATCTCGGTGGGCGACTATGTGCTCACCGGCGGCGAGCCGGCGGCCCTGATTCTGATCGACGCAGTGGTTCGGCTCATTCCGGGGGTGTTGGGCAATTTCTCCTCGGCGCTCGAGGACTCCTTTCAGGAGGATCTGCTCGATTGTCCCTGGTACACCCGGCCAGCGGTTTTTGCCGGGCAGGCCGTGCCAGAGGTGCTGCTCAGCGGTGACCATCAGCAGGTGCGGGCCTGGCGGCGGCGCCAGGCGCTGCGCCGGACCTTTGAGCGGCGGCCGGACCTGCTGGCGCGCGCCCCCCTGGATGAGGAGGAGCAGCGCCTCGTCGCCCAGTGGCGGCGAGCCCTGCCCGCCGGTGAAACCCAGACTTGAAACCTGTTTCCAGACCAACCAACCCAGAGAGGTAGAAAATGGACGCCAGTATCCTCCGCGAAGTCACTTCGCACCAGCTGAAAACCGATCGACCCGATTTCCGTTCCGGCGACACCCTGCGCATCCATGTGCGGGTGATCGAGGGTGACAAGGAGCGCATCCAGATCTTCGAAGGGGATGTGATCCAGCGCAAAGGCAGCGGCATCGAGGAGACCTTTACCGTGCGCAAGGTGACCCAGGGTGTGGCGGTGGAGCGCATCTTCCCGCTGCACTCGCCGCGCATCGCCCGCATCGAGAACATCCGGCGCGGCAAGGTGCGCCGCGCCCGCCTCTTCTACCTGCGCACCCGCAAGGGCAAGGCCGCCCGCATCAAGGAAAAGAGGTAAGCAGCCATGGCCGCGCTGCGCGACCTGCCCTTTTCCCGCCGGAACTGGACCCTCTTCGGCATCGGTCTGGCCACCATCGCCCTGGGTTATGTCGCCCTGGGGATTCCGCCTGCCGACGGATTCCTCTCCCTGACCCTGGCCCCGCTGCTGCTGATCGGCGGTTACTGCGTCCTGATCCCCCTGGCGATTCTGGCCAAGGGGGATCAGGACCAGGAACAACCGCCCGCCCGCAAGCGTTCCTGAGCGCCAGAACGCCGGTTATTCCCCCGTGCCCCAGTTGATCGCCGAGGGCGATCTCTTGCTCCGGCCGCTATGGGTACCCGTACTCCGCATTTGACAAACTACCATTACTTGTAGTCCCGAACCTCTGCCAGACCACAATAGATTGTATAAGCCCTCGTCCTGCCCATTGGTTTCATCCTTTTTATCTTATTATTTATTCACGCTTTATCTCCTTTTCCAATTTTTTCTTGACATTTGGTTGGAAAATTCTATTATTAAAAAAGTTTTAGCACTCGAGGCGAAGTGCCACCCAGTATTTTCCCGCGACGTGGAGGATCACCTCCTCCAGGGATGTGATAAGGGATGACGGAGGGACAACAATCGCGTCCCCAGCTTCAAAAAGTGCTCCCGATCGGTTGCTCAACCGCTTCGGTCTCTGCCCTTGATTCCCGCGCTGGACAGGCTTTCCTCCCCCACTGCCAGCAACCATCTGTTTGCACCGCTTTCACCGCAAGGAGCAATCCTATGTCCGCTCTGTGTCTCCGCCCTGCACACCGCCATGGGTACACCCGTCATTTTCTTTCGTATGGAGGGCTCTAGCTGTCGATGGACGATCAGAATGGATTTCCCGCCCGCCCCAAGCTGCTGTTCATCCACAGCGGTTCGCCCAAAAAGCGGCTCACCTTCGATGCCGCCGCGGCCCTTGGCCTCGATATCTATCTCTTTAATCCCGAACCCAACTGGGCTGCGGCTTACACCCGCCAGACCCTGATCACCAAAGGGCTCTCCCTGCCCCGTATCCTCGATGCCGCCGGCGAGTTACACGCCCAGGTCGGCCTCGACGGGGTGGTCACCTTTTGGGAAGAGGACGTGCCCACCTGCGCCCTGGTGGCACAGCGCCTGGGCCTGCGCAGCAACAGCGCGGCAGCGGCCCTGCGTTCGCGCAGCAAATTCCGCATGCGCCAGGCCTTCCTCAAAGCCGGCATCCCGGTCCCGCCCTTTGCCCGTGTCTCCAGCCCCGCCACCCTGCTCAAAGCCTGCGAGGAGGTCGGCCTGCCCGCCGTACTCAAACCCGAATGGGGTTCTGACAGCGAGTGGGTCACCCGTGTCGATTCGACCCAGGAAGCCCTGAAGGTTTTCCGCGAGGTGCGCCGCCGGGCCCGGGTGCAGGACTGCATCTACTCCTACCCCCACGGGCATTTTATCCTCGAGGGTTATCTCACCGGACCCGAGGTGAGCATCGAAGGTGTGGTCCAGAACGGCCGCGTCACCATCTACGCCATCATCGACAAAGCCAAGATGCTCGAACCCTCGTTCATCGAGCGGGGGGAGTGTACGCCATCGCGCCTGCCGCTGGCCGTCCAGCACGATATCCGCCAGATGGTGACCCGCGGGGTGCGGGCCATGGGCCTCGAGAACTCGGGCATCCACGCCGAGGTCAAGATCACTCCCGACGGACCGCGTATCGTCGAGATCGGCGCCCGAATGGGCGGCGATTGTATTCACGCGCTGGTGAAACGGGTGTACGATATCGACCTGGCCGAGGAGAATATCCGCGTCTCCCTGGGGCTGCCGGTGCATCCCGAGATGCCGGCCCACGGCTGTGCCATCTCCCGCACCCTGGTGCCAGACCGCCCCGGCCGGGTGGTGCTGCAATCGACCCGCGCCCTGCGCCGCAGCCGCAACCTGATCGAGGTGGTGCTCACCAAACACCCCGGCGACCAGGTGCAGGTCCCGCCCGCAGGGTACGACAACCTGGCCTGGATCAGTGTGTGGGGCCGCAACTACCGCGAAGCCGAACGCCGCCTCGAGACCCGTTCGAGTCGTCTGGAAAACGCTTTTCTGATCCAGCCCGAAGAACAATTACAGGAACTCGCCCATGGCGGCTGAGGGCCCGCACCTGCTCTTGGTCCACACCGCCGGAGACCCCCGCCCCTACATCGATCGCCTGCGCCGGCGGGGGTTCCGCTTCTCCCTGATCAAGAAACACCCCTCCGCCGCCGACCGGGACTGTTTCGACCAGGTGGTGGACTGGGATTACCAGGAGGGCCTGCCCCGCACCCTCGAACTGGCCGCTGACCTCCATCGCGACCACCCGGTCTCCGGTGTGCTGAGTTTTTCGGAGAGCGGCGTGATCGCCGCCAGCCTGGTGGCCCAGCACCTGGGCCTGCCGGGCAATCCGCCGCAGGCGGCGCTGCGGGCCCGCAACAAGTTCCTGATGCGCCAGACCCTCCAACGGGCCGGATTGCCCACCCCGCCTTTCCACCTGGTGCGCGACGCCTCCCAGATCCACACCCTGCTGCAGGCCGCCGCCCAGCCCATGGTGCTCAAGCCCATCAGCGGCTCTTCCAGTTACGGAGTCACGCGCCTGACCCCCGACCACAGCGAGGCCCAAATCGACACCCGTCTCGGCGATGTGCGCAGTTATATCCGCGCATACCGGCAGCACAACCCCCAGTATCCCTTTGAATTCTGGCTGCCCCCCGCCGGCCTGGGTATCCCGGCCGAGGAGGTATTCTCCCCAGAGGACGATTTTCTGCTCGAAGGTTTTATCCCCGGCCAGCAGTTCAGCGTCGATGGCCTGGCCTGCGGCGACCAGATCACCTGCCTGGGGGTGATCGAGATCGAGCGGATCAAGGACTCGGCCTACTTCATGGAATACGAGGAGTGGATGCCCACCCGCTTGGGCCCTGAGCGGGAAAAGGAAATCCAGGAGGCGGTGACCCAGGCGGTGCGCGCCCTGGGCTTGGAGCGCTCGTGTTTCCACTGCGAGGTCAAGCTCAACCCCGAGGGGATTTTTGTGCTGGAGGTGGCGGCCCGGCGCGGCGCCGACAACATCGCCGATTTCCTGCAGCAGGTGCTGGGGGTGGACATCTACGAGGAAGGGCTGCGCCTGGCCTGCGGCGAGCCCCGTTTCTATCCCGCTCTGCAGCGGCGCTGCTGTATGAAAATGCGCTACTTCCTACCCCCTGCCTCCGGGACACTGGAGGCCATCGAGGGCATCGAGGCCGTGGGCGGCGACCCGCGCGTCAGCGAACTCGAGTTCGAGGTCTCGCCGGGCGACGCGGTGCTCACCCCTCCCGACGGCTATGAATTCCTGGGCTACCTCAGCGTGCGCGGCGCCACCCCGGCAGCTGCAGAAACGGCGCTGGAGGAACTCTACCCCCGCATCCAGTTCCACATCACCCCAACCGCTGCCCCTGCCCTGGCCCTGCCTTGAGCCTGATCGTCCTTCAGCCCAGCGCCGACTATGCCGCGCGGGTGCACCGCCATTTCCCCGAGGCGCTGTTGCTAGCCACGCCTGGGCGCGCCTCCCAGCTCGCAGCCCACCCCCGGGTGGTTGCCGCCGATCTGGACGATCCGGCCGCTGCCTTCCAGGCCCTGGACACCTACCGGGCCCAGCATCATCTGGAATACCGCGGCTTGACCTGTTTTGTCTGCGACTACCTGCCCCTGGCCGCTGATCTGGCCCCGCAGCTGGGTCTGCCCTACCACACCACCGCCGCCATCGCCCTGAGCCGCGACAAAAGCCGCGCTGCCCAGGCGTGGATGGCGGCCGGGGTCTCGACGCCCCCCACCGGCCTGGTACACCGCGAGGAGGAGCTGCTGTCCTTCTGCCGCCACCACCCCGGCCCCTGGATCCTCAAACCCACCGACCGCAGCGGCAGCGAGTGGGTACTGCGAGTCGACGAGGCCGACCAACTGCGCGACACCCACCGCTGCCTGCACCAGGGCCTGGAGGGCGCCCCGTACCTCGCCCAGCGCTTCGTCGCGGGCCGCGAGTTCAGCGCCGACCTTTTTGTGGAGGGTGGCCGGGCGCGTCTCTTGCGCCTGACTGGGAAGTACCTGCTGCGGGCACCGGGCCTAGCCGGCCTGGTGGGGGCGTACTATCCCGCCCAGGTGCCGGCCGAGTTGGAAACCCGGCTGCTGGACACCTTTTGCGCCGGCGCCCTGGCCCTAGGTATGGAGCGGGGCATCGCCATGGTCGACGCCATCGTCGAGGGGGACACGCCCTACCTGTTGGAGATGGCCCTGCGGCCCGGAGGTGACTGCCTGCCCGACCTATGTATTCGCACCACGGGGTACGATCCCATCTTCGCCGCCTGCCAGGTGGCCCTGGGTCAGCCGCCCGACTTTCCCGATTTGTCCCACCCGGCCCCCATGGCTGCCCTGCACTTGACGAGCACGCGCAGCGGCGTGATCCGCGCCATCGATTTTGCCGCCCTGGAGGCGCACCCGGCCGTGGTGCAGGTGGAGCCCTACCACCTGCCTGGCGACGAGCTGCGCTGCTGGGAGGGCAGCTACGACGACCGCATCCTGGCCGCCTGTGTGGTGCAATGCCAGGGGGAGGAACACCTCCCTGCGCTGATCGAAGAATTGCGCGGACTGATCCACTTTGAACTCGCCGACGAGGAACTCGACCCCGATCCCCAGGCCATCCCCCGATGAAGACGATTGATCCCGCCATACTCGCCGCCCTGCAGCAGTTGCTGGACCAGGACGACGAACCCCTGTACCGCGGCGAGCTGTCCGAGTTGGTCGAGCAGGTGCTGCAGCAGCGCAACCTGTATTTGGAGGCCGCCCGCCGTTTCGGCACCCCGCAGTACCTCTTCGAGGAACCCCGCCTCCGCACCCAGATCGAGCGCTTCACCGGCGCCTTCAGGCGAAAGGGCCTGGTCACCCACGCACATTACGCCTTCAAGGCCAACCCCACCCTGCCGATGGTGCAGGCCATGCAGCGGGCCGGCCTTTCCGCCGACGCCTCCTCGGGCCTGGAGCTGGAACTGGCCCTGCGCTGCGGCTTCGGGCGCATCGTGCTCAGCGGGCCCGCAAAAACCGACGAGGAACTGGAGCTGGCGCTGCGCCATGCCGAGCGCGTGACCATCCACCTGGACAGCTTCGGCGAATTGGCGCGCCTCGAAACCCTGGCTGCCCACCGCCAGACCACCATACGCGCCGGGGTCCGCCTCAACACCCAGGGCCACGGGCTGTGGACCAAATTCGGCATCCCCTTCACCGCCCTGCCCGAGTTCGTCGCCCAAGCCGCAAGACACCCCCATGTACACCTGGAGGGGGTGCAGTTCCACCTCAGCTGGAACCGCCAATCTGGTGGGTACCTGCGCACCCTGGCCGAGCTGGGCCCGGCCCTGATACAGAGTGCTCCCCCCCGGGGCTGGAGGTTCGCCGATATCGGCGGGGGCTATTACCCCGAGGACGACGAGGCTGCCTATCCCTGGCTCACCCGCCGGGGGCGCTTGCTCAGCCTGCTGGGCCTGGCCCCGGCCGAAGGCCCGCCACCCGACTGGGATCTCAGCTACCTGCTCCACCCGGTGCAACCCATCGAGGCCATGGCCCGCGAGATCATGGACGCCTTCGTGGGCCAACTGCCTGCCGGCCTGGAGATGTGGCTGGAGCCGGGCCGCTACCTGGCCAATCCAGCCGTACACCTGTTATTGCGGGTGGCCGACGTGAAGACCCCGGAGCTGGCCATCACCGACGGAGGCACCAATCTGCTGGGCTGGGAGCGCCTAGAAGGCGAGCACACGCCGCTCATCAATCTCTCCCATCCCTCGCTGTACCAAAAGCCCTGCCGGGTCTACGGCAGTCTCTGCACCCCGCACGACCTGTGGGGCTACGCCTGCTACGGCGAGGGCCTGAATCCGGGCGATATCCTCATGCTGCCGGCCCAGGGCGCCTACGTGCAGACCCTGGCCCAGCGCTTCATCAAACCCCTCTGCCAGACCGTCGCCCTCGACCTGGCCGGGGAAATGCGCCAGGTCGCACCGCACGAAACCCTGGCAGACCGGTATCCGCAATTGGCCTGAGATGAAAGTCGTCTACAGCACCCTCCACCAGCGCCACGCCCCCGAACACGATCTCACCCGCGAGGCGCAACGCCCCAACGTATGGGGCGTTGCGGGGGCAGGGCGTTGGGGAAGCGAAAAGAGTACTGACCTGTGAAGGTTATCTACAGCGATATCCACCAGCGCCACGCCCCAGAGCGCGAACTCACCCGCGAGGGTTACACCCCCTATTTCGAGTGCCCCCAGCGGGCCGAGAACATCCTCCAGCACCTGCGCTCAACACCGGGCTTTGAGATCGTCCAACCTCAACAGCACTCATCTGAGCTGCTCCACAAAGTCCACGACCCCGGATACCTGCATTTTCTCGAACACATCTACCCCGCCTGGGTGAAAGCCGGCGAGCCCGCCTCCGGGGTGGTGCCCGTGACCTTTGCCCAGGGAGGACGCCGGCCCGCCGACCTGGTCAACCAGTCCGGCTTTTACTGCTTCGACACCACCCCCATCGTCGCGGGCACCTACGCGGCGGCCCTGGAGGCTGCCCGTTGCGCCCTCAGCACCGCAGAACTGCTCCTCCGAGGGGAAAAAGCCGCGTACGCCCTGTGCCGGCCACCCGGCCATCACGCCGCCACCGCCCTGTGCGGGGGGTACTGTTACCTCAACAACGCCGCCCTGGCCGCCGCCCGCCTGGGAGGGCGCGTGGCCCTGCTCGACATCGACTACCACCACGGCAACGGCACCCAGGAGATCTTCTATACCTCAGACCAGGTGCTCTTTATTTCCCTGCACGCCGATCCCAACTATGCCTATCCCTTCTATTGGGGGTACGCCGACGAGAACGGCGCCGGCAAGGGAGAAGGGTACACCCGCAATTTCCCGTTGCCCGCCGGCACAGGCGACCGGGCCTATCTCGAGGCTTTGGATCAGGCCCTGGACCTCATCCGCAACTTCGGGCCAGACCACCTGGTGGTGTCGGCCGGTTTTGATCTGCTGGAGAGGGATCCTCTGGGAGATTTTACGGTCTCGCTGGATGGGCTGGGCCGGATCGGGGAAAAGCTGGCCGGCCTGCGCCTGCCCGCGCTGGTGGTGCAGGAGGGGGGATACAACCTGGCAAACCTGGGGCCGGCGGCGCTGAAACTGCTGGGCGCCCTTGGCTGAAGCCTAGCGCTCCACCAGCCGGCCCTTGTGGATATGAAAGCGGGGGTACTTCACGTCCTCGCGCAACTAGCGCTGGTATTCGCCCATCCGGATGACCACCCCCCAACAGGCCAGGTCGTGCACCTTGATCGCCGCCCCTTTGCCCGCAGTCCTGATCCGGCTTTCCAGCGCGCTTTGCTCCCTTTGGAATCTCTGTTAGAGCTGCACCAATTGACCCAGCTGGTGGGCGTGATGCACCAGCAGCTTGCGGTGGGGCCCGGTGGCCGCGGCCACCATGTTGCGGATCTGCACCAGGTCGATGCAGGTGAGGTTGAACCTGTGCTACATCTTTTGAATATATTCCTGACAGGTGCTGGCACTGGTTTTTAACCGGTCCAGTTTCTGCGCCTGACCACCCTTGATCCGCCGCGCGCAACTGCAGGGAAACGCGGTTGACCGGAATGCCCAGGCCCCGCAGTTCCTCGGTCCAGGCCTGCTCAATTCTCCGCCCCATCGCCTCCTCGCGCTGCAGGGCCTGCTGCAAGGCCCGCAGGTCCTCCAGACGGCGGAATCCATCCTCCAGCACCTGGGCCAGATCCAAAAAAAAGACGATATCAGCCGCCGAGAAGGCGTCGGGCCTGGCGCTGGCCAGCGCCAGGTTGCCACTGTAAAAGGGGACATCGTTGGCTGAGCGCACCGGCTCGTACCCGGGCTGGGATTGCAGATGTTCCCCGTAGCGGTTCTCCCTGGCCAGATCCGGCCGGTAAAGCACCTGTCTGTTCAGCCAGGATTCGAGGATGATCCGCCCGGCGGCTTCCTCCTCTCCCAGCCTTCCGGTGATCTGCTGTCCGTGGTGATCGTGGAGGTAGACCTTGATAGGCAGCTCGGCGGTGAGTTCGTCAACCAGGTTAATCGCATAGGCGGTAAACGAACACCCCCTGGCGGTGAACACCGCCCCGAAGGCTTGACCAAGCTGGGCACCGCGCCCATATTGAGACCGTCAAGAGGAGGGTCCTGCCATGCCCAGAGAGATCAGCATCCAATACTGCAGCGCCTGAAACTACCTGCCCAAAGCCGCCGGTCTGGCGGAAAAGATCCTCGCCGAATACAAACAACGCGTCGCCGGCCTCACCCTGATCCCCGGTTCCGGGGGCTGTTTCGAGGTGAGTGGGGACGGCGTGCTGGTCTTCTCCAAACTGCGCGAAGGCCGTTACCCGGAGTACCAGGAGATCACTGCCCACCTGTGAACGACCGCCGCACCTGCCGCGCCTGCGCCGAATCCTACGAGTACCCAGGCCACCAGAGCCTGGCTACCCGCACCCATTGCGAACACTGTGCGCCGTTGCCCGAGCCGGTGCGCCGGGCCTTCGAGCGCCTGCGCCGCCGGGTGGACCGTCTGCAGCGCGAGGTGGAGCAGTTGCGCGCCGCTCAGGGGAATTAAAAAGCCCCGGAGGCGCAACGCCCCAGCGTATGGGGCGTTCCGGGGGATGGGTGGCGGAGGGGCTACATCTTCTGTGGCAGCCCAATAAAAAGGCCCCGGAGGTCAATGCCTCCGGGGCCAGCGTTTTTCCCTTCTGGGTTCAGGCCAACTTCTGGGCCGCCTCCCGCATCAGATTCCCGATGGGCAACCGGTGCGGGCAGGCCGCCTCGGCCGGGCCAAAATCCACCCCCTCGATATGACGGGCCGCTGCCGGCAAAGCCGCGTACAGGGCCCGGCCCCGCTCCGGCTCCCCGTAGTTCTCGCTGTACATCCGGTAGCGCAGGGTATCGGCCACCTGCAGCGGCTCTTGCAGTTGGCTCTCGCAGAGCTGGCCGCAGCCGCGGCAGTACAGCTGGCTGGTGGCCGCCGCGTATTCCAGCAACAGGCCCCGCTCCTCCAGACCCATCTCGCTGTTGCGCGCCGCCTCGGCGTTCTCCTGCACCTGCTTGAGGTTCTTCATCGCCGAGACCAGGCCGTGTATACGCCCGTCTGCCCATACCGCTTTGAGCGCGGCCTGGTGGGGGTTGAAGCCCTTGGCCTTGAACCTGTCCACCCCTTCCTGACAGGACACCGCCCCGCCCTGGGTCTTCATGGCGATCAGCCCTATACCCGCCGCGGCGCACAGATCCATGGCCTTGTTGAGCGCGGCGTTGTCGTAATCGCGGAAATTGTACTTAAACATGATCACGTCGACAAAACCCACCTGGGCGGCCCTATCCAGGGTGGGCACCATGTTCCCGTGGTGGGAGGAAAAACCGAAGAAGTGAATCTTCTTCTCCTGCTTGAGCCGCTCGGCCGTCTCCTTCATCTCCTGATCGAGCCGGCCCGGGTCCCCGAGGTCGTGCAGGAAGTAGAGATCGACATAGTCGGTGCGCAGGCTCTCCAGGCTGCCGGGTAATTTGGCGGCGAAACTCGCCACATCGTGGTGCTCGCACTTGGTGACGATGAAACAATCCTTGCGGCGGCCGTTTTTCTCCAGCACCAGACCGATATTCTTTTCGCTCTGGCCCTCCATATAACTCTGGGCCGTGTCGATGTAGCTGACCCCCTCGGCCAGGGCCGAGTTCACCAGCACCGGAGTCACCGGCAGGGCCGAACCCATACCGAGGATCGGCACCTTGACCCCGGTCTTGCCCAGGGTGGAGATGGGCATGGCCGCCGCCTTGGACACCTCTGCTCCTGCCAGGCCCGCACCGGCCAATACCGCCCCGGCCCCAATGGCCCCCGAAGTGGCCAGAAACTCCCTCCGCGTGATCTGCTCCTTGCGCATCTGCCTTCTCCTTTCTTCAGGTGGGCAAATCTATCTGCATCAGTCCTTTGTTGCTGTCTTTTTTGCTGCTGCAAGAGCAGCCGCCACCGCAGCCACCACCACCACCACCACTGCCGCAGCTACCCGCAGCGCCCAGGAGCAGCGACCGTTCTTTGGAGCGGGTCTCGCCCACGGCGGTCACCCGGATGGCCCTCAGGTCCGCCACCGGGCATTCGTGCTCGCAGATGCCGCAGCCGATGCAGGCCTCGGGGTCCACGTACGGCCGGGTCAGCTTCACCGGCTGGCCCCAGCGGTCGGTGATCTCCACCTCGCGCGAGTAGATGGCCTTGGGCGAGGTAGGGCAGACCTCCTCACACACCACGCAGGGGGTGTCCATGGCCCAGGGCAGGCATCGGCCCCGGTCGTAGAAGGCAGTGCCCACCTTCACCGGCCCCAGATCCGCGAACGCCCCCACCCCGAGTTTCTGGGCGATGGAGGTCTTCTGGATGGCCCCGGTGGGGCAGACCTCGCCGCACAGGGTGCAGTTGAGTTCGCAGTATCCGGTGCGCATGTTCATGATCGGGGTCCAGATCCCCTCCAGGCCCGCCTGCAACAGGGCCGGTTGCAGCACATTGGTGGGGCAGACCCGGATACACTGATCGCATTTGATGCAGCGCTCCAAAAACTCCGGCTCCGGCACCGATCCAGGGGGCCTGATTACCTCCTTCTTGAAGTTCTTGTCCACATCGCCGCTGCCCCGCGAGAAAGGGAAGACCAGCGCCCCGATCACTGCGGCCACTGCGCTGCGCCGGGCATCGAGCTGGGGCCGGCTCACCTCGCCTTTGGTGTCGGGCAAAAACTCGAACTTCAGCGCGTCGTGCGGGCAGTCGTCGATGCAGTTGAAACAGACAAAACACTCGGACTTGCGCAAGTTGGTGTGCGGGTCAGACGCCCCCTCGCAGCGCTGCAGGCACAGGTCGCAGTCCACACATTTTTGTGTGTCGCGGTGGATGCGCCACAGCGAGAAACGCGAGAGCAACCCCAGGGCCGCGCCCAGGGGGCACAGTACCCGGCAGAAGAAACGCGGGATGGCGAGGTTCATGCCCACCAGGAAGAGCAGTAGGAAACCCGCCACCCAGCCCAGTTGATGGGTGTGGGGCCGCACATAGACCCATTCGGTGGGCATATTGACCAGCGGCAGCACCGCCACGGTGAAGGAGCGGAAGAGCAGGCAGATGGGGTCCAGGAGGCCGATCTGCAGGCTGCCCAGCAGGGCGGCGGCGAGCATGCCGAAGAGGATGTAATACTTGAGGGCGTAGAGTTTGCGGTAGCGGTTGCTCTCGATGTTCTCGGTGATGCCCCTCCGGTTGAAGAGCCAACCGGTGAACTGGTGCAGGATGCCGTACGGACAGACCCAGTTGCAAAAGAAGCGGCCCAAAAGCAGGGTGGGCAGCAAGAGCACCAGGCCCCAGATCAGATTCTGGTACACGGTGTGGGTGGTGAGGGCCGTGGCGATCCCCACCAGAGGGTCTACTTCCAGGAAGAGGGAGACCGGATACCCCTTGAGGTACCCGAACTGGGCGACAAAACAGAAGAAGAAAAAGAGGGAGATAAAGAAGATCTGCGAGACCAGCCGCACCCGGGTTATACGCATGATCATCCTTTCACCCCACCTGCTCTTCGCGCCAGTTCAACTCCCGCCAGCGGGTGCTGCCCAGGCCCCGGTCCTCGGCGCGGTGCAGGTATTCCAGGCGGGCCGGATCGCGGTCGAGCAGCGCGTACCCGCAGGTATCCACGGCCACCATGTCGGTGCCGGCGATCAGGGTGCCGCGCTCGGCCACATCCCCCAGGCTGCCGCCGGTGGGCCCGTTGCGCATCAGCACCCGGGTGGCGTCCAGCAGCACCAGGGTGGGTTTGATCATGTGCGGAAAATCGGAGACGATGCCGTGGATGCGCTGGTGGAACTGGTTGCGCCGGCCCCCCAACATCCCGTACCAGTTCTTCATGCTCATCGACCCAGAACACAGGTTGTGGTCCTTGCAGGGGGCGATGCCGATCACCTTGTCGGCCCTGGCCAGAGGGGCGTAGAACATCGGCCAGGTGGTCAGCACCTCCCCGTCGATCTGCACTGGCGCGAAGGCACTGGCCTTGGGCAGCACCAGTTCGGCCCCGGCTTCGGCAGCGGCCTGCTGCAGCCCCGACTTGAAGAAACATCCTTCGGGCTGGTTGATGGGATTGTCGGCCACCAGCACCTGTCGGGCGCCGGCTTCGAAACACAACGCCGCCACTGCCTTGAGCACCTCGGGCCGGGTGGTGGCAGCCAGGAGCGGCGCCCGGTCGAAGGCGACGTTGGGTTTGAGCAGCACCACCTCGCCCTTACGGACGAAGCTCTCGATGCCGCCCAGGGCCGCGATGGCCGCCCTTGCCAGTTGTGCTGGGTCTTTGCCCCTGGCGATGGCCAACTCTACCGACCCCGCCGGCCGCTCCACGCGGTAGAAGGGCAGTTTGTGCCCCTCCCCCTGCTGCTGGTCGCGGAAATACTCGTCCCCTCGGCGTGGATCGTACAGCCAGGCCGCCCCGCCGGCAGCGCCCGCCATGGCCAGGCCCGTCAGGCCGGCCCGGCGCAGGAATTCGCGTCTGTCCAACACTGCCCTCGCTATGGTTTGCCCAACTGCTGGGCCAGGGTGGTGGCCCAGCGGCGGGCCAGTTCGGGGTCTTCGGCCTGGTTCACGCCAGCCACGTAGCGGCCCTCGCCGAAAACCGCGTCGTAAAATCCCCCTAGGTCCCCCAGGTGAAGGGCTGCTCCGCCGGCGCTGCCCTCCACCACCGTGCCATAGCTGCTGAGGTACTCGGTGTATTTTGCCAGTACCTGCGCGGCCTGTTCCTCGGTCTCCGACCTGGAGACAAACGCGGTCAGTTCCTTGCCCCCATCGCGGTACCGGGCCACAAAGGTCTCGCCGAGGAAATCGAGGCTCAGGGCGTCGCGCATAAAATACTGCAGACTGCCTGGAACCTGGCCGGCTGCCGGCAAGACCTCGCCGGCCCAGAGCGCGCCCTCCTCGTCGGCGAGGCGGGCGGCCACTGTGCGGGCAATCTCCAGGCCTGCCTGCTCCAGATCTGGCCCCTCTGCCCCGGCGATTACCTGCACGTAGTGCCGGCCCTTCCAAAAGAAGAAACTGGCCCCAGATTGGTAACCCTCCCGCCCTAGGTCTAGCACCCCTGCCCCGGGCGGCCTCTCCACCGAGAAGATTCCGAAGGCGCGGAGCGGAGTGCCCATATCATACACAAATATATCGATGAAACGCCCGGCTCCATCTGCCAGTCCGGCGCATTCCAGACCCACCACCGCATAAGCCAGATACTGTTCGGCCCGACCGTTGATCTTTACGTAGAGGTCGTCGGCCGAGAAGCGCTCGGTGCTGCCCTGCACCCGCCAACCCGCCGGCGCCAGTTCCGCCAGCAGCGGTCTCGCCGCCGCAATGGCGGGGGCCGGCTGGGTGGGCTCGGCTTTGCCCTGCTCTGGCTTGGGGGCCGGCGGCCGGCGGCCGGCGACGTCTTCACCCTCCTCGGGGGCCAGGGGGAGCGCCACCTTTGCCGGTTTGGCCGTGGCCAACAACTGCGGGTCCAGGGCAAAGAGCGCGGGGTCGAAGCTGCGGCCCTTTGCGTACACCCATCCCCCTAGGCCCGCCAGCAACAGCAGGATAACCACCCCGATGGCCCGTTCCGACCCCGAGATCTCGGTGCGCTCGAAGGCGCGTTTGCCGCTGCCGCCAAACATGGGCTAACCTTCTCCGGCCAACTTCGCAACACAGCGTTTGAGCAAGCGGTGCCGCTCTTCACCCTCGGGCCCGCCGCGCAAGAGCACCAGGTGGGTGCCCTGGGCAAAAAGGACGGTGTCGCCCTCGTACGGGTCGCGTCCCTGTACCCCGCCAACCCCCAGGTCGAAGCCGCGCCTGTCCTCCAGGCCGGCGGCGACCTCCGCCAGGCCGGCCTGGGCTGCCACCTCGCTGGCGAGGGCAAATACGTAGAGCATGGCCCCGCCCCCCTCCAGGTGATAGGCCGCTCCCACCCCATTGCCCAGGGAAGCATGACCCAGCGCGTTCTCGCGCAGGTACTGCTCGCTGTGGGCGACCCTGCCCTCCGCCGGCAGCAGCGCCAGGATCTGCGGAGCCCCCTGCCCCGGCGGCAACTGCCGGCTCAGCACCTGCCCCACCCGCTCTAGTAGGGCAGGGGCAGAGGCACCTGGGTCCCGCAGGAGCAGGCTGACAAAATGCCTGCCCTGCCAGAAGATCAACTCACTCTTGCCCAGGGCCGCCCCATCCCCCAACACCAGAGCCCGGCTCCCGGCTGGCCGCAGCTGCCCAAAGAGCCCAAAGGCGTGCAGGGGCAGGTCCATGGCGAAGAGCCGCGCGCTCAACTGCTCCCCCTCTACCGTGTAGCTGCGGGTCCACAGCTGCTGGCAGCCGTAGTCTTCGTAGATGGACGCGGCGCCGTTGAGGTTCACCCACAGGTGGCCGCGCGCAAAGGTTTCGACGGGACCGGCCGCCTGGGCGCCGGGTACTTGCCCCAGATCAGGCAGGGCCGGGGACCGCATTTCACGCGGCCCCGCACACCCCCATACCAGCAGGAGAAGCAGCAACCCCTTCATATCGTTCAGGCGCTGCTCCCCAACAAGGCCCGGGTCTGCACCATCATCCCGCGTATGTCCACCCCATGGGCACAGGCCGCGGCACAGGGCGCTGCGCAGGTGGCGCAGAGGTTGGGCTGCATGGCAATGGGCAGTTCGGCATACGCGGCCCGGGCACTCTCGCCGGCCCCGTAGGCCTCGTGGTAGAGCCGGTAGCGCATCAGGGTCGGCACCGCCACCCCGTGGGGGCAGTGGTCGAGGCAATCGCCGCAGCCGATACGACAGGTGCCCTGGCGGTAGGCTGCCGCGTATTCGGCCAGCACCCGCGCGTCCGGGGGGCGGTAGCTCAGGCCCGAGGCCGCTGCAAATTCGTCGAGTTCCTCGGCATTGCGCACCGTGACCAGAAGTCCGCTCACGTGGGGATTGGCGAGCACCCATTTGAAACAGGCGTGGGAGAAGGGCGCCGCGCCGCTTTCGAGGCCGGCGACCTGTTCCGGCCCGGCCCCGGCCCGGGTCTTCATCGCGATCACCCCCACCCCTTTTTCACCCGCCTTGGCGATCACCCGGTCTAGCCCTTGGTCGCGGAAACTGAAATCCGTGCCGGCAAAAAAATTGTACGCCACCTGCACCAGGTCGTACTGCCCCGAGTCGACGGCCCACTCCACGGTCTGCACCATCTGGCGCGGCCCGTGGCAACCCATACCCAGGAAGCGGGCCTTGCCCGCTTTTTTGAGCCGGGCAAAGGCCTCGAGCGCCGCGCTGTCCTTAATCCGCTCCTGGTCTCCGTCCTCCAACTCGCCAACCCCGTGCAACAACAGGACATCGATGCGGTCGGTCCGCAGGCGCTTCAGGCTCTCCTCCACCCCCTGGACAATCTGGTCCACCGGGGTGCCCCGCGGCCAGTGAGCCGGGTAGTTCCGGCCCGCACACATCTTGGTGGCGAGGGCCACCTTGTCGCGCTTTTCCGGGCTGGCGAATACCTTGCCCAGGGATTCCTCGCTGACCACCCCCTCCCCGCGGTAGTCAGGAGCAGTGTCGAAGTAGTTGATGCCCAGCCCCAGCGCCCGCTCGATGACCCTGGGCGAAAGCCCCCCATAACTGCCCAGCGAGATATCCGAGATCTGCAGACCCGTGCGGCCCAACGGGCGGTAACGGCGAATCCGGGGTTGGTCCTCCCCGGCCCAGGCCCAACCGCCCAGACCGGCGGTGACCCCCAACCCGGCGACTTTGATAAAATCCCGTCTCTCCAAATGCGCCCTCCTGTGCAGTGGGTGCCAGTTTGCCAGAATATACTCGTGAGAAACACTTTGACAAAGCCTTTCGGCCTTTCTACCTTTCACCGTGTAATCTGCGGCGAGGTTCAGTGGCTTCGCACCTTTGTCAACACGGAGGTAAACATGCCACCGGACTGTTTAAGGCGGTTGGAGGTAAAGCACTTCCGGCCGCCCTCCCTCGACCTACCCGCTAGCTCAGCGTTGGTCTACGTCCCGCCCGACCAGCGCTGAACGCAGAGTCTGCCGCAAGACTCTTCTATCAGTTTCCTGATAGGGAAACCCTGCCCTCAACACGGGCAGGGTTTTTTATTGCCCTTGCCCAGGTGGTGTCCTCTCCCTATATTTTGGTTCGCTATCGCGAACTAAAACCACAATCTGGTCGCCATGCCCTGCATAGTCGCCGAGAACCTGACCAAGACCTACCACATCTCTCAGCGCCAGCCGGGCGTCTGGGGAGCGCTGCGGGGCCTGCTGCACCGCCAGCATCGCACCCTGCGCGCCCTCGACGGGATCTCCTTTGCCATCGAAGCAGGCGAGCTGGTCGGGTACATCGGCCCCAACGGGGCCGGTAAATCCACCACCGTCAAGGTGCTCTCGGGCATCCTGGTGCCCGACGGGGGCCGCTGCGAGGTGCTTGGCCGCGTGCCCTGGCAGGACCGCGTCGCCCACGTCAGCCGCATCGGCGTGGTCTTTGGCCAGCGCACCCAGCTGTGGTGGGACCTGCCGGTGATCGAGTCCTTTGAACTCTTGCGCGACATCTACCGGGTGCCCGCTTCCGATTATGTTCGCCGCCGCGACGAGCTGGTGTCCGTCCTGGACCTGGCCCCCCTGCTGGACATGCCCGTGCGCCAGCTCTCGCTGGGCCAGCGCATGCGCTGCGACCTGGCCGCCTCGCTGATCCACGGCCCACAGCTGCTCTTCCTCGACGAACCCACCATCGGCCTGGACGCCCTCTCCAAACTGGCGGTGCGCGACTTTGTCCGCCGGCTGAACCGGGAAGAGGGCACCACCGTGATCCTCACCACCCACGACATGGACGACATCGAAGCCCTGTGCAGCCGGGTGTTGCTCATCGACGGGGGCCGCATCCTGCTCGACGATACGGTGGAGGGCCTGCGCAGCCGGGTCTCCTCGGAGCGGCGCCTGATCCTCGACCTGGCCGAGGGCGGTGTTGCGGTCAGCGACCCCCAGGTCCGCTTGCTGCGCCAGGAGGGCAGCCGGGTGGAACTGGCCTTTGACCCAGAAGTGGTGAGCGCCGCCGCCCTCATCAGCCGCCTCACCGCCCGCCACCCGGTGCGCGACCTCTTTGTGGAGAATCCCCCCATCGAGGAGATCATCGCCCACCTGTACCGGAAAAATCAAAGCCAGGCATGAAGAGCTACCTGGCCGTCTTCAGCGCCCGCATGCGTATGCTGCTCCAGTACCGGGCCGCGGCCTTCGCCGGCCTGGCCACCCAGCTCTTCTGGGGCCTGATCCGCGTCATGATCTTTGACGCCTTCTACCGCACGGCCACCAGCGCTCAACCGATGAACTACGCCCAGGTCATCGACTATGTCTGGCTGGGCCAGGCCCTGCTCGCCCTGCTGCCCATGTGGATGGACACCGAAATCCGCGCCATGATGCGCAACGGCACCGTGGTCTACGAACTGGTGCGCCCCTTGGACCTCTACAACTTCTGGTACGCCCGGGCCCTGGCCTCGCGCCTGGCCCCCACCCTGCTGCGCGCCCTGCCCCTCTACTTCCTGGCCCTGCTCTTCTTTGGGCTGGCCTCCCCGATCTCCCCGGCTGCCGGCCTGGCCTTTCTCTTGACGGTGCTGGGCGCCCTGCTCCTGGGCGGGGCCATCTCCACCCTGCTGAATATCTCGCTGATGTGGACCATCGCCGGCGAGGGCATCTTCCAGATCGCCACCGCCTGTATCCTCCTCCTCTCCGGCATGATCGTGCCCCTGCCCTTCTTCCCCGATTGGGCGCGCCCCATCCTGGAGGCTCTGCCCTTTGCCGGCCTGGTGGACCTGCCCTTCCGCCTCTACACCGGCCATATCCCCGCCGGGCAGGCCCTGGGCATCTTCGCCGGCCAACTGTTCTGGACCATCGCCCTGGTCGGCTTGGGCCGGCTGGTTCTGAACCAGGGCATCCGCCCCCTGGTGGTCCAGGGAGGCTGAAAGATGAACGCCCTGCGCCTCTACCTGCGCTACCTGGGAGTCTCCGTCCGGGGCCAGATGCAGTACCGCGCCTCCTTTGTGATGCTCACCCTGGGACAGTTCCTCATCACCGGCCTGGAGTTCGTCGGGGTGTGGGTGCTCTTCGACCGCTTCGAGCACCTCCAGGGCTGGTCCCTGCCCGAGGTGGCCTTTTTCTACGGCCTGATCAACATGGCCTTTGCCCTCAGCGACGCCACCTCGCGCGGTTTCGACATCCTGCCCGCCCTGGTCAAAAACGGGGAGTTCGACCGCATCCTGCTGCGCCCGCGCAGCACCGTGCTGCAACTGGCCGGCCAGGAGTTGACCCTGCGGCGGGTGGGCCGCTTCTCCCAGGGCCTGCTGGTATTTATCTGGGCTGCCCACACCCTGGAACTGGTTTGGTCGTCGGCCAAAATCGGCCTACTATTAACCACCCTGCTGGGCGGGGCCTGCCTCTTCTACGGCCTCTTCGTGCTCCAGGGCACCATGGCTTTCTGGACCACCGAAACCCTGGAGATTATGAACACCGTCACCTACGGCGGGGTGGAGACGGCCCAGTACCCGCTGGTCATCTACCGGGAGTGGTTCCGCCGCTTCTTCACCTTCGTGATCCCCCTGGCCTGCGTCAGCTATTACCCGGCCCTGGCCCTCTTGGGCCGCGCCGACCCGCTGGGCTCGCCGGCGCTCCTGCACTGGCTGGCCCCCTTAGTGGGCGTGCTCTTCCTGGCCCTCTGCCTGCAGGTCTGGGGTTGGGGGGTGCGGCACTATCGCTCCACCGGCAGTTGAAACACTGCGGCCTCCCGGTTATTTTTGGGCCCATGCCCATCGCGCTGCTCTGCCTGTGCCTGGTGTGGGGTTGCGGCAAGAGTTCCACCGGGCCGGCCGAGGGGAATACCCACCTGGTCGCTGGCGTGGACTTCACCCGCCTCTTCGCCCCGCCCACCCCAGATGAACTGGCCCTCATCGATACCGACTGGGCCAGCCGGCCAGCCCCATCGGCCGAGTCCACCGTCGCCTTGACTACCACCGTGCTACTGGGCCGGAGCAGCGCCGTGCTGCGCATCCTCGCCTATACCGTCGACCACCAGCGGCAGTACGGCGCCCTGGTGGTCCCCAAAGGCGCCGCACCGGGCAGTCTGCCCCTGGTGGTGTATTTGCACGGCGGCGATCAGGGGGTCAGTGTGGAGGAGTTCGTGCTGGTCAGCCTGGGCCTGGGCAATGACCGCGACCAGTACGCCTACGCGCTGCCCTCATTCCGCAGCGAGGCGATCAGTGTCGGCGGCCAGGTATTTGTTTCGGAGGGTGAGCCAAGTCCGTGGGACCGCGACGTGGACGACGCCCTGGGCCTGGTGGAGGCGGCCCTGGCCTCCGAGCCGGCCCTGAACCCAGATCATCTGGGCGCGGTGGGCATCAGCCGGGGCGGCGCGGTGGCCATGCTGATGGCCCTGCGCGAACCCCGGATCAGGCGGGTGGTGGAGTTCTTCGGCCCCACCGATCTGTTGGACGTGTTCGGCCAGGAGGTGGCGGAGCGGGCGCTCCTGGGCATGCCCCGGCAGCTGCCGGGCGCCGACTACCTCAACCAGACCCTGCTCCAGCCTCTCAGGGAGGGCTCCCTCGGCATGGCGGAGGCGCGCCTGGAGCTGATCCGCCGTTCGCCCGTGTACTTCGCCGAGCGCCTCCCCCAACTGCAGGTACACCACGGCGCCGCCGACCAGCTGGTGCCGGTGAGCCAGGCCCAACGCCTGGTTGAGGCCATGGCCCGCCTGGGGCGCAGCACCCCCGTCTTTGAGGCCTATCTCTACCCGGAAGGCGGCCACCATCCCCTCTCCCTGCCCGGCAGCCTGGAGCGGACCCAGCGCTTCCTGGCCCCCCTGCGGCAGCCCGTCCCGGCCTACGCGGCGTCGGCGCGCTACTGATCCCGACCCAGCAGCGAGAGCTGCACCGCCGCCGCTCTGGGCGCGATATGTGCGTCGCAACCGGTGAAGGGATGCCGGCCGCCGATGCAATAGGTGCAGAGGTTTTTTTCGGGCATTCCCGACTTCTCGTACGCCGCCAGCATGCCCTCCACCGAGATATAGGCCACCGGCATACCCATCTGCCGGCCGATCTCCTCCTCGGTGCGGCCCCGGGCGATGAACTCCTCTCCCGGTGGGGGGTCGGGCGGCATATCCACCCCGAAATAACAACCCCGTGGCACCCCGTCCTTGCCGATGATGCCGATGGGCGGAGTGTAGCTGACCAGGTAGGCCTTTTTGACCTTGGCGTCTTTGTAGAGCAGGTCGCGCGCCCGTTTGGAATTGTTGCCGCGCACGATGCTGTCGTCGATGATCACCACTGTCCTGCCCTCCAGCGAGCGCTCGATCCCGGGCAGCAGGTGCAGGTTCTCGCCGATGGACTGCTTGCGGTCACTGGCGGTGGTGCCCTGGAAGGAGCGCTCGCCGCGCATCTTGTAGAAAACCGGTTCGAATGGCAGCCGGGCCCTGCGGGCATAGGCGCGGGCGGCCACCTCCGGGCAGCGGGGCAGAAAGGTCACCACGTCGGCGTCGGCGGGGCGGAACTCGCCGGCCAGCACCTCGCCGAGGGACTCGCGGATGCGGCGCACACTGACCGCGTTGAGGATGGAATCGACGTCGGCGATGTAGTTCCACTCGAAGAAGCAGTGGGCCAGACTGGGGTCGAAGAGGGTCTCCTTGGTGTAGTTGCCCTCGGCGGTGAGGTGGTAGATGGACCCGGGCTCCAGGTCCTCGACGTAGTCGCCGCCGTTCTTGCGGTAGGCGATGTCCTCCGAAGCCACTCCGTACTTGCCGTCCTTCCAGCTGAGCACCCCCGGTTTGATCCCGGTGCGGTCGCGCAGCACCATGACGTCCCGTTTGCGCTTGTCGGCGATGGCCATGGTGTAGGCACCGGGGATCCGGCGCAGAAAATTGTACTCCCCGTGCATGCGGTACACGTGTAGGAGGGCCTCGGTATCGCAGGTGGTCTTGAGCTGGTCGAGCGGGACCTCCTTGAAGTACTCCCGGTCCACCTGGCCGTTGTGTACCGCCGCCATATCGCAATCCCAGATCAGGATGTGGTTGCCCCGGTGTTCGGTCCGGCCCCCGACCACGTGGGGATGGGCCTCTTCGAGGATCTGATCCTTGCGCCCCCGGGTGGCGTAGCGCACGTGGGCCATGTAGGTGTGGTAGTTGGGGCTGGGCAGGATCTTGTGCAAATCGGTGATGTCGAAACGCTCC
>SXGT01544916.1_pt1 | contig 23759 bp, 19 predicted proteins | sample 3176221 | NCBI WGS metagenome assembly SXGT01 (sample SAMN11356862, study PRJNA531348) | freshwater metagenome | isolation source: freshwater sample F1-120 | place: China: Fuxian Lake, Yuxi | collected 2017-12-25
CCTTCGTGGTGGCCCTGGCGCGCACGGTCACCTGCGCGGTCACCCCCTGGCCGGGGGCGAGGTCGCCCCTGCGGAAGCACACCGTGCGCCCGGTGCGCCGGGCCCCTGCCGCCTTGAGCACCACAAGCCCCCTGGGGATCATCAGAGTCCACCTCACATGCCCTCTTCCGCGATGGGTCCTCACCCGGGGGTAACGCGGATCGGTCGGAGGAACGTGGATCGCGTGGCTCGGTCCGGGGCTGGAGGTCGGCAGGCCGCTGGGGCGGTGCCCTACGGGGCGATGGGAATGCGCAGGGTGCCCACACGGCCATCACCGAGATGCACCCGCGTGGTCCCCGCTGCGTCGGCGGTATAGCGCGCGGGCATCTGCCCGGTCAGCGGATTGAGCCGGAACAGCCAGCGGGAGCGCAACTCCAGGACGAGTTGGTCGCCTGCCCGCAGGCGCGTGGCCTGCGGCAGGAGCGGGATCACCACGCCGACGACCTCGCCGGCGGCGACCGGCTGCGCCGCCGTGTGCGCCTGCACCGGCAGCCAGTCCAGCGACCGCTCCGCGTCGAGCGCGCGATGTGAGACCCGCAGCCATCCGTGGGTCACGACGTCGCGGTCGAATCCGTACGAGCCCTCAAGCGGCACCTCACGGCCGTCGCGCCGCAGGCGCACCGCGGCCAGCAGCGTGGCGTCGGCGGCGCCCTCGACGGACACGTCGAGCCTCACGGTCATGGGCCCGATCAGGTCCATGGCGCGGGGAGCGCACCATGCGAAGCGCACGTCGCCGCTGACGTTGGCCCAGGCGCAGGATCCGCCCGATGCGGGCGGTGACCCCGCGAGGGTCCCATCGGGGTGCAGGTGCAGGTCGGTCCATGTGACGTCCGGCGGCGGCCAGTCGTCGGCGTGGCGGATGGCGGCGGGGTGCGGCCCCTCCTCGTGCACCGCGATGCGCACGCGGGGCTCGTCATCCCAGCCGTTTCCGGCGTCGCGCAGGAAGTGGTCGAAGAAGCGCAGCTGGACGGCCTTCGCCTCGTCCGAGTAGAAGGTCGCCCACTTGCCCCCGCGATGTGTCCAGAGCCACTTGTGCTTCGAGCCGACCCGGCGGAATGCCTCGAATGAGCCGCGTGTATGCAGCAGGTGGTCGGAGAAGCTGCCGCAGACGAGCATCGGCACCTCGATCCGCTCGAGCCGTGGGTCGCGGGAGCGCCACCAGTCATCAATGAGCGGTCGTGCGCGCTGCTCGGTGAGGATATCCTGATCGACGCGCCCACCCTTATTGGTCAGGTGGCTCCACAGCACGAGGAAGCCGTTCTCGCGCACGCCGCCGGGGCATGCGAAGTCGCGGTAGCAGTCGGTGAGCCCCTCCCATGGGCAGATCGCGGCGAGGTGCGGTGGCCTCGTCGCGGCGGCGCGGAACTGGGAGATCGCCAGGTACGACACGCCGAGCAATCCCACCCGGCCGGTGCACCACGGCTGGGACGCCACCCACTCGATGACGTCGTACTCGTCCTCACCCTGCTGGTCGGAGAACAGTTCGCCGGTGCCCTCGGATGTACCGAAGCCGCGCAGGTCGAGGTTGACGATGGCGAAGCCCTGTGCCACCCAGAACTCCGGATCGGGTGCCTCCCACCCCGTGAGCGCCGATATCCGCACGGTCTCCGGTTGGCGGAATACGCGCAACTGAAACGGTGGGGAATAGCCCCCGCGCCGCCTGCGGGTCGGCAGGTTGTCCTTTCCGTACGGGTGCGCGCACATGATCACCGGGACGGGCACGTCGCCCTCCGGCCGGTGGATGTTCGCCCGCAGCACGGTGCCGTCGCGCACGGCGACCGCCACGTCGTGGTCGGTGACGATGTCATCCGCGGGCGCGTGGACACGGACGTTGGGGCGGATGATGCCGCGGATGCGTCGCGCGATGCGGACCGGGGCGGCAGTCACGGGCGCAGTCGTTGCGGGGCGGCGGGAACCTGGTGGATCATTGACGGGCTCTCCGGGTACGGGTGGAGCACATCACGGCATGATGGCCATGCGGATCGGCGGGGATTCTACGCACCCGATCCGGGGGCATGGGGCCGGGGGCATGGGCACAACCGACGACGTGCCGCCGCCGGCAGATCAGGCCAGGCGCTGTCGCAGTGCCGGCACGGTGGGGACGCACTATGCCCCGGGGGAGGGGTGGACGGACCTGGGTTGGGCCCGGAAATGACGGAGGGCGGGTCCGAAGACCCGCCCTCCAGTACTTCCGTATCTGAGTTGGACTCAGACGCCCGGGGGCTTCGGGAAGCGGTGACGCATGGTGTAGACGTACGGAGTGGCGAACAGCAGGTCGCCGATCTCCTCGTCCGTGCGCTCGATCGTCTGGGTCCAGAGCGTGTCCGCACCCGGGATGATGAGGTCGAACGAGAACGTCATGAGGCCGATCATCTCCTTCACCGGCAGCATGGCGCCCATGTTGTCCCACGGAGTCGCCTGGAGTGCCCAGGAACGGATCGCGCCCGCCGAAGCGGTACGGATCGACTCCGGCTTCAACTGGAAGCGGTGCTGACCCTCGGTCTCCGGACGGCCCATGGCCATAGCGGTCGCCTTCGTGACCTCCGACGGGAGGTACGTCAGGTCCCACTTGGTGGTCCTCAGCGAGCAGTCCGTGATGAGACGGAGGTTCATGCGACCGTACGACGGGTCACCGTAGAACGCCGGCTTGGCCGGGAGCTCTGCGTCGTCGTAACGGCCCGTCGCGGTGTGAATCAGGTACGCGCGACGCTCCATGGTGAAGTTGAAGTAGTCGTTGCCGAACCCACCGTAGCCATCGTCCTCCTTGCCACCGTGCTCCTGCGTGACGATGTAGGCGATCTTCTTCGGGAAACCGAAGGGCTCACGGCCGGCGAACACGGCAGCGTCCTGCGTCAGGTACATGTACGGGTAGTAACCCGCGTAGTACGTCTTGCCGTCTCCCGCCTTGTGGGAAGCAGCCACCGTGAGGCCGAACTCGCCGTACGGGCCGAGACCGGTGTGAAGGTGGTCCACGTACCAGAACTCGATGACGTCGTCCTCGAGGTCAAGGCACTTCGGAAGCACGTGATTCAGGTCGGCCTCAGACGCACGGTAGAAGAACGCGCTCCAACGCGAGTTCGTGTACGTGAGCGGCACGATGTCGTAGTCGACGAGCGGGTCGGCGATACCCTGGCTGATGATGTCGCGCTTGTCGCGGTCGAGCGCCAGCGGCGGCGCATCGCCCGAGTCGATCCACGGGGTCGACGTAACGTCAACAATCTGTCCCATTGTGAATTTCCTCTCTCTGGGCTCTGGATTACGCGCCGAGGCCGATGGGCTTCGGGAAGCGGTGGCGGAGACCGTAACGGTACGGCTTGGCCGCACCCGCCCACGTCGCGTCGCGCGTGTAGGTCTCGGTCCAGAGGGTCTGGCCGGCCGGGATGATGAGGTCGAATGAGAAGGTCATGAGACCGATCATCTCGCCCACCGGGAGCTCGGCACCCAGGTTGTCGAACGGAGTTGCCTGCTGGAACCACTCGATGTTGCCCGGCGAAGCGGTACGGATCGACTCCGGCTTCACCTGGAAACGGTGGCTTCCCTCGGTCTCGGGGCGCCCGATGAGCGACGCGAGGTCCTTGGTGACCAGCGAAGGCAGGTAGACGAGCTGCCACTCGGACGAGCTGATGTCCGGAGCGGTGACGACCTTCATGTTCATGCGGCCGTACTCGGTGTTGCCGTAGAAGGCCGGCTTCGCCGAAAGCTCGGCGTCGTCGTACTTACCGATGGCGTTGTGAATCACGTAGCCGTTACGGATCATGAGGAAGGAGAAGTGGTTGAACTTCCAGTCCTTCCCGTCGTACACCCCGTAGCCGTCGTCAGGCGAGCCACCGTGCTCGAGCACGCGAATGAAGGCTTCCTTCTTGGGGAAACCCAGCACGCGCCCGGCGTCGATCGCCGAGTCCTGCGTCAGGTACATGTAGGGGTAGTAACCCGCGTAGTACGTCTTGCCGTCACCGGCCTTGTGGCTCGCAGCCACAGTGAGGCCCCACTCGCCGTACGGGCCGAGCATGGTGTTGCGGTGGTCGACGTACCAGTGCTCGACGATGTCGTCCTCGACGTCGAGGCAGTCCGGCACCACGCGGCGAAGGCGCTTCTCGTCAGCGCGGTAGAAGAAGGCTGACCAGCGCGAGTTGGTGTAGGTCAGCGGCAGCGTGTCGATGTCCCAGACAGGGTCAACGAGGCTGTAGATGAAAGCCGTCTTCTCGTCACGATCGACGGGCGAAGGCGGAATCTCCCCGGTCTCGGCACCAGGGATATACGAAACCGAATAGGTTCCCATTGTTGGCGTCCCCCTTGAACAGTCAATAGGGTTTGCAGTGATGAGCCCGGGTTCGTACCCCGCCCCGGCGGCTGCCGGGATTGAGGCCTGTCCCCCAGGCGATGCAGGCAGCATATGTCACGAGCGACGGCCCCGGCAAGGGCCGTTCACCGCGTTTCCCACGCCCTTCGCATGCTGGAAACATCCCTTGTCATGGGACATCGGGGGGCCCTCCGCCACTCGTGACAATGTTTACAAAGTGTGAAGCACGTGGCCTACGATGTAAGGCAACGGTGTACGGGGAAAGGCGGGCAGGACGTCGTGAATTCGGTCGTGCGGGGAAGGAGCCCGGGCCCCTCCGGCGAATCCCCACTGGCACGCCCGCGTGGTTCGACACTGCCCCGGGAAGGACCGGCCGCCCGGGCGGCGAACGCCCCCCGGATGTGCCCGCGCGCCGCAAGACCCGGCCCATGACCCCCTCCGGTGAGGAACGCGGCCCGGGGGCGGTGCTCGCCGTGCTCGCGATGATCGCGTGGGGCGTGGCCTACGTGCCGTCCGCGTGGCTGGTGGAGTCGTGGCCCCCGTTACTCGCCGCCGGCGCGCGGATCGGCGTGGGCGGGCTGGTCATCATCGCCGCGCTGGTCCTGCTGGGCCGGCCGATCATGCCGGGCACCGAGTGGGGCGTGGTCCTGGTGCTGGCCATCACCCAGTCGGCCCTCTTCTACGGCACCACCTTCATCGGCATCGCCGAGGAGGGGGCGGGCATGGCGGCGGTGCTGGCCAACACGGACCCCCTGTTCGTCGCCGCACTGGCCGCGGTGTTCCTGGGTGAGCGCATGGTCGGTCGTCAGTGGGCCGGCCTGGTGGTGGGCCTGGTCGGGGCCGGCGCCGTGATGTGGACGGGCCCGCTCTGGCCGCCGAGCGCCTCCTGGGTCTCCCTGGTGGTGGTGCTCGGGGCGCTCGCCTGGGCGGTCGGCACGGTCGCGGTGGCCGGGCGCATCCGTGCGGGCGCGCGCCCCGTGGCAATCGCCGGCTGGCAGATGATCATCGGCGCGGCGATGCTCGCCGTCCTGGGGCTGGTGTTCGAGGGTGTGCCGGGCACAACGGGTCCGCGCGAGCTGGGCCTGATCGCGCTGGTGGCGGTGGTGGGCAGCGCCGTGCCGTTCGCGCTCTTCTACGTGGCGCTGGGCCGGGGCGCGGCCGGACGGATCTCGGCGTGGTTCTTTCTCGTACCGGTGATCGGCGTGCTCACGGCGTGGCCGTTGCTCGGCGAGGTGCCGGGCCCGCGGATGTGGATGGGGCTGGTGCTGGTGTGCGCCGGGTTGTGGATGGTGCTGGCGCCACCGCGCCGTCGTCTCCCCGCCCCGTGATCCGAAGGACAGGGTGGTGTGCTGGCGCCGTCGCGCCGCTGATACCCTCGCGCCGTGATCGTCGCGCTGGCCGGGGGCACCGGAGGGTCGAAGATGGTGCATGGGCTCACGCTCGCCACTGGCCAGCGCGACCTGACCGCCATCGTCAATACGGGGGATGACGGTGAGTTCTTCGGGTTGCTCGTGTGCCCGGACCTCGACATCAACCTCTACTGCCTCGCCGGGGTCGTGGCCGACCGGGGCTGGGGCTACGCGGACGACACCTTCCATTGCCTCGAGGGCCTCGCCACCTACGGCCGCGAGGCGTGGTTCGGGCTCGGGGACCGCGACCTGGCGACCCACATCCACCGCACCCTGATGACCCGCGGCGGGGCCCGGCTATCGGAGGTGGTGGACGACCTGCGTGCCCGCATGGGCGTGGAGGCGCGGGTGCTGCCCATGACCGACGATCCGGTGCGCACCATCATCACCACGGCCACGGGTGAGCAGCGGTTCCAGGAGTACCTGGTACGCGACGGCGCACGCGAGGAGATCGCGTCCATCCGGGCGGAGGGCCTCGACACCGCCATTCCGGCGCCGGGGGTGATCGAGGCCATCGCCACCGCCGACCTCATCGTCATCGCGCCGTCCAGCCCCATCGTGTCCATCGGGACCATCCTCGGCGTGCCGGGGGTACGTGCGGCGGTCGCGGCGCGCCGTGAGCGGGTGATCGGCGTGAGCCCGATCGTGAGCGGGGCCCCGGTGGAAGGGCCGGCGCATAAGTTCCTGCGTGGAGCGGGGTACCACGAGTGCTCGGCGCGGCAGATGGCCGCGATGTACGCCGACGTGTGCGGGACCTTCGTGATCCACGAGTCGGATGCCAATGAGGCGGCCGGCATCGAGGCGCTCGACGTGCGCACTGTGACCACCGACATCCTCATGCCCGACCGTGCCTCGCGCGAGCGGCTGGCGCACACGGTCATCGCGGCGGTCGGCTGATGGCGGCGCACGACGTCGGCGCGGTGGTGCCCGTGAAGCGCCTCGGGTACGCCCTCGCCCGGCTATCGGGCGTCCTCGACCGGTCGGATCGGCGGGTGCTGCAGTCCGCGATGCTGGGGGACGTGCTGGCGGCGCTGGCGGGCAGCACGCGTCTGGGTGAGATCGTGGTGGTCACGTCGGATCCGCGCGCGCGCGCCGTCGCCGAGAGCATCGGGGCGCGTACGGTGGCCGATCACGACCCCCCGGCGGGCATCAACGCGGCGGTGGCACTGGGCGTGGAGGCCCTCGATTCGTACAGCGTGCTGGTCGTGGTGAGCGACTTGCCGCTCATCACGGCTGCGGATGTGGATCACCTGCTCGGCGCGGCGCCCGAGGGGGAGGGCGCCGTGCTCGCCCGCTCCGAGGACGGCACGGGCACCAACGCCATGCTGCTCACCCCCGCGACCGCCCTGCTCCCGGATCTGGGCCCGGGATCCCTGACCCGGCATCTCGCGCAGGCCTCCGTGCGCGGTGTGCCCACCGAGGTCGTGTACCACCCGGGCATCGCGCTCGACGTGGACACCCCCGGCGACCTTGCCGAGCTGGTGCGCCGTGAGCCCGACGGCGCCACGGGGCGCGCGCTGATGCACCTCGGGCTCACGCAGCCCGCCCCGGGGCTGGCCGGGTGAGCGGGCGCGGCGCCCGGGGTACCGCGCCCGGTGACGAGGTGCGCATCACGGTGCTGGGGGCGATGCCCGAGGTCGCACCGGGCGACGACATCGCCCTCATGCTCACCGAGGTGGCCGTGGCGGGCGGCCTGCAGCCCGGCGATGTCCTGGCCGTGGCCCACAAGGTGGTGAGCAAGGCGGAGGGGCGCGTGGTGCGGCTGGCCGACGTGCGGCCGGGACCGCAGGCGCACGACCTGGCGGAGGCCACCGGAAAGGATGCGGCTCTCTGCCAGGTGATCCTCGACGAGAGCCGCGCGGTGGTCCGTCGCCGCCGGTCGCTGGTCGTGTGTGAGACCCACCACGGTCTCATCTGCGCCAACGCGGGCGTGGATGCCTCGAATACCGCCGAAGGCACCGTCGTTCTGCTGCCGGATGACCCCGATGCGTCGGCGCGGCGCATCCAGCACGCCCTCTCGCGGGCCGCGGGTGGCAGGGTGGGGGTGGTCATCACCGACACGCACGGTCGGGCGTTCCGCCGGGGGCTGGTGAACGTGGCGGTCGGGGTGGCCGGGTTCGAGCCGGTGCTCGACCATCGGGGGGGACGCGACCGGGAGGGGAGGATGCTCGTGGCGACAGATCAGGCGCTGGCAGATGAGATCGCTGCCGCCGCGGGCATGCTCATCGGGAAGGCATCGGGCCGACCGGCCGCGCTGGTGCGCGGTGTGTGCACGGCCCCGGCGCCCGGCCGCCTCGATGACCTCGTGCGCCGCCGTGACCAGGACGTCTTCCGCTCGTCCGCGGACGCGCATGGGGTGGTGATCTAGGTGCCGGTCGGCAGCGTGCACAACCCCCTGCGGGTTGCGGTGATCGGTTCGGGCCCGGCCGGGTTCTACGCCGCGGAGTACCTGCTGGCCCAGGATGGCCTGCACGTCGAGGTGGACATGTTCGACCGGCTGCCCACTCCGTTCGGCCTGGTGCGTGCCGGCGTGGCTCCCGACCACCCGAAGATCAAGTCGGTCACCCGCGTGTACGACAAGGTGGCCGCCCGCCCCGGCGTCCGGTTCCGGGGGAATGTGGAGTTCGGCTCTCACCTCGCCCACGAGGACCTGCTCGAGTACTTCCACGCGGTGATCTACTGCGTGGGGGCGCGCTCGGAGCGGCGCATGGGGATCCCTCGCGAGTACCTGCCCGGCAGCCACGGCGCGAGCGACTTCGTGGGCTGGTACAACGCCGGACCCGACCAGCGCAACCTCACGTTCAACCTGGACGGCCAGCGTGCGGTGGTGGTGGGGAACGGCAACGTGGCGATCGACGTCGCGCGAATCCTCCTGCTGCCTCCGGCCGAGCTCGCCCAGACCGACATCGCGGGGCATGCCCTGCGCGCGCTCTCGGTGAGCAAGGTCCGCGAGGTGGTCATCCTCGGCCGGCGGGGCCCCGCGCAGGCGGCGTTCACCTACCGGGAGCTGAAGGAACTCTCCGAGCGCGATGACATCGATGTCATCGTCAACCCTGCGGACGTCACCCTCGACCCGCATTCCTCGTTCGACAACGAGCGGAACCCCGATCGGGGGCGCGATCAGGTGCTGGGGCTGCTGCGCGATCTGGCCGCACGCGGCGACCGGGGGAATGACCGCCGCCTCGTGCTCCGGTTCCTGACATCGCCGGTGGCCATCGAGGGCCGGGAGTACGTCGAGGGCGTCGAGGTCGTGCGCAACGCGCTCTACCGTGACGCGGATGGCGCGATGCGCGCGCGCGCGACGGATGCGCTTGAGGTCATCCCCGCCGATCTGGTGTTCCGGGCCATCGGGTACCAGGGCGTGGGACTGCCGGGCGTTCCCTTCGACCCGATCACGGCCACCATCCCCAACGATCGCGGCCGCGTCATTGATCCGCTGGACGGCCGGCCCCGCCGGGGTGAGTACGTGGCGGGGTGGATCAAGCGCGGACCCACCGGGATCATCGGCACGAACAAGTCGGACGCCCGCGAGAGCGTGGACGTGCTGTTCGCCGATCTGCGCGCGGATCGCCTGCGGCATGATGTCCTGCCCGCGCGGGTGTTCGAAAGGTTCCTGGGGGAGCGGCAGGCCGAGGTGGTCTCATTCGCGGACTGGGAGTACCTCGACGCGCGCGAGCGCGCGAAGGGCGAGGAACTGGGCCGCCCCCGGCTGAAGTTCGCCCGCGTCGAGAGCATGCTGCGCGCCTTGCGGGAGCGCGGCAAGTCCGACCCCTGACCCCGACTCCGGTGCCACGCACAACCTCCCGGAGGGGGGAGTGCATCCGCTCGCGAGTCAAGTCCGCTGTAGTGGTGTAACTCCTCGCGCCGTGGTGTTACGTGCGTGGCAGCGGGGTCACGGGGATCCGGCGGGGGTGCCGAAGAGGGAAACGCCCCAGCCGTAGGGGATGTCCACCGACACGGTTGTCGTATGCCGGGGGGTGAACCGGTTTACCGGGTACCAGGACGGGGGCACCGCGGGAATGGCGATCTGCGCGGCGAGGCCCACGCCGTCGACGAGCCCGAATCGGACGCTTCCGCCATTGGGCAGCGTCACCGTGCAGGGCTGGGCCGTGACATCGGGTGCCGGCGCTCCGTAGGGCACTGCCGGGTACGCGCATGAGAGCGACGGCCACGCCAGACCCGTGACGCCGCCGTAGTTCTCCGCCGCCTGGAGGACCCATGTCGCCTGTGTGTAGGCCCCCGACACGGTGGCGGCCGACAGGTCGATCCTCCACAGCGACAACGCCGTGAGGTTGGCGTCGGTGAAGTCGGCGCCGGTCACCGACCCCTGCTGCAGGCTCGCTCCGACGGCGATCTGGGTGACGCCGTCGACCAGATCCGGACCGACGGTCGACGCCCCGCTCAGGTTGGCGCCGCCCAGGTTCGTCCGCACGAACGACGTGCCCGCGATGAAGGCCGATGTCAGGTTCGCCCTGCTCAGGTTGACCAGGAACAGCCGCGCCCCGGCCAAGTTCACCCCGGCCAGGTTGGCGCCCGACAGGTTGGTTCCGACGCATCGGCCGACGGGGCACGGGGTGGCGGCCTGCTGCTCCGCGGTTCCGCTCCCGGGCACACGTCGCGTGCCGATGAGCGCCCCGCGCAGGTCGGCGCGACGCAGCGACGCATCGTGGAGGTTGCTGCCGTGGATGCGCGCCCCCCGGAGCAGCGCGCCGTCCAGGCGGGCCCCCTGCAGCCGCGCCCCGGACAGGTTGGCCCGTCGGAGATCGGCCCCCCGGAGGTCGGCCCCCCGGAGGTCACGCCCCCTCAGGTCGGTGCCGTGCAGGTCGGCCCCCCGGCACTGGATCGCCGGGCCGGACGCGAGGCACCGGTGGGGCGCCGCGGCACCGGGGGCGGGAAGCACCGCGAGCGCGCAGGCCGCGATCGCGGGGACGGCGAGGCGGACGGGCATCCCCCTCACGCTAGACGGTCGCCTCGATGATCTCGTAGAGGGTGTTCCGCCGCGCCGGGACGCGGCCGTGCGCCCGGATGGCGGCCTCGAGCTCGTCGGCCGTCACCTCCTCGCCGTGCGATGCACCGGAGGACCGGCTGATGCTCTCGTTCATCAGGGTGCCGCCCATGTCGTTGCAGCCGGCGTGCAGCAGGTTGGCCCCGCCTCCGAGCCCCAGCTTCACCCACGAGGCCTGGATGTTCGGGATGAGGCCGTCGAATGCGATGCGCGCGACCGCATGCACCAGCACCACCTCGTCCCAGGTCGGGCCGGGTCGCGAGCGGCCCTGGATGAAGATGGGGGAGGCCATGTGCACGAACGGCAGCGGGATGAACTCCGTGAACCCGCCCGTGCGGCGCTGGATCTCGCGCAGCACCTCGTAGTGGTTGGCCCACGAGACCGGCCCGTCGATGTGGCCGCACATGATGGTGCTGGTGGCGCGGATGCCGCTCTCGTGCGCTGCGATCATCACCTCGGCCCACTCGGCCGTGCGGATCTTGTCGGGGCACAGGTGCTCGCGCACGCCGTCATCGAGGATCTCTGCGGCGGTGCCGGGCAGCGAGCCGAGCCCGGATGCCTTGAGCCGCTCGAGGTAGTCGCGTACCGGTACGCCCAGGGTGTGGGCCCCCTGCCACACCTCGAGCGGGGTGAACGCGTGCACGTGCATCTCCGGCAGGGCGCCCTTGATCGAGTCGAGGACCGATGCGTAGAAGTCGCCGGTGAAGTCCGGGTGGATGCCACCGACCAGGCACACCTCCGTGGCACCCCGGTCCCAGGCCTCCTGCGACCGGCTGACGACCTCGTCGAGATCCATGCGGTACGGCGTCTCGCGGGCGTTGTAGCTCTTGGGCCCGCGTGAGAACCCGCAGAACCCGCATCGGAAGTAGCACTGGTTCGTGTAGTTGATGTTCCGGTTGACCACGTAGGTGACCTGATCGCCGTTGGTCCGTTCGCGCAGCTGGTCGGCGACATGGGCGATGACGTCCACCTCTGCGCCGCGGGCCTCGAACATCCTCACCACCTCGGCCACTGTGGGTGCCGTGCCGGCGAGCGAGCGCTCGAGGATGCCCGCAAGGTCGGGCGGCACGCGGTCAAGATCGCGTGCCTGATCGGCGTCCATCCATCCTGCGTCGGGCCACTCGCTGCTCATCCGGCCCACGGGAACGGGCGGGTGCATGTCCCGGCCGGGGGCCCATGGGTGCCGCGGGCGGGCCGCGCCCCGGCAGTCCACCTGCTGCAGCCAGCACGTGAACAGCGGCATCGCCACGCGGTCGCGCATCGCCTCGATCGGGGTACCGACCGGCATCGCGGTGCGCTCCACCAGCACCTCGGGGAGGATCGCGTCGCGCAGCGCGGCGACGGCGTCGTCGTCCCATTCGGCCACCACGACGTCACGGGCGCCCGCGCGCACCGCGGCGATGGCCCCGTCGAGGTCGTCCGCGACCACCGACACGCGTACCGCGCAGGCGGGAAGCGATGCCATGTCCACGGCCTCGGCCAGGCGGTCGCCCGTGGTGCGCAGGAACGCCGCATCCGCGCGGAGCACCCCGTCAAGCACATCGGCGCGTGAGCCCTCGTGTAGCACGGTGATGCGGATGCCGTCCACGCCGTCGTCGCGCAGGGCGATGGCGTGGTCCCAGGTGGTGACGAACGCGGCGCAGCCGCGGTCGGGCGCGCCTACGGCCACCGGGAGGATCCGCCCGGACACCGCCGCGCCGATCGCGGCCTCGTCCCATGCGGCGTCCTCGCGCGCCGTGCCGCCGCCGGAGCGGTCCGCGCCGAGCCGCAGGATCGTGACGGCGTCCATCAGGCCGCCACCTCGAGGGCCTGCTCGCGGGGGTAACCGGCGTCGTCGGCCAGGGCCCGCACGTGGGGAAGGACGTCGGCGTCCACCCACTCGGGGTCGAGCGCGTATCCGGGGTACACCGTGAGCCGCTCGCGCAGCGGGTAGCCCGCTTCCTGGCACATGCCGGCCATGAGCCCGAGATCGGGCCACGGGCGCTCGGGGTTGATGAAGTCGGGGGTCACGGGCGATACCCCGCCCCAGTCGTTGATACCGGTGAGCAGGAGCGGGCCGTAGTCGGCCGAGAGGTTGGGCGGCGCCTGCAGGTTCATGTCGGGTCCCAGCACCAGGCGCGCGATGGCACAGGTGGTCATCAGATCAATGAGCCCCGGTTCGCCCGCGTCGGCCATCGGGGTCTCCGGCTTCGCCCGGAAGTTCTGGACGATGACCTCCTGGATGTGCCCGTACTCGTCGTGCAGGTCCCGGATCGCGAGCAGGGCGTCCACCCGCTCCTCGCCGGTCTCGCCCAGACCGATGAGAATGCCCGTGGTGAAGGGGATCCGCAGCCGGCCCGCGCGGCGGATCATCGCCAGGCGTGTGCCCGGACGCTTGTCGGGTGCGTGCTCGTGCGGACCGCCCGGCGCACACAGCCGTTCGGAGGTGCTCTCGAGCATGATCCCCTGGCTCGGCGACACCTCCCGCAGTTCCCGCAACTCGCGCTCGCTCATGATGCCGGCGTTCGGGTGGGGCAGCAGGCCGTACTCCTCCATCACCATGCGGCACATCGCGACGAGGTACGACTGCGTGCTGGTGTGGCCGAACCCGCGCAGCACCTCGCGGTACCTCGGCCACCGCACCTCGGGCCGGTCCCCGATGCAGAACAGCGCCTCCTTGCATCCGAGGTCCCGCGCCTCCCCGGCCATCCGACGTACCTCGTCGGGCGACATCGTCTTCGCCCGCGGGCTGTTCTCGTCCACGGCGAACGTGCAGTACGAGCAGATGTCGCGGCACAGGTTCGTGAGGGGGATGAACACCTTGCGCGAGTAGGTGATCGTGGGTGGCCGTGTGGAACCGCGCACATGGGCGGCCGCCGCCCACAGCGCCGGGTGCTCGGCGCCCGAGGCACCGGCCAGGGCGAGGGAATCGGCCCGGGTGAGCCGCTCGCCCGAGAGCGCCCTCTCCACGGCCCCGCGCCGAACGGGTGCGAGGCCGGTGAGCAGGGCCTCGTTCACCCGGCGGTCCTGCGGGTCGTCGCCTTCCGCCCACCCGTTGCGCCCTTGGTGGCCGACGTCATCTTCGGTGCCGCTGCGCTGCCCTTCGCGGTGCGCGCCGTCGCCGCCGTGGCCCCGGCGGCCTTCGCGGCGGGCGCCTTCGCCGTTGCGGGTCGGGTGCCCTTGCCCGCGGGCGCCTTCGCCGTTGCGGGTCGGGTGCCCTTGACCGCGCGCGCCGTCGTCGCCGTGCCCCCGGCGGCCTTCGCCGCCGGGGGTCGGGTGCCCTTGCCGGTCGGCGTTGCGGCAGCCGTCTTCGCACCTGCACCCTTCGCCGACAGCGGCGGCGTGGCCGGATCGGGGCCCTCTCCATCGCGGAACGTGCGCCAGTCGGCCGGGCGCTTCTCCTGGAACGACGCGATGCCCTCCTTCGGCTCCGGGCCGTACACGTGGTTGAGGGCCACCAGTTCCAGGCCGTGCTGCACCGAGGAGTAGAGCGCGTCGGTGGCGGTGTTCATCGCGATCTTCGCGAGCCGCAGGCCCTGCGGCGAGCGCCGCAGGATGTCATCACACCACTCGTCCACGAGCGCGTCGAGCTGGTCGTCGGGCACGACCTTGTTGACCAGGCCCATCGCCATGGCCTCGTAGGCATCGTACTGGCGGGTGAGGTACAGGATCTCGCGCGCCTTCTTCTCGCCGACGACGGACGGCATGAGCTGGCAGCCCCACCAGAGCGGGGCCGAGCCGATCTTGGGACCCGCCTGGCCGAAGCGACCGGACTCACCCGAGAGCGTGAGGTCGCACATCACGTTGAGCTCGTTGCCGCCGCCGATGCAGTAGCCGCGCACCTTTGCAATGACCGGCTTGCCGTTATTGCGGATGGCGTTGGCCACGCGGTGCGAGAGGGTGTGCAGGTGGCGCTTCTCGGCGGCCGTGCGGGTGGGATCGGCGACATCCCCGCCCACGCAGAAGGCGCGCTCGCCGGCGCCGGTGATCACGACCACGCCGACGGACTCGTCATCGGCCGCGTGCTCGAGGGCCTCGCCCATCTCGATGACGGTCTGCATGCGGAAGGCGTTGAGGCGCTCCGGGCGGTTGATCGTGATGGTCGCCCGGCCGCCGCCGGTCTCGTAGATGATGTCCTCGTAGGCCACGCCGTCATTCTCCCTCGGGCTGGTGTCGGGCCACTGAAGCGTACCGGGGCCGGGGCGGGGGCGACGGCGGACCCATCGCACCCCTCGCACCCGCGTCTCGCCATCCGATACCGGGACGTATGGTCCTGCGGACCCCCTTGCCGGGTGGCGGACCGTGCTGATAGACATGCCGCCTTCGTCGCAAGCGTCACAAGACGGCGTTTCGCAGTGCGAGACATGGCAACCACCGCCCACACCGACACCACCGCAGCACCCGGCCGGTACCGCATTCAGGCTGTCGAACGCGTGGGCGCCATCCTCGAGGTCTTCAGCCCCGAGCAGCCGGAGCTGGGCGTCACCGAGATCGCCGAGCGCACCGGCCTGCACAAGAGCACGGCCCACCGGTTCCTCGTGACCCTCGAAGCGGTCGGGCTGCTCGAGCGCGACTCCCGCACCCAGCGCTATCGCCTGGGGCTGCGGATGTTCGAGATGGGCGGCATCGTGCTCGAGCAGATGAGCCTGTGGGATGAGGCCCTCCCGTTCCTCGAGACCCTCGTGACCGCCTCGGGCGAGACCGGCCACCTCGCGGTCCTGGAGCGCGGTGAGGCCATCTACATCGAGAAGGTCGAGGCGCGGCGCGCCCTGAGGATCCCGTCGGCCATGGGCCGCGGGTACCCGGCGCACGCCACCAGCCTCGGCAAGGTCCTCCTCTCCGACCTCGGCGACGCCGAGGTGCGCGCGACCATGGACGCGCGCGGGATGGTGTCGTACACGCGTACGACGACCACGGACGTCAGCCATCTGCTGGCCCAACTCGCGGAGATCCGTGAGCGGGGCTACGCCGTGGACGATGAGGAGTACGACGAGGGCCTCCGCTGCGTCGGGGCCCCCATCCGGGACCACACCGGGCGCGTCGTCGCCGCACTCGGCATCGGCGGTCCGGTGACCCGGGTCACCCCCGAGCGCGTGGACGATCTCGCACGCCTCGTCATTGACGCCGCGGACGGGCTGTCCCGCCGCCTCGGCGCTTCACAGTCAGGGGCCTACACGCGCGCTGCCAGCCGCGTGCGGGCCACCACCAAGCCAACCCCGCGGCCCAGCGCCGCTCTCAGCGCCGTCCGGTAGTCGGGCGCGCAGCAATCCCGAAAGGAGCTGTACCCCTATGAGCAGCGATGTTCTGAAGGACATCCGCGACGCGCTGTCCAGCCGCACCCAGCACTTCGTCCTTCCGAAGCAGTGGGCGTCGATGCGCAAGGCCGAGGCCCTCGAGAGGGAGACCGGTCAGCGGATCCTCCACTTTGAGAAGGGCGACTTCCAAGGCGACGAGTTCTACCCGGCGCCGCACATCTACGAGGCCGCTGCACGCGCCGTGCATGAAGGGCACGTGCGGTATGTGCCCGGCCCGGGTATGCCCGAACTGCGCGACGCCATCGCCGAGGAGATGACCTCCCGCGGTCGTCCCACGAAGCGCGAGGAAGTACTGGTGACCATGGGCGCGAAGCACGCGCTCACGCAGTCGCTGCTGACGATCGTGGACCAGGGCGACGAGGTCATCTTCCCGAACCCGGGGTACCCCCCGGACGAGTTCTGGATCACCTACGCCGGCGGCAAGGTCGTCTATGCACCGCTGGTCGAGCCGGACTTCGCGTTCGACCTCGACTCGCTGCAGTCGCTCATCACGCCGAAGACCAAGATGCTCATCATCAACACGCCGCAGCGTCCGAACGGCATGATCGTGCACCAGCTGGACGAGATCGCCGCGATCTGCGCTGAGCACGGCATCATCGTGCTCACCGACGAGATCTTCTCGCACATGGTCTATGAGCCCCAGACGCACGAGTCCATCTCGTACGTCAAGGACTTCAAGGATCAGGCGATCGTGGTCGACACGTTCTCGAAGACCTACATCATGACCGGCTTCCGCATCGGCTGGTGCGTGGCCAACGCCGAGCTCATCACGGCGATGGACATCTTCCAGCAGAACTCCGTCACCAACGTTCCGGCGTTCGTGCAGCTGGCGGGCCTCGCCGCCCTGACCGGCCCGCAGGACCACGTGCTGCAGCAGACCGCCCGCCTCAAGGCGAAGCGCGACTTCGTGGTCGATGCGTTCAACAAGATCGACGGCATCGAGTGCATCGCACCCGACGGCTCGTTCTATGTGTTCCCGGACATCCGCGGCACGGGCATGACCGCCCAGCAGTTCGCCGACTACCTCGTCGAGGAGCACGGTGTGGGCGTGGTTGCCGGTAATGCCTTCGGCGACCGCGGCGAGGGCCACATCCGTTTCACCTACGCCTCCCCCGACGAGATCCTCGAGGAGGGCATGTACCGCATCGCCAAGGCCGTCGACGCCTTGTAGTGCGTCCCGGGAGACGGGGATTCCGGGGGCGTCCCGCTACGGCAGGGGCGCCTCCGGACTCACCGCCCCGGGGGTTGCGCGGTGACCAGCGTAAGGACACGAAGGCCCCGGCGGACGCCGGGGCCTTCGTCGTCATCGGGCCTACCCGGGGAGCCCGTGATCGACCGCCCGGGACCCCGTCGCCCCTCGCCCCCGGTGGTCGTGCGCGTCGTCCGCCAGCGACGCCGGCACCGTGTCGAGCGTGCCGTCGGCTATGGGCACGCGCACGTACTGCGACTGGCCGCCCTGCGCCGCTCCCACATCCGGCCAGAAGCCCGGGAAGCCGAAGGAGCCGCCCTTGATGCACGATGTCCGCCCCTTCCGGCAGAAGTGGCACTGGCCGTACGAGATCCAGAAGGGGGCGCACACCTTGTCGCCCACCGTGACGCCCCGGACGTCGGCGCCGACCTCCTCCACCACACTGACGAACTCGTGGCCGACCCGGCATCCATGCTCGAAGCCGAAGGCCTCACCATGGTTGAGGATGTGCAGGTCGGACCCGCAGATTCCGGCCTTCGTGACCCCGACGATCGCGTCACCCGGCGCGAGGATCGTCGGGTCGGGCACGGTCGCGACCGTCGTCTTCCCATTGCCCTGAAGGACGATGCCCTTCATGCCCGCGCTCCTTCCGGCGGTGGCGTGGACCTGACGCTAACGGACCTCCGACGCGCCGGCAATCGGCCCGATCGCCCCCCCGGGGGGTGCGTTACCCCGTTATGCTCCCGCGCGCCTTCGGCGCTCGTGGACCTGAGCGCCCCAACGATTTGCGAGGAGTTCTTGTGGCTGAGCGTCTTTTCTGGGAGGAACTGAACCCGGGCGACAGCGCCGAGTCGCTGCGCCGCACCGTCACCGAGGCGGACATCGTCAACTTCTGCGGCGTGTCGGGTGACTTCAACTGGTTCCACATCGACGACGTCGGCGCGAAGGACTCCGTGTTCGGCCAGCGCGTCGCCCACGGCATGCTGGTGACGTCCATCGCCACCGGCCTGCAGGTGGAGAAGATGGAGCCCAAGATCGCCACGGCCGCGTTCGTGGGCCTCGACTCGTGGCAGTTCCGCGCCCCGGTGTTCATCGGCGACACCCTCCGCGTCAAGCGCACCATCGGCGAGAAGGCGGAGAACGAGAAGAACCCCAAGGCCGGCTGGTGCAAGTACGAGATCGAGGTCCTCAACCAGGACGACAAGGTCGTGCAGCGCGGCGTCTGGAACATGCTCATCCAGCGCCAGGGCTGATTCCGGCACGGCACCGGCACGCCCCGTGCGGGCGGGCCGGTGCCGGCTGATCCCCGGCGTGCCCCGAACCCGATGAGATTGCCGCCCGATACCGTTGCCCGAGCGGTCGCCGTGCTGTGTGCGGGCGCCCTCGCGTTCGCCGGCTGCGGCGACGCCGGCGCCCCGCCGGGCACGACCGCGGCCACCGGCACCGCCGGGGGCGCGGCGGGTGACCGCCCGGTGCGCGTGGTGCACTCGATCCTGCCCATGGATGCGGCGGGCGACGACTCGCAGGACATCGTGGCGGCCATGCGCCTGGCGCTGGAGGAGCGCGGGCACGATCAGGGCGCTGTCCACGTGGACCTGGTCTCCGACAACGACTCGGGCGCGGACGGCGACACCGATCCTGCGCGCGCCGCCGCCGCCGCGGCCGCGGCCGTGGACGACCCGGCGGCGATCGGCATCATCGGCCCCATGTCGTCATCGGCCAGCAGGGCGATGGCGCGTGTCACCAATCGCGCCGCGATGCCGATCATCGGCATCGCGGCCACGGCGGTGGGCCTCACCCGGCGCACCGACGGGCAGCCGGGCATGCCGGAGGATGTCACCCCCACGGGCACGCCCAACCTCATCCGCGTCGTCCCGAATGACGCCCGCCAGGCAATGGCGCTCGCGGCGTACATGAAGAAGGAGGGCGTGGGCGACCTCATCGTCATCCACGATGGCCAGACCTACGGGGCGGGCCTCGCCGGGTCGGTGGTCCACGACGCCCGGCGCGCGGGCATCACGGTGCACGATGTGCGGGTGACGGCGGGTGATGCGGATGCGGCCCGCGTGGGTCGCGCCGCGGGGCTGGCACTCGACGACACCCGGCGCACCCCGGCGGTCCTCATCGCGGCCAACCACTACACGGTATCCCTGGCCGCCGCGAAGGCGGCAGCGCGGGCGAATGACCGCGTTCTGGTATTCGGCCCCGACAGCATGGCCCTGCGCGGGGTGTACGCCAACTTCGGCCCCACTCTGGAGCGCCGCGTCTACATCACCAGCTACCTGCTTCCCATCGGGTACTACGGGCCCATGGGGGTGGAGGTGTCCGACCGGCTGACGGGCGCGCTCGGGCGCACGCCCACGCCCACGGCCCTGTATGCGTACGAGGCCATGGACCTCCTGCTCGCATCGATCGCCAAGGCGCTGCCCGACGCGAAGTCCCTCAGCGGCCGCACGGTGAAGCAGCAGCGCGAAGCGATCACCACGGCGCTGCTTCGCACCTTCGACCGCGGGTCGGTGGTGGGCACCTACTCCATTGACGCCTACGGCGACACGACCGCGTCGCTGTACGGCGCATACCGCGTGGAGGACGGCGAACTGGTGCGCGGCCAGGTCATGGCCACGAGGTCGGACGGATGAGCCTTCTCACCGCGTCCATCATCCTCATCGCCACGGTGGGGTTCGCCATCACCGCGTGCGTGGTCACGCGTCGTCGCAATGCCACCTGGCCGTTGGTGCGGAACCCCGATCATGCGAGTGAGCGCCCCAACGACCTGTCGTTCGGGTACTCCATCATCATCGGCTTCGTGCTGCTGGCCGCTCTTGGCACCTACGAGGATGCCAAGGTGGCGGCCACCGCGGAGGCTCAGGCCGTGACGGCCCTCTCGCGCACCGCGCTGCAGATCCCGGCCGGGCTGCGTGACGACCTGGACCACCAACTGGTGTGTTACGCCCGCGACGTCATCCGGTACGACTGGACGGCGGGCACCGATGGGTCCGGCGCCGGCGCCCTGGGCGGCAGCCCATACGTGGACGCATCGGCCAACCGCATCCCGCAGACCATCCAGCGTGTCACCGCTCCCGGCATTCCGGTGCGCGACGCCACCCTCGGCGCGCTCATCGAGCAGTCCGAGCAGCTGAGCCGGGCCCGCGCCGACCGCCTGGACCAGGCCCAGCGATTGCCCGAGCTCTTCTGGCTGATGCTGGTGATCGGCGGTGCCATCTTCATCGTGATCAGCGCGGTCATGCTGTCCGACGAACATGCGTACCTGCAGATGCTCATCACGGGCGGCACGGCGTTGCTCATCGCCTTCACGCTCATCCTCATCGGCTCCCTCGACCGCCCCTTCTCGAGCGAATCACCGCTGCCGGTGATCCAGCCGGTGGCGATGGAGCGGGCGCTGGCCGGCGTCGTCACGGAGTCCCCCGATCCGGCCGTGGACCGCCCCTGCCCATGACCTGGGGTCGGGCCCCCGGGGTACGCGTGACCGTGGTCCCCGCCTGAGCAGCAGCACGGCCCATTCCCGCACGGGATCCCAGGAGGTCCGCGGGCCGCTCCGCCCGGCGGGACCCGGCCACGCCGGTGGGGCGGTGTGGTCCGCTAGCGTTGTCACTGTTCCTGCCAATGCGCTGGACCCCGCCCGAGGATGACCCTGATCCGTAGCGCCCGCCGAATCGTCACGTTCGCCGTCCTTGCCGTGGCCGTGGCCGGCACGGCCGCGCTCGCGGTTCTGCCGCAGCAGGCCGGGAACATCAATCTCCTCACTCAGGCGAACGTCACGTTCGCCGGGGCGGTCCCGGAGGGCTTCGCCGGCTGGTCGGTGGCGGGAGCCGGCGATGTCAACGGCGACGGGATACGCGATGTCATCATCGGCGCGCCCGGGGAGGAGGGCGAGCTGATGAACGCCGGACGGGCCTACGTGGTGTTCGGCCTCCCAGCCCCCGTGAACCTCGATCTCGGCGCGTTGCCAGTCTCAGCGGGATTCCGGATCGACGGTGTGGTTGCGGGTAACTTCACGGGCTCGTCGGTGGCCGGCGCAGGTGACGTCAACGGTGACGGAAGGGACGATGTCATCGTTAGCGCAATGCGTAATCTCCACCGGGCCTACGTGGTGTTCGGCTCCCCCGCCCCCGTGAACGTCAACCTTGGCGCGTTGCCGTCCTCGGCGGGTTTCCGGATCGACGGTGCGGACCTGGATGGCACGAGCAGCACCTCGGTATCAGGCTCCGGGGATGTCAACGGCGACGGGAAGGCGGATGTCATCATCGGGGCGCCGTCGGCGGCGTCCGGGGCTGGACGGTCCTACGTGGTGTTCGGGTCCTCATCCCCCGTGGACGTCAACCTCGACGCGTTGCCGTCCTCGGCAGGCTTCCGGATTGACGGTGCCGCCCCGCTCGCGGGCTCCGGCACCTCGGTCTCCGGAGCCGGCGATGTCAACGGCGACGGGAGGGCGGATGTCATCATCGGGGCGCCGCTGGCAGGCTCCTTCGCCGGAGAGAGCCATGTGGTGTTCGGCTCCCAATCCCCGGTGAATGTCAACCTCGGGTCGTTGTCACCGGCGGCAGGTTTCCGGATTGACGGTGCCGCCCCGCTCGCGGGCTCCGGCACCTCGGTATCCGGAGCCGGTGATGTCAACGGCGACGGGAGGGCGGATGTCATTATCGGGGCGCCGGTGGCAGACTCCTTCGCCGGAGAGAGCCATGTGGTGTTCGGCTCCCAATCCCCGGTGAATGTCAACCTCGGGACGTTGTCACCGACGGCAGGTTTCCGGATTGACGGTGCCACCGCGGGTGCCCGAAGCGGTACCTCGGTATCGGGAGCCGACGATGTCAACGGCGACGGGAGGGCGGACGTCATCATCGGTGCCCCCGGTACGGCATCGCACACCGGAGCGAGCCATGTGGTGTTCGGCTCCCCATCCCCGGGGAACGTCAATCTCGGCGCGTTGCCATCCTCGGCGGGCTTGCGGATCGACGGTGCGGCTCGGGGCGACAACAGCGGCTACTCGGTGGCCGGCGCAGGTGATGTCAACGGCGACGGGCGCGCGGATGTCCTCGTCGGCGCCCGCCAGTACGACACGTTTGTCGCCACCGGCCCCGGACGGGCCTACGTGGTGTACGGCTTCGGCACCGCCTCGGTGTCCTACCCGGGCACGGTGAGCGCGGTGGCGGGGAGCGCCATCACCGCCCTGCGCCCGGTGGTGGCGCGTACCGGTGTGGCCTCCTTCGCCGTGAGCCCACCCCTTCCCGCGGGGATCGTGCTCGACACCGCCACCGGGGTGATCTCGGGCACCACCGCCCAGGCCGCCTCGGGATCGGTCACGGTGACCATGAGCGACCTCACCGGCCAGGCGAGCACCTCCGTTCAGGTGGCCATCTCCGCCGCACCGGTTGCCGCCGCACCGCTGCCGCGCCTGGCGGGGACCACCCGCTGCACGCAGCGCAGGTGCACCACCACCGGCCGTGCCCCCCGGAGCGCGACGAAGATCACCCAGGCCGCCACCGCCCGCGCGCGCAGGGCCACCGGGCGGTGCACCATTACCACGGAGGGCGCCGGCCCCAAGGCGCCGCGCACCTACCGGTGCACCATCGTGCTCGCCAAGGGCTGGTGGACGATCACCACCACCGCGCTCACGCGCACCACGCCCATCTCGCGCAGCGCGCGCGCGCTCACGGTCAGGTAGAGCCCGGGGGGATCCGCGGGTCCCCCCGGGCTCCGCCGTGTCCATCGTGGATGGACGGGACGTGACCGAGGGCCCCGCGGGCGTCCGGACACATCGGGCAGTCGCGGGGAAGCCAGCGCGCCCCGGCGGCACCGCGGCTTCCCCGCGGGTTGCGACTACAGCCCGATCTCCCGGCTGATGATCAGCTGCTGGATCTCCGAGGTGCCCTCGGTGATGGAGGCCAGTTTCGCGTCGCGGTAGAGGCGCTCCACCGGGTACTCGACGATGTAGCCGTACCCGCCGTGGATCTGCACGGCGTCGCGGGTGACCTCGTCGGCGACCTCGGCCGAGAAGTACTTGGCCATCGAGGCCTCCTTCACACACGGCTGCCCGGTCGAGTAGAGCCAGGCCGCCTTGTACGCGAGAGCCTTGGCGGCCTCGACCTTGGTGGCCATCGTGGCCAACTTGAAGCGCAGGGCCTGGAACTTGCTGAGGGGGCGGCCGAAGGCCTCGCGCTCCTTCGCGTACTTGATGGCCTGCTGCAGCGCGGCCTCGGCGATTGCGGCCGACTTGACGCCGTGCGAGACGCGCCCGGTGATGAGCGCCTCCATCAGGGCGCCGAAGGAACCCTCGGACCCACCCAGCAGGGCGTCCTCGCCGACCTCGCAGTCCTCGAACACCAACTCGGCGGTATCGGAGGAGCGGTGACCCATCTTCTCGAGCTTGCGGGTGACCTCGAAGCCGGGGGTGTCGCGGTCAACGATGAACACCGAGATGCCCTCGCCGCGCTTGTCCTTGTCGGTATAGGCGGCGACCAGGCAGAAGTCGCAGATGCTGCCGTTGGTGATGAAGTTCTTACGC
>SXGT01319954.1_pt1 | contig 23753 bp, 15 predicted proteins | sample 3176221 | NCBI WGS metagenome assembly SXGT01 (sample SAMN11356862, study PRJNA531348) | freshwater metagenome | isolation source: freshwater sample F1-120 | place: China: Fuxian Lake, Yuxi | collected 2017-12-25
GGGCAGGCAATTGCTCGCTGGAAGAGATCGTGATGGCGGTCAAGACGCGCAGCGACTACTTCGGGCTGGATGTCGGCATCAACACCAGGCGCTTGCTGCCTACCAGCCGGCTCGTGTCGCGCGTCACCGGCATCCACGTGCAACGCAACAAGGCCATCGTGGGACAGAACGCCTTTGCCCATGAAGCCGGCATTCATCAGGACGGCATGCTCAAGCATGCCAATACCTATGAGATCATGCGTCCGGAGGACGTCGGCGTTCTGCGCACCGACCTCGTCCTGGGCAAGCACAGCGGCCGACACGCGCTCAGTCAGCGCATTCGCGATCTGGGCTATCACCTCGACGACAAGCAATTGATGAAGGTCTTCGAGGACTTCAAGGTGCTCGCCGACCGGAAGAAGACGATCTACGACGCCGACGTTGAAGCCCTGGCGGAATCGGTCCTGCATACCGGCCCGGCGGTCTGGACGCTTGAAGCAGTCACCTGCAGCGGCGGGTCGGCAACGGTCCCCTGTGCCGCGGTCGCCCTTTGGCACAAGGAAGGCACGATCAAGAAGGATGCCGGCACCGGGGACGGCCCCATCGATGCCGTCTTCAAGACCATCGAGAAGATCACGGGCATTGACGTCATACTGCGTCAGTTCTCGATCGTCAGCGTGTCCCAGGACGAGGACGCCCAGGGCGAGGCGCAGATCGAAGCAGAATACCAGGGGCGCATTCTGCGTGGACGTGCGGTCTCGACCGACATCATCGAGGCGAGCGCCCTCGCTTATCTGCAGGTCATCAACAGGGCGCTCCTGCGCGAGCAGCTCAAGATGAATCCGCAGACGGAAGAAGTCAGCGTGACCTGAAAGGAATCAGCAAACGGAGTGACCCACTTTTCACTAGAAGGAGTCGAGCATGTACGGTTCCGTTCTCCTGACTCTGTCCGCGCTCCAAGTCCTCGGCCTCACTGCTAGTCCAGAAATTGCCAAGGCCGCCCCCAATGTCCGCCAGGTCCAACCGGAGACGGCTGACCTGAGCGGCTACTACACCTGCAAGGGACAGGAAGCCGGCGGCAAGAACTACAGCGGCATCGTCGTGCTCACCAAGAAAGCCGACGTCTATCTCATCTCCTGGGTCGTCGGCGGCGGCTCGAACTTCAGCGGCATCGCCATCCGCCAAGGGGGCAACCTGGCGGCGAGCTGGTCGATCACCACCGAGCGCGGCATCGTCCGCGGCGTCAACCTTTATCGCGTCGAAACAGCGAACAACGCGCCTCGCCTCGTCGGCCGCTGGGCTTCCGTCCCCGGACCGGGCGCCCAACAGCAGGAAACGTTGACGTTTCTCAAAAAACTCGAAGTCGAAGAAGATTGAACTTGGGATGATCCCGTGCCGCGGCTGATCCGGTTGGCGGTTTCGCGCGCCGAAGTGCGCGAAACCGCCGAGCGGATTATCTGCCGCATTCGACTAACTTGAGGTTTGGGACGCCCCGCGCCACCAGTGCTTGGCGCGATGGGTATCCCACGCGTCTGCCACCTCGCACGCCGCCAGCGCCAGTTCAAGGCTCTCGGCGTCCGCAAAGCGTTCGTCGGCATTCTTCTTGAGGCATTGCATTATCACGTCCTCGACGTCCTGCGGGATTTCTGGCCGTAGCTGGCGTGGAGGCGCTGGTTCGTCTTTCATGTGGGCTGCAAGCAATTCCATCGTCGTATCGCGCACGAACGGCGTCTCCCCGGTTACGAGGAAATACGCCAACGCGCCCAGGCTGTAGATGTCGGTGCGCGGATCGATCCCATTCCTGCCGCCGGCTTGTTCAGGAGAGATGTAATTTGGCGACCCAAGGATCGCCCCAACTACCGTGAGCTTATCCGACCCGCCCGCGAAACCTCCGACGTCCTGCACGAGGCCAAAATCGAGCAACTTGGCGACGTCGTACACGCCGCCGCGGGTGCAAGCGATCACGTTGCTCGGCTTGATGTCGCGATGAATCAGACCGATCGCGTGCGCTTCATTCAAAGCGCCGCAAATCTGCCGCAAGAAGTGGATCGCTCGCGCCGCCGGCAAGGGGCCGTGCTGCTCGACCAGTTCCTGTAAGCTCAATCCAGGCAAGTATTCCATGACGTAATAGAAGGTGCCATCCTCGGTATGGCCGTAGTCGTAGACCTCGACCGTGTTGGGGTGGGTCAAGGTGGCCATCGCCTGGACTTCGCGCTCAAATCGTGACAGTGTTTTCGGATCGCCCGCCTGCTCGGCGCGAATCAATTTGATTGCGCACAAGCGTTTGAGCAGCGTGTGCTCGCCGAGGAAAACTTCGCCCATCCCGCCGGAACCGAGCTTCCGCTGGAGTTGATACTGCCCGAGTTTACGAGCCTGGTATGCTTCCTGGCGCAACTCGCTGATGCGATACGAGCCGAAGATCGCCATCGCCGACGCGAACGTCAACACGATCAACGTGCTCGGCAGGATGCGGTCGGATTGCGGTCCCATGACTTCGCAAAACGAGCATGCGAAAATCGAAAGCACGATTGGCATCAAGGCCAGGCCGCCAACGACGATGGCGCAGCGCCGCCAGGTGTTGGGGATGAACATGCCATAGAGGACGATCAAATAGAACCAGCGCACATTGTTGGTGGCATTGCCAAGTTCGAGCACGCTGGCAAGACCTTCTGCCGTGGCGAGATGTTGCAGCTTGCCGGGATAGAAGACCCGGAATTGCAGGTCGGCGAAATAGACCGCCATGGCGCCGAAGATGACGAGTTCGAGCGTTCGCAAGACCCCCTGGCTCAGAGCAAAGGTAGTCCACAAAAGGCCACAGGAGAAGGTCAGGACGGCGAGCACTGCGAAGTGCAAGGCGGTGTCGATGGAGTCCGGCGTGAAGACGTCATCGCGAGGATAGAGCAGTGACATCACCAGAAACGCCGTGAATCCGGAAAGTGCTATCGTGCAGGCCAAGCGCAGACGCTGACGCAACAGGTAATGAATTTCTTCGGTGTAATGCTGTCCAGAGCCTTGCACAAGCGCTATGGGGCGCCGTACGGACGAAAGCGGCGTCGGGTCGAACGGTTTGGGTGGCGTCACCGGCGTGGTGGGCGCCAGGACCGTCGCGTCTTGATCCATTGCGGCAAGGCTCGGTTTCATATGCTACTCTCGCTACGTGTCAGCATTTGCTCGTAGACTCGGCCGACAATGGGACCTAATCATTCTAACGTGGCGTCGAGCAAAAAAAAGTGGTCCAAGCGCTGCGTTTCGAAGTGCGCGTCCCTTCTGGCCATTCACGTTCGGACACACGGTTCGTCGGGTTCGGCAAGTAGGGGCAACTCCGACTGTGTGCTACTTAGGATCGTTGTGACGAATAACTTCCTGAATGGAGACTTCGTAAACGAGCCGCGACCGTTAGGGAGCGTTGGCAAATGGCGATTCCCGCTCCCTGACGGTCGCGGCTCGTGGTAGACAAATCGGGAAGTCATTCTTCTAAACGATTCTTAACGGGCTGTCAGGGTTTCCAGAGAATTCGAGAACGTCGAATCCAGTGACGAGACGGTTCAGCTTCGTGAACCCGCCCGATCCTAAAAAGTGAGATTCCTTTCTGTTTTTGCTGGACTTGGCAAGTTTTTCCCGTTTCTAATAGGATGACGTAGCTCCCTGCGTCGGCCATGTGGAGAGGTCCATGTCGTTTCGGATGTTCGTTTACTATTGCGCGGTCGTCGGCGCATGGTCCGGGTTCGTCGGTTGGCTGCTGGGCCGAGTAGCACCGTCCATCCCGCCAGGCAATAGCGATTTTCTCCCGTATATCTTGCGCACGAGCATTATTGGACTCTTTCTCGGCTTTGCGATCGCCTTCGGGCTTTCGTTTCTTGATGCCACCTTCAGCGTGTCGCTGCGCCAGATCGGCAAGGTCATCATGCGGGTTTTCGCCGCCGTTTTGGTCGGAATCTTCGCAGGCCTTTTTGGGAGCTTTATCGGCGGCGCGTTGTACTGGTGGAGTCAGTGGAATGCTTCGTTCCTCGTCAGTTGGACGATCGTTGGATTTCTCATCGGCATGTCGATCCCGTTCTTCGAGATTGCCGTCAGCCTGATTACGCGTAAAGATTTTGCAGGAGCCTTGAAGAAGTTCATCAAGTGCGTGGTGGGCGGAACGCTGGGGGGAATCCTCGGTGGAATCGTGGCGCTGATTCTGCGCGTGCTGGCAGGATTCATGTCCGGCACCGACATCGAATCACTCTGGGCGCCGACGGCGCTCGGCTTCATCGCCATCGGCGCCTGCATCGGGTTGCTGGTCGGTCTCGCCCAGATCATCTTGAAGGAAGCCTGGATCAAGGTCGAGGCCGGCTTCCGCCCCGGGCGCGAAATGCTCATCCTCAAAGAAAAAACTAGCATCGGCAGGGCCGAGGGATCCGACATCGCCCTCTTCGGCGACTCCGGCGTCGAGAAGACCCATGCAAATATTGTTCTTGAAGCTGGACGCTACTTCCTCGAAGATCTGCAAACACCTGGTGGAACCTTCATCAATGACCAGAAAATCTCTAGCAAGGCGCCGCTGAATGCGGGCGATCTGATCCGCGTCGGCAAAAGCGTGCTGCGGTTTAACGAACGTGCGAAGCGGAAGAATTAGAGTAGTCCGTGGTCCGTAGTCCGTCGAATCAAAAGGAACGGACAATAGACCACGGACCACGGACCACGGACTCATAATAATGGCTGTCATCATCAAATGCCCGAATGCCGCCTGTGGCAAAGCGATGCAATTGCCTGACAACGCGGCAGGCAAACGCGTGCAATGTCCGACGTGCAAGCAGCCGTTCCAGGTGCCAGCGACTGCGGCAGCGCCGGCAGCTAAGCCTGGGTCGATGCCGTCCATTTCGCTGAGCGATGTAGGGAACGGCGCCAAGGGGGCGTCGCCCACCAAATGCCCCGCCTGCGGTTCCATGTTGAACGAAGGTGCAGTCGCGTGCATGGACTGCGGCTTCATGCTTCAGGCCGACACGGGACCCGCTGAGCCGGAGGGGCCCCCTAATCTCTGCGCCAACACCGCGTGCGGCGTTGCCAATCCTCCCGGCGAACGCAACTGCGTCCGCTGCGGCAATCCGCTCCCCATCGCCGGCGGCACCCTGCTGCACGGCCGCTATCGGCTCGAAAAACTCCTCAAGATGGGCGGCTTCGGCGCCGTCTACCGCGGTGTCGATACCAAACAGGCGGACCGCGCGGTGGCCATCAAGGACATGATCGGCAACGACCCGCAAGAGTTCGCCATCCGACTCAATTTTTTCCGCCGTGAAGCGGAGATCCTCCGCGCCCTCGAAAAAGTGCCGATTGTGCCACGCGTCTACGACTTCATCCATCAAGGCCAAACGGCCCACCTGGTCATGGAGTTCATCCGCGGCAAGGATCTGCTCGACATCATGGAAGCGAATGGCAACAAGCCGTTCCCGGTGCCGATGGTCATCGAATGGGCCAAGGCGGTCTGCGACGTCCTGCACACCATGCATAACCAGTCGCCGCCGTTGATCCACCGCGATTTGAAACCCGACAATATCATGCTGCTGGAGGACCAGCGGTCCATCAAGATGATCGACTTCGGCACCGCCCGCGATCTCGGCCGCACCGCGAAGGAGCGTGCCGCTGGCAAAACACGCGTCTACACCGAAGGCTACGCGCCCCCTGAACAGATCGTCGGCAAACCGGAAGCACGTAGCGATCTTTTCGCCCTGGCGGCAACGCTCTACCATCTTGTCTCCGGCAAGGCACCGGAAGGGTTTTACACCGCCAAGGAAATTGAGACGCAGTTATCCGATACGCCTTCCCCGATCCCGGCCCAGTTCAAATGGTTCTACGAATTGCTCCGCATCAACCTGTCGGAGGACGTCAACGATCGCTACTTCTCTGCCAAGGAAATCAAGGCCGACCTCGATGCCCAGCGCGTCACCAAAGAAGCGCCGTGCCCGAAGTGCAAGACCCCCAACAGCGTACGCACCCCGTTTTGTTCAAAGTGCGCCGAGCCTCTGACCGATCCGACAGCGCCCTGCGTGATGTGCGGCAAGTACAACCGCATGGGCGGAAGATTCTGCATCTATTGTGGCAACCGATTGAGATAAGAAGAGTGGTTAGTGGCTGGCGGCCCGTCTAAATCATCGCGCTGCCCCTCTAACCCCTAGTCCCTATTGACGGACCCAACCTATGAGCGATTCGAATAATCCCAAAACCGGCGGCCTGTGGGCGCGACTGTTCGGCGTCGGGGCCGAAGGCGAGGAGGCTGCCGGCGACCAGACGGCGCCGCCCGAGACGCCTGCCGCCGGAGTCGTCGAAGCGCCGCCGACTCCGGCTGCTGCCGCGGAAATGCCCGCGAGCAATGGCGTCGCTGCCGCACCTGTCGTGGCGGCGGCTCCTGCGGCGGTCGAAGCCGCCGCGCCGCTGCAACCGTGCCAGGCCTGCGGCGCTGAGCGTCAGGCCGGGGCCGCGTTCTGTCATGATTGCGGCTGGCTCTTCCCCGCCGCCGGGGCCGCATCGCCTGTCAGCTTGGCTGCTCCCACTTCCTCTCCGCGAGGTCCTGCCATGTCTGCAACCACGAATGGCCTGGTGTGCAACCGTTATGAACTGACCACGCTGCAATGCGAGCGTCAGGGGGTGAGCCGCCATCTGGGAGTCGATCAAACCACCGGCCAGGGAGTCGTCATCGTCTCGGCCGCCGCCCCGGAACCGATCAGTTCCGAAGACACCGTCGTCGCTGCGGTGGTCGTCGAGGACGAGCTCATGCCCGGCTTCGACGAAGATGTTCCCGTCGCGATGGCTCTCCCCGGCACGGGCGGAGGCATTTGGCCAAGCCTCGCCTGGGAAAAATCCATGCTCGAGATGGCGGACCATCCCGCGCTCCCCAAGGTGTTTGATTCCTTCACCGAAAACAACACCGAGTATCTCGTCATCGAGTATCCGCTCGGCCTTCCTCTCTGGGACGCCTGGGACGAACCGGAAAACAACTCCGGCGTGCGCTACGGCTGGCTGCAAAAAATCGCCGCCGGTTTGCAGGCTCTGCACCAGGTTGGCGTGATCTTTGAAGGGATTCGACCCGATGTCATCGTCATTGCCGAGGGAGGCCAGCCACGCATCACCGACCTGGCCGGCGTCCTGCCCGTGCCGCTGCCGCCCAACCCGCCCATCAAGGCCACCCTGTACACGGCTCCGGAGTTGATCCTGACGCCGAATACCGCCGACGCACGCTCGGACCTCTATAGCTTCGGGGCCATGCTTTACTCGCTCGAATACCTGCACCATCCGCTCGAAGAGAAGGACTTCGAGCGTCAGTTCGTGCCGCTGCAGATTACCGAGCGGTTTCCGGACGTGCATCCTTTGTTCCTGCGTCTCATCAACAAGACCTTCACGCGCGATCTGTATACGCGATTCCCCACGGACGAAATGGGCAAAACCGATCCGTCGGGCTTCACCGAGTTGATCAAGACGCTCGGCGTATGCGGCCGCGCTTTCGATGATGTGCGCCTCGACATCGCCGCCTGGACCACGACGGGCATGGTGCGAACGGGCAACGAGGACGCGTTGACCGTGCTCCACGGCGTCGATACACGCCAGGACGAACTGGGCGAATACGCCATGGTCCTCCTGTGCGACGGCATGGGAGGCTACGAAGCGGGCGAACTCGCCGCAGCCATGGCTCTCGACGAGATGCGCAAATACCTGTTGCGCCAGCCGATCTTCGCGGCCCTCATCGGCAATCCCGGCCCGACGGATCCGGTCGATCCCAAGAAGTATCAAGAAATCCTGCGTGACGCCCTCAAGCATGCCAACAAGGAGGTCTTCACCGCCTCGCGCACGCCCGGTCGAGGCAAACGCGGCATGGGCTGCACCGCCGAATGCGTTTACATCGATTCACGCAACGTCATTGCCGGCCACGTCGGCGATAGCCGCGTCTACCACCTGCATCGCGGCCGGCTCATTCAGCTCACACGCGATCAAACGCTGGTCAATCGCCTGGTCGAACTCGGCCAATTGAGCGAGAAGGAAGCCGAGGACCATCCCCGTAAAAACGAATTGCAGCAAGCCATCGGCGGCCAGCCCGATGTCATGCCCGGAACCTATTCCGGCAAGCTAATGCGCGGCGATTGGGTGCTGGTCTGCTCCGACGGCCTGACTAACCACATTGGCAACAAGGAGCTGGAGACGATGCTGACGCGCGAGGCCGCCAACTCCGCCGAGGAAGCCGCCCGCCGTCTGCTGAATCTGGTCAATTTGCGCGGCGCGACGGACAACGCGACGATTGTCGTCGTCCGCGCGAGTTGAACGGCCGCTGGCGGCGTAGCAGGGCTGTGCACCTGGCGCGTGCCATGCCGCAACCGGCTGATGCACACCGAATGCGCAATAGTCTCCGAACGTCAAATGTTTCGGCCCCGGCGCATTGTTTTCTCCGTTCAGATCGATTTCGCGCTTGGAAGTCCCCGAAAAATGCACTAGAGTATTCCGAGACCACCCAGCACCTGAAATCTTCGTACCCGTCCCCCCGCGCAGTACAACCTATCGGAGCGTGCCATGCGGTTCGCCGTTCTCTTGATCGGTCTCCTCGGCATCGTGCTGACCGCCGCCGGCGGCACGATGTTCGCCTACGTCCAGCCCGTCCTTGACATGCTCAAGGCGGACCTGAATCTCGACGTCCCCGAGTGGCTTTTCTCCTTCGCCGGCGTCGAATCGCGGAATGTGGGCTTGTTCCTCTGGATCGCCGCGGGCTACGGCTTTCTCGGCGTGCTGATGGCTTTCTTGCGCCGCGGCAAGCAAGGCGGCACCTTGATGCTCATCCCGGTGCTCGGCGCCGGGCTCATGAATCCGATGTCGTTTGTCTTTACCGGTCTGCTCTTCCTTACCGCACTCGCCAGCTTTTTTATCGGCCCCTTGCCGTTGAATGCTCCCCAAGAAAAAACTGAAGATGATGATTGATGATTCCGCTTCACGACAACCCCCGCGCCTCGTGAAGATCAAGATCCTAATCCAGGGTATCGCACCATGGCTATCGTCAGTTGTCCCGAATGTTCCAAGAAACTGAAAGTTGCCGACACGTCCGTTGGCAAAAAAGTGAAGTGCTCCTGTGGCCACGTCTTCGTCGCCCAGGAGCAGGCTGCCGCCCCGGTCGTCGCGGCGGCGCCCGAAAAGGTCACGGTCGCTTGCACGGAATGCTCTGCCAAGCTGAAGGTGGCGGCGACGTCGCTCGGCAAGAAGATGAAATGCCCCAAGTGCACCAGCGTGTTCGTCGCCAGTGTCGAGGACGAGGCGCCGCCTGCTAAGCCCGTGAAGAAGGCCCCCCCTCCGCCAGAGGAGGACGAAGACGATTTCTTCAGCTACGGCCAGGCCGAGGCCAAGAAACAAGCTGCCTCCGAAGATTCGGAGGATGACGAGATTAGACCCAAGACCAAGGCAAAAAAACGATTCGACGACGACGAGGACGACGAACCCAAGCCGAAGAGCAAGGGAACTAAATCGTCGGCCTCTTCGGATGACGACGAGGAAGTCGAAAAGCCGATTTATCCGAGCCGCCTGCTTGCGACTCTCTTTGTCACGCTCCTCCTTTTCGTCTATGCCGGACTGTTCACGCTGGTCTTCTTCGGTTTACACGAGGAGATCGGCATCAAACCAATCGCCGACGAGCTCGGGCTCCCCAAGCCAGGGCCCAGGGCGGTCCTTATTCCAAGTAACCCGGAAGGCAAAGAGAAAGAAAAAGACGCCGACAAGAAGAAGGAAAAGGACCCCGACCCCGCCGTGGAAAACAAGAAAGAGACGACCAAGCTCAACGGCGCCTGGATTGTCGTATCCGCCGAGATGAACGGGAAATCGATCGACGCCATGAAAGGCGCCCGGTTTATCTTCGCCGACGGCGCGGTGACCACGCCTGACCCACTGGAAGGCCCATTCAGCATCGATGCCGGCCACGATCCAAAATGGATCAACCTCCCCACCGCCGCCGCGGTGACGGTCCCGGGAATCTACAAACTCGATGGCGACAACCTGCAATGGTGCACGGGACTTCCCAAGACCGTCGTCAAGGATGGCAAAAAAGTGCTCCAGCTCGATCGGCCCACCAAACTCGATTCGAAGGAAGGCGTCCTCATCACACTCAAGCGGGAAAAGGCGCCGAACGGCGAGAAGGATGCGAAAGACAAAGGTAAGGACGATCCAAAGGATGCGAAAGACAAGGGCAAGGACGACCCAAAGGATGAAAGCAACCCCAAGGACAAAGACAAGGTCGAAGACAAGGACAAGAGCAAAGACAAGGACAAGGACAAGGTAACCGATAAAGACAAAAGCAAGGACAAGGATAAGGACGCCGACAAGAACAAGGATGAAGGCGGCGGCAAAGGAAAGAACAATTTGGTCGGATTGGTTGACAGTGCGGGCGACGGCGTTCCCGCCTGGAAGGTTCCCGAAGGCTGGAAGGAAGCCAAGGGTAATCCGTTCACTGTGGGCGCCTTCGCCGTTGAGGACAATGGCAAGAAAGTCGCGGTGACGGTCAGCGTCCTCAATGGCAAAGGGGGCGGATTGTTGGCCAATGTCAATCGCTGGCGTGCCCAGCTCAAGCTTGAAGCCTGGTCTGACGCCGAGCTGGCAAAGCAGGCCAAGAAGATGACCGTCAGCGGAGTTGAAGGATCGTACGTCGAACTCGTTGGCCCCACGTCCTCCACGTTGGGGGCCATCGTCTTTCATGACACACAAGCCTGGTTCTTCAAACTCACGGGGGACAACGAGCTTGCTCAGCGCGAGAAAGGGAATCTCACGAAGTTTTTGAAGTCCGTGAAATTTCGTTGAGAGACGCTTGCGACGCGGGAATCACTCCTCCTCGTCTTCCTCCGGCTTCTGCCCCGGCCGATGCACATCCTCAAGTCCGTACTCCGCCAACTTCTTGCGCACCGTGGCCCGATTCAAGCCGAGCCATTGCGCCGCCAACACCCGATTGCCTTGCAGGCGGCGCATCAACTCCTCCAGGAGCGGCGGCTCCACACAGCGTAGCAGCTCGTCATACAGATTCGTCGGCGTACCCGCCGATTCGATGCGGTCGCGAAACCACGCCAGCACGGCTGTCGCCAGGTGGTCCTGTGGGTTCGTCGTATGAAGTCCCGACGCTGCCGGCAGGTGCTCGGGCAGGAGCGGCCCGCCGCGCGCCAGGATCACCGCGTGCTCCAGCGCATTGCGCAACTCGCGCACATTCCCAAGCCACGGCTGATTGACCAGGAACTGCTGCATCTGCGGCAACAGCGGCAGCACGCGCGGTTCGAGCCGTCGCAAGAAATGCTCCGCCAACGGCACAATGTCGTCGCGCCGCTGCCTCAAGGGGGGGACGTGGATCTGAAACACGTTCAGCCGAAAGAATAGATCATGGCGAAACGTTCCCTCGGCAATCTTGCGCTCCAGGTCCTGGTGGGTCGCCGTCAGGATTCGAATATTGAGAGGGCTCGACTGATTGCTGCCGACCGGCGTCACCTCGTTGTGATCCAGAACGCGCAAGAGCTTTACCTGTACGGGGAGCGGGATGTCGGCCAATTCGTCGAGGAAGACCGTACCGCCGTCCGCCAGCGCGAGCAAGCCGGGCTTGGACTGGGCTGCGCCGGTGAATGCACCTTTGACATGGCCGAACAGCTCACTCTCGACCAGGTTCGGGTTCAGTGCCGCGACGTGAACCGGCAGAAACGGCCGATCGCGCCGGGAGCTATAGCGATGGACGGCCCGGGCCACCAGCTCCTTGCCCGCCCCGCTTTCCCCGGTAATGAGGACGCAGGCATCGCGCGCCGCCACCAGCGCGATGCGCTTGAAAACCGTCTGCATGGCAGCACTCGCGCCGACCATTTCTTCCGGCGGGTCCACATTCTCTCGCACCGGCTCGCTCGGCGCCTGCTGCAGGACGCTTCGGGCAAAGGCGCGCGCCACGGTGTCGAGCGCCTGGTCGAGATCGAACGGCTTGGCAAGATAGTCGAACGCGCCCCCCTCGACCGCGCGGACCGCCGTCGAGAGGTTGCCGAATGCGGTCACGACAATGATCGGCGCATCGCGGCTGAGTTCCTTGAGACGGCCGAGCGCAGAGAGTCCGTCAAGGCCTGGCAGGCGCACATCGAGAATGATGGCATCGGGCCTTTGCTCCTGGGCCAGCCGGAACGCCTCCTCCGCCGACGGCGCCACGGCAACGTCATGGCCAAGCTTCGTGAGCGCCTTTTTCAGCGCCCAGCAGATGGCTTCTTCGTCATCAACGATCAAGATGTGCGGCATGGCATGATTTTCGTTCGTAGTTTAGCCCTGCCTCGCAGAGGCGAGCGCGACACGTACCATCGTATCATACCGACGCGAGGCACAGCGCCCACCTGCCACTTCGCGGCAGGACTAGACCGGGAGTTCGATACGAAAACAGGTGCCGGCCGCGTCGCGCTGCCAGGTGATGGCGCCGCCGTGCGCCTCACAGACCTGTCTGGCGAAGGCCAAGCCGAGGCCGACGCCTTCACGTTTGCCTGTGACGAACGGTTCGAACAAGCGAACCGCCACGTCCGGCGCGGGCCCCGGGCCGGAGTCGCGGATCTCGACGAAAGCGCGTCCCGGCTGAGATAGGCCCCAGCGGACCTCGACCCATCCCTCGGGCCCGGCAGCTTCGATGGCGTTGGTCAGCACGTTCAGGAATACCTGACTGAGCTGGCTTGAATCCGCCACCAGCGCCACGCTCGGCGATTCGGGGACTCGCAACTCGATGTGCGCGTGCCGACATTGCGGGCCGAGCAGTTGCAGGGTCTCACGCACGATTTCATCGAGCTTGCACGGCTGGCGCTGGAGATCGATTGCCTTGCCGAGGTCGAGAAATTTCTTGAGGTGCATCTCGACCAGCGAAAGTTGGCGCAGTGCGACGGCAAGCGTTTCGACGTCCTTCGTGGCCAGGCAATCCTGGGCATGAAGCTGCACGGCAAGGCGGGCGCCGGCGACGCCGTTGCGAAGCTGGTGAGCCAATCCGCCGCTGACCTGGCCGAGGAGACGCAAACGCTCGGTTTGCCGAAGAGTGGTCTGCAATTGTGCGAGCCGTTGCGCCATCTCATTGACCGATTGGCCAAGATCGCGCAGCTCGTCGTTGAGCCGCGCCGCGGGCATGGGGCTGAAGTCCCCCGCGGCAATCAGTCGGGTGCGGCGCTCCAGTTCCTGAATGCGCCGACCGAGCATCTGCGTAAGCACGATACTGAGCGCGATCGAGATCACGCTGCCGATGATGCCGAGCGCGAGCGCCGGCCGCAGGGCTTCCCAGGCCGCGTCGCGCCAGAGCGATTCCGGATACAGAATGTAAAGGATTGCCCCCGGCCGATCGGCACGCTGCAATCGTACTCCCTGGCCAAAATAGAGCGTGCTGCCGATCTTGAGCGGCCGATCGAATTGCTGTGCCGACTCGGCGCTCGGCGCCGGCATCTCCTGAGAGGCCTCGGCGAGCGTGGCAATCAACTCGCCGGCTTCACGGACCGGGATCCGGTCCTCATCGCACAGCACGAATTCCGCGCCGGAGAGTTCCTTCATCAGCAGCAAAATGGAGGTTGTCAATGGAAAAGAACGTGACCGGACCGTATGCGCGATGTCATCGATTTGCTTGTCGATCTGCCGACGCGTACGCTCCCCACTCGACCATGCGCTCCAGGTGCTCGCACCCACCAGTCCAAGCATCAGCGCCAGGAGCGGCAACAGGAGCTGATAGCGGATGCTGATGCGCATGGCTGGTTTCTCTGGCGCTGAGAAACAGAGATTTCGGCCCTGTCAATGATTGAAGCGAAACTCGGCCGAGGTCAACAGAGCCCAGGTCAGATCCTGCAACGCCGTCAAACGGTTGGCTTCGCGCCGCTGCAAATAATCGGCGACTTCCTTGCGTTCCTCGGCCGTCGGAAGGCGCGTCAGGACGCTCAGATACAGCTCCGCGGCGACCAGTCCGGCGTCTTTCTGTGTGTTGACGCGCTCGATCAGACTGCCGGCGCGGGGGGCAAGCCAGTCGCGCAGCGTTGCTCCGTTCGTGAGAAACAGCGTTTGGTCGAGCGTTGTCTCAAATTCCTGGCTGAATGCCGCATCGCCAGGCTGAGTCCCAAACATGGCAACAAACGGCGGCACCTGCCCCGCCAGCTTGGCGTAAATGGCGGCGTCGTTCGGCTTGGCGCCTTGCGCCTTGCGCTCGGCGGCGATCAGGCCTGTCGCCTGCATCATGCTCCACGCGAACTGCTCCGGCGTCATCGGCTTCAAGGAGGCCACCGCGAAAGTCTTCGGGTCCACATCCTTGCTCTTGGGCAATTCGCTGGAGCGCTGATAAGTCTCGCTCAGCACAATCCCGCGTATCAGCGCCTTGACGTCATACTTGCTGCTGACGAAATCCTCACTCAGCATCTGCAAAAGCTCCGGGTGCGACGGCGGGTTGGCGGGATGATCGTACTCGACCGGATCGACGATGCCACGCCCCAGCATGAAAAACCAGAGCCGATTGACGGCTGCGCGAGCAAAACGCGGATTGTCCTTACTCGTGATCTGCTCCCCCAGTTGAGCACGCCGGCTGTACTTGGGGATGCCGCGCTCGCCTTTGCCGACCGGCTTGACGTACTCCTGACCTTTCTCAACCTTGGGGTCCTTCAATTCCTTGCCGTCAGGCAGACGCGGTGCCGTGCTCTTGGTTACCTTGGCGACGAAGACCGACTGGAAGGTGACGTCCCCGTCCGCCTTCTCGGCATAAACGGACACCTTGCTCCCCTTGTCAGCATAAAGGTAGCCGCGATTGAGGAACGCGAGCAGTCCGTAATAGAAGTCCTGCTTGTAGGCATCGACAAGGGGATGATCGTGGCACTGGGCGCAATGCAGGTTCATGCCAAGAAACACCCGGCTGACGTCCTTGGTCAGAACGTTCGGCTCGACATCGCGGTCGAGGTAGAACTTGGCAGCGGGCCGCGTCTTTGGATCGCTGCCGTCCGCCGAAAGGATCTCGCGGACGAACTGATCGTAAGGTTTGTTCTTGGCAAAGGACGTCTGGAGAAACTCACGCCAGGGCGCGCGCGGGACATGCTTGTCCGGGCGACGGTCCATCAACAGCACGTCGAACAGGTTCGTCATATGGCGGGCGTAGCCTTCGCCGGCCAGGAGTTTGTCCGTGAGCTGGGTCCGCTTGTCCGCCGCTTTGTCCGCCAGGAACGCCCGGGTTTCCTCGGGAGAAGGGATGACGCCCGTCAGGTTTAAATAAATGCGGCGGAGGAACTCCTCATCGCCGGCACGCGGGGCGGGGGGGCCTTTCAAGTTCTTTTGAATGTGCTGGTCGATCCGTTGGTGGAGCGGCGTTTGGCCCAGGGCCACGCCCGACAGCACGATTGACAGGCAACCAACGAGGCAACTGAAAACTCCGGGACGAAGGTGGGACATCCCTTGACTCCTGGCGGTGAAGCGGGCTAGCGGTGTGAATACAGGCAGGGGGGCTAAGATCAAGGTTACCCGACAGGGGGAATGTGTCAAGTCTCGTTCCTGGGCAGTATTCAGGAGGCACGGGCCGAGGAACGCCGTGTAAGGAACTTTCGATTAGAAACTTCCCGATTGGCTCAGGGCCGGGGCCGGGGTCCGGTACTCCGGCCCCCGGAGAACAGTACGAAGCTTATCGCCGCACACCGGGGTCACGGAGCACCGTGACCCCGGTATCGATTAGCGGAAATCGAGAAGTACTCTATCGAGCGTTGTTAAACGATTTTCGCTCGGCGATTTGGGCGCTTTGGTGTGCGCGAAATCGCCGAGCGAATGTTGGTGCTAGGTGGAATGTCAAATTGCGGAAGCGGGCGCGACTATTCAGGCGTTGTTCGCGAAGCTCAATTCCTTGAGCCAGGTCGGCGGAATCGGCCGATCCTCTTCTTCGTCCGCGAAACGCCAGCTTTGCAGGCTAGCCTCGCCGGGATGCCAGGAGAAATAGGCCCGGCGGTTGTTCACCAGGGTCGGAAAGCCGATTCGGCCTTGGTGCCCATCGAGCAGGACCAGCCCGAGACCCTGCAATTCGGTCATGGCAACTTCACGGTCCTTGTCGGCTTTTTGGAGTTCTTCCTTGACCTCGTAGCGACGTTTGCGCTTCGGCCAATCCAGCGAATGGCGTTGCCGATCAAGCCGCTCCTCTTCGGGCTGCAGCTGATCCATCGCTTGGTAGCTCGTCACGAGATCGTGAGCGATCTGCTGCACGAGAGGCAGCATCTTGTGGACGGTTTTGAGACTCAGCACCACTTCGTTCCGTTCGGGCTTTTCGGAGGCATCCGAAGTGGGATAACTTTTCGAGCCGCTCATACTTGGCCCTCCTTTGGAGGATGACGGCCAACCTGTTCCCTCTAACTACATCATACGTCGGAAAATGGGCGTGAGCGCATGAAAACAAATGATATTTTCCACGGAGAGATTGCCGACTGCCGGAGAACTTTTACGGTCGTCCAGGTCTGCCATTTTGCCGTCGGGATGTTCTGAAAGTGTGACTGCCGCAGGCTCAAGTCTGCACATCGAGAAAACAGGCGCAAGGAATCGGCGCGAAATTCCAAGAATCCATTCGATTTCTCTGGAGTGGCTGGGATAGAATCGGACCAAACTTCACGAACCTGCGGATGACCCCGATTCCAAGGTAGCAAAATGACTCCCACGCCCGCGCTCGCCACGTGTCCAACCTGCCAAACGGTACTCGATGCCAACCGAACCTGCCCCCGTTGCCGGGCGCCGGAGGAATGGAACGACCAGATCGAGGCTGTCGATTTCGTGGTTCGGCGGCTAATCGATTGGCACAAAGCAGGTCAGCTGACCGATCGGCAGTTGCAGGTGCTCTCGGATCAGTATGCGAAGCGCCGCGAGGCGATGGCGGCAGCGGCGAGTGCGGGACAACTATTTGAACGTGACCCCAGCTTCCCACGACGCGATGATTGCTGGAGTTGCACGGAGTATTTGTACACGGCCGATCCCTATTGCCACGGGTGCGGGGCCCCCCTGGCCGATCCAGGCGTCCGGTCGCTGCGCTACTGGCGCTTCTTTTACAATGAACTGCAAAAGCACGAGGAGGCGGGATGCATCACCTTGCGGCAAGCACACGATTTCCTCGGCGGCGTCAAGGAATTGATGGATGGCTTGCAGCGCAAACTGGAGCGGGAACGGGCGCCTTTGGTCCTGCCTGTCGAGGACGAGCCGGCCCCGCGCCAGAGCCGGCGCCGCCGCTATGAAGAAGAGGAACCTGCCGAGGATGCCGGCCCGCGCCGAAGCTTCATGGAAATCCTGCTCGATCCGCAGAGCATTCAGTGGCTGCTGGCGGCGGGCGGCGCGCTCATCGTTCTCGGACTCGTCATCTGGTTGATGAGCCTGGGGTTGTTCGCGAACCCGGGATTCGTCGCGATCCTGTTCGGCGTGGCCAATGCTGCCCTGCTCGGCGGGGGCTGGGCATTGATCCTGCGCACCGGGCACCAGCATGCGGGGTGGGCACTGACTCTCCTCGCCTGCATGGTCATGCCGCTCAATCTCTGGTTCTACCACACGCACCAATTGATGGTGCTCGACGACCATCTATGGATTGCCGCGGCCATCTGTTGCGTCTTCTATACTGCCAGCGCCCTGGTGCTGAAGGATTCGGTATTCGTTTACGTGCTGGTCGGCGGCGTCACGCTGACCGGAATGCTGATCCTGGGGCAGATCCATCGTTTTGGCGAAGTCATCGCGCCGACGACATTCTTTGTCGTCCTGGGTCTGATCTGCTTGCACGCCGAGCGGGCGTTCCCGCCGATCGAGAGTCCGTTTTCACGCGCCCGCTTCGGCATGGCGTTCTACTGGTGCTCGGTCGTGCTGTTTGCGCTGGGAATGCTGTTGTTGCTGGGGGCTCAGGTGGTGGGCTGGCTCCACATGCAGATCTTTCCGAGAGACGTTCCTTTCGACGTGGTCAAGCATGAACACCTCCCCTGGACGCTTGGTCTCGTCCTGGCGGGAACGTATGCGTACCTCTACTCCGACCTCGTCGTGCGCCGGATTGGTGTTTACATCTACTTAGCGGCGATCACAGTCCTGTGGGCGGAGTTGCACCTTCTCGTGCTTGCAGACCTTGCCGCGGTTCCCGAGGTCATCATCATCGCGCTGGCGCTGACCGCCCTGGTGACCAATGTGCTGCAGGTGACTTTTAGCGAGAAGCATGACGTGTTGCGTGTCATGCCGCCGCTCGGGGTGCTGCTGACGATGATGCCGGTGATGCTCGGCGTGATGCTGCACCTACGTGCGACGAACATCGTATTCAATGCGATCGCCCCGCATCCGATCTCCTGGCTGCATGTCGGCGCCCTCGCCGTCACGGCATTGTTCGCGCGGGCAGGAGCGTTCCTTTATCGAAATCAATGGCGTGAAGTGTCGGTGGTCTACTTCTTTCTGACGGCGGCGGCAACGTTGCTGTTTGCCGCCAGCTTGACGTGGATGATGGGCCTACAGGCATGGGAGGCCGAGGCGCCGCTGGTGACGCTGGTGCCAATCCTTTACCTCATAGCATCGTACCTCTACCGCGGGCATTCGCCCGAACGGCCGCTGATCTGGGCGGGGCATGGGGCCATTGCCATCATGCTCCTCTTTAGCACCTGGGCCGCGCTCGGTATCGCAGGACAGGTGGTCAATCCGATTGAAGGCGAAATGAAGAACCTACTGCTGGCGCTCTTCTGCCTGGAGGTGGCCATTTTCTATGGCACCGCGACTTTCCTGGAGCGCACCAACTGGACGATGTACTTTGCTGCGGTCATGTTCTGTGGCGCATTCTGGCAGCTCTTGAAGTTTTTCCACACACCGGACGAACTCTATGTCGTCGCCTTTGCCCTGACCGGTTTCATGCTGCTGGTGCTGTACCGATTCGGCGTCTTCGAGCATCTCGAAATGGCCGGGCTGGATCGCGGCATCTTTCAGTCGGCTAACGCCCTGACGACGATCGGTTTCGCCTCCGGCGTGCTCCTGGCGTTGAGCCGATTCTTCATGCATGAGGACGCGGCCGGCGATTGGCGCGCCAGGATTCAAATGGTGCTCATGATCATGGTCTTCATGACGCTCATCAGCCTGCTTTCAGCCGCGCTCGTGCAACATCAGGTTTGGCGGCGCGTTCACATTGTTTTCAGCATCATGAACGGCCTCTTGCTCGTGCTGCTCATCCACAAGCTGAGCATGTTGTCCGCATGGGAGCGCCTTGAGATATTCACGATCATCGTGGGCCTGGTCTTGCTCGGCATCGCCTTTGTCGGCTGGTACCGTGAGACGGAGCGAGCCAGCGATCTCGTCAGCTTCGCGTTCTTTCTTGGCGCTGCCTGCGTGGTCGCCCCATTGCTGCTGGCCATCATCGTCCACCGGATCAAACACAACTACCAGCCCGGCCTCAATGATATCGGGCTGGTGGCCGCCTGCGTCCTCCTATTCGGCAGCGGCATCTTGTGCCGCATCAAGGCGACCACGCTGCTCGGCGCGCTGGGAATGGTGACTTATCTGCTGGTAATCGTGATCGGCTTGTTCCGCCATCTCGACGACGCCTGGATCATCGGCATTCTGATCACGGTCGGGGGCGTGGCGCTGTTTGGCACCGGTCTCTTCTTGAGCATGTATCGCGACCGCCTGATGGCGCTGCCCGACAAGATCAAGCGACGCGAGGGAATCTTCCGTATCTTCGATTGGCGCTGACATCCCGCCGCTTGCGGCGTAGCAGAACCGCATTGGGATTGCTAAGCCGTAAGCGGGTCAAGCCTGGATGAACACCTCACGCCAGTCGCGCCATTCAATCGTGACCGTGCCGCCCGGCGGATTCTGCACCGCCAACGCTCCGCAATGGCGTTCACCCAGCGCGAACTGCTGAAAATGCCAATGGTCCGACACGAAATCCTCGATCGCCTGAAAACGCGTCAAGCGGTCCCCTTCGAGGTCGAAGCGAAAGGCATCGAGCGGAAACGACAACCCGCGGCCAATTCCTTTGACGTAGGCTTCCTTCAACGTCCAAAGCGCGAAGAACGCCTGAGGTACCTGCGCGGGTGCGATCGATTGCAGGTAACGGACCTCGGCCGGCGCGAAGAATCGTTCCGCCAGTGCCAGGTACTCGACACTCCGGCCTCGCTCCTCGACATCGATGCCGACCTCGCGCCCGCCGCTGACCGCGAGCGCGACGGCGCCGCGGCTATGCGTCAGGTTAAAGTGCAGCGGCCGAGGATGAGTGTTGGCACGCAGGATTGGCTTGCCATGAGCGTCGGACCCGAAGCACACCTCATGCCCCTGACAGCCCAGGTAACTCGCCAGCACGCTGCGCATCAGACCACGCGATAGCAGGAAAAGCGAGCGGTCTTTTTCGTGGCGCAGGGCGTTCATGCGCACGGCTTCGTCCGCAGAGAGCAATGCATGAATCGCCCGAAGCGTCGCCGGCTCAGTTACATGCTCGGCCAGAAGGTGCCAGACATGGACCTCATGGGCGCCAACGGTGTGCAGCGGACGATGAAGCATAATGTCATAAATTCGATAGGAAACTCGGAGTTTGATATCTATTCTATAGAGCACGTAATGCCCTTGAGCCCGCTCTGCAAGGCTGGTTCGCAATCAGCCGAGCCTTGCAGAGCGGGCTACCACTTGGAGGCCGCTCATGGAACTATTTGAAATGACCTGGCCCAAGGTCGCTGCCTTGTCGAAGGATACGCCGATCGTCATCCCGATTGCCGCTCTCGAACAACACGGCCGGCATATGCCTGTCTTCACCGACAGCATGCTGCTCGGCGAAGTCCTGCGCCGCGTCAAGGAATCGGCCGTCAAGGACCGTGTTCTGTTCACGCCCCTCATGTGGCTCGGCAATTCGCATCATCATCTCGATTTCCCAGGCACCATGTCGGCATCGCCGCGTGTTTACATGGATCTGCTCATTGACATGGCCGAGAACATGATCTTCAACGGCTTCAAACGCATCGTCTTCGTCAACGGCCACGGCGGCAACATCGTGCCGGCCCAGCAAGCGATGTTTGAGCTGCGCCAGAAGCTGCGGGCTCGAAACGATCTCTTGCTCGTCACCACCACCTACTGGACGCTCGGCGGCAAACCGTACGAAGTCGATACCACGCTCAAGCAACAGCAAGTCGGCCATGCCTGCGAATACGAAACATCGATGATGCTCCGCATCGCACCGCACCTTGTCGGCGAGTTGAGCAAGTTGCCGGAGATCCCGTTTGGCAACGCCTTCGCGCCAGCCACTCGGGCCTGGATCACCAAGGACCGCACCGAGCCCGGCCACATCGGCGACCCACGCCATGCCACGGCGGAAAAGGGCGAGACGATCTTCCGCGTCTTCAGTGCCGATGTCGTTAAGTTCCTGGAGCGCGTGCTCGCCTGGGACGGCAAATCATGGGAGGGATAAGTCGCTTGCGGCGTAGCACCGGCTATGCCCCAAGCGGAGGCAACTGATGACGACCGAACGATCGACCACCTGGCGCTACAGCGTGTGCGGACTCTTGCTTTGCGCAACCATGCTCAACTACATGGATCGGCAAACACTCGCGCAGCTTGCCAAGACCATTTGCGACGAATACGGACTCTCCAATGAACGCTACGGCTGGCTCGATACCGGCTTCAGTCTTGCCTTCGCCTCCGGGGCGCTCTTCTTCGGCTTCGTCGTGGATCGCGTCGGTCCACGCTGGCTGTATCCTAGCGTTTTGATCGGCTGGTCGAGCGCCGGCTTGGCAACCGCCTATGCCGAGACCATCGGGGCGTGGTTTGTGCCCGAGAGCCCCTTGTCGGAGCAGGCCTACTTCGGCTTCATGCTTTGCCGTATCGTCCTCGGCTTCTTCGAAGCTGGCCATTGGCCGTGCGCCCTGGTGACGACGCAGATCATCATGTCGCGCGGCGATCGCCCGTTCGGCAATAGCATCTTGCAGAGCGGCGCCGCCATCGGCGCCATCATCACGCCGATCATCGTCATCTCCATGGTCAGCGACGTGCCGGGCGGCTGGCGCCCTCCTTTCGTCGCCATCGGCTGCATCGGCATCTTCTGGATCGTCCCCTGGCTTCTGATGGTCAACTCCCGCGATCTCGATCGTCGCGTGACCGGCCAGGAAATGCTGACTGGCCCCGCCGTCCAGGCGGAACTCCCCTGGCGCGACCTCCTACGAATGTTTGCCGTTCTTGTCGTTGTCGTCATGTGCATCAATATCACCTGGCAATACTTCCGCGTCTGGCTCCCCAAATATCTGGAGGAAACGCACCTCTACACCAGGAACCAGGTCGGCTGGTTCACCTCGGCGTACTACATCTCCACCGACATCGGCTGCATCGGCATCGGTGTGCTGGTGAAGTGGATGTCGGGAAGCGGCTGGGACGTACATCGCGCCCGCCTGCTTACGTTTACCGCGTGTGCGGGGCTCACGCTGCTCGCCGTTGCGGTCGCCTTCATGCCGACGGGACCGTGGCTGCTCGTCTTGCTTCTCTTTGTCGGCATGGGAGCGCTTGGTTTCTATCCGAACTACTACTCCTTCACGCAGGAGCTATCGCGGACGCATCAAGGCAAGATCTCCGGCGCCCTCGGCACCATTGCCTGGATTGGGTCGGCGATCATGCAGGCCTTGGTGGGCCGCAACATCGATGAGACACGCTCGTACGCCACCGGCATCATCCTCGCGGGGCTGGCGCCGGTACTGGCGTGCGCGGCCCTCTGGGCATTCTTTCAGCGCCGCGCGCTGCCAGGGTTGCCTGTTCCCGAAACACCCGTCCCCTCGGAGGCATCCACGGGCATCAAGGAGATTCCCGATCAGATCCGCAAGGCCCCGCGCGACGGGTTATAATAACTGACGGAAGCAGATCCTGCCTTGCGCGAGGAACCAACGATGCCTGACGCCTATCTCGTCTCTGCCGTTCGCACGCCCATCGGCAAATATCTCGGCGGGCTGGCCGAGTTGTCTGCACCAGAACTGGGAAGCCGTGTCTTGATGGAGGCGATGGACCGCGCGAAATGTCCGCCGGGCGCCGTCGATGAAGTCATCATGGGCTGCGTGTTGCAAGCCGGCCTCGGGCAGAATCCAGCACGGCAAGCCGCTCTCAAGGCGAGGTTGCCTGACACGATCGCGGCATTCACCGTCAACAAGGTGTGCGGCTCTGGCCTGAAGGCGGTGATGCTTGCGGCACAAGCCATCCGCGCCGGCGATGCTGACGTGATCTTGGCCGGCGGCATGGAATCGATGAGCCGGGCGCCGCATCTCTTGTTCAACGCCCGGGCGGGCTGGAAGGTAGGCGATCAGAAGGCCGTCGATGCCATGATCCACGACGGGCTGTGGTGTCCGTTCGAGGATTGGCATATGGGCGCGGCGGCGGAACATATCGCAAGCAAGTGCGGCATCAGCCGTGCCGAGCAGGATCGCTTCGCCGTGCAAAGCCAACAGCGTGCTGCCGCCGCATGGGCCCAAGCCGCCTTCGCCGCCGAAGTCGTGCCGATCACCGTCGGGACCGGCGCCAAGGCGAAGACTATCACGCAGGACGAGGGCTTCCGTGCCGATTCCAGTCTCGACGGCATGGCCAGGCTCAAGCCGGCGTTTCATCCCGATGGCACGGTAACCGCGGGCAATGCCTCGATGCTCTCCGACGGCGCCGCAGCGGTTGCCGTGGTTTCTACACGCAGCCTGGAGCATCTCGGCGTGAAGCCGCTGGCGCGCATCGTCGCCTATGCGACCTCGGGCATCGCGCCGAAAGATATCTTCCTGGCGCCAGTCGGCGCGGTGCGCATGGTGCTGGAAAAGGCGAAGCTGGCGCTAGGTGACATCGACCTGTTCGAGCTGAAC
>SXGT01033634.1_pt1 | contig 23749 bp, 18 predicted proteins | sample 3176221 | NCBI WGS metagenome assembly SXGT01 (sample SAMN11356862, study PRJNA531348) | freshwater metagenome | isolation source: freshwater sample F1-120 | place: China: Fuxian Lake, Yuxi | collected 2017-12-25
ATACTAAGTTTACGTCAGTTTGTCCGCTTTGACTGCATTGAACCGGTCGAAATCCGAAATGGACTACACCAAGCGAGGGGCCGCATCAAGATTCCGGGTAACCGTTCACGGGAGCCCTTCATGAACCCCCGGCATGAATGCCGGGGCACTCGAGAGCTGTGAACGGTTGTTACGGCTTTGGTTTCAAAGCGGACAACTTGACATAAACTTAGTATAAGACGGCTGAGTATGGCGGCTTCACCGGTACCTGTGGAGGCTGCGCTCATGGTCTCGAAGAGCCTAGCATGCTCGCGGGCTCCTCCCTATGATTTGACCCTCGCCCGTCTTTAGCGAGCCTGTTACCTCGTGGCCTGCTCCCTGTGAATCGAACCATGTCCCCCGTGGAGGAGACGCCCAAAGGTATCCCGATGCGAGACGGCGGTCAGCGTAGCCCCAGGCGCCTCCGGAGCTTCCTGGCCGACTGCCTGGAGATATCCACCTTCTCGCCGCTACGCAGGTGAGCCACATAGCCGCCGCTGAGCTGGGGCTCCAGGCGATCGACGTGCTCCAGGTTGAGGAGCGCCCTGCGGTGCACCCTCTCGAAGACCTCCCTGGGGAGCTTCTCCTCCAGCTCCTGGAGCGTGTGATCCGTGAGGAGCTTCTTGCCCTGGGCGTATACCGTCACCAGCGCCCCGTCGAAGAGCGCGTGGGTGATGTCGACGGGGGCCACCAGGAGGACCCCCTGCTTGGTGGGGATGGCCAGGCGCTTGAGCGCCTCTCCACCCGAGGGCGAGGCCGAGGGCTTGCTTGAGGGGCCGTCCAGGAAGGCCCTGGCCCGATCCAGCGCCCTCCCTATGCGGATCTCGTCGGCGGGCTTGAGCACGTAGTCCACGGCGCCCACGTCGAAGGCCTCGAGGGCGTGCTCGGGGTGGGCCGTGAGGAAGACCACGTAGGGGCGCTCCTCCGGCATCCTGGCGGTCGTCTCCAGGCCTGTCATCTCCGGCATGTGAATATCCAGGATGGCGACGTCCACGTCCTCCTCGCCCAGGAGGCGGAGGACCTCCTGGCCGCTCGCGCACTCCAGGACGGCCTCGACGCCGGGCAGCTCGGAGACCAGGCGCGCCACGCGCTTTCGTGCCATGAGCTCGTCGTCGCAGACGAGCACTCGGAGAGGGACGCTCACGATGTCACCTTCTTTACTGGAATGTCGATCTCGGCCACCGTCCTGTCGCCCTCGCCGAAGATGGCAAAGAGCGCCGAGGGGCCGTGGGCGAGGACGAGGCGCTTCTCGACGATGGAGAGCCCGTGACCGCCCTTGCGAGGGCCTGCGTAGGGCCCCGGGTTGGTGAGGCGCACACGGAGGCGCGTGCCCTCCTGACGGACCTCGAGGCGGACCTCCCCCCGGTGGCCCTTGGAGGGGCCGTGCTTCATCGCGTTCTCGGCCAGGGGCAGGAGCACCATCGGCGGAACATGGACGTCGGGGAGCACAAGGGGCACGTCGCGACGATAGACGAACATGTCCGGATCGCGCACCAGATACATCGAGAAGAGGGCGTCGACCAGCTCCAGCTCCCGCTCGATGGGCCAGGAGGTCTCGTTGATCCCGGTCATCACGGTGCGGAGCATCGACGAGAGCTGCAAGATGGCCTTCTCGGCCACCCGGCCGTCCGCGCGGCACCACTCGGCGATGGCGTTCAGGGTGTTGAACAGGAAATGCGGATCCAGGTGGCTCTTGAGCGCCACCAGCTCCGCGTGATCCTTGGCGCGCTCCATGGCCTCGGCCCTGAGCTGGGCCAGGCGGAGGCGCTCCTCGAACTCGATGTCCCTGGCCAGCCCCCAGCCCCCCACCCAGAACAGGGCCACCTCGACCAGCAGGCTGCCTCTCGCCGTGAGGAAGGTGGTGCCCATGCCGGCCAGATCCGCCAGGCCCCTCCCTATCCCGACCACCACGGCGATGCCCGAGCCCCCGTAGATCAGGACGGAGAGGACGGATCTTCCGCCCTTGCCATCCATCGGGAAGAGGTGCCTCCAGAGCGTGGGCGCGACCAGGAGGAAGGTCGTGCACATGAGCACGCCCAGGAGCAGCGCCCCGCTCGCCCGGCTGTAGACGTGCTGGAGGAGGAGCATGGGGACCAGGACCACCACGATGGGCACGGCGCGCCTGGGCGTGAGCAGGGCCACGATGGTGGACTGGAGGACGTTGGTTCCTTCCAGGGGCGAGAGCGCCATCTCCTCCTTGCGAAGCACGATGACGACGAGGGTATCGCTTCTTGTGGGCGCGCGAGGGGCGGGCGTCCTATAAGATACGCCTTTCGTTCGAGGAGGCTCTAAGATGGCTCGTTCTCCCTGGTCGGTCGTGGTTCCCCTGTTTGCTTCCATGCTTGCTCTGGCGGCCTGCTCGGCCGAGGTGCCCGCGGAGGAGCAGGCCGATCCCGAGCTGGCCATCGAGGGAGAGCAGAACAGCGAGGAGGCCCTCACCCAGGTCCAGAACATCCGGGGCGCCGACAAGATGGACCCCAGGGAGATCGCCCTCACCTACGACGACGGCCCCAGGGCGCACTCCGTGGCCTTCGCCCAGTGGCTCAAGGACCAGGGCATTCGCGCCACCTTCTTCATGACCGGAAGCGCCGTCGTGTCCAACGCGGAGACCAGGGCCGCTCCCGCCAAGATCGCCGCCATGGGCCACCTGATCGCCAACCACACCTACACCCACCCGATCACCCCGCCCTTCGCCAAGCTCTCGGCGCTGAAGATGGTCGAGGAGATCTACAAGACCGACCAGCTCATCGCGGAGCACATCGAGCAGGGCGCGCCCTCGCTGATGCGCACCTCGGGTGGGAGCTGGAGCAGCACGGTGTCCGCCACGCTCAACGGGAACCCGCAGACCAGGCACTATATCGGAAATATCTACTGGGATATCGGCGGCGACATGGCCAATGGCTACGGCGCCGACTGGGCCTGCTGGGGGAGCCGCTACAACCTGACCCCCGAGCAGTGCGGCGATCGTTATCTCAAGGAGATCCGCGCCAAGGGCAAGGGGATCGTGCTCATGCACGACATCCACGTGAAGAGCCAGGCCATGACCAAGTACATGGTCCCCAAGCTCGTGGCAGAGGGCTACAAGTTCGTGCGCATGGACGAGATCCGGGGGATCCGGGCTGAGGGGACCGCCGGCGCCGCGGGCGTGGTCGCCGGGGCCACCTGCGCCGACGGCTGCCTCTGGTCGGCCTCCTGCGTGGGGAGCCCTCACCCCAGGAACGCTCCCGGCAGCGCCAACCTGGTGTGCGTACAGCGGGGCAACTGCAGCGCGGCCTGTACCCCACGCTGATCTCGATATCCTCGATTCGCGATGTGGCGCCTCTGGCTGGAGCGGAGAGGGCGGCCTGCTGGGCATCCTTGCCCTTGGGGCGAGGGTTGCCCAGGCGAGCGTAGGCGCGCTTGGTCGCCACTCGCCCCCCTGGGCGTCCTCCCCAGGTACCCCTGCTGGAGCAGGTAGGGCTCGTAGACGTCTTCGATCGTGTCGCGGGGCTCGTTGAGGGGCGCGGCCAGGGTCTCCACCCTGCATCGTGTCGTTGGGGTCTCGGTCGGGGCGTGACCGCGAGATGACGCTGGCGAACGTCGGGAGGGGATCCCGCGAAGCCGAAACAGGCACCGTTCTTGCTTTTGGCGCGCCGACAAGAAAGGCCCCCATGCGCAATGTGTATGTCGTGTTCACCGTATTCGTCGCGTTTTGTGCCCTCGATATCGGCTGTGCCGCAGACAGCTCGCCCGACTCCGAAGAACAGGTCGCGACGGTCCGTGAGAGTCTGACGGGCCCGACGGCCATCTGGGCGACGTACGGAGGCAACTGCAATCCGACGCTGTACAACAACGCCGGACCCACGATGAAGCGCTGGTGCGGAGCGTTCTCAACGAATGTTTTCGGGTGTTCGTTCCCCGTAGGCTCCGACAAGCTGGGTGATCCCGCGCCCGGATGCAAGAAGGATATGCGGGTCTACTGGACCTGTCCGAATGGCGACGCGCATACGAGTTATCTCGGTGGAGAAGCGGCGGGAGAGTCGCTCCTCCTCAACTGCCCCAACCGGTACGCTACGATCCTCGACGTCTATTACAACGGTGCCCAGGATCCTGTGGCGGTCGACTGGCGCGTACGCGATGCCTGTGCGTACTCGTCCCAGTGCGTGATCCAGGAGGAGACAGCGTCGTGGCTGGCCGTGGAGGATACCCTCTGGGTGCGGTACGGGTGTCGCGACGCCGCCGGTAACACCGAGACTCGATGGGCCGGCGCCGAGCTCGTCGGGGGCGGCTGGTTCACGCCGCCCACGCTGCGTCTCCGGCTGTCCTGCAATTATTCGTCGAGCCCGTTCTGACCGCCGAGCTGGCGCTCGCGCCGGGTGGGCCTACAGCAGGCAGTAGCTGTGCCCCGTGTTGATGCGGCCCAGCTCCTCGGGGCTCACGCTCTGGCGTGCGTACAGCGGGGCAATTGCAGCGCGGTCTGCGCTCCTCGCTGATCTGACGCCTCCGTAACGTGAGGGTGCCGCTGCCTCTGGCAGAGGCACCCCCTCGGTGTTTCGTGAGAAACTCCCGACGATGTTCCGCTCGTCACGTGTTCTCCCCGCGGCTCTCGCTGTCCTTTGCTCCTGGCTGCTGACGACGAGAACGGCGACCGCGCTGGGGCTGGAGGAGGCCGTACGCCTGGCGGTGGCCAACAACGAGCGCTCGCTCAAGGTTCCCCTCCGGGTCGACACGGCCGAGGGGCAGTTGGACCGGGCTCGCTCCTCGTTCTTGCCCACCCTCTCGGCCAACGGCTCGGGGACGCTCAGGACCCAGAACGCGGCGCCCGCGTCGGCCGCGCGCTCGGCCTTCTCGGCCGACAGCGCGGTCAACCTGACCCAGCCCCTCGTGACCATGCCCTCGATCCCCCTGTACTCCCAGGCGAGCCACCAGCTGGAGTCGGAGCGCCACGCCTCGAGGCAGGACCGGCGGATCCTGGCGTTCGACGCGGCCCGCGCCTTCCTCCAGGTCCTCACGGCGGAGCGGGTGCTGGAGGCCTCGAGCAGGCGCCTGGACCGGGCGAGGGCCAACCTGGACAACGCCAGCGGGAGGGCCGAGGCCCAGCTGGCCAGCGTCAACGACGTGACCCGGGCCAACATCGAGATGACCAGCTCCCAGCGGGAGGTCGCCCAGGCCCAGGGCAGCGTGACCCGGGCCTATGTCCAGCTGGAGTTCCTCCTCAGGCGCCAGGTGGCAGGCCCCCTCACGCCCCCCGACGCGATGACCAGGGAGGCCGAGCAGACCGCGACGAAGCTCGAGGATCTGGTGAAGACCGCCTTCGACAGGAGGCCTGACCTCAAGGCGGCGGCCGAGCGGACCCTGGCCCTGCACGCCTCGGCGAGGGAGCCCCTCTACCGCATCTTTCCCACGCTGGGCGCGACCGGGCGGGTGAGCTCCACCCTCGCGCCCACGCTCGCCCACGACGAGTCGGTGCTGCTCACGGTCACGTGGACGGCCTTCGACGGCGGGGCGCGCTACGGGGATCACAGGTCGCGCGCGGCGCAGGCCGCCAGCCAGGAGCTGGACGAGAGCCTGCTTCGCCGCTCGGTCGAGGCCGATATTCGCCTGGCGCTGGCCTCGCTCAAGGCCGCGAGGGACTCCTACAAGATCTCGATGGAGGCCGTGGTCTTCGCCCAGAAGAACACCGAGGAGACCGAGATACTCTACCGCCAGGGGCTGGCCCGCGCCATCGAGCTCACCGACGCCACGGCCAGGCGCTTCGACGCGGAGGTCGCCAGGGCGACGGCGCAGCTCGCGATGCAGCAGGCTTACCTGGAGCTGCGCTTCGCGCTGGGGCTCGGGCCGATGGGGGACGACGTCGAGGCGCCCAGGGACAGCCGAGGGGAGGCGCGATGAGCCACAGGCTGGCGTGGATCGCCCTGACAGGGCTGGTCCTGGCCGGGATCGAGTGCAAGAAGCAGGAGGCGCCTGCGCCGACCTCGGGCAGGGGAGGGAGGGGCGCCGGGAGGGGGGGCCTCGCCTTCCCTGTCGACGTGATGGAGGTCGTCGCCAAGAAGGTCGACTACTCGGTCACGGCGCCAGGCACCATCGAGGCCTTCGAGCGGGTCCAGGTCACCTCCAGGGTGGCCGGGGTGGTCGACAGGGTCGCCTTCAGCGAGGGCCAGGAGGTGAAGAAGGGCCAGGCGCTCGTCCTCATCGACTCGGAGCGCTTCCAGCTCAGCGTGAACAGCGCCAAGGCCGCCCTCGAGAAGGCCAAGGCCAGCCAGATGGACATCGAGGCCATGATCGCCCGGAGAGAGGGGGCCAGCGACAAGCACCCTGGCCTCATCCCCGGCGAGGAGCTGGCGACCTACCGCACCCGGGGCCTCACGGCCAAGGCCGACACGGCCGTCGCCTTCGAGGCCCTCAAGATCTCGGAGCTCAACCTCCGCGACTCCGCGGTGCGGGCGCCCATCGAGGGGATCATCCAGACGCGCACGGTCGAGACCGGCCAGTATGTCCAGGCCGGCACCGTGCTCGCCACCCTCCTCCGCAACGATCCTTTGCTCCTCCGCTTCCAGGTCGAGCCCTCCGAGGCCGCCAGGCTAAAGCCCGCGATGGAGGCCAAGTTCACCCTCCGCGAGACCCAGCGGACCTTCGTGGCCGCGATCTCGCTGGTCGCGGGGGCGGCGGACATCACCACGCACATGGTCGTCGTCACCGCGGAGGTGAAGGAGAAAGATCACAAGTTCTGGCTGAGGCCAGGCTCCTTCTGCGACGTCTCGGTCGACGTCGGCGCCACCAGGGACGCCCCGCTCATCCCCCGCAGCGCGGTGAGGGCAACGGACCACGGCTACGTGGCCTACGTGGTACAGAACGACGTCGCCGAGGAGCGGGTGCTGACCCTGGGCATGAACACCAAGGACGGCTGGGTGGAGGTCAGGAGCGGGCTGGCCGCGGGGGAGAAGCTGGTGATCCGGGGCGCAGAGGCGCTGACCAAGGGCGCCAAGGTGACCCTGGGAGGGCGACCCTCGGGGGACGGGGGCGCAGGTCCAGAAGGGGAAGGGGACGGGGGCGCTCCTCACCCGCGCAAGGGGCGGGGGCCGAGGCCGAGCGGATCGGCCGAGAGGGGGGCGCCTTGAACATCACGGACGTCTCCATCAAGAACCCGGTGTTCGCGTGGATGCTGATGGCGTTCACGATCCTGCTCGGGCTCGTCACCGTCACCCGCATCGGGATAAGCCAGTACCCGGACGTCGACTACCCGAACGTGACGGTGAGCGTAGGGTGGCCCGGGGCGTCGCCCATGGCCGTCGAGCGCGAGATCATAGAGCCCCTGGAGCAAGCGCTCTCGCAGGTCGAGGGGGTGACCAAGCTGGCGTCGCAGGCGCGCTCGGCGTCGGCCAGGGTGACTGTGAGCTTCGATCTGTCACGGAACGTGGATCTCGCGCTCCAGGACGTCCAGGCCAGGGTGGCGCAGGCGCAGCGGCAGCTCCCCAAGGACGTGCCCGCCGCCACAGTGTCCAAGTCCAACCCCGACGACGTCGCCATCGTGACCGTGGGCGTGACCGGCGCGTTCTCCCGGCAGATGCTGGCCGACGTCGCCCGCTACCAGATCCAGGAGAAGCTCCAGACGGTCCCGGGGGTGGGGCAGATCACCCTGAACGGCTACCTGGCCCGCAACGTCCGCATCTGGCTGGACGCCAGCCGTATGGCCGAGCACGGCGTGGTGGCGAGCGACGTGTTCGACACGATACGCCGCGAGCACGTCGAGGTGCCCGGGGGCCAGCTCGACACGGGAGAGCGCCAGATCAGCGTGCGCATGCTGGGCGAGGCGCTCGAGCTCGAGGGCCTGAAGAAGATGGTGGTCCGTCGGGTCAAGGGCCAGCCCGTGTACCTGGAGGACGTCGCGCTCGTCGAGGACGGCTTCGAGGACGCCAACAGCGTCGCCAGGCTGGACGGGGTGCCCCTCCAGGCGCTGGGCATCCTCAAGCAGCGGGGCACCAACGCGGTCGCGGTCGCCGCGGGCATCCGGGCGAGGGTGGCCGAGATCCAGACCGCGCTCCCCGCGGGGATGGAGGTCCTTGTCCTCTCCGACTCCACCGTGTTCATCGAGGAGTCGGTCCACGAGATCGAGCTGGAGCTGGTCCTGGCCCTGGGGCTCACGGCCCTGGTCTGCTGGCTCTTCCTGGGCTCCCTCTCGAGCACCCTGAACGTGGTCCTCGCCATCCCGATGTCGCTCCTGGGCACCGTGGCGCTCATCTACTTTCTGGGGTTCACGCTCAACACCTTCACACTGCTCGGCCTGTCTCTGGCGGTCGGCCTGGTGGTCGACGACGCGGTCATGGTGATGGAGAACATCTACCGGCACGCGGAGCTGGGCAAGGACAAGGTCCAGGCCTCGTCCGAGGGCACCAAGGAGATCACCTTCGCCGCGCTGGCGGCCACCCTGGCGGTCATCGCGATCTTCCTCCCGGTGATCTTCATGGAGGGCGTCATCGGGCGCTTCTTCTTCCAGTTTGGCATCACCCTGTCGGTGGCGGTGATGATCTCGTACTTCGAGGCCATCACCCTGGCGCCCGCCCGCTGCTCTCAGATCCTGGACACCTCGAGGGAGGGGAGGAGCCGGCTTGGGCGCTGGGTCGACCGCTCGTTCGCCAGGCTGGAGCGCTTCTATGGCCGGACCCTGGACCGGGCCCTGGCCCACCCCTACAAGGTGCTCCTGGGGTCGATGGCGCTCCTCGCGGTCTCGTCGCTCGCGGCGGCGCGAATCCCGACCGAGTTCGTGCCCTCGCAGGACCAGAGCCGCCTGATCGTGAGGGTGCAGACCGAGACCGGCACCAGCGTCACCGCGGCGGCGCCGCTCCTGGAGAAGGCCGAGGCCAGGCTGACGCGGCGGCCCGAGATCAGCCACATCCTGACGACCCTCTCCGGCTCCCAGGGCTCGATGACCCTGACCCTCGTCCCTCCCTCCCAGCGCAAGCTGGGGGCCAAGGAGCTCTCGGCCGAGATCCGAAGAGATCTCTCCACCATCGCAGGGATAAGGGCCACAATCCAGGATCCCTCGCAGCAGGGCTTCGGCGCCCAGCGAGGCTACCCCGTCGACTTCACGGTCCGGGGCTCGGACTGGGACACCCTGGTGACCCGCGCCATGCAGATCAAAACAGATCTGGAGAAGAGCGGCCTGGTGACCGACGTGACCACAGACTACCAGGTGGGCACCCCCGAGGTGCAGATCGTCCCCGACCGGCGGCGGGCCACGGACGTGGGCATCTCGGTCAGCGAAATAGGCAGCACGGTGAGCGCGCTCGTGGGGGGAAACACCATAGGCAAGTTCTCCACCGGAGGGCGCCGCGTCGATATCCGGATGCGCCTGCTCGCGGCGCAGCGGACCCGCCCCGAGGATATCGGTCATATCCGGATGCGGGCCTCGAGCGGGGAGACCGTGCCGCTCTCCCTGGTGGTCACCCAGCGCGAGGAGGCCGTGCTCCAGAACGTGAGCCGCCTCGACCGCGAGCGGGCCATAGGCATCTCCGGGAACGTCGCGCCTGGCCACTCCCAGGCCGAGGCGATGGCCTACGTGAACAAGCTCGGCAAGGAGCTCCCCCTCGGCTATCGCGCTGTGGCGAGCGGCCAGGCGTCGCAGCTCGAGGAGACCACCGGGGGCCTCTTCTTCGCGATGATCATCGGCATCCTGGTGGCCTACATGGTGCTGGCGAGCCAGTTCAACTCCTTCCTGCACCCGGTCACCGTGCTCACCATCCTGCCGCTGGCCCTCTGCGGGGCGGTGATAGGCCTCTGGGGCGCCGGCAAGACCCTAAACATCTTCAGCATGACACCATGATGGCCGCCGTACCCGCGGTGCTAGGAATAGGCCCCGGCACCGAGACCCGCAGCCCCATGGCGATCGCGGTCCTGGGGGGCCTGGTCGTCTCGACCGTGCTCAGCCTCCTGGTGGTGCCCGCCTTCTACGTGGTGACCGATCGCCTGAAGCAGCGCCTCGGCCGGGCCGCCCCTGCCCCCGAGCCCGACGGGGAGCAGGCTCTCTAGCGCTTGCCCGAGAGCGACTCCAGGATCGCCCGGTCGCCCTGGAGGGCCGTGCGTTGCATGTAGAAGGCGAGCCCTCGACGCCCGCCCAGCTCCTCGCCGCCGCCGGCCCGGCCTGGGCCTCCGTGGACCAGCTGGGGCATCACCGTGCCAGGGGGCACGGCCTGAGCGGCGATCTTGGAAGAGCCTATGCTGATACGGCCATGGAAGGGGGCAATGCCAAGGACGGCGGCCTCCAGGAAGGCCTTGTCGTCCGAGTAGAGGCTGGTGACCAGCCCTCCTCCTCCGGCGGCCACCAGGCGCGAGGCATCCTCCGCGGTGCCGTCGTAGGGCATCACGGTGGCGCAGGGGCCGAAGACCTCGTGGCCGTGCACCGCGTCGCTGGCCTGCGGCGAGTCGCCCCTGAAGAGAAGAGGGCTCATGAAATAGCCCTTGCCGTTGGATCCAAGGGCCTGGACCTCGTCGATATCGCCGAAGACCAGGGTCGCGCACTCGAGGATACGCCTCGCGCCCTCCCTGACGTCGCGGAGCTGCTGGGCGGTCGCCAGGGGGCCCATGGTCACGTCGTCGCGCGAGGGATCGCCCACCTTGATGGCCTGAAGGCGCTCCTTGATGAGTTCGACGACCTCGGCCACCCGGTCTCTTGGCACGTAGACCCTGCGGATGGCGGTGCATTTCTGGCCGGTCTTCTGCTGCATGTCACGGACGACGTCCGTGATGAACAGGCCGAGGACATCCGAGCCCTCGCCCGCGTCGGGGCCCAGCACGGCGGCGTTCAGGCTATCGGCCTCGACGTTGATACGCGCCGCGCGGGACACGACCCCCTTCCCTGCCCTGAGCGCCGCCGCTGTGGAGCTGCCCCCCGTGAAGGCGAGCACGTCTTGCCCGTCCAGGTGGTCCAGAAGATCCCCCGCGCTGCCCGTGAGGAGGGAGAGCGCGCCCTCCGGGACGACCCCTGCCTCGACGAGGATCTCCACGATACGATGGGCGACCAGCGCCGTGCTGGTGGCAGGCTTGGAGACCACGGGCATCCCCGCCAGGATGGCGACGGCGGCCTTCTCGCCCAGGCCCCAGGCAGGGAAATTGAAGGCGTTGATATGCACCGCGGCGCCCCGGCGAGGCAAATACACGTGCCCCCCGTAGAGCCTGGCGCTGCGCCCCAGCTGCACCCCCTCGCCGTCCGCCAGGATCCTGGTATTTCCGAGCTCCTTGCCAAGATCGGCGTAATAGGCCAGGGTCCCCGTACACCCGTCGATATCGAACTTTGCGTCCGAACGGGTATTTCCTCCGTTCTGGATGGCAAGCCCAAGCAGCTCGTCGCGCCTGGCGAAGATCGCCTTGGACATGGCGCGGAGCGCCTCGCCCCTCTCCGCGAAGGTCATCGCCCTGAGGGTCCTTCCTCCGACCTCGCGCGAGTACGACAGCGCCTCGGCCAGATCCAGCCCATCTGTGCTGGCCCTGGCGATCGGCTCCTCGGTGGCCGGATTCACCAGGGTCGCCGAGCGGCCCGTGCCACGCACCCACTTGCCCGAGAGAAACGAAGCCAGCTCCATCATGGCAGAGGGGTAGAGCAAAGGCCGGCGGCGGTGTCAACGCGAGCCCTCCCCCCCACCGGATCAGGGCAGGGTCTGTCCGGTGATGGCCTCGTAGAACATGCGACGCAGCTGATCGTGCCCCAGGGTGTTGGGGTGGGTGCAGTCCGACGCGAACCAGCTCGGGCTCCCCGAGTAGCCGTGGCCACCGAAGCGCCTGTGGAGATCCGCGAGCACCTGGCCCCTGGCCGCCACCTCGCCCGCGATCGCTCCGTTCCAGTTCCCGAAGAAGCCCGCGCTGGGAAAGGCAGGGAGCCCTTGCCCGAAGGCGCAGCCGTGGGAGCCGAAATCGCCCTTTCCATCGCTGGCGTCGTAGATGGTCGCCTCGAACACGCGGACCTCCACGCCGGCCCCGAAGCGGCCAGGAGCGAGGAGCTTGGTGAGCGCGGCCCTCACGCTGGTGGCCATCTGCGCCCGCGCCGCCGCGTCGGCCCCGAGGACGATCTGGGGCAGCGCCGCCTTCATGTCATTTCCGCCGCTGGTGATGCACACGGCCACGGGCCCTGGCAGCGAGTTGGGGAGCCCGTCGATCTGCCCGGAGAGCGCGGGGGTCCTGGAGCCGCTCTGCGCGGCGTTGCGGTAGGTGATCCCGCCGAACTTGGCATTGAGATCCGCCCTGAGGAGGTTGTAGTAAAAAGGTCCCTGGCCGCCCCCGTCGCTGATGGAATCGCCCAGCACGACCAGCGAGCCCACCTTGCTCAGCGGGCGGGCGCCAGAGTCCGGGGACGCGTCGACGGAGGATCCATCGGCCCCCGAGTCCACGCCCTGGCCCCCGTCGTCGCCGATCGGAGGAGGACTACCGTCCAGGATCCCCGCATCGCTCCCGGGGGACGCCACGCTCCCTCCCCCTGCTGGAGCGGAGGAGTCGGGTGAGGTGGGGCTCGCCTCCCCGCAGGCCACGAGAAGCGCCAGAGCGATCCAGCCGACCATCCTGAGTCGCATCGCAACCTCCTTCGAAGTAGGAAGGTCTCGACCAGCAAGCGCTGTGCCTGCTACGGACCTCGCGATTTACACCGACTTGTCGAGGAGCGCCGCCGTGGCTGGTGCAAAAGAGCACCAGGGCGAGTACCCAGCCAAGGCCTGATCAGCGGTAGGGCTCTCGCGTGGCGGACGGGACAATGTTCCACCCGCGTGCTTGACTGAAACCCATGCGTCTTTCTCGGGCATTGTCCGTCGTGGTGCTTGGTGCGACCCTCGCCGGGGGTTGTGGCTCTGGCGATGGGGACACCCCCGCGCCGTCCGACGTGGACGGTGAAGCCCCGCCCCCCGGGGGCCAGGTCGGGCCTGGCGGAAACCCCGACGGGAGCGTCAGGGACGGAGGAGCCGAGGCCGGAGCCGAGGCCGGGCCGGTCGAGGGAGGGGTCGACGGGGGGCCCAGGGACGCTGGAGCCGACGGGGGCCCCAGGGATAGCGGGGTGGACGCCGGAGGCCCGCTATGCACAGGTGCCTCGGCGGATCCGGCGGCGGTGGCCACCATCTCCGGGTACATGAACACCCTGCCCTACGGTCAGCCTCAAGGGGCCGCTCGCAGCCAGATCATCGACGTCATCATCAGGACATGCCAGGTGTTCGGGCCTCCCCCGTCCAGGAACCCTGGCTGGCAAAAAGAGCACTGCTGGGCGCAGCTCGTCGCCTCCATTCTCAAGGAGTCGACCTACAACGCGGCCCTCACGGTCACCGACGCCTACGCGACCCGGGCGATCGGAGCGAGGAGGGCCAACGACCCGACGGTGGGCTTGCTCCAGATCCGTTTCAGCTCCACGGTGCACGACTTCGCGGTCAGCGGCTCTCTCCAGCGCCTGGCCTGCGTGGGCTGCACCCTCCCCTCGAGCTTCTCCTCTCACCTGGGCGAACCGGGCGATTCGGATTTCTGGGCCGTAAATGGCCCCGCTCAGAACCTCTCCTCCACGAGCAGCGTGGCGTGCAACGTGGGCATGGGGGCCTGGTATTACTATTACAACGCGACATCCAACGGGAATCCCAACGCGGTCACCCCCCTCACGTCCTACTGCGGGGGTGGCGGCACATCGGGCAACCTCATCACCGGCCTCCGCTCGCACCTCCGGGGGCCGGACGGCGGCAAGGGCGTCATCCTCAACATGAGCGGTCTGAGCGCGCTCCAGGGCAGTGATCCTGGCGCTTACGAGTACATCACCACGATCAAGGGCTGGTTCGACGCCATGATCCCGCCGGTCGCGGCGCATCCTTTCTTCGTCAAGCTGGCGCCCAACTCGGTGCAGTACTGCCGCCCCTGAGCCTGCCCCTTGCCCACCACGAGGAGCTCCCCATGAAGGTCCGAGACGCGACGCAAACCGGAGGCCTGATCTCGGCGGGTGTCGCTTCGGTCATCGCGTTGCTGGCGGGGATCGGGTGCGCACCCCCGGTACGGCTCGGCGGCACCCTCGACGAGGCGCAGCGAGCGAGCACCGAAGCGAGGATCCAGGCGGCCAGGCTCGCCGAGACCAGGGAGCGTGAGGTCGCCAGGGCGCAAGAGGTCCGGGATCCGGAGCTCCGCCTCGGCGACCTCGCGAAGATGAACGCAACGGCGATCCGGCTCCAGGAGCTCACCGCGGAAAATACGGAGCTCACCGGGGAAAATACGGAGCTCGCCAGGCGGCTCCGGCGGGCCGAGCTACACCGCCGTGGCCAGGCGCTAAATGTGCATCAGAGATTGCCCTGCCAAGGTTTTACCCTTCGCTGAAGTGGATGAGGTTCAATTCACAAGAAGGGGCGACGACCCCGGGAAGTCCCTGACGAGGGAGGAGGCAACGGCCTCGCAAGGGATGGGCGAGGAAAAAAACCAGGTCAATCCGTGCCTGCGTCCGCGGGGCCAGAGGTGGGGCCGATGAAGACGCGAATGAAGGAGAGCGACTCGCCAGGCTCGGTGATCTGGTTTCCCGTGTACTTGACGCCAGAGTAATCGACAGGGAAAGGTACCTGGGCGCAGCTCGGATGCTTGGCGGTCACCTTGACGGGCACGTTCGGGGGCACGTTGTAGAAGATCGCGCTGATGGTCTCTCCCTTGCGGGCGGAGGTGCCGCTGCCAGGGAGGCCCCCCGCGCTGTACTTGACCAGGGATCCCGCCCCGGGCTCCAGGGTCACCACGGCCCCCTCCTCGTCCGCGCAGGGAGGGAGCGCGATCACCTTCACCGCCAGGACGCCCCGGGTCTTGTCGTAGCCGTCGAGGAGCGCCGAGAGCAGGGTCGCGGTCGCCTTGGGCAGCACGCTCGAGTCCCCTCGATCGAGCGAGTCCTGCTCGAGCACGTACTCCTGCTCGATGAGCTGGTAGTGGTCCTCGGCCGCGAATTTTATTGTGAAGGGCTTCCCCTTGGGGACGGCTATCGCGTATTTGCCCTCCGCGTCGGCCACGGCCTGCTTGCCGGCCGCGCTCACCGAGGCCTTGGCGATCGGGGTGTTGCTCTGGGCCGCAACGACCCGCCCTGTCTGCTTGGCCTCGCCGGAGCTCGGCGCGACGTCCGCGCCCCCTTCGGCGGGGGTCACGCTCGCGTCGCCCGCGGTGGTTGTGGAGGAGCTGCAGGCGCCCGCGGCCATGAGTCCGAGGAGAGGGAGCGCGATCGTGGGGAGGGTTCGGAAGGACATGGGACCATGCTAGTCCCCCGTCGCAGGGGAATTGAAGGATTGATGGGCGACCGTCGGGAACGGCGCGGCTCGTGAACGGTGATCGCGGGCAACCCTTCACATCCCCTGCGACGAGGCACTAGGCCACGGGCGTCTGCGCGGAGAACGGAAGACTCAGGAGGCTTCCCTCGTCAGGGAAAGATCCCCTGGAGGCTCAGCGGATGAAGAAGCGGTACTGCGCCTCGTAGCCGCCGCAGCCATCGCCAGGCAGGCCCGAGGTTATGCCCGGAGGGACGTACATGTGCACCCAGGGAACCCCGCTCCGGTGTCCGGGGTAGACCTTGTTGGTGCCGCCAGGGCCGTTGGAGCAGGCAAAGCCAAAGGTCGCCAGGCCGATCTCTCCGTTGGCGCCGCAGGAGAAGGAGCCGCTGCTGCTGCCCCAGGTGCCAGGCACGTTGGCGCGAGCCGAGAACGAGAAGGCGGCGGTGGTCGAGGGGGAGCTCACGTAGCGCGAGCCCCCGTCGGTGCACTTGATGAGCTGCTGAGCGCTGGGCTGGCGGATCTGCGCGATCGTGGCGTTGGAGAGGCCGTTGATCCGGGTCCACCCTCCGCCTTCCGTCGTCATGTCGCAGTAGACGCTGAAGGGCGCTGCCCCTCCAGCACCGTCGGGGTCGATGGTGTAGTTGCCGCTGGCCGCCGCCGGGTTGGCCTGCTTGATGGCCAGACAGCTCCGCCCTCCGCAGCTCCCGTTGGTGCAGGTCGTCCCGGCGGCGCAGGTGTTGCCGCAGGCGCCGCAGTTTCCGTTGTCGCTCTGGAGGTTACGGCAGGAGCGGTTGCAGCTGGTCTGGCCCGCCGGACAGGCGCTGGCGCAGGTCCCGTTGCCGCAGACCTGGGGAGGGAAGTTCTCGGGATCGGCCGGGTCGCCAGGATCGCAGACGTTGTCGCAAGCCCCGCAGTTGCCAGGGTGCCACGTCAGGTTGACGCAGACCTCGTTGCAGTTGGTCAGCCCCGGCCCGCACGGGACATGGCACTCCCCGGCCTGACAGGTCTGCCCGGCGGCGCAGACCGTGCCGCAGGCCCCGCAGTTGGCGTTGTCCGTGAGGATGTTGATGCAGGCGTTTCCACACTGCGTGAGGGCAGGGTTGGCACAGCCGCAGGCGCCGCCCAGGCACGTGGTGGCTCCCGAGCAGGTGATGCCGCAGTCGCCGCAGTTGGTGTTGCTGGTGAGGACGTCGACGCAGGTATTTCCGCACTGGGTATGGGCGGGGTTGGCGCAACCGCAGGCGCCGCCCAAGCAGGTGGTCGCTCCCGCGCAGGCCGTGCCGCAGGCTCCGCAGTGAGCGTTGCTGGTGGTGAGATCGACGCAGGTATTTCCGCACTTGGTAAGGTTCGGATCGGTGCAGGCGCAGGCTCCAGCTCCGTCGCAGGCGGTCCCAGCGGGACAGACGGTGCCGCAGCCGCCGCAGTTGTTGTTGTTGATGAGGAGATCGACGCAGTTGTTGCCGCACCGGGTGGTGGCCGGATCGGAGCAGCCGCAGGTGGCGGTCTCGAGGCAGGTGGTCGTTCCTGGACAGACGTTTCCGCAGGTGCCGCAGCTGTTGTCCGCCGTGCGGTTGACGCAGGTTCCGCCGCAGCAGATCTCCCCGGCGGCGCCGTCGCACCCGGCGTTGGTGACGCAGTCGTCGCCGATCGCCGCGGCCTTCACGCTGCGGACCCCGCTGTCAGGGTCGACCACGCTGGAGCAGCTCGCGATCCCCAGCCCCATAAGGGCCAAGGGAAGTAGATAGGAAGCTCGGATGTTCACGGGTGTACCTCCTCGTTTGTTCTGAATCTGGCGGCTCCCCCCCATCGGGAGGCCTGCGGTGGATCCAATATCTTTTCGTATGAGCTTTCCTCCCGTAAAGGAAAATCGATAGGAGCACCGTCGCGCCCTTGTTTTTGGCCGGCGCCGAGGCGCGTGTCCGGGATTGCGTCCGGGTCTGCTCGGGCGCGCGGGGTTATTCTTCCGGCGAGGAGCGAGGCCATGCGACGCACGTTCATCGTCGGGGATATTCACGGCTGCTACGACGAGCTCATCGAGCTGCTCGACGCCGCGGCGATCGCGGACGACGATCTCGTCGTCTCCGTCGGCGATCTCGTCGATCGTGGGCCCCGGCCCGCCGAGGTGGTGCGCTGGTTCCGGGCGAGACCAGGGGCCGTGGTGCTGATGGGCAACCACGAGCGCAAGCACGTGCGAGGCCTGTTCTCCTACTCGCAGGAGATCACCAGGCTACAGCTGGGCGACGGATACACCGAGGTGGTCGGGTGGATGCGCGGGCTGCCCTATTTCTTCGAGACCCCCGAGATCAGGGTGGTCCACGCCGCGATGGTGCCAGGCGTGCCGCTCCAGGAGCAGTCCGAGGCCGTGCTGTGCGGCAGCGCCTCGGGGGAGGCCCTCCTCCGAGAGGCGATCCCCGACGGGTGGTGGCACGAGCGCTATACCGACGATCTTCCGATCGCCTTTGGCCATCACGTCACAGGCCAGGAGCCGCTCCTGCGCGACGGCAAGATATGGGGCCTCGACACCGGCGCCTGCCACGGACTCCGCCTCACCGGGCTGAGCGTGCCCGATTTCAGGCTCTTCTCGGTCCCGGCCCGGGCCGACCACTGGAAAACGTGCGCGCGCGATTACCAGGTGCCGGTGCTCCGCGCGAGGCCCTGGGGGACGATGTCGTTTCGCAAGATCGACGAGGCGATCGCCGATCTGCGCGAGGGGCGCTCGGCGGGCGCGGAGGCCTACCTGGAAAGCCTGGCGGCCTGGGCAGCCTCGATCCAGGCGCTGATCCCCGCCCTCCTCGAGCGCGTCGAGGCCCTCGCCGAGGAGCTGCGCTCCGCCCATGGCGAGGCCGGCTGGACGGCAGCGGCGTCCGGACACCCCGCCAGGCCGCTGCTGTTCAAGCTGGCGAGGGGCCGCCTCGTCCTGGACGATCTGACGGTCCGCTGCTCCTCGCCGCGGACCACGATCGAGCTGGCCGAGAAGCTGGGGATCGACGTCTCTGCGCTCCAGGCCACGCCCTGATCAGCGCGGCCGGTCAACCCAGATGGGGGACGACCAGGCCCGCTCCTGGACGGTCCTGGGCACGCTGGGATCGTCGCACGCGGCGGGGCGCGCGCCCGCGGGCGCCGCGTTGCAGGCGAAGGCGCTCCAGCGGCAGGTCGGGCTCTCGAGCACGCGCACGTAGTAGTAGGCGCTCTGGGACCGGTCGAAGGTCGGATCCGACCACACGGCGCAGAGTGTCTTCGGGCCGGTCTTCGAGGGGGCGCAGCTCACCGTGTCGACGGGCGCGACGTCACGTGAGCCCGCGACGTCGAAGACCTGCTCTCTCGCCTTCCCCGCGTCGAGCCAGCCCTTGACGATCTGCAGGCGCTCCAGGGGCGCGCCGGGGCGGCTCGGGGTCCCCACGTCGGCCATGGCCGAGACGACGAAGACAGGCGCTGCCGATCCCGGTGGAGGCGCCGCGAGGATGCCCCCCATCGGCACCCCTCCGGCGTATCCGTTGGCGACGAGGTTGGCGTCGCCGCAGGAGCCGGGCGGGAAGCTCCAGCCGCCGAAGAAGCGCACCACCATGCGAGGACCGCTGGTACCGAAGGTCTCCCGGCGCTTCAGCGCGTCGAAGATCGAAGGGCGCGAGTTCTCCTCGGCCCACACGGCGACCAGCCCGCCCGGGCTGTACTGGACCCCGCCGTTCTCGAGCGTGCCGCCGCCGAGCTGCTTGGCCGCCGTGTCGTCGTCGACGCCGCGGTGACCGCCGAACCTGTCCTCGTCGACGTAGCCGGGCGTGCCGTTGTGCGTGTCCGTGCTGGCGATGATCCCCAGGCGCAGGGGGTTGACCCCCATGCGCTCACGCTCCTGTATCCCCGAGAGCAGCGCGCCTCGCACGAAATCGAGCCTGGAGAAGCACCCGCCGTTGGCCGAGCCCTGGTTGCCGACGCCTGCGCCGCAGTCGGTCTCCGGCCTGCGCGTCGCCTTCTCGAAGTCGCACTGCTCATCGGGGGCGCCCGAGAGAAGCCCGCTCCTGCACTCCGAGGCCCCCTTGTGCTGGTAGATCTCGACCAGGGGCTCGAGCGAGCCCCGGAGCGTCGCCTGGGCGCGCTCGTCGTCCTCACCCGTCGCTCCGGGGTACTCCACGCGGAACATGCGCCCGTTGCTCTGGTTCGAGTTGTGCGGGATCGCCAGGACGTCGCAGCCCTTGTCCGCGCGGCGGCACGTCGCGTCGAGCTCCCCCCAGAGCCCCTGCGGCGTGGGCTGCTCGAAATAGGTCGTGGGCTCGGGCACCCGATCCGTGCGAAAGATCACGTTGCGGTGCAGGGTGCTCGCCCCCGTCGCCCCCGAGTACTCGTAGGCGACGAAGGAGGTGAACGAGCAGCGCGACGAGCGGTCGTAGGCGTTGGCGGCCGCCTGCTTGGCGCGCTCCCAGACGCTGCTCGTCGACGAGGCGCAGCCCCGGTGGTCGTCGCCGCAGAGGTCGGGGAAGCGCGTGGGCGTCGGGAACGCGAGCTGGATCCCGAACACGCGCACGCCGTCGTAAGGATCGGGCCCGCGGAAGGTCTCGCAGGTCTTCGAGCCGTAGGCTGGGGAGCCCGGGCGGGTGCACATGTCGACCTCGCCCAGGAACTCGGAGTGATCCGTGACGGCGGCGAAGTCGAGCGGGCGCGAAAGGCGCACGGTGCGCGTGCCCGTGCCGTCCGGGCCCAGCGGCGGGAGCGCCACGGGATCGCCCTTGGCGAAGCGGTAGGCCTGGGCCGGGGTCGTGCGGACGCCGAAGATGTTGGCGTCGAAGGAGTTGGTCGTGTGGACGTGGAGGTCGCCATAGAAGACCTTGCGGAGCGGATCGCGGTCGGCGCAAGGCTCGCGCGCCTCGACATAGGGGGCGTCCGGGGCGCTCGGGGCGCCCGGGTCCTGGCTGCACTCGAGCAGAGCCAGGGCGAGCATGGCGACGGCCGCCGCGAGGGGGCGGCTCACGACGGCACCTGCCAGAAGGCCCCGACGCGCTCCAGGGTCCACGCCACCGAGATGGCCCCCATCGCATAGGCGGGCGCCCGCCGGGCGCCAGGCCAGCGGGGGAGGATCCAGCGAGAGAGGAGGGCGCGGGGCGCGAGCATCAAGGCCACGAAGGCAAGCTGGCCCGCCTCGACGCCCAGGTTGAAGCCCAGGAGCGCGAGCGGCGCCCGGTCGGCCAGGAGATCCAGCCCGGCGAGCGCTCCCGCGAAGCCCAGCCCGTGCACCAGGCCAAAGGCGAAGGCCACAGCCCACGGCGCCCTCGCGGTCCACGTGGGCGGCGCCCCCCGGGGCCTGCCCAGCTCCACCGCCAGGAGCAAGATCGAGAGCGCAATCAGCGCCTCCACCGGCGCCGGAGGCGCCTGGACGACGCGGGTGACCGAGAGCGCGAAGGTCAGCCCGTGGGCGATCGTGAAGGCCGTGAGCGTGGCCAGCAGGAGGCGAGTCCTGGTCGCTATCAGGAGCAGGCCCAGCACGAAGAGCAGGTGATCGATCCCTCCGAAAATATGCCGGACGCCCAGGCCCACATGCTGGCGGAGCACGCCCCACGACGAGGTCGGGGCGTCCGGCGAAGGGATCTGCACCGCGTCGCTGTCGGAGCGCAGGACCCCCGTCGAGATCCGTCCGCCCGAGAGCTCCACGCGCACCAGCACGTCGGCGTTACGGCCGTCCAGACCTCGCACCGAGAGGCGAGAGCCACGGAGGGCCGAGGGGCCGCAGTCCAGCCTGAACGCGCTGTCCGAGGGGGCGCCGATCCTCGTGCACTCCCCGGGAAATACCGGCGACATCCAGGGCCCGTCGTCCGGGCTCGCCGGAGCCTTCCACACCACGTCGAAGAGGCCGGCCTCTCGCTCTCGCAGGTCGAGGAGGGCGGGCTCGAAGCCGTGCGCGCCCGCTCCTCGCGCCATGAGGAGGAGCGCGAGCAGCCAGAGGCCCGCCAGCGCAGGGCGCATCCCGGCGCTCATCGGGCCGCCAGCGCCGGAGCGCCCCCCTCGACGCGGACGTCGTAGCGCCCGCGCAGCTCGAGGAGCGCGGACATCGTGGCCGCCGCGCGCTTCTCCTCCAGCCAGTCCCTGACGACCGCGTCTCTCACCTCACGCAGCGGGGGCGCTCGTCCCGGGGTCAGCGAGGTCACCTTCACGAGGTGCAGCCCGAAGGGCGAGGCGATGGGGGTCGACCAGACGCCCACCTCGCTCTCGAAGACGCCCTCGGCAAAGGGCTCACCGCAGCTCGAGGCCAGCTCCTTCTGGGTGCGCTCCCTGAGCTCGCGGCCTCCCAGGAAAGGATCCCCCAGCCCCGAGGGATCGGCCCCAGCCACGAGCCTCGCCCGCAGCTCGCCCGCGACGGCGGCGGCGCGCTCCCCGTGGCGCTCGCTCGCCACGAAGACCTGCACCAGCGAGCGCCTCGAAGAGTCGCGATAACGGGCCTGGTGCTGGTCCTTGTACCTCGAGAGCTCCTGGTCGTCGGGAGCGACGGGCGTCCTGGCGCCAAGCAGGAAGTCCATCTTCTGGAGGAGCCGCCGTCGCACGATCACGTCGCCCCTGTCGAGCCCCAGCGCCAGCGCCTCCCGGTATTTCACCTCATCGTCGATCCAGCGCTCCAGGATCGCGGGAACGTCGGCTTCCGCCGGGGTCGCGCCGGTGCGCCTGGCCTGCTCCTGGCGCAGCCCGGCCAGGACCGCCGGGGTGACCGCGATGGTGCGGGAGGGAGCCGGCGGGGCGACCGCGCGGTGGAGCGCGAAGAGCGCCGCGCCCAGGGCGATGAAGTGAACGAGGGGCTCCTTGAAAAATCGAATCTCGGTACTCATGGCTTTGTCTCGACGCGCCTCCGCTCGCCCAGCATAGACGGAAAAGCGAGACCTGAGCCGCGCGTAGACTCACGATATCGAATCCGACCCAATGGAAGTTCGCGGCGCCAAGGGACACGCTTTTCAATCGCGACAGGTGAACCTTGAATACGCCCGACATCCCTTCGCCCCCGGCTTCGGCGAGCTGTCTGCAACGCCCTCGCCCGCGTCGAGGCCGCCGACGTGCCCCGCGCTCGAACGCTGGGGGAGCGCGTGCTGACCGCGCAGACCCTGGACGACGTGCTGGAGGGCCCCGCCGAAGGAGGCTCGGGATCGCCAGCCGTTCATCGCCTCCTGGAGCCACGGGACCTTCCCGGTGGACACCCGCGGCGGGGCGGCGCACCATGCCCTCAGGCCTTACTTACCATGGATTCGAGGGAGATCGCGGAGCGCGTCGGCACGACGCTGTGTAACAAGTACACGCTCGACAAGCTGCTCGGCGTCGGCGGGATGGCCTCGGTCTATCGGGGCAAGCACCGGAACGGCAACAGGGTCGCGATCAAGATCCTCCACACCGAGCTGTCGGCCTCCAGGGACATCCGGGCGCGCTTCCTGCGCGAGGGCTACGCCGCCAACCAGGTCGACCACCGCGGCGTGGTGAAGGTGCTGGACGACGACGTGGCCGAGGACGGATCGCCCTTCCTGGTCATGGAGCTCCTGGAGGGGGAGACGCTGGAGGATTTCACCACCCGCTGCGGGGGGACGCTCTCGGCGAGGGAGCTCGTCCCGCTCGTGGGCCAGCTGCTCGATGTGCTGGTCGCCGCGCATCGCCAGGGCATCGTGCACCGCGACATCAAGCCCGACAACGTGTTCATCGAGCGCGAGGGGGGGACGCTCAAGGTGCTCGATTTCGGCATCGCCCGCATGGCCGGCTCCCACACGGCGACGCGCACCGGCCAGATGATGGGCACGCCCGCGTACATGTCGCCCGAGCACGCCCGAGGGCACACCAAGCTCGTGGACGGCCAGACGGACGTGTGGGCTGTCGGCGCCATCTTTTTTCGCTGCCTCACCGGACGTTTCGTCCACCACGGGGAGACGCCGGAGATGACCCTGGTCGCCGCGGCGACGGAGCCCGCTCCCCGCCTGGCCCCGTTCGTCCCCGGGGTGGGCCACGAGCTGTGCGCCATCGTCGATCGCGCGCTCGCGACCTCGAAGGAGGAGCGCTGGCCCACGGCCGACGCGATGCTCCAGGCCCTCCGCGCGCTGGACGTCGAGCGGCTCCCCGACCTGCGCATGCCGTCGTCGAGGCCGAAGACGCTCGACGGGGGGCGGCTCGTCGAGAGCCTGCCTCCCAGGGGGGACGGCACGACGGCGCCCATGCTGCACGCGCTCCCGCCGAGCGAGCCCGCGCCGGTGCTCGCGGCGTCCGCGCGTCCGTCGACGGACATCGCAAGGGGGGCGAGCGTCGCGTCCGGGCCTTCCAGGCCAGCCCCTCGCTGGGGGCTCGCCGTCCTTGGCTCTACGATCCTGGCCCTCGGGGGCGCCGTGGCGGTGGTCGCGGCCTCCGACGGGGTGGCGCCGGCCTCGGGGGCCGCGTCGTCGGTGACCTCCGCGAGCGCCTCGGCGGCGACGAGCGCGGCGCAGGCCGGGCCTTCGTATTCCGGTGGCGCCGCGCTTCCGGCCGCCTCGGTGCCGCTGGTGAGCGCCAGCTCCCTGCCCGCCGCGCCCGCC
>SXGT01535117.1_pt1 | contig 23748 bp, 21 predicted proteins | sample 3176221 | NCBI WGS metagenome assembly SXGT01 (sample SAMN11356862, study PRJNA531348) | freshwater metagenome | isolation source: freshwater sample F1-120 | place: China: Fuxian Lake, Yuxi | collected 2017-12-25
CGCGCCGCGTTCGACGGAACACCCACCGGGAACACGCGGTCGCCCAGGATAGGAAGAATTACCCAATTCGATCCCATGAAGCCCAAGCCGCACTTTACAAACACGGTCGCCGTGAGCCGCGGATTGCGGCAAATGTAGTCTAACCCCTCGCGCATTGGCGTGAAGTTCAACAGTTCAGTCGCACGCAGGGCCGCGGAGGTGTCCGCATGCGGTTCCTCAAACCTCATTCTCCGGATTAAATTCGCCGAGGCCAGAAATGACACCGCGTTCAGCACGAACACGGCGTCGCGTCCTAGAAAATATGCTGCCACTCCGCCCAGAGCGAAACCGACAGCGAAGTTGAAAGACCATGTCGTTGAACCAAGCGTGTTTGCGACGAGGATATCTTGTTCGGGAACGATATTGGGAATCACGGCGCTTCGCGCAGGTTCAAAAAATCCCCACATCACCGTTTCGAGAAACAGAAGTGGATAGATGAGCCATACTGTTCCAGGCGTACGCGCAGCCAGCATCCCGAGAACGATCACGGCGCGCGCCAGGTCGGCCCCGATCATCACGCTCCTCCGGCTGATACGGTCGTTTACGACTCCAGCTATGGGACCGAAAATCGCCTGCGGGAGAACCTGCAAAATGATCGCGGCCGCGATTGACTGCGCCTTGCCGGTCATTTCCAGGAGCAGGCCGTAGACGGCCACCGTGTAGAACCAGTCCCCGATTTCGCTGATCATCTGCGCGTACCACAACCGGCGGAAATTAGGGTTGGTTCGCAAGATCAGCGCGTAAGCGGAAAGGGAGACGGCCGAGGGCATGAAGATCTCAGTGTAAGGATTGCAGGGGTGGCGTGCAAGACGCGCCGCCCGCTTGCCGGCTTGGGAATTCGGACCGCCGACGGCACCGGCGTCGTAACAGGTTCGGAATCCCTATAGATGTACCTGAAGGGTTTGGTGACCCGTAGCGTCACCAACTTGGGTCATTTCAGCCCGATGGGACCGGAACTCTCACGATCACTCAAAATGGGCCCGAGGGCGTGAGTGGCGACGACGCCTCGACCTTGCCCGCTTCCGCAGAAGTTCAGCCTGATCCTGGTCGAGAACAAAACCGCCGCGAAGGGATTCCGCGTCGAGAACCGAGCGTTTGTCACGGCATGGCCGCCCGGCAGTAACGTTCAAGCACTCGCTAGTCCAGGTTGGCGGGCGGAGCATTTGAGCCCCACGCGACTGCTATCCTTTTCTGATGAGACTCATGGTGCTCGTTCTTGCGTTCGTCTCCTTTGCGGCGCCGGCAACGGAACTAGAGATCCGCGTGATCTATGACAATACGTCTGCGCGCGCCGATATGACGGAGCACTGGGGTTACGCCGCCGTTGTCACCTTCAGGGGGCGCCGCGTCCTGTTCGACTCCGGCACCAGGCCGCCGCTCTTCATGGAAAATCTGAAGAAAGCGGGCGTGGACCCGGCCACAATTGAGTCCGCGGTGATCTCGCACGATCACGCCGACCACCGGAGCGGTATCCACCTCTTGTATCCGCAAAATCGCTCGATGACGGTGTACTATCTCGACAAGTTCGTCCCGCAGGCTTTCGCGGACGCGGAAGCGGTCCACATGAAGCCGCTGCGGGTGACTGGTCCTCGGGAAATTGTACCTGGCGTTTTCACGACGGGCATCGTCGAGGGCCAACCGCCGGAGCAGTCGCTCGCCATTGAGACGTCGAAGGGAATCGTAATGCTCACCGGCTGCAGTCACCCGGGCGTCATTAGAATGGTGGAGGCGGTTGAAAGGCAACGCGGCAAGGACAGGATTCGGCTTCTCCTCGGCGGTTTTCATCTCTTCCAGATGGATGCGGATCAGGTCGCTCCCATCATTTCCAGACTCCAACTGTTGCGTGTCGGCTCCGTCATCCCAGCGCATTGTTCAGGCGACCTTGCGAAACAAATGTTTCAGAAGGCCTTTGGCAAGGACTATGATACGGCTGGCGCCGGGAAGGTCATCACGCTTGATTAGAGTGGCTCGCTTATTGAATCACCCATCCCAACCAAGTACAGTAGAGAGTTGCCTCTGAAGGAATTACGCCCCGGTACGCCCGACGAACTCGCCGCTGCGCTGCGCGAAGCCGCAACGCGCGACCGTCACATCGCAATCGAGGGAGCGTCTTCGAAGATACGGATGGGCGGGCCGCGACGCGCGGCCAATGTCGTCATCGGCACGACGGCCCTCAACCGCCTGCTGCTCTATGAGCCCGAGGACCTGACGATCAGCGTCGAAGCCGGTATGCGCTACGCGGACCTGAAGCGCATCCTCGCCGAAAACCGTCAAATGGTTCCGCTCGACCCGCCCTTTGCCGAAACCGCCACGATAGGCGGCATTCTCGCCACGAACGGTAGCGGTCCGCGCCGCAGACTCTACGGATCGGCCCGTGACCTTGTCATCGGCATGAAGTTTGCGACGCTCGAAGGCAAGATCGTCCAATCCGGCGGCATGGTCGTCAAGAACGTCGCCGGCCTGGACATGGCGAAGCTGATGATCGGCTCGTTCGGTACCCTCGCGGCCATCGCCACTGTAAATTTCAAGCTGACGCCGATGCCGGCGCTCGAGCGCTCCTTCCTGCTCCCCTTCGGGACCGCCGCCGAGGCCGTTGCCGCGCGAGACCGAATTCTCAGCAGTGTGCTTCAGCCGTCCGCGATCGATATCCTGTCCAAGTGGGACAGTCCCCTTGGCCGGGCAACCGCCTCGTTAGAGACGGCCGGTTTCACCTGGAATCATCTACTCGCCGTCCAGGCTGGCGGTAACGCCGCCGTCGTCGCGCGCTACGAATCGGAGATGCGGGAACTTGGGGCAGACTGCACAGTTCTCGAAGGCGAGGCGCAGGCTGGCTTCTGGCGTTCCGTTGGGGAGTTCGCCGCGCGTAAGAATGGCTGCATCGTCCGGGTCTCGTGCCGGCTCGCGCAAGTCCGCGACGTTCTCGAATCCACATCCGTGCCCCTTCTTGCCCGCGCGGGATCCGGCGTTTGTTACGCCGCGTTCGATGAACCCGCGGCCGCCTTCGCATGGATGGAGGACGCGGACCGCAAGGGATACAAAGCTATAATGGAATCCGCGCCTGAAAGCGACAAGGATTCAACCAATCTGTGGCCTTCTCCTGGGCCTGGCTTCGAAACGATGACTCGGGTGAAACAGATGTTCGACCCCAACCGGCTTCTAAACCGTGACCGACTCTACCACCGTATCTGAAGGCCCCAAGCAGGCCGATCTCGACCGTTGCGTCCACTGCGGACTCTGTCTGAACGCCTGCCCCACGTACAGGGAACTCGGACTGGAGATGGATTCGCCGCGCGGACGCATCTACCAGATGGTTCAGGTGAAGGAAGGCGCACCGATCACGCCTTCCTATATAGAGCACATCGAGCTTTGCTTAGCTTGCCGCGCTTGCGAAACCGCGTGCCCATCGGGCGTTCCCTATGGCCGCATTGTGGAAGCCGCGCGCGCCGATATCGAGGCTCGCGAACCGCAGCCATGGCTCAAGCGAACCGTCCGGCGCTTCGTCTTCGGTCACCTTCTCCAGTCGCCCCGGACCTTGAGCGCGATGGGCGCCGCGCTTTATCTCTACGAAGCCAGCGGCCTGCAGCGTCTGGTTCGGGCTTCGGGGGTGCTGAATTCGTTTGGCCCGATCGGCTCGCTCGAAGCCCTTGCGCCTGGCGCTGAGCCCCCGTTTTTCTTCAGCAAGATCGGGAACACTTTTCCGGCTGAGGGCAAACGGCGCTACCGGGTCGCGATGATGGCGGGCTGCATCGCGAACGTTTCCTTCGCACGCCTCAACGAAGCCACGGTTCGCGTGTTGCAGAAGAACGGATGCGAAGTGGTTGTGCCTCGAGACCAGACCTGTTGCGGCGCGTTGCACGTCCACGCCGGAATTCGTGAAGAAGCCCGCAAGCTGGCGCGCCGCAATATCGACGCGGTGCTCGACGGCGGGTTCGACGCCATCATCACGAACGCCGCGGGCTGCGGATCCACGCTCAAGGAATACGATGAACTGCTTGAGCACGACGCGGAGTATCATCCGCGCGCGAAGCAGTTTGTCCATCTGATGAAGGACGTGACCGAGTTTCTGTCGTCGATCGAACTCAATCCGGCCATGGGTCAGGTGCCGGTTACGGCGACGTATCAGGACTCCTGCCACCTGGCGCACGGCCAGAAGATCAAGGCGCAGCCTCGCAAGTTGCTCGCCGCGATACCGGGGCTTCAGTTCAAGGAGATGCCACTTGCGGACATTTGTTGCGGCAGCGCGGGCATCTACAACGTATTGCAGAACGAGATGTCGATGGATGTTCTCACGCGGAAAATGGAGAGCGTCAACGCGACGAAGGCCGGCGTGATCGTGACGGCGAATCCAGGCTGCATGCTGCAACTCGAAGCCGGCGCGCGACAGCATGGCTCCGGTCAGCGGGTCGCGCACGTGGTGGAAATGCTCGATGAGGCGTATAGGAACTTCGGCCCCAGGTAATCTACGCAGAACTGCCGGCAATGGATTGATCCCTCGTTGACTGAAACTTGCCTGCGGCCCCCGTGGGCTGTTCAGAAATCCTGGGCTTATCGTATCGGTGCCGCGTCAAATCAAAGTAACGTATGATCCGCGAAAAACCGAAAATCCTCCAAGGGTGAGGATACATTTCTCCACATCCACTTGCCCTCGTCAGCACGGCGCGGCCAGTTCTGGCGCGTGCTCGGCGGGAAACCATCCCGTCGAAAACGGCTAATTGAATTGAAATGCCAGCCACTCCAGGAGAATGGTCAAGTCTTCCCTAATCGATCGCCGAAGGACGGCGCTTCCTTTACGCACAGGCATCGCGTAATCTTGCTGGCATGGTCTGTCAAGACCGTCCACGGCATGTTTTCCGGAGCCCTGCAAATCTAGGGTAATCGGTGTCCGGCAGCTCTGGCCGGTAGCGGATTTTCAACCGCCAGGATACGATAGCACCATGGAATCCATCAACACCACCTTCCCTCGCCGTTCTTTGCTGGCTATGGCGGCCGCGCCACTCGCGGCTCCTCTCCTATCGGGGGCGAAGAAGAAGATTCCGGTCGGTCTCGAACTGTATTCGGTGCGTGACGAACTGAAGACGGACTTGATGGGCACGGTCCGCGCGGTCGCGAAGATGGGCTACGAAGACGTCGAGTTTTACTCGCCCTACTACGACTGGACGCCTGCCTATGCAAAGGAGGTCCGGAAGTTGCTCGACGATCTTGGCGTCAAATGCCTGTCGACTCACAATAGCGGGCAGACCTTCACGCCCGAGAAACTGCCAAAGGCGATCGAGTTGAATCAGATTCTGGGCAGCAAATACGTCGTGCAGGCGAGCGCCGGACGCGTCACGAGCCTCGATGGCTGGAAGGGCGTCGGGGAGAATCTGGCGAAGGCGGCCGAGACGCTGAAGCCACTGGGATTGCGCGCCGGTTATCATAATCACGCGACGGAGTTCAAGCCACTCGAAGGAAAGCTTCCGATGGAAGTGATAGCGGCGAGCACCCCCGCGGACGTGATGCTGCAATTGGACGTCGGCACCTGCGTCGAAATGAAAGTCGATCCCGTAGCGTGGATCAAATCGAATCCCGGGCGCATTCGGTCGCTGCATCTCAAGGACTGGTCCGAGGCAGGTGGGTTCCAGGTGCTGCTCGGCGAGGGCGCCTCACCTTGGAAGAAGATTTTCGCGGCCGCGGAGAAGGTTGGCGGCGTCGAGTTCTATCTAGTGGAGCAGGAGGGCAGCCGATTCACGCCGTTCGAGACGGCCGAGAAGTGCCTGGCGTCGTTCAGGAAACTGCGGAGTTAACTAAACTAAGCCGGCCGCGGCATTCGCCATCGCGTCGAGTGCGACGTAGTCTTTCTTGCCATTTCCGAGCAGCGGGATCTTTTCAAGCACAACGATCTTCCGCGGAATCGCCACTTCCGGCGCACCGAGGTCACGGCCCGCTTGAAGCAGGCGTTCTCGCGTCAGCGTCTTGTCTTCGGTGAAGAGTACGATGCTTTCACCTCGGCCTGGTTCCGTCCGCGAGGAGGCCGCGTGAAGGATACCGGCGGATGCCGCGGCCGCGATTCCCTCGCTCACCTCGAGCGACACCATTTCGCCCGACACTTTGGCGAATCGGCGCATGCGGCCCAGAATATGAAGGAACCCGTCCGCGTCGATATTGACCACGTCGCCCGTGTCGTACCATCCGGGCCCGAACACAGAGGATGGCGGGTCGATTACGCCCGGCTTCTCCTCGCGCATGTAGCCGAGCATGACGTTCGGACCCCGCACATGCAGGATGCCGCCTTCACTCACGCCCGGCACGGGTTCGATACGGCATTCGAGATGGGGCAACGCCTCCCCTACCGATCCCGCGCGCCACGTCATCGGCGTGTTCACGGCAATGACCGGCGAGCATTCTGTTGCTCCATATCCTTCAATCACGCGGATGCCGAACTTGTCGAAAAACGCAGTCCTTACGTCGTCCGTCAGTTTCTCCGCGCCCGATCCCACCAGGCGCACACGCCGAAAGTCGTAGGGATGGCCAAAGCGCGCATAGTTCCCAAGGAAGGTGTTCGTTGCGAACATGATGGTGCAATCGCGGTCGTAGATCATTTCCGGGATCACCCGGTAATGCAACGGCGTCGGGTAGAAAACCACCCGGCAGCCCGAGACCGCCGGGAGCACCGCGCCGATCGTGAAGCCGAATGAGTGGAACAACGGGAGCGCGTTAAGGATCTTGTCGGTGCAGGTGCAATCGATCACCGCAAGCAACTGGGCAACGTTCGAGAGGATGGAAGCATGGCTGAGCACCACACCCTTCGGCTTGCGCTCCGAACCCGAGGTGAACAGGATCGCCGCCGGGTCCTCGGGCTTCACTCGACGCCGGGCCCGCCTCGGAAACATCATGGCCCACGCAACCCAGAGCTTGTCCCCCATGCCGAATTGCGGCTTCAAATCCTCAAGACAAACCACGCGAACATCCGTCAGCTTTTCCGCCGCCGTCGTGAGCCGCCCCCGGTCGAGGAACGCCCGCGATGTCAGCAGGGTCCGAACTTTGGCCGCCCGGCACGCGCTGTTCATGGCATCGCTGCCGGCAGTGTAGTTCAACATCGCGGGCACTCGACGGAAAGCGAACATGCCTAACATCAACGCGAGCGTCGTGCCCACGGTTGGCATCAGAACACCGACGGTCTCTCCCTCGGCGCTCAACTTCGAAACCATGCGTCCAATCGCCAGGCTGGTCTTCAAGAGTTCGCCATAGGTCTGCTCTTTGTAGTCGAGACCTTCGACAAGGCCGCGTCCGCGACCGTGAATCTCCATTGCATCGAGGAACGCCTCGAAAATGCTCCGCGAGGGTTGCGAAACAGCAGCCGCTTCCTGAAGCATGCGCCGCATTTGTTCCGCGGCGAGGCGCCGGCGGATCCGCGGTGACCGCCCCGCAGGCATGGCGATGACGCGGGGTTCGTGGATCGTGACTCTGATTCGCGGGAACCACCGGCGCGAGAAACCGCCCCGCACCCTGCTGAACTTCGAATGGACGGCTCCTTCGATATGCACGACCACTACTTGCGCGCCCGTGCGCGCCGCAAGAAACGCCGGGCCGTCGTATATCTTCATCATCGACCCCGTCGTCGTGATCCGCCCCTCCGGAAAGATGAGTACCGGCGTTCCGGACTCAACCATATGCACCAGCACCTTCATCGCCATGGGCTTTGTGGTGTCGGCGACGACGTGCGGCATGAGCGCAAGCACGGGTTTGAAATACCACCTGGCCGCGATCGATGTGTGGACCATCCACACCGGCTTTACCGGCAGGTAGGCGGCCATGAGGACGACATCGAGAAAAGACTGGTGATTCGCGATAACCAGCAGGCGATCATGCGGGGTCATGCTTCCGCGGACTTCGACGCGGAACAAAAAGCGCAACAGTATGCGCGCGAACGCAAAGAACATGACCTCACCAGGGCAGTTCGAAAACCGCCTGCTCGAACTGATCAAGCGCACCGCTAAAAAAATGATCCTCAGCCGGAACCCACACCAGCCGCTTCGGATCGGCCACCCTCGCGAAGACGGACTCAAGCTCGTTCCGGGGGCCATGCTCGTCGGTGGTGCTGTGCACGAAGTACTTGGGAACGGTGCAGGTTTCGAGAATGGAGTGTTCACTTCGACGCGTGGGATAGCCCACGGCGATGAGCCTGTGCGCCCCGGCAGTGGCGCAGCCGAGTTTCAGGATGACGCGCGAACCGAACGAAAACCCGGCAAGCGAAAACGGAACATCTGGATAACGTTTCCGAAACCATTCAAGCGCGGCGCGGGCATCTTCGACTTCTCCCATGCCGTTATCGTGGACGCCTTCGCTCTTGCCCACTCCGCGAAAATTGAACCGCAAAACCACCGCGCCCGAACGCCGCAGCGCGCGGGCGGTCCTATAGACCACTTTGTTGAGCATCGTGCCGCCATGAAGTGGATGGGGGTGGCACACAAGGCACGCCTCCCGCGGATGCCCCTCTTCCGGCTCTTCGAGCAGCGCCTCGAGATCGCCGGCGGGGCCAGGCACCACGCACGACTCGATTCGACGCGGCAATCAGTTCGTCCGGTAGTTGGTGAACTGCATGTCGATGCCGAAATCGGCTGCGCGGAGCAGTTGAATCGCGGCTTGCAGCGCGTCCCGGTCCTTCCCGCTTACCCGCACCAGATCGCCCTGGATCGAAGCCTGTACCTTTAGCTTGCTGTCCTTGAGTTTTTTCACGATCTCTTTGGCCTTCTCGATTGGGATGCCTTGCTGGAGCGTGATTTCCTGCTTAACGGTGGAGCCGGCCGATTGAACGATTGTGCCGTATTCCAATCCCTTGAGCGGCACTTTGCGTTTTACGAGTTTCTGCCCCAGAATCTCGATCACCGCCTTAAGCTTGTACTCGTCCTTGCTCGAGAGCTGGATCTTGCTGTCTTTCTCGTTGAGAACGATGTCCGACTTCGAATCCTTCAAATCAAAGCGGGTGGTGATCTCCTTCAGTGCCTGCTGTATGGCATTCGAGACTTCGGGGAGGTCGATTTTTGAAACGACGTCAAAAGTGTTGTCAGGCATGTTCGTAATCCGTCTTAGAAGCGTTTCTTCGGGCCCCGCTGCTGGTCGAGCGCGACCAAAACCTTCTCGGTAATAGCGTCGATCATCGCAGGCATGGAAGAATCGAGAGCCATCGTAACCGCGGCGCGTACGCGCTCGGGATCGATCAGCGCGATCTTCGGGAAACTCGCGTCCGATCCGTTGGCTCTGCCGGAAGGCTTCGCCCGCGGCGGCGCCTTTCCAAGCAGGGGTCCAATAATGCCGAGCAGCACTGACGCCTCGAACGGTTTCTGGAGGGAGCCATCAGCATTCACTCGCAGGGCCTCCTCACTGTCGATTGCGGTTACCGCGCCAGAGGTCAGCACCACACGGATGTGTGCGTAGACGGCCGTGCGCTTTACGTGTTCGCAGATCTGATAACCGGAGCGGCTCGGAACGGCGACATCCACGAGAATCAGGTCCGGATCGACATCGTCGAGACGCAACAGCGCCGTCTCGCCGTCTGTTACCGTCACCACCTCGTAACCTTCTTCGCGAAGTATCCGCTCACCCATGCGCTGTGCATGAGGACTGTCGTCCGCGAGAAGGATACGGCTCATTTCTTCTTTTTCTTTTCCTTCTGCTTTTTCTGTTTCACAGGCTGGCGATTGGTGGGCAGTGGCGCCTGATCTGCCGCGGGCTCGGTGGGCTTCACCGCGGCCGGGGCGCCCGCGGGAGGGGCCGCTGGAGGGGCTGCCGCCGGATCGGTTCCCGCAGCCGGCTGAGTCCTGCGAGCATCGGGTGAATTATCAAGCTGTGTGGAATCGGTAACCGTGGAAACCGTCACATCATTCGCGGTCGCCCCCGCGCTCGTGCCGGCAGTGCCGGCGGCAACCGGGGGAACGCTCGCGGGGATCCCGGGCCGGAGGCTCGTGGTTGGCGGAGTACCCGCCTTCGCGGCAAGACGCGTATCCGGACTCTTGCGGAAGATGCTGGTCACGGCATTCAACCTGCCCGCCTTCGTGCGGTTGTCCAACTCGTACTGCATGCGCGCTACCGCAACCGGATCAGCTTCAGGAATGGAACGGCCCAAACCCTCGAGCTTCTTCTTAGCGTCTTCCACTCTCGAACTTAGCGGATAATCCTTCACGATCTTCGTGTAGGCCGCAGCCGATTGGTTCTCGAAGCGATCGCCCATCTTTCCGTACGAATCGCCAAGCTTCCAGAGCGCCTCGTCCGCGCCACTATAGAGGGGATACTGGTCGGTCAGAGTTTGAAGCCGGTTCGCGGCCGCCGGATAGCTGCCCTTGTGGTGGTAATAGCCACCCGCCACGTATTCATGATCGGCAATGACTTCCTGGACCTGCCGGAGCATTTGTTCCGCTTTCGGCGCGTGTTTCGTATTCGGGAACTGCGTCAGCACCTGGCGGCATTCGTCTTCGGCGCGCAGTGCATGAATGGGGTCCCGGTCCGATTTCTCCATCTGCTTGAAATGGATTCCACAGATCTTGTACTGCGCCTCAGACGCTTCCTCCATGGTCGGATAGAACAGAATGAAATCCTTGAACTCGGCCTCCGCCTGAGCAAGCCCGTGGGAACCTCCTTCACGAAACCAACTGTCGGCGATGGCGAGTTTTGCCTTGGCAAGGAATTCGCTCGTGTCGTAGGTGTTGACCAGTGTGTTCAGCGTGAGACGCGCCACTTCAAAACGGCTTCGCTCGATGTCGGCGACAGCTTTGTCGAAAAGTACCTTGTCCGGTTGCAGGGTGTCTTTGGTGATAGGGTTCTCATACTTCTTCCTGCGGGCGCAGGAAGAAGTGAGTGCGAGCGCGGCCACCAAGGACAGGACGAGGAGCAGGGTTCGGGTGGGGCAGGCAGTTCCGCGCGGCAGGCAGCCGGAAGCGACCGCCCCGCCGCGACGCGGAAACTGCAATGCTGAAAACCCACACGGCCCAGTCGTCAATTTTCTAGAGGAAGACAGATTCATTTTCCGATGCTCCAAGAATCATACCTGAATGGCCAGCGCTTCGCTGGCTATTTGCTGCATCTCACGGAAGGCAACTGCGGCGCTGGACGACTGAAAAATCGACGATCCCGCCACAATCCAGTTACAACCAGCCCTCGCCGCAGCATCAACGTTCCGATTCGTGATGCCGCCGTCGATCTCGATCGGCAGGTCCGCGCTCAGCGCACGCAACCGGCGGACCTTCTCAAGCGTTTGCGGCAAGAACTCCTGCCCGCCGAAACCAGGATTCACGCTCATCAGCAGCACGAAATCCGCGACGCCCAGCACGTCTTCGAGCGTCGAGACCGGCGTCGCCGGATTTAGGACCGCGCCCGCAATCGCGCCTTCGGTCTGAATGAGGCGCAGCGTCCGGTCCAGATGATTACAGGCTTCCTGATGTACCGAAATCTGGTCCGCTCCTGATTCGATGAACGCCGGAATGTAGCGGTCCGGGTCAGTGATCATCAGGTGCACGTCCAGCCTCAGCCGCGTTGCCTTGCGAATCGATTTCACAACGGGCGGGCCGATCGAAAGATTCGGCACGAAATGGCCGTCCATCACGTCCAGGTGGATCATGGTCGCGCCGGCTTCTTCAACGGCGGCGATCTCGTCACCCAGACGCGCAAAATCCGCCGCCAGGATGGAGGGCAGAATTTGAACGTGTAGCGGATTCAGGACCATAAACGGACTTTGAGGACTATTTCAATGTTATCACAGCGGCGAAAAAACCGTCCCCCTCCTCGCGCCCGGGCAGCCGACACACTGTTTCCATAACCTTAGCGCCTGCAACACTTTCCACTACTCCCTCGTTTTCCTCCCGCTCCAGAGAGCAGGTCGAGTACACAAGCAGGCCTCCTGGAGCGAGCGCGGCGAGGGCTTGGCTCAGGATCATCTTCTGCTTCTCCACCAGGTCACTGATGTCAGACGCCTCGAGCCGCCATTTGATTTCAGGATTTCTCGCTAGCGTACCGGTTCCGGAACATGGGACATCCACTAAGATACGGTCAAACACCCTCCCAAACGGCAGCGGACGCGTGGCGTCAAGCCGCACCAATGCCACGGGAAACCGCCGCATCGCAGTCAGGCGGGGAAAATAGACGTCACACGCCACCGCGCGAATCCCTACTTCCAGAGCCTGCGCGGTCTTGTTGCCGGGCGCGGCGCAGACGTCGAGAAATCGATGTCCTCGCTCCAACTGGAGCAGTGGAACGATCGACTGCGACCCGATGTCCTGGATCCGCAGCCCTTCCCGCGGTCCCGAAAGCAGACGGAAGCACCCGGGGATATCCGTAGGTTCGGAATCGGGTACGGGCGGTTCGTTTGGGCCAACGCGGACGTACGTCGCCGGTTGCCGCAGGTTCGCGGCCGCGAGCGCCTCCATGCGCTGGATACCGAACTGCTTCTCCCACCGTTCGAGCATCCACTCCGGATGCGACAACGTTTCCGAGCGGCTTGGCCACTCGACCGCGCCCCGGCCCGCCTTCCTCAACACAGCGTTCACCAAACCCGACGCCGAGCGCTTCCCCGCCCGTTTGACCAGTTCGACGCTTTCGTTCACGGACGCATGCGGTGGAATTCGGTCCATATAGCGTAACTGGTAGATCCCCATGCGCAGCGCCCGGCGCACGGGAGGATGCAGATGCGGGTCTGGACGCCCAGAGTAGTGAACGATCAGCCAGTCAAGCTGCTTCTGGAAACGGAGCACGCCGAAGACGATTTCGTAGGCGAGACCCGTGTCGCGAGGATCGGGCGCGTTGAAACGGTGATAGAGAAGGTCGGAGGCGTAGCCCCCCTGCTCCACCTCCGCGAGGCAGTCGAATGCAAGGAGGCGAGCGGGGGAGATGGTCATGGAATTTAGCGTCGTTCGTCTCTCTTTCGCGGAAAAACAGTTGGATTGGGCACCCCGCGGGCGATCTCGGCGTCCTAATAACAGGGTACACCATAAAGTCAATCGCGTGCCAGCTAAGTGTTGTGTTATCAGACAAATTGCAGGAAAGACGAAGCTCCGGAGCCCCGAACGGGCCCCGAATCTGGAGATAGCCCGGAACAGCCAGGCTTGAAGCGGATCGAGATGATCGGCAGATCCACGGTATCGAGACCCCATGCAAAGATACTGGTACCTTTGGTCCGTCCCCTCGGACGAAAGATAGCGCCCTCCCATGACAGGTTTACGTCCCTTTTTTCGCATGCATTATTGAGGGAAAGAAATGAAATACACAATGAAAAACTGGATTGGCAAGTCGATCGTCACAGCATGTTCGGTGGCCATCTCCTTCGGAGCCACGCCGCAGCACACCATGGACGCAATCCAACTCGTGGCCGACCTGAATTCCAACTCCGCCAACGTCAATGTCTACGACGGCGACGGCACTCTGACCGACCGCATCGACTGGACCGGCAGCCCCCGGACCGCAATCTCGGTTTGCGGAACCTTCGTTACCATGCTGATGAAACACGCGTACGGCTTTACCAGCGCCCAGTACAGCGCGAAGACCGGCAGTTCCAGCCCGAACGCGGCCAGGTACTACGATGCCATCACCGCATCTAGCGGCTTCACGCGTCTACTGGGGATCGACCAACTCGCTCAGGGCGACCTTATCGCGATCAAATATCCCACCGGCCAGCAGTCGAGCGGCCACATAATGCTGGTGAATGCCGTTTCCACGTTCCAATCCAGGATTCTCTCGAATCAATCCTTCCTGGCAAACAACGGCGAGCCGTTGGTCGCCGGGTACTTCGACATCACGGTAATAGACTCGAGCGCCTCCTATCACGGCAAGAGCGATACTCGCTATTCAAAGCCCGGCGGGATCGGGAGTAACGGCATCTTTCGGATCTACGTGGACAGCGCCTATCAGATTACCGGCTATACATGGAGCAACGAAAAGACCTCAGTGTATAGGAAGGTGGTGAGCGGCTACCTGGTAGGTCTCGGCCGCTTGCAGACTGGAATGTGGTAGGCGCCGGGGGCCTGGGCGCCGGCAGTCAGACCGCAACCGCCTCCTGCCTACCTTCGCGACGGCAGTGCGGCGCCGCTGCGAGACCGGCGGCGTGGTGGATGAGGCGCGTCCTGCTCACCCGGCGATGGGCGGACGCCGGCGGCCTGCGCCGGTCGCTTTCTCGAAAGCAGCGCCCAATTGGAGGATGCTCCATTCCGCCTGGTGACGGCCCACAATCTGAATTCCCACTGGCAGGCCTTCTGGCGTGAAGCCCGCTGGAACGGAGATTGCCGGGTTGCCTACCGTGGAGATGAAATAGCACGACCGCATCCAGTCGATATAGCTCTCCATCTTCTTGCCGTTTATCGAGGTGATATAGGGTTGCTTCACGTCAAACGCCGGCACCTGAGTCACGGGCAGGATGAAGTACTCGAATTTCTCGAAAAATTGACGCACGCGTTCATAAATCTCGCCGCGTTTGGCTTCCGCGCGGCTAATCTGCCTGCCCGTGAGCTTCGCGCCACGATCCACTTCCCACTGAATCGTGTCCTTAACGAGATCGCGATGTTGAGATACGCGTTCGGCCTGCGCGAGCTCAAACGACCAGGCGCGCAACGTCTTAAAGACCTCGTCCGCGCCGCTGAAATCCGGCTCGGCCTGATCCACGATACAACCGAGCGACTGGAACACCTTGCGCTGATCGTCGATCACTCTGGTCACCCGGGGATCGAAAGGCTGGCCGTTCAGATCCTTGAACCAGGCTACGCGCGCGCCCTTGAAATTGCGTTCGAGCGGCCGCGCGAAAAGGCTTCCAGGTTCGGTGATCGAAATGGGCGAGCGTGGATCAGGTCCGGCAATGGCGCTTAAAAAAAGCGCGGTATCGGCGACGGTGCGCGCCATCGGTCCGTGGACACCGAGGGTGAACCAGGAAAGACCTCCCGGACCGATCGGCACGCGGCCGGGAGCGGGACGGATGCCGACTACGTTGCAGAAGCTGGCCGGATTCCGAAGGGAACCGCCCATGTCGCTGCCATCCGCGATCGGAACCATGCCGCAGGCGAGCGCGACCGCAGCGCCTCCGCTGCTGCCGCCGCAGGTCTTTGTAACGTCGTACGGATTGAGCGTCGCGCCGAATACAGGGTTGAATGTCTGCGATCCCGCTCCGAATTCCGGCGTGTTCGTCTTGCCGAGCGTCACGGCGCCGGCCCGGCGGATACGCTCGACGATAAGGGCATCGCGCGTGGGGACATTATCCTTCATCAGCGGCGAGCCGAAGGTGGTGCGGATTCCTTTGGTTTCGGCAAGATCCTTGTGGGCCACGGGAAGGCCGTGCAGTGCGCCAAGGGGTTTGCCGTGAGCCTGCGCCTCGTCGGCCTTGAGCGCGGCCGCGCGCGCCTGATCGGCAACAAGCGTAACAATCGCGTTGACCTTGGGATTCACGCGCTCAATCTGCTTCAGGTGGGCTTCGAGGACCTCACGCGCGGAGAGATCCTTGCGCCGAATGCGGCTTGCGAGTTCGGTAGCGGTGAGAAAACATATCTCGGGAGCTGGCGCGGCTTGCGCGCCGGATGCGGTTGCTAGAAAGAGGCAATCGCGGCGCGTCAGATCGTTGGGCATTCCTGCATTATGGACTAGATGAACCAGTTTCGTTTGTGATGGCAGGATCCGTGTACCGAACGCGGAGGGACCGGGCAAGGCCGCGAACTCCTTCGTCGAAACTCCGAAGCGGCGACCATCGGGAACGCTGGGAACGGATCGATGGCCAAGATACTCCTGGTGGAAGATAACGAAATGAATCGGGACATGCTCTCCCGCCGATTGATCCGCCGCGGATTTGAGGTGGAGATCGCGGTCGATGGCGGCAAAGGCGTCGAGAAAGCGCAGTCCGGCAAGCCGGACCTCATTCTGATGGACATGAGCCTCCCCGTCCTCGACGGTTGGGAAGCCACGCGCCGGACAAAAGCGAACGAAGCAACAAAAGGAATTCCCGTCATTGCGCTTACCGCGCACGCCATGTCCGGCGATCGCGAAAAGGCCATCGAGGCCGGCAGTGACGACTACGACACGAAACCTTTCGAGTTGATCCGGCTATTGGAGAAAATCGCGGCGTTCCTGCCGGGAACGGGCGGCCAGTGATGGAACTTTGGGTGTGATTCAGAGCCGTGCGTTGCAAACCGGATAACATCATCAGCAAACGCGGGGATGACGTCCTGCGCCGGCCAATCGGCGTCCCGCAGCGCGCGTATCTCCGCTGCGGCTACTTCGATTTCCCACGGTCACTTGCGCGCGAGTGCCGGGCGGGGGCGACGTACAATCAGCCTTTCGCCTCAGTCGCGGTTGGTCCGCGCTACCAGGGCTTTTCCGGCGCCTCGCCAAAACGAGGCCGGGCTTGCTGTTAGACGGGATCAAAGAGCCTCCCTCCCAAAATGACGGGGCCGTTGGCTTGGGCGAACAGGCCGAACCGCATGCGATACCGCGAACGGCCTTCGGGAGTTGATTCTACCCCAATCTGAACTCTTCCACTTCGGACTGTCCGGGCATGATCGCATCCTTGAAAGCGATCTTCAGCAATGGTGGCGCGATGATAGTGGTGGCGACAGACATGAAAACCACGACGATGTAGATATTCTGCTGGATGACACCCATCGCAAGACCCATCTGCGCCACGACCATTCCCACTTCTCCGCGCGGGATCATGCCGACGCCAACCCGGAAGGCGTCCGTCTTTCCCATCGGCCATGCGCCCAAGCCGCAGCCGATAAACTTCGAAACGACCGCGGCTCCCAGAATCAAGGCAGCGAGCATGACGGTACCGGGGTCTGAAAGAGCCCTCAAATCCACGTTCAGGCCGATGCCAACCAGGAAGAACGGAACCAGGAGCTCCGTAACGCCATGCGAGAGATCGCGCACGCGGGGACCGGTGCTTTCGGCGAGAGCCATACCTGCGAGGAACGCCCCCACGATGGCCGCAACCCCCGTATAAACGGCCAGCAAAGCTAGCGCGAACATGAAACTGATTGCAATGGCGAACTGCGCTTCGCCGACGTGCAGCTTTTCTCCCTGCGGAACGATCTTGTCCATGGTGCGCGTCCCCCACTTGGCCACGACGATGGTAAAGCCCACCGCCAGGATGCCCGTCACCGCGAGCCCGATCAGGTCGACCTTGCCCTTGGCGAAGCTGCTCACGACGGCGAGAACGAGCAGGCCGAGCACGTCGTCGATCACAGCCGCAGCGAGGATGATCTTTGTCGAAACCAGATGAAGCAGCTTCTTCGTCGAGAGAACCTGAGCTGTAATGCCGACGCTCGTGGCAACCATCGCCGCCCCCACGAAAACGGCGGCTAGCTGTGGGGCACCCCACAGCGTGAGGATCCCCCATCCCATAATGAACGGCGCCACGACACCGCCACAGGCTACAACGGTTGCGGTGCCGCCCAGTTTCAACAACTCCGACGATTTCACCTCAAGGCCGACCCGGAACAGAAGAAACATGGCTCCCAGTTCGGAAAGCGCGGAGAGGAAGTCTCCCGGGGCCATCCACCCCAACACGCTGGGACCGATTACGACTCCGGCGAGAATTTCTCCGACCAGTCCAGGCTGTCCGATACGCTCGCAGGCTTCCGCCATGAGTTTGGCGGATACAAACACGACTAGCATGGAGAGCGGGATTTTTGCAGCGTCTGACGCGAGTAGCAGAGCTAGGGGCTGCATGAGAAGGAAAACGCTCTCCAGGGGATAATTTTCGCTGACGGGGCGGCTACGACGGTTAAGAATCAGCGTATCACAGCGGGCTTTGCCACGAACCCAAGGTTGGCGGTCATCGGGATCATCACCACCCCCGGGGAGTTGCACGGCGCGCGGAAAGTACCGAGAAACACCCAAGTCAAGGACAGTGAGGCGGGCGGGCGTACCTTCGAAGGCGGCCGCCTGACTGTTTGAGACAACCTGCCACAATGAGGCCCGCAAGTCCGCCCCGCCCCGCGTAGTAAGATAAGAGCGAGGCATGACATTCCTTCGCAGGTTCCCTTGCTGGTGGCTCGCCCTCTGTCTGGGAACCGCGTTCGCGGTGGACTGGAAGGCGCTCCAGCCTCAGGGGTACGTCAGCGATTTCTCGGGCGTCGTGGACGCCGGCAGCAAAGCCCAGCTCGAACGCTACTGCGCTGCTGTGGAAAAAAGCGCCGGCGTTCAAATCGCACTCGTGACAATCCCAAGCCTCAACGGCGAGCCGGCCGAGGATGTCGCGAACACCATCTTCCGCGCCTGGGGCGTTGGGGCCAAGGGTAGGAATGAAGGGATCATGCTGCTGCTCTCGACTGGAGACCGGCGCACTCGCCTCGAAGTGGGTTACGGAGTCGAACAGTGGATTCCCGACGGTTTCGCCGGCTCCGTGCTGCGCGAAATGAGGCCGGCGCTCCGGCAAAATCGCTATGGCGAGGCTCTGCTGGCCGCCGCCCAGACCATCGGCTCCCGTGTCGCCGCGGCGAAGAATGTGACAATTGAAGCGCCTGTCCGGAGGCGAATCCGGCGCGAGACACAGGATTCCATCCCCTGGCCGCTACTGCTCGGCGGCGTGTTCCTGCTATTCCTGCTGTCGCGCGGCGGCCGCAGGGGTGGAGGAGGCGGTGGCGGCTTGCTCGCCGGAATGCTTCTGGGAAACCTGCTCAGCCGGGGAGGCGGGTACGGGGGCAGATACGGAGGCGGTGGCGGCGGCTTTGGCGGCTCGGATTCCGGGGGCGGCTTCGGCGGCTTCGGCGGCGGCGATTCCGGCGGTGGCGGGGCTTCGAGCGACTGGTGACAAAATGACTCGTGAAAATATTCAACGCCTGCTGGCCGAAGTTGTAGAAAAACTTCAGAAGGCGCACGGTGACGCGCTCGTTTCCGTCGTCCTCTACGGATCGGCGGCGGTTGGCGATTATGATGACAGCTATTCGGATATCAACCTGCTTTGTGTTCTGCGGCAAGTGACTCCACTCGAACTTGCCGCCGCCGAGCCTGTATTCAAATGGTGGCGGGAAAAAGGCAATCCATCACCTTTGTTGTTGAGCCGCCTCGAACTCGAGACATCCATGGACTGCTTCCCTATAGAGTTCCACGACATCAAATCGCAAAACAAGATATTGTTTGGGGAAGATGTCGTCAGCGGACTGGCCGTTGAATACCGCTACCACCGGTCGCAAGTGGAGCACGAGCTCCGTGCGAAGCAGTTGCGTTTGCGCCAGAAGGCCGCCGGCGTGCTCTCGGACCAGGACCTTCTTCGTCGCTTATTGGGTGATTCACTGTCCACGTTCTGCGTCTTGTTTCGGCACGCGATCGTCCTCGCGGGCGGAAATGCGCCCATGGACAAGCGCGGTGTCATCGCCCGCGCCAGGGATGCGTTCGGCATCCACACGGAGCCTTTCGACCGGTTGCTCGATCTTCGCGAGGGGAAGATCAAACCCCGGGACCTGGAACCGGCGCCGGTATTCGAGCGTTACTTAAGAGAGATTTCAGTCGTGATCGTCGCAGTCGATCGTCTGGAAAAATAAGAGGAGACTATGAAAATTTTGCTGATTGTACTCGGAGTTCTGTTGTTGGGCGGTTTTCTGATCGGCGGACAGGTTGTCGGCATCAGGAACGGCCTTGTGGTCGAGAAAGAAAGCATCAACGGACAGTGGGCGCAGGTGGACGTCGCGCTGCAACGCCGTTCCGATCTGATTCCGAACCTTGTCGAGACCGTGAAGGGATATGCCAAACAGGAAAAGGAGGTCATCGCATCGGTAGCCGAGGCTCGAGCCGCTCTCGGGGGCGCACGCACACCGCAGCAGAAGATCGCCGCTAATGGCATGCTCGACAATGCGCTCTCCCGGTTGCTGGTTGTGGTGGAGCAGTACCCCAATCTGAAGTCGAACGAAAATTTCATGCGGCTGCAAGATGAGTTGGCCGGCACCGAGAACCGAATCGCGGTAGAACGCCGCAAGTACAATGAGATCGTTCAGCGGTACAATACTCAAATCGAACTGTTTCCGAACAATGTTGTCGCGTCGATGACGGGATTTGCCCGCAACGACGCTTATTTCAAGACTGAGGCAGGAGCGCGAGTGTCACCAAAGGTGGCCTTCTAAAAGAGCGCTCGAGGCGTTTTCTAAACAATGAGCGTACCTGTTTTCAATAACTACATTCGCGGCGAGTGGGTCTCCGCCGGAGCCACTTTCGAGAACCGCAATCCGGCGAATACCGATGAAGTGGTAGGGCTGTTCGCCAAGGGTTCCGCCGCTGACATGGCTGATGCCGTGGCTGCCGCGACGGAAGCCTTTCCCGCTTGGGCGGCGATGAACGCTCCGGCCCGCGGCGCGATCCTCTATAAAGCGGCCGATATCCTGGACCGTGCCTTCGATTCCATCGCCGCCGAAATGACGCGCGAAGAGGGGAAGACGCTTCCCGAGGCCAAAGGCGAAGTCCGCCGGGCCATCAATATTTTTCGCTACTTCGCCGCCGAAGGTTCGCGGATGCCCGGCGTTGTCGTGCCTTCCGAGCGCGACCGGGTCCACATGTTCGCGATCCGCAAGCCGGTGGGAGTCGTGGGGCTCGTGACTCCGTGGAACTTCCCCATCGCGATTCCGGCGTGGAAGCTGGCCCCCGCGCTGATTTGCGGCAACACCGTCGTGCTCAAGCCCGCCTCCGCGGCGCCCCTCAGCGCCTGGAGGCTTGTGGAGGCGCTGCATCAGGCCGGACTGCCGAAGGGCGTGCTCAACTTCGTCGCCGGTCCGGGAGGCGAGTTGGGCAATGCGCTCATCGGTGCAAAAGGACTCAAGGCCGTTTCATTCACCGGTTCCTGCGAGATCGGAAACTGGCTGCACGCGGAAGCGTCGAAGCGCCGCCTCCGCATCCAACTCGAAATGGGCGGCAAGAACCCCACCATCGTGCTCGCCGACGCCGATTTTGGCTCGGCCGTCGAGAATGTCGTGAACGCCGCGTTCTTCTCCACCGGTCAGAAATGCACCGCCACCAGCCGAGCCATCGTCGAAGACGGGATTTATGACCGCTTCGTCGATGCGCTCGTTGAGCGCACAAAAAAGCTCAAAGTCGGCGACGGGATGCAGCCCGGTATCGACATCGGGCCGGCAGTCGATCAAGGCCAGCTCGATACGGTGCTCAAGTACATCGAGATCGGTCGCAAGGAAGCGGGCGAGCCTCGCGTGGGGGGCAACCGTCTGACGGCGAACGGCCTGGACAAGGGTTATTTCATCGAGCCAACGATTTTTGCGGACGTCACTGAGAGCATGACCATCGCTCAGGAAGAGATCTTCGGACCGGTGCTCGCCGTCATGCGCGCGAGAGATTTCGACGATGCGATGCGCATCGCGAACAACATTCCGTTCGGCCTTTCCGCGTCCATCCAGACCACGAGTCTTTCCCGCACGTTCGATTACATCTACAAGATGGAGGCTGGCCTGCTCACCGTCAACCTTCCGAGCGCGGGCGTGGAGTACCAACTGCCGTTCGGCGGCACGAAGGATTCCAGCTTCGGACCGAAGGAACAGGGTCCCGCGGCGCTCGAATTCTATAGCGATTACAAGACGATTTACCTAAAATACTAACCATGCGTTTAGGACAAGTGAAGTTAGACGGCGTAGTCACAGCGGTGGTATTTGAAGGGGACCTCGCCAGGCCGATACCAGGCCATAAGATGGCGGATCTGATCCGCCGCAGCGAAGCCGAATCGATTTCGCTGACTCAACTGGCCGGGAGGATGGCGAGCCATCACGCCGAACCCTTGGCGGCCGTTGTGCCGATTCATCCGCCCGAAGTCTGGGCGTCGGGCTGCACTTATGAAAGGAGCGCAAGCTTTCGCGACGGCGAGCACGGCACGCGTGAAGGAATGTACGCGTACGTCTATCGTGAACCGCGGCCGGAGATTTTCTTCAAGGGAACAGCGCGGGTTTGCGTAGGGCCTGGGCAGGCAATCGGAATTCGTTCCGATTCGAAATTCACGGCACCCGAGCCTGAACTGGCCGTCGTGCTGGGGAGCAAGGGGCGCGTCCTGGGCTATACGCTCGCAAACGACGTATCGGCATGGGACATCGAACGCGAGAATGCGTTGTACCTGCCGCAGTCGAAAGTGTATACGGCGTGCTGCGCACTGGGGCCGGTGATCGTCACGGCCGACGAGTTGACGGACCCCTACGCCCTCGACATGACGTGCACAATTACGCGCGGCGGACAGACGACTTTTTCCGGCGCGGTCTCGACCTCGAAGCTGCACCGCAAAATAGAAACGATTGTCGATTACCTGATGCGCGCGAACCACGTGCCCGCGGGTAGCATTCTCTGCACGGGTACAGGCATCATCGTGACGGAGGAAGCGGCCCTCGCGCCCGGCGACACAGTGACGATCCGCGTTGCCGAAATCGGCGAGTTGTCGAATATTGCGGCGGTGGTGGAGTAGCTATGTGGCGGGCGAGGTCTGGTATCAGCGGCAGTGTGTGCGTCGGCATATCCTTCGTCGGCCCTGCCCGTTGCGCCAGTTCCAGCGGCGGCAACTTTCTTCGCGGAGCCGCGTCCGCCCCCACTCGGGATGTTCGGCCAGAAGCACTTGAATCTGCCCGATGTACTCCGCGCTCAGTGCCCGTCCTTGTGCCGTCATGACGCTCGTCATGGTTCAATAGTACAGCATGACCGCAGTTCGAGTTCAGCGGAAACAGGCCCGAGACGACTTTCCGAACGCTGTCAAGGAGGCTCTGGCGAAGCGGGTGGGCTTTCGGTGCTCAAACCTTGGCTGTGGACAACCGACGAGTGGGCCACAGGTGGATAGCGGAAAGGCCATCAACGTCGGCGTGGCCGCACACATTACTGCCGCATCCCCAGGCGGTCCGCGATTTAACCCCTCCCAAACCCGCCGGCAGCGACGATCCATTGAAAACGGGATTTGGATATGTCAGACGTGCGCAAAACTAATCGACAACGATCCCATACGCTACAGTCGCGAACTATTGGAGAACTGGAAGAGGACGGCGGAAGCCGCCGCCCTTCGGGCCCTCGAAAATCCCTTGTCAAATCTGAGCGAGTCATCGGACGCCTACCGGAAGGTGGAACGACTGATGCCGGAACTCTTAGCTGAAATGCGCAACGACCTCGCTGAGAGTCCGCTTAGTCGCGAGTTCGTGATCTTGGAACGGTCGTGGACCTACCTGGATCGTGGTAACCTGCTCGTCTACTATTTCGACGACCATGCCGAACTGACGAACAAGCTCCGGATCCTACAGAATGCCTGCATGGTCGGCAACATCACGCGCAATAACGTCGACCGCTACGTGATGTCAGAGAGACTTGTAGAGTATTTGGCAAACGGCATGCCGGCTAACCAGGGCATGCACACGGCCGCCCAAGAATCCGGCGACGGGTGACGCCACGGGTCGTTATCCTTTCCATCACGCCCCTCGGTCTGACACCAGGTAGAACACCGAGAAGAAGAGTATTCCATGCCGCGACTGACTGAACAAGAACAGCAAGAGATCATCCGTTTTCTGGAGGCGGACAAGCCGCCGCCGGACAAGTTTCGTTTCCTGCTGTTCGAGGACAAGCGCGAGGTGGAACTTGTCTGGAACGGTAAGAGCAGCGAAGTCAGCAGTATCGTCCTGCCTTTTCAGGTGATCGAGCAGGTGGATGAGCCGCGCGCCGAAAGGCCGGAGGACACGTCACCACAAGGATTGCTTTTTGACGAGCGTGGCCGCCAACTCAAGGGCCGGACGAGCAAGCTGATCTGGGGCGACAACAAGC
>SXGT01112932.1_pt1 | contig 23747 bp, 24 predicted proteins | sample 3176221 | NCBI WGS metagenome assembly SXGT01 (sample SAMN11356862, study PRJNA531348) | freshwater metagenome | isolation source: freshwater sample F1-120 | place: China: Fuxian Lake, Yuxi | collected 2017-12-25
CTTTACCCACGAACTACGCTACCCCGCCACCACCGAACCGGCAAAACTGGCCGCAGAAATGAGTAAACGCCACGATGCTCAACACATAAGCGTGGTATTCAGTACCTACCATTCGATTGATGTACTTCACCGCGCCCAGCATGTACACGACTTAGCCGACTTTGATTTAATCATTTGCGACGAAGCCCACCGCACCATCGGCGCAACCTTTGATGACCAAGACGAAAGCAACTTTGTCAAAATCCACAATGCCGACTATATTCGCGCCAGCAAACGGCTATACATGACTGCCACCCCGCGCATTTTTGGCACCAATGCCAAAGCTAGTGCTTAATTCCTTAAGTTAGCGATAGTATTTCGTAGTTGCGCACCGCGAACCTCGCGTTTCCGCCATCGGAAGGGAGTGGCTGTTGGATTATATGCGGCAATGAAGTCTTCAATAGCTTGGCGTAAGGCTGCGATGTTTTGGAAACTGGCGCCGCGCAAAGCTTTGCGCGATAGAATACCGAACCAGATTTCCACCTGATTCAGCCAGCTGGCCGAGGTGGGTGTAAAGTGGAAATGGACATTCGGATGCTGAGCCAGCCAGACATCGCATTTCTTGTGAGTGCAATAATTGTCCAGAATCACGTGCAATTCTTGGCCCGCCGGTGTCTCCGCAACAATCGTGTCCATAAATCCGAGAAAGTCTTCACGCCGCTTAGTGTCGGTCATCTGGGTGATGACGTGACCGGTTGCGACCTGCAGGGCTGCAAACAAGTTCAGTGTTGCAAAACGGCGTGCAAAACTTTCCAGGGTCCTGGGGTGCAAAACGCCGTCGAACTTTTGCCAATTTAATACCAAAAGAGCGTTAAAATTTTCTATCAGTGTTTTTCTAACTTATTGATGATAAAAGCATGCTTAGTTTTTATGGATATAAAATCCACGCCGAATAGTGGAAAAATCTGAAAGCCGTTTTCCAATCGTGCATCTTGAATCTAACTTTTTGACTCAACATTGACTTGTTTTTTTCGCTTTAGATATCCCTTCTTGCGTGAAATGTTCAACATTTCCGATAGCGACTTTAATTGTTTAGCTTCTGGGATTATCTCTTTTTTGACGTCTTCCAGCACCTGCCAAACTCGGCAAAACTGATCGCCAGAGTCAAATGACCGCAATGAAAATAGCAGGTGACTCAAATAAAAATCTGTCGTCGCTAATTTTTTAATTAGTTCTGCGTTATTCTCCCTGAGTAATAGACAATTAATTTGTGTTTTTGGATCTAAAACAATTTTCGCGACTCTAAACAATCTAATATTACCCACACAATAATATCGATCATTTTCTTGAACCACAACAAATGGATGCATATTCAAAAAAACATGCAAATAAACGGCGTCAATATGTTTCGCAGTATCTAATAAATATTCAAGATTGCTTTCAATATTCTGAATACTTTTTAAAGTTGGATAAACAGTATCAATTTGTTCAAACGCTATTTCGACAGGGTCAAATTTAATTTCACTTAAATTATTAGAATATTTTTTAGTCATTATTACGAATTAAACCCCTTCTTCAATAAAATACAAGCCTCGAATATAACCAACTACATTAACAATGTCTGTTGTAAAAATCCGGACACTCATTGGTGACAAATTAACGATAAAACAAGCCAGGGTAGCTGTCAATTTTGTCCCTTTTTACTGTGACTTATTATGGACAACCATCAGAAGCTGATCTACCTTCTATGACCTTAAACAATCTCATAGTCATTGGCAAAATTTTAAGCTTTTCAATACGCCCAGGGGTTAATGACCATTAATGTTCATCAACGTAGTTCTACGCCATTGATTTGGTTAGCCCTCCGGAGGCTGATGCCAGAGGTTCGAATCCTCTCTGGGCGCGCCATTTTGACATTCACCCCAAAACTGCATTTTTGACCCTGTGCCCTATTTGTGCCAAGCACATAAAGTAGCTTTAGGAAAGCGTACCAATTTTGACACTCTCCCTCATGTGCCATTCCAAGGGCCTAAATTAGACTTTTAAAATTTTCCAGCTAATCCGGCACATAGGATTTTTGCACCAATTCGGAACCTTAGTATTGGTATCATTGTTTCGTGAACTTGGATGAATTTGCAAATCCCGGTAATGTCAGCAATTCCAATTAACACCCTGCCGTTGAATTCCGTTAATAATTTCCTGAATCCGTGACTCCACATATTGCCAGCCCTTTTATTTGCCAAGCTAATCCAAAATTTGCTGAATTTAAAAGTACGTCCCTGAAATCGAGTTTAACAGCTAGAAATTCATCCTATTATCCGGAGTATTTTTTCGGCGCGGTTCAAATGGCTGGGCTTTAACCGCAATATCCCTGTCCGCAGTCAATTTGCGGCGTTATGCTGTCAACGGCAAGGCCATCAGTCGCTAGCCGACGGCGAGTTTGGGCGTAGGTGGATTCAAAGTAAGCGAGTAGCCCTACCATAAGTATCGTCAGCTTGTTGCAGCTATGATTTAATCCATGTTACAGAACGGTAGAAGCTCGTCGATGCGGCTGTTGAGCCAAGTGGGGAGTTTTTCCAGGGTGTCTCTTAACCAAGCGGCCGGATTGAGGCCGTTGAGTTTGGCCGTGCCAAGCAAGGATTGGATGACGGCCGCCCGTTGACCAGCGCGTTCCGATCCGGCGAATAACCAGTTCTTCTTGCCCAACGCAATGGAACGAATGACGTTTTCCACCGGATTGTTGTCAATCGGCAAGTCCCCGGTTTCGGCGTAACGGGTTAAGGCGACCCACCAGCGTTTCAAGCTGTAGTCGATGGCTTTGGCGGTTGCCGTGTTGGGTGCGGTGCGCAAACGGGTTTGCTGTAACCCGTCGTGCATGGCCGCCAGCGTGGGCAGGCTTTTTTCGGCGCGCAGCTGCTTTCGCTCGTCTGCACATAAATCACGCGCTTTGGCTTCGACCGCATACCACTGGGCAATGCGATTCAGCGCCTCTTGGGCGATAGGACTCTGACTGGCCTGGAACAGGTCGAAGAATTTGCGACGTGCATGCGCCATGCAGCCCAGTTCAATGCAAGGCTCGAGCAAACGCTGGGATACGGGATGGGCGCGGGCAGCGGCAAACAGGGCTTTGTAGCCAGCGTAGTCGTCAACCAGCAGGTGACCGTGCCAGTCGCCCAGAAACTGCTGCGCATACCGGCCACTGCGACCGGCTTGATAGTCGAAGACGATGATCTTGGGCCCCGGTTTCAAATCATTGCTGCGATAAGCCCACAGATAGGCTTTCTTGGTTTTTCCATTGCCGGGATCGAGTTGCGGTACCGGGGTTTCATCAGCGTGCAGACTAGATCGCTGTCGAAGGTGCCAGGCCAAGCGGTCAGCCAAAGACTGTAAAGCCACCCCGAGTCGCCCCACCCAATCGGCTAGTGTGGAACGGAACAAAATCACGCCATCGCGAGCAGCCATTTGTTCCAACCGGTACAGCGGCAGATGATCGAAGAATTGACTGCTCATGACCCAAATGAGCAAACCGACGGCCGCCACTTGTGCCCTGTGGGTATACCGCCATCAATCACTGCGGGTGGGATGGGTGAAGCCGTCATCGTTTCACAGGCGCGGCAGGCGTATTGCGGACGAATAGGGCGATGCACGAAAAACTGGGCGGGTTCGACATCCCATTGCTCAGTCACGTCTTCACCGATTTTGACCAGCTCTTTACCGCATTGTCCGCAAACGCAAGATTCGGGTTCGTGGCGGTGCTCGATACGCGGCAGATGGTCGGGTAAGGGTTGCCGGGCGTTTTAATGGCTGAGTGACCGTCTCGCCCGTTTGATCGTTTTGCAACGGTTCGACTTCGGCCTCAATGGCCGACCTATCGGTGCTCCAGGTTTCCTCGAACACATCCCGTTGCAGCGGTGCCAGAGCTTCGCTCTTAGTACTGAAGCGGATGCGCTTGTAATAGGCCAGTTCGTGCGTCAGTGCGCCAATTTTGATATCTTTGGCATTAATGACCGCATCTTTGGCTTGAATGGTTTTTGCATCCCGTTCCGCCTGTTCGATCAGCCCTTGAATCAGTGCTGCCACCTCGATTTTGGCGGTCGGTTCCAGGTTCAACGGATCCAGTTTGGCAAGCGTATTCATGGGCTTTATTATACCGCAATCATCTGTGGAAAGCCTTGTATTGACTGGGTTTACGCGCTTTTTCGACCGCGTATTTTAAACCTGCCAATCGGGTCGAACGGCTGCCGAGAGTCGCTGCCAATCGACCCCCGCAACCAACCACAGCCATTGCGCCTGACTGATCGCAAAGACAGCATTATTGACGATGGGCCAGACAAAGTGACCTTGATGCAACCGCCGCTGACACGGAAGACGGCAACAGCAAACGATGACCTTGGGCATGCGTGAAGACGATAGCCGTCGCTTCCACAGGTTTATCGGGTGCCACCTCCTGCACCGGAATTAAGGCCGCCGCGTTGAATGCCGGCAGCTTGCGATACTCGCTCAGTCGTGCTGTAAATGTTCCGATATTAATGCACTGCTGCGCGCAATACTCGGCCTGCGACAAACCACTGCTTTGCCAGCTTTCAATATGCTGACGCCATTTCGATGGGATCGCCATAACTTCTCCTGATGAAAAATCCACAGGATGCTGGAAGCAATTTATTTTTTATAGACGGTACGGCTACGCGCTTACACCCAAAGCCCAAAGAGCTTAGGCGGAATTAAATCCCACAATGATTCGGAAATAAATCCGTATGGACACGTATGCAACGAGTATTGATCAGAGGACGTATTGCAAGACAATACTTGGATATTATTTATCAGGATTGCATGGAATCTGGCATTCGTTACAGAAGCGCACCAGATCTAGAAGGTTGCTCGCACCGGTTTTCTCCATGACGCGCGCTCTGTGCACCTCGACGGTACGGTGGCTGATACCCAATTGCCTAGCAATTTGCTTATTTGAGTGACCGGCAATCACCAAGCACATCACATCGAATTCCCGGGTGGTCAGACTCATGATGCGATTGCATTGACCTTGCTCCAATAACAATGATTGTTGCTGAAGCACGGCGTCTATCCGCTGCAGCAGCAATTTGCTGGCAGCAGGTTTGGTCAAAAAATCAATCGCCCCTGCCTTGATGGCTCGTACCGTCGTGGGTATGTCGCCAAAAGCAGTTAAAAAGATGATAGGTAACGTAATGTTTAAACGGGTTAGTTCGGTTTGCAATTCGTCCCCGGTCATATTCGGCATGTTTAAATCCAGCAATAAACAACCGGGTTGCCCCGGCCTATAGGTTTCCAGAAACTGTTCGGCGCTGTCAAAAAGCTGATAGGGTAAACCTGCGGTTTCCATGACCTCTCCGAGACTATCACGTACCGCATCATCGTCATCGACAATAAAAACACAGGGTTGCAGATTCATACGGCAAACGGCAAGGTAAAATGAATGGAGAGGCCTTGATCCGGATTTTTTTCTGCCCACATCTTCCCGCCATACGCCAGAATCAAGGAACGACTGATGGCAAGCCCCATACCTAAGCCTTTCGGCTTTGTGGTGTAGAAAGGCCGAAAGAGTTTACGCAACGTCGCGTCATCCCCAACCCCTTTGCCGCTATCCCGCACGGTGACTTGAACCATGGACGAATCAAGCGCCGAACGACGACTGATAACCGCTATTTTATTGGCGTTTTCGCCATACTCTTGCATCGACTCCAAACCATTGCGCAATAAATTGATCAGCACTTTCTGGACTTGCAATGCGTTGGCAGTGACTGGAGGTAAATCAGAAACCAGATCGGTTTGCACCGTAAACCCATGGGTTAGCTCATCGATAGCCACCAAATCTATCGCCTCTTGAATGGCTAGATTGACACTCAATGCTTCGCTAGGCATTTCCTCTTCTTTTTGTAATAAGGCTAACAATTGCCGTATGACATCCCCCGCGCGTTGCGCTTGGGTCGAACAGTTTTCCAATAATTGAGAAAGTTTTTGCTGATTCGAGCTATCGGTCTGTAATAGATGTAGGGCAACATCGGCGTAAGACGAAATGGCGGCCAGCGGCTGATTCAATTCGTGGGCAATCGCTGCAGCGGTTTGCACCGCAACATATAAACGAAACGATTGCTCGATCCTCTCTCGCCGCCCGCTGAGCTGCTTTTGCCGCATGTATTCGGTAATATCCAAATTGATACCTAGCATACGGTAGGGGCGATTATTCAAAACGCTCAGCAATACCCCGCGGGAATGGAACCAGCGGTAGTTGCCATCTTCGTGCAACAGACGAAATTCCGCTTCGTAATTCGGCTGCAGACCGGCAATGCAGCTCTCAGCAATTTTCAGCACCAACGCACGGTCGTCTGGATGCAATCGTTCTTCCCACTCTGCTCTTTGAAAGGGTATATCGCTATCGTCGAAGCCGATTTGCTGCTTTGCCTCGGGCGATAAAAACAACTGGCGGCCGATTAAATCCCAATCCCAATAACCGGCTTTCACCTTATCGACAATCAGCCCCAACCGTGCTTCGTAATTGCGCAATTCCTGCTCGGCCTTGCGGCGTGCAGTCACATCATCGCAGGAAATAATGATGCCGCCAATTTCTCCACTTGTGTTGGTCCACGGATAAGCAGCCCAATCCAACCAATGCTGGCTGCCGTCCGCTTGCACCCATAAATCATCATTGTTGCGCAGGAATTCCCCGGACAAAACGCGCTGGTGAATCTGTTTCCATGGTAAGGGGAGATCGGGATTGATCGCGTAATGGTTACACTCCACCAAATCGTCGTGTCCTCGCCCGAAATCCTCGACCCAACGCCGACTGGTCACCAAATAATTCATGCTCTTATCGAACATGGCAATACTGAGCGGCGCCTGTTCCACTAATAATCGCAGTTGCAGTTGGCTTTTCTCCAGCGATTGTTCCGCCTGTCTGAGTGGCGTAATATCCAAAAATGCCCCAACCGCCCCTCTGGGCACACCGTCTTCGTTCACTAACGGCGAGGTATTACATAAAACCGTGACCATTTTCTGGCCGGGACGAATGACGTCAATGGTTTGATTGGAAACCCTCTCGCCCCGAATCGCGCGCTCCATCGGTAAATCGTCGATAGCCAGCTCGGTGTCATTTTGCTTGATACAAATGCCAGTAGTAAAACCTTGCCGCAACGAAAGCTCGCTATTGGGCGGCAAGCCCATCATACGTTCAAGCACCGAATTGCCGCGAATATGCTTGCCATCCGCACTCTCAGCAATACTTAAACCGATGGGCACGGTGTTGAAAATAACCTGCATTTCCTGTATCCGGTGTTGCAAACACTGGTTCAGTAAAGTGATCTTTTGTTCTGAAGCCACCCGTTCGCCAATGTCAAACACATGCACAACAACTCCCCTGACAACACCGTTGGCATCGATATTAGGCAAATAAGTCACATGCACCCAACGGGGGCCACCGGTTCCATAAGGAATTTGTTGGTCGAAACTGACAGGTTCTCCGTCACGGGCGCGCAGCAGATAAATGCTTACCATCTGCCAGGCCGCTGTACCGAGAACCTCTTCGGCCTTCCGTCCCAAGATTTGCTCGGCAGGGATGCCAAACCACTTTTCATAGGTGGCATTAACGCGTAAATAACGAAAATCAAGATCCAGATACGATATCAGTGCCGGTGTCGCGTCCATGATCAACCTTAGCTGTGCCTCTCGATCGCGCAAGGCATTTTCGGCCAGTTTGCGTTCGGTCACGTCATGCACGTAGCCATGCCAAAGAATGCTGCCATCGGCTTCCCGTATCGGCAGCGAATGGCCTTCGTGCCAAACCTCGCCCTTGGTCGGATGGTTATAGCGATAGGTGTCGCGCCAGGGTTGCTGACTACGCGCCGATTCGGCAATCGACGCGTGAATACGACCAATATCATTGGGATGAATGCGCACAAAAACCGGATTAAAATCTTCAGCGACCAACTCAATACCCACCCCATAAATAGCATCGATGACCGGACTGGCGTAAGGCATACAAGCACTGCCATCCGGACGTAGCCGAAAGGAACAAATCAGACCGGGTACCGATGCGGCGACCTTGGTAAATTGATCCTGCAAATCGATGCGCCGGGTCACATCCTGGGTAATTCCGAAACCGCCGAGCAGATTGCCGTTGTTGTCGAATTCCAGAATGGCTTTTTCTCGCACCCATTTCACTTTACCGGCCACGACCAAGCGATGCTCAATGTCGTAAGGTTCGCCGTGCAAACCGGCTTGCCACATGCGATCGACATATTCGCGATCGTCGGGGTGCACAATGGCAAGAAACGCTTCATAGGTCATCGGTGTAGTTTTGGGTATACCGAAAATACGATGATTCTCGTCCGACCAGATTAGTTCGTTACGGGCGACATTCAAACGCCAACTGCCGATTTGACCGACGGTTTGCGCATGTGCTAAATCTTGGCGACTTTCCCAAAGCGCCTCGGCTAATTGCCGGTGAAAGCCCGTTGTCACCACCATGACAGCTGAAACAAAACCAAACCCGGCATTCAGTAACACTACATCGCCGAATTCTATTGCTGCGGGCGATAGCACAAACAGGTTGACCGAAGCCAAGGATAGAATGGCGGCAACAATACCGGGATATAAACCCAGCCAAAACGAAACCTGAATAACCCCGAAGAAAAACAGTAAAAACGCCGCCCGTTCGCCAATCACCTGCACATAAATGGTTGCCAAACTGGTTGCAACCACAGCAAGCACTGCTAAGCCATAGCGACTTAATGCCGATTGAGAACTCAACAAAAAGAAAATGGATTGGATACTAAATTTCGTCACGCTAATAGTGTCGGCTAATTAAAGACATGTAATCCGCGCCCTATTCTTGGCAAATAAGCCAGAAAATCCGGTTGATTGTGATGAAAAAATTGTAATTTGCCAAAGTATTTATAAAGGTGGCCATTGGAAACTGAAAACCACGGCCAAAAGAATACGTAGCGGTACTTACTTGAATAGGCCAATGACAAGGCCTAAGCTGGCGGCTAAGACATTCGTGCCTTTTTCCCAATCATCCACGCTCCAAACGGTCTTTCACTAACATTTGTCTGGGAGAATCCCATGAACAAGCACCTGCAATTAGTCCGCAACTTTCATGAGCGCTTTGGTATCAAGCAACCCGATTATCCGGAAACAACTCACTTGTCCGATATGGACGTCGTCATGTACCAAGCCTTACTGATGGATTATGGTAGCGCCACTTTCAAGGCGATTACCTCGGGCGATTTAGCCAATATATTGGCTGGATTGGTCGATTTGGCCTATAGCGCGCTTGCCCCTATTGCCTGCCGAGGTGACGATGTGATTGTCACCTCGGTTGCCTGGCGCCAAGACGGCTCGGTAATGCCGGTAGTGAAAGTGCTTTGCGACAAAATTGGCCTGTGCAGCACCGGTGAGACCGTCCATTATTCGGCGCTCTACAATATTTGTGAGCAATTAGCGCGCGGATTTATTAATGCCGACTTCGATAAAGCGTTTCAAATAGTACATCGGGATTTGATGCTACAACCACCTATGGCCATACCGGATTACAATTATGCAGCCCGCCTGGTTCGAGCTAGTCTGCCCGTTCCACCGGATTTGAGCGAAGCCCTTTACGAATGAGGCGCCCCATCACGTTTCCGTATGCTTGCGGATGACTTGATCGAATTCCCATTGACAAAACAGCGGCATTTCGTGACCAAACGAAGCATCGTGACTTAAAGTCCAAATATTTGGAATGCACCATCTATCAAATACCCGTACCCGTCCTTCATCGAACTGGCCATAAAGGATTGTCATACCGCCTTCATCTTCAACTCGATGGTTTTCAACCACCATTTTGAATAACAAACCCATCACTAATAATACGTCGGCATACTGCAAGGGTGTGGCTTATAATCAAGAACAAGCCAAAGATATGTCTTTTCCATATCAGTCTCCTATTATTAGCCTGAAAATGCGTATTGACCGGATCAAGTAATATCAATGATAGGGATGCAGTTGCGACTTAAACTGGGTTGATTTGAAATCATTCTCGAACCTCTCCGAAGTTTCCGGTCTGCTGAAGATAAAGCCCTGCAACGAATCGCACTGATGGCTGCTTAAAAACGACAATTGCCCTTCGGTTTCCACCCCTTCCGCGATAACGTGGAGTTTTAGCTCGTGGGTTAATGCAATGATAGCGCTAACTAGGGCCCGGCTACCTTCGTCGCTTGGAATACCCTCCACAAACGACTGATCGATCTTGACGCTTTGTACCGGAAATTGCCTGAGATACGTCAAGCTGGAATAACCCGTGCCGAAGTCGTCAATGCTCAATCTCACTCCAAGCCCCCGCAACTGCTGTAATACTTGCAAAGTGTTTTCAGGATCTTGCATGATCGCCGATTCGGTAATTTCCAGTTCCAGTGCAGCCGGATTAAGCCTTGTTTCCGCCAGCGTCCGTTTAACGGTCTGATAGAGATTGTTTTCCAAGAACTGGCGCGACGATACATTGACTGCCACGGAACCAAACGGCCCATCATTGTCATGCCAGGCTTTAGCTTGTTTGCAAGCGGTACGCAATACCCAGGCGCCGATGGGTACGATCAAACCGGTTTCTTCGGCGACGCCAATAAACCTGTCCGGATAAATCAGTCCCCATTCCGGGTGCTGCCAACGAACCAGTGCTTCGACGCTGGTTGCCAAGCCGCTAATCAAATCGATCTGCGGCTGATAATGCAACCGCAATTCGTTATTGACCAAGGCTTGCCGCAAACCCCGTTCGATAGTCATGCGTTCGAGCGACCTTTCGGTCATCGCCACGGTATAAAATTGATAGTTATTTTTCCCGCGTTCCTTGGCCAAATACATGGCCGCGTCGGCATTCATCAGCAAGGTATGGCTGTCCTTGCCATCGTCCGGGTAAACGCTGATGCCAATGCTGGCCGTCACCACGATGTCGTTGCCTTCGAGTGAGTAAGGTCGCGTCAACAATTCGATAGTCTTTTCGGCGACTCTGGCAACATCATCGATATTCGTGACGTCGCTGAGTAAAATAATAAATTCGTCACCGCCTAGTCGGGCCAGAATATCTTGCGCGCGCACCGATCCGCGCAATCGGTCGCTGACGGCCTGTAGTAACAAATCCCCGAGTCTGTGTCCCAAGGTGTCGTTGATCAATTTAAAGCGATCCAAATCCAAAAACATCAAGGCTAATTTGGTTTCGCGGCGCTGCACGCTTGCTAAAGCAAGGGCCAGACGGCTATGGAATTGCTCGCGATTCGACAGGCCGGTCAGGGGATCGTGGTTGGCTAGATACAGCAATTGCTGCTCGGCGAATTTACGGTTGGTAATATCCTGAATTTGCATAATGAAATATTGCGGGTCGCCATCCGCATTACACACCAAGGATGCGCTCAGCAGGGTCCAGACAATTTTGCCGACGATCTTGTGGTAACACTCCATCTCGATTTGAAAAGACGCTAGATCATCGGCCAATAGCTGCCTCAAACGGAATGCAAGCCCATTATCCGCGTTATCCGCGTGTGTCAGCATTTGCAGATTCGCCTGCAATAACTCGTGCTTGGTATAACCGAAAATGTCCGTGAGAGATTTGTTGACTTGCAAAAAACCGCCGTCGACGGCAACCAACGCCATACCAATCGAGGCGAGCTCGAAGGCACTGTGAAAGCGTTCCTCGCTTTCGCGTAGCAACGTCTCCATGCGCCGCCGTTCAGTGATGTTGCGAAATACCATCACAGCCCCCAATAAACTGCCGTCATCATCCAGAATGGGGGCCGCGCCATCTTCCACCGGAAATTCGGCACCAAATTGATTGACCAGTACTGTGGCGCAATCCATGCCGGTGACTTGATGGCTCTTCAGTGTTTTCAGCACAGGATTTTCGATAACCGAGCGATTGCTTTCGTTCAGAAACGTTATAAGCTGACTGACACTGGTGCCTTTGGCTTGCTCCAAGCGCAACTCGGTCGCAGTCTCCGCCACCGGATTCATAAACCGAATATTGCCGTCGACGTCGGTCGCAATCACGGCGTCACTAATGCAATGCAAGGTTTTGGCGAACCATTGCTCGCTATCCTTGAGTTTTTGTTCGAGCTGGTGTTTGTAAAGCGCCACTTCAATCGACGCATGCAATTCGTCGGGCCGAAACGGTTTGATCAAGTAACCATATGCCCCGGTTGCCTGGGCACGCCGCAAAGTATCGGGGTCACTGTAAGCGGTCAGGAAGATCACCGGAATTCGCAAGGATTCGCTAATCGCATGTGCCGCGCTAATGCCGTCCATATCGCCCTTTAGCACAATATCCATCAGCACCAAATCGGGCTGATGTTGTTGGGCCAGGGTGATCGCTTGCCCGCCCGAAAACGCGGTGGCGACCACTTCGTAGCCGAAGTCTTCCAATTGCCTACAGATATCCATCGCGACGATGCCTTCGTCCTCGACTATCAAAATCTTATTGTTCGGCATGGCATGATTCTCCCGGTCGAACGATTTCGGCAAACCGCAGGGTGAAGGTGGCACCATGGCTACGCTCAACGGTCATTTGCCCCATTAACTGATGAGTCAAGGTGTTAACTAGTTGTAAACCCAAGGAGGTGCTCTTATAAATATCGAGCTGATCGGGAAGGCCAATGCCGTTATCGGCAATCACCAGAATCAAATCGCCCTGGCCGCAAGTGAAATTGATGTCGATTTCCCCATGTCTATCACCGGGGAAAGCATGATTCAGCGCATTGGACAGCAGCTCGTTGATGATCAAACCGCATGGAATTGCAGTATCGACGTCCAGATATACCTCTTCAACCCGAAGATTGACAAAGATCTTGCTTGATTGTGTTCCATAGCCAAACAATAAATGGTCAACCAGACTGCGGATATAATCTTTGAAATCGATCTTCGCCAGATCCTTGGACTGATAAAGCTTCTCGTGCAACAACGCCATAGCTTTGATCCGATCTGCACTTTGTTTCAACAAATCGCCAATTGCCTCGTTTTTGACATTACCGGCTTGCAGGTTAATCAGGCTGGACACCACTTGCAGATTGTTCTTAACCCGGTGGTACACCTCCTTGAGCAGCAGTTCCTTCTCGTTGAGGGCTTGTTTGAGTTTATAGTTGGCATTCCGGCGTTCGGTAATATCGACAATAGAACTCAGGACGATAATCCCATCCTCCTCATCGACCAGACCCAGACTGATTTCGACAGGAAATTCACTGCCATCCTTACGCAAAGCGAACAGATCGCGGCCCTCGCCCATCGGTCTCGATACCGGAGCAGCCAAGTAAGCCTGGCGAAAACCGATATGCGAGCCTCGAAACCGCGCCGGCACCAATATCTCTACTGCCCGGCCGATCAACTCTTCGCGGGAATAGCCGAACGACTTCTCGGTTTGGGCATTGACCATCACAATGCTTCCCAACTCGTTCACCATCACAATGGCACTAGGCGCCGATTCGATGGCTTGGCGAAACCGGTGCTCCAGCGTTTTATGTTCGGTAATATTTTCGTGAATCACGATGACCTTACCTAGGGCTTGATCGGGGAAAGGCAGGACTTTACTTTCGAACCAGCGCCGCCCGTTCGACGATGGATAGGAGTATTCCAGCGCAAAGGCCGCTACTTCGCCGTCCAATACCGAACGCACACCCTGAATAAAACCTTCTGCGCCGAACTGACGCGCCAGGCATCCTTCCAGCAGTGACAAATAGTTTTGGCCGATCGGCAAAGTTTGAGGGGCGAAGCTTTGCTCACCATCAATCTCCGCCCAGGGCTTGTTGCCGGCCAAGATAGTGCCGACTGCATCCAGTACGCAAAACTGGATCGGTAATGCATTAACGACGGCATGAATAAACCGTTCATTAGCTTCCAGAGGGTTTGGCGGCTGATTGCTGCCGGGCATTGCGGTAGTTGCTAGCAGATAAGCGGTTTTGGCGCCTGGATGTTCCGACCATGAAAACACGGAAAGTTTGACCGGAATGCGGCGGCTACCCTTGCCGACAAAAGTCCATTCGCAATGTTCGCCGCAGCGTTCGATCAAGATGCGTAAGTTGTCGACCGCCGTCGCGACATGCAATGCAATGTCTTTTTCAGCCAGCTCAGTGGCATCGAAGAAAAATAATGGTGTGAGGATGCCGACAACTTCGTTCCGGCGATAGCCCAGCATACGCTCCGCCGCCGGGTTGAATGCCTGAATAATGCCCTGGTCATCGGTGGACATCACGCAGATGTCTTGCGCGTCCAATACAGTCAGGAGCAGTGGTGTCGATGCGGTTTGCAGTAAGTCCGACATTACAATCCCCCTTGGCCCGGTCACAGGTATTCTGTAAGGCGTTTCTTAGCTGCTGAGCTGTCAGCCGCGGAATCAAACCTGTAAGTGCCGCGTTGAAGAGCATAAGCTTCCCCGGCGGGGCTATCAAGTACGTACGTATACCTACTGTGTGTATGAAAACCACCCTTTCACCCTCCTCCGCAGCTCGCTTGATTCCGATTTGTTCGAATACCGTTAGTGCGTAGGCCAAATACGTAGTCGTCCGTATTTTTACTCGAAGTACGCCATGTTAAAAATACACTTACCCTGCAATTCGCAGTCAACAACCGATCAAATTGAAATGCGTTCGACTACCGCCCTGCAAAGATCGGTAGCCCAGTGCTTTAATAGTTCAAATTCAGAGGTGATCCATGCATAGCCTGCACGAAAAATCCAAAATCCGCCTGTTATTGTTGGCAGATAACGAAGCTAATCGCCTAGCCTGCAAACATGCCTTAAGTCATCATCAGGATTGTGTTTTTGTCATATTCGAGGCCGAAACCGGTAGCCAAGGTTTAAAAATGGCCCGAACCCATCAGCCGGACTGCATTCTATTGGGCCAACAGCTGCCCGATATGCAAAATGCCGAATTTCTCTCCGAACTCGCAGAATATTCACCGGAACGAACCCTGCCGGTTGTTATGCTAAGCGCACCGGATACCCGCGCTGCCCACGAATCTCGCAAGGGTAGCTGTTTAATCAAAATCTCAGACAAGCATGTCATGGTGGGGTTATCGGCCGAAATTTTATCGGCAATGCGCGAACAGCAAGCGATTCATGAAAAGTCGCAGGCGCTGGATAAATTGCGGGAATCGGAGGCCAAATATCGCAACTTGGTACAGCAACTGCCTGTTATCACCTATATCGCTTCATTGGAAACGCCGGGAAAGCTGTTATACGTCAGTCCGCAGATTAGCCAACTGGGTTATCCCGCGGAGGACTGGCTGGAAGACTCGGATGGATTACTGAAACGCGTGTATCCGGATGACCTGTCCATCACGATAGAAGCCTACGCCCACTCTTACGAGCATCATGCGCCGTTACGTAGCGAATATCGTCTCGTCGACAACAACGGCAAAACCCACTGGTTTTTGGACGAAGCCAACGTGGTACGCGACGAAACCGGCGAAAGTCTATTTTTGCAAGGGGTGCTGGTCGACATCAGCAAAGATAAGGAAACCGAGCAGGAATTACGCTATTACCGGCAGCGCCTCAAGGAATTGGTTGTTCAGCGTACCCAACAATTGGAAAAACAATGTGAGATTCTTAGGTCTGCAAACGCTAATCTGGATCAAGCCCTCATTGCGCTGAAGAAGAGTCATTCCGAGATCCAAAATAGTGAAACGCGCTTTCGCTTGTTACTGGAATCGGCTGGCGAAGGCATCATAGGCCTGGATGGGTCGGGAATCTGTACCTTTGTCAATCGCTCCGCCCTAGCCATGTTAGGCTACGCCGGGGATGAAATCCTGGGCCAGAATATGCAAGCCATGCTGGGTTTGGCCTCTTTAGAGCGCGTCCACCCCAAGGAGGAATCCTGGCTCGAAAGTCTGCTTCGCGATTGCGTCAATCTCAACAATATCGAAACATTCTGCCGCAAAGACGGCAGTCTCTTTCTGGCCGAATGCACCTCTTATCCTATCGAAATCAACAACGTGATCGACAGTTCGGTATTGGTGTTTCGGGACGTTACCGAATCCCAGGCGCAATTCCGGAAGCTGGCCTACCGAGCCAGCCACGACCCACTGACCGGCCTCGTCAATCGTAGTGAATTCGAGCGGCGTCTTGTACGGGTGTTGGCCGACATGCATGCCGGTGAAAGGGAACATGTGCTGTGTTTCCTGGATCTCGATCACTTTAAACAGATCAATGATTCCCACGGACACGCTGCGGGGGACTACGTTTTGCGTAGTTTCTGCCGTTTACTGACGTCCAAACTACGCCAGCGGGATACCTTGGCAAGACTGGGCGGCGACGAATTCGCGTTGCTGTTGGAGCACACGACCTTAAATTGTGCCTATGCCATCGCCCAGGAACTTTGCGAATGTGTAGCGAAAATGCGTTTGAGTTGGGCGAACCGGGAATTTTCAGTCAGTGTCAGCATTGGCTTATCCGCATTGACTAAGGGCGATGGCGATTTTGCCAAGGTTCTGTGTCATGCCGACAACGCTTGTTACGAAGCCAAGAAAAAAGGGCGTAACCAAATCCATATTTTTACCTATCCGTCTCCGAAATACCTCGAGTTATCCTCGCTGAATGGCGGATAACAATTTTTCTTAACAACTACACCGGATAAATGCCATGAATAAAATCCTTTTAGTCTTTATAGCCCTATTCATTTTTACTGCTTTTTTGCACGCCGAAGAAAAAAACCCAAAAACACAGTCCAAAGTACTGCCAAAACCTTTGGTTAGCTTATTACCTTACCCAGCCGATCAAACCCAGTCATCTTTTACCAAAACGGTGCATGGTGGTGTGCAGCATGTGATTGCCAAATCCGCAAATAATATTGAATTGATAAAACTGATTCAGGCGCACTTGCTTAAACTCGCCGAACAATTCAGGAAAGGCGATTTTTCTGTAACTGAAAGTATGCACGGCAGCCATATGCCGGGGCTTGCCCAGCTAAAAACCGCCAAACCCGACGATATAAAATTCGAATATCGAGCCTTGGAAAACGGCGGACAAATTCATTATTCCAGCGAATATCCGCAATTCGTTTCAGCGCTGCACGAATGGTTCGATGCCCAAACACTCGAACACGGCAACGCCAATATTACCGGTCATAAACAGCACCATTTGTCGAATTCGGAATAAGATTGCCTAGCGCTATGCGATTTACCCCATCAAAACATCGATTTGTTTTTTGTATCGCAGCCATTCGCTGATACCATCAACATCCCATTGTTGTGGTAAGACATATAAACTCAGCGCACCCTCCTTAGCACGGCAACAAGTATCCACCGTTACCCGTTCGCTCCCCCAAGGCATGTCGTTAAACAAAATGGGTTGCGGTCGGCTTAAGCCAATCAATGCATAACCGCCGTCTTCCGATAGCATCATGACCGTCTATTAAAGCCAGCAACGCATGCCGATAACGCGAAAGCGCATCGACAAAGGCCGTTATGCATGCGCTCGCCCAAATCGTTTCCACATTGGATGGTCAATGTCAGCGGGTAATCACTAGCGAATTGGCGGAAAAACGGATCGCTGGCATCGGGTGCGCAGCATAGCTCGACCGCGCATAGCGGCAGTTGAAACGCCCACTACAACGTCATTTCGGTCAATTGTCGGTGTGCGGCAGCGCCCTACTCGGCGGACAACGCAGGCATTAGCCGGGTTTTAACCTGCCCGGCTATTGGCGCCTTGCAGAAGATCAGCAATACGCTGTCGAGAAACAAAAGAATGCCAAGGATGAAATGGGTGCGCGAGGCTAGTCGGATGGCCAACTGTTCGCCGGGCTTAAGAGCGGGAATCGACATCGGTGACAAGATGGGTTCCGAACCGTCCTGGGGTTGCACGACCCGAACCCCTTCACCCGGAAAAATCTGGTAATAACAACCACAAGAATGAATGCTGTCATAAGCCAGCGGCTTGCCGTCCATCCCCAAGGTGACGCGCCAAATCAGTCCGTCGAAGCGCCCCGCGTAAATATCCAGCCAATTTTCCGCTGCTCTGGCCGGGAACCAGATGATGTAATTGAGCTGAAGCAATACCTGACCGCTGAAACGGGTATGGGAGGGCAAGGCATAAACGACGGGGTGCTGGGTGTCTATAGCGGCATTCCCGTCAGCATCGATAGCGGCAGTGCCGATGCGGTCGCTGTCGTTTGCGGTGTCGACGATCCATACCGGTGCCAAGGCAGAAAATAAGAGGGTAAGTTGCTCTTCGGAAGGTTCTGGAATGCCTAATGGATTACGAGCCGACTGCTCGAGAATATCGGCGACCTCGACTACATCCATAGCCTCCGCTACGGGCGGCGCATAGCGAATCAATTGATCTGTGACCGACAGGCTCAGATCCTTCTTGATGAAGAGCTCCCGCATTTCCTGCTGCTCCCGTTGTACACCTTCGACTATGGCCCAGCGGCTGAGAAAATAAACACCGAAAAACCTTTGCCAAGTCGAATAGGCATCAGGCGACTCGATAGCCGAGAGCAGTTGGGATCGCAGACTCGGATAAATCAGAGTTTGCTCGCTAAGCATGTGCCCGCAGGCATTCGCTGCCGTTTCAACATTTGGCCCGAAAGAAGCTTCAAGCCACGCTGATGCTACGGGTGGTAGATTCCGCCATTCGATCAGGCGGGCTGTCATATCCAATTTACGCAGACGTTCAAGCCATGCTGCGTACGCTTCTCCGATCAGACTTTCTGTTGCAAAAGACGCCAAGAAGCGATCGATGCGCAACTCAGGAAAGCCTGCTATCCGAGCCGTGCCAGCATCCGCCACACCATAGTCTTCGATCTGCCGATCCATTTCATCGAAAAGGCGTTCGCAATCGGTCCCTACCACCGTCGATGGAGGCGGCAATGGTTTCAACACGGCGCAGGCTTGAAGCAATATGGCAAGTAAAACTAGCACCGAGCAGCACTTGGGACGGTTCATAACTGACCAGCCACTGACAGGCGGTTGCTGGTCAAACCAAGCCGATTCCCAAACCAATCGTCGAAAGATCTCGCTAGATGGCAACAGCTGAACTTGAAAGAATGCCTATATAAGTTTTCCTTAAAACACATGCCAGAACCTCCCGGGTGATTGTTTGCAGCCTAGTAAGATACGGTAAACAGCGTGATCAAGGCGATCAGTTTGAACACCGGTTGCGGGTTGTCGAGGGCGAAGCCGAAGCGGCCCCCCAGAGGAAACCTTCGGCGACGGCTGGATGAATCGTTGCTAAGACGTTTTCCGGCAAACTGCGTGTCGGCATGCAAAAACAGCAAGCACTCGCCACCCGCTTCGGCTGAGCCCAAATCCATTGGTCTGGTGGCGCGGCCGGGCGGGCTGTGCAACAGCTTGTCAATCCGCGGCTGCACGAGCGCCGAGTTGCCCGTCCACCGCAATCAGTTGGCACTGCTCGCGTAGCGCTTGCAAGGCTTGCAGCTTGGCGGCAATGTGTTCGGCTTCGTTGAGCAGCGGAATAACGGTGCTGATGGTTCGGCTCATGCATCGCGCCGCCAGCGATGAAAGCGTTCCACCCAGCGCAGCAACACCTCTGGCGCATGGGCGCGTTTCCATACACCGGCGGCGTATTTATTGGCTTCGGCCAGAGTTGGGTAGATATGAATGGTGGTGAGGATCTTGTTCAAACCGATGCAGTGGCGCATCGCGAGCACGAACTCAGCCAGCAGATCGGCCGCGTGCTCGCCGACGATGGTCACACCCAGGATTCGGTCGCTATCGGGTTGGGTCAACACTTTGACGAAACCGTGAGCCTCACCGTCGGCAATGGCTCGGTCCAGATCAGCCATATCATAGCTCGATACCTCGTAGGCGATGCCTTGTTGCTTCGCGTCTTGTTCGTTCAGCCCCACCCTGGCCACTTCCGGATCGGTAAATGTCGCCCACGGAATGGCCGAATCGTCGGTGCGGAATTTTTTGACATCACCGAACAAGGCATTTACCGCTGCATATCCCGCCTGATGCGCGGCAGTATGGGTGAACTGGTAGGGCCCGGCTACATCGCCGACCGCAAAAATGTTGGGAAAATTGGTTTGCTGAAAAGCATTGGTATCGATCGTTTTTCGTGGCGATAAGGCAATCCCCAGTTCCTCGGCGCCATAACCTTGTACCGTGGCTGCCCGACCTATCGCCACCAGCACCCGGTCGAACGAGATTTCGACAGTCTGACCTTGATGTTCGGCGAACAAAAGTGTTTGGTCGTTTTTCAGCACAAATTCTTTTGCGGTATGACCGACGCGCACGTCCACACCTTCTTGCTCGAACCGTTCCAGTACAGCGGCGGAGACTTCCGGGTCTTCGCGCAGCAGCAAACGCGGCGCCATTTCCACCAACGTCACCCGGCTACCCAAACGGGCGAAGGCTTGCGCCAACTCACAACCGATCGGCCCACCGCCCAGCACCAACAGCTTGTTGGGTTGTACACGCAAATCCCACACTGTGTCAGAGGTCAGATACTCGATAAGCTCGAGGCCTGGAATCGGCGGCACGAAGGGCCTTGCACCGGAGGCGATGACTATGGCCCGGGTGGTGATGGTCTTTACGCCTTCGGCTGTCGCAACTTCTACTGCCCACGGCGAAACGATGTTGGCCACGCCCTGGATCACTTCCACGCCCAGCTCGGTGTACCGCTCGATCGAATCGTGCGGCGCGATGTTGTTAACCACCTGCCGTACCCGTTCCATCACTTCGGCAAAATCGAAATCGGCACTGGCTTTATCGATGCCATAGACTTTTGCACGCTTTACCTGAGCCACAAACTTGGCCGAACGCAGCAAAGCCTTGGATGGCACGCAACCGGTGTTCAGGCAATCACCGCCCATTCGGTGTTTTTCGATCAGCGTGACTTTGGCTTTCAGGGTCGCGGCGATATAGGCTGTGGTCAGGCCGCCGGCACCGGCACCGATCACCACCAGGTTGTTATCGAAGCGCGTCGGCTTACACCAGGCGGCATAGACTTTACGTTGTTGCAGAAAATCGACCATGCGTCTGGCCAGCAGCGGAAAAATACCCAACAACGCAAAGGAAGCCAACAGGCCGGGTGACATGATATCAGCCAGCGATTCGATTTTGGCCAGTTGCGTACCGGCGTTGACGTAGACGATGGTACCAGCCAGCATGCCGACTTGACTGACCCAGTAAAAGGTCTTCACCGACATTGGCGTCAACCCCATCACCAAGTTGATCAGAAAAAACGGGAATATCGGCACCAGCCGTAGCGTGAACAAATAATAGGCGCCATCACGTTGTAAACCGGCTTCGATGGTTTGCAAGCGCTGGCCAAACCTAGCTCGAACCCAATCGCGAAACAAAAACCGCGCTGCCAGAAATGCCAGTGTCGCGCCGATGCTGGACGCAAACGAGACGATAAGCGTACCCCAGAATAGTCCGAAAATGCCGCCTCCGACCAGCGTCAATATCGCCGCGCCGGGTAACGACAAACTGGTCACGACGATATGCAGAGCGGCGTACAGCATAGCCGCCAGTAGCGGCTGACTTTGGCGATATTGTTCGATGGCCGCCTGCTGGGCTTTTAGATTCTCCAGAGTGAGATATTGTTGAAGACCAAAGGCGAAAAATAAGATCACCAACATGACTATCATTGATGCCAACTTAATTTTTGCTCGTTTCATGTGCTCCTCCGATTATTTCGTAACAGGAACCATTGCGGTTGAAAACGATGCCGTAGTCTTGATTAGCTAAATATCGATGGCAACGTGTCATAGCAAGCCTCTGCGCCGCAAGCGGCGATTGACTTGCCAATGATAGATTATGGCTAACAAGGGCCGGATCAATGGCAGGCCAATCAACCAAACTAGCGGTTTCAGCATAGGTACTTTAGCCATTAACAAAATGTACGCATCCAACTCGGAGACGATACGGCCATCCGCATCGCACACATGCAACTCCGACAAGGCTTGCCGTGGTTCGATGCCGATCTCGCGCAACCGGTTTTCTTGGTCAGTGATGTCGAACCAGGAAACTTGCTCGTCTGTAGCGCCGGAGAGTTTTTGGTAGGTATCGCGGTCGCGGATGCATTTCGGGCAGGCGCCGTCGTAATAGACGGTCAATGGCGGATCATTTTGGCGTTCGGTTTTGGCCGACATGACAAGCTTCAGGCTAACGACAACAGCCGTTCGAATCCCGGCAGCCAGTCGGCAAAATGGGCGATATAATTGTAACCGCAGACCGTTTTCAGGGACTTAGCGCTGACGATTTGGTAAATCCGTTGCGCTTGTTTGCGGGTTTCCGACTCCGACCCGTAAGGATTGAACTGCAGGCCGGATGCGGTTAGAAACACATAATCGCAGATGAACAATACATCCCGGTAGATATAAAAGGTAAATCCCGGCGTATGGCCGCCGACATGATAGGCCTCTATGCCATGATGGATGAAGTCATCGTTAAAGCGACAATCGATGTCGAATAAACTGACCAGGCGATGTTTGGCGTCTTGTTCGTGTAACCAAACCTTGGTGTTCCATAGTTGCCGGTATTGATTGGATGCGCCCAGGAAATGGTGGTGAGTAAACAGGATGCTTTGCACCGGCGCTAGATTGCGGTTGAAAGCCGACGGCGAATCGATCCACACCGCACCGTCCGGGGTTTCGATGCAGTACGCGGCATGTTCCAAACCCAGCTTCGGCACCGACAGTAATTGGCTGACCACGTCGTTTACCGGATGAGCGGTGACATGATACGTCTTTTCGGCTTCATCCCAGGCCATGAATTGATCATGCCGAGCACCGCAAAATGGGCACACGTCCGGCATCTCGCCGATCATGTTGTAGCCGCATTGCAGGCAAACCCATTGTTGGGAGTTTTCAGGGAGGTCTTGAGTATTCATATATCGATCTCCTGCCGGGATAAAATCCGGACGTCGCGTAGCTCAAGTCCGCCAGGGATGCGACGGCAAATTGGACAGACCGATTACGTCGACCGCTGCCTTGGCCACTTGGTGATCGTTTTCCACCGAGCTGCCACTGACGCCAATAGCGCCGATCAGCACGCCATCCTGATCGACAATGGGTACGCCACCGGGAAAGGTGATCAAGCCTTGATTGGAATGCTCGATACCATACAAAGGCCCGCCCGGCTGCGATAATTGACCGACTTGCCCGGTGTTCATACCAAAGAACACTGCGGTCCTGGCTTTTTTGATGGCGATATCGATACTGCCTACCCAAGCCCCATTCATCCGGGTAAAGGCTTTTAAATCGGCGCCGGAATCGACCACGGCAATACACATTTGCGTACCCAATTTTTGCGCTTCGGCAATGGCTGCGGCGATTGCCGCTTCGGCTTGTTCGGAATTGACGTGCATGGTGTTCTCCTAAATTCTGGTAAAACTATCGGGTTGAGATCATGCGCTCGGGGCGAACAATGGCATCGAAGCCTTCGGCGCTGATCAAACCGCTGGCAATAGCCGCCTCGCGTAGCGTACTGTGATTGACCATCGCCGCTTTGGCGATGCGCGCCGCATTGTCGTAGCCGATATGCGGCACCAAGGCGGTCACCAGCATCAGCGATTGTTGCATCAGTTGCGCGATGCGTTCGGTGTTCGGCTCGATGCCACACAGACAATACTTGGTAAAACTGTTAGCTGCGTCGGCCAGTAGGCGAATCGATTGCAACACGTTATAAATGATCACCGGCTTGAAGGCGTTAAGTTCCAGATGTCCTTGCGCGCCGGCGAACGTCACCGTAGTGTGATTTCCGATGACCTGCGCGCACACCATGCTCAACGCCTCACATTGGGTAGGATTGACCTTGCC
>SXGT01759665.1_pt1 | contig 23746 bp, 20 predicted proteins | sample 3176221 | NCBI WGS metagenome assembly SXGT01 (sample SAMN11356862, study PRJNA531348) | freshwater metagenome | isolation source: freshwater sample F1-120 | place: China: Fuxian Lake, Yuxi | collected 2017-12-25
GTGGATGCGCTTCGCTTATCCACCCTACGCATTGACGCATTGACGCATTGACGCATTGACGCATTGACGCATTTACGCATTTACGCATTTACGCATTTACGCATTTACGCATTTACGCATTTACGCATCTTCACGCTCCCCATACGTTCACCGTCATGCCGTCGTGGCTCTCCTCGCGCTGCCATATCTTTTCCTCCCAGGGCGTTCCTGGTCTGCGGTCAAAAATCAGTGAAACGCATCCACCCGAGCCGCTTCAGGGTATCGGCTCCGGTGCCGCCGTCGAGTGTATCCAGCCCGTTCCCCCCAGCAGCAGATCACCGCCGGTCAGTCCCGACGAGGGGTGGCGTGGAGCGGCCATCCTGGCCGCGTGTGGGTGAATGGCCTTACTCGTCCCATGGTTTGCCCCGGGCCCGGGTGCCGTCGTGGTAGTACTGGTATTTGATCAAGCCTTCCTGGCCGTGGCAATTGACACAGAAGGTGCCGGATATGCCCTGGTGGTGGAGAAAGCTGTCGCTGTGGGTGCCTTCCAGGTTGTCGGTGTTGGTGGACAGTTGCATGGCGGGTACGGAGCGGGTTTTGTGCTGGCGCGGGTCGAACACGTGCGGTTCGTGGCAGGTCACGCAGCCAATCCGGCCCAGGGTGGCGTCATGGCCTGCGTCATCCAGCAGCGGCATGGCCGGATCGGTGGAACGCAATATCAGCCCCCGGAACGGGTGACTGAAATGACGGATGGTTTTGTCGGCTGCCAGGCCGTCGGTCTGGTGGCAGTTGAGGCACAGCCGGTCGCGCTCAAATGGCGTCTCATCCACCGCAGCCTGGCCACTGGCCGGTCGTGCCGCAACCGGTTTGACTGCCGACAGGGCCCGTTGCCCGGCACGTCCCCGGTGCAGGCTATGACAGGTACCACACAGGCCGGATTGGGCCGGTGTCTGGTCGAAGGCATTGTGGCTGGTTTTGGCCGTGATGCGCAGGTCATGATCGGTTCCGGCCACGGTTTGCTTGTGGGCATGACAGTAACTGCACAACTCGCCGTTGCGGTCCGTTTCAACCAGGGCGGCGGTGGCCGGTTTGCCCCGGTGGACGGCATGGCAGCTCAGGCAGGTCACCGTTTCCTGCCGCTGGCCGTTCAGGGTGACGGGTTCTTCCAGTGTAACATTGACCGGATGGATGCCCTTGAAGCGGGCCTGTTCGCGGTTATCGGCATGTTGCCGTTTGTGGCAGCCCTGACACAGGGCTTCGGCACTGGCAATGCCTTCAGGCAGCAGGTCGGTGCCAACCTGGCCCTGATGCACCGGATGACAGGTGCCGCAGTTTATCTCGGTAATTTTGCGGCCACGCCACTCCAGCGGTTGTTCCGGCCTGAAATTGACCGGATGGATGCCCTTGCGATGCGCTTCCTCCCGCCCGTTGGCCGTTTGCCGTTCATGGCAGCGGCCACACAACTCGCCCCGGGCGGTCGGCAGGGCAGTCAGAACGCCGTCCCCGTCACCGCCGTGAATCTGGTGGCAGGACTGGCAGATCAGGGTATCTTCGGGGCCGGTCACGGCACCGTGCTGGCGCAGCACATCCGGCAAACCGCGGTGCAGTTCAGGCTGGCTGGCATGGTCGCTGGCTTGCGGCTGAGGCGGATGCCGCAGGTGCAGACCCAGCGGATGGTTATGCCCCTGGCGAGCCGCCGCCGTGTCAGGACGGGCTTCGCGCCCCTTGGACGCATGGCAGCGTTCACACAGGTCACCGCCCCGGTTGGGCACCCTGAGCCAGGCATTGCCGTGTCCGGCGTACAGGGTTTCGGCCTGGGCGGTATCGGTGTGCGGGGTGTGGCAACTGGTACAGGTCAGGCGTTGGTGTGCATCCAGCGGAAAGTCCCGGGGCAGTTTGTCCTGGCGCGGATTCAGGCGGGCATGACGCTGGCGTTCCGCCGCTGATTCATACAGGGTGGGATGTTGGGCCGCCCGGTGGATGCGGGTGCGTGAATCCATCACCGGACCCTGATGGCAACTGTAGCACATGCGGAAGGAAGCCTCCGGCAGGATGCCGTCGGCGTCCCGATCCCTGACCGCCGCCGGGGCTTCGCTGGCCCAGGACAAATGACACTGGATGCAGTTTTTCTGCGACAACGCCACCGGATGGCCGTCCGGTTCGGCGGGCCGGTCAGGTGTTTCAGTCAGCCTCAGCCGGACAACACGGCTGGCACCGGTTTCTGCCACATACAGGGTATCGTGCTGAAAGGCCAGCCCGGAAGGCGTATCCAGTTGCAGGGGTTGACCCTGTTCATCCCGCAACAGTCCCCGGTATTCGCCCCGCTCGAACACCTGAATATGGCCAAAATAGGCATCACTGAGATAGAGGCGGTCGCGAGCCGCATCCAGGGCCAACCCGGTAGGACGGTAGAGTTCCCCGTCCGAGAGACCGAAGCGACCGACCCGGGAAAAAAATCGCCCGGTTTTGTCGAATACCTGAACACGGGCATTCAGGATGTCGGTCACGTGCAGGTAGCCGTCACGGTCCACCGCCATTTGCCCCGGATACTGAAACCGGCCGTTCTCCTCACCGCGTCCGCCAAAACAGGGCAGAGCCTCGCCACTTTGCCAGCGTAGCCGACAGACACGCTGGGTTGTGCGATCCGCCCAGTAGATCGTGTCATCAATCACGGTCACCGCCACCGGCTCCGGCGGAGCTGAACCGGTTGCATCGCTGAGGGGAATGATTGTCTGACGGGCCGAGGAGGGCTCCAGTCGAATCAGGCGATGATGGCCGGTATCGGCAATCAGCAGCCACGACTGGCCGTCGATGCTACCGGCCCACAGAGCCAGTGCCCCGTCCAGCCCCGGCTGGTACTGGCGCGATACCGACCCGTCGGCAGCCAGAGCCAGCACCCGCCGGTTCACCCCATCCAGTACGAACACCTGCCCGCTGGCAGCCACGCTGACCGCCGTAGGCTGATCCATACCGGCCTGAAACAGGCGTCGCTGCTGGATCACCGGTACAGCCCACGCAAAGTGGCTGAGCAGCAGCAGGCCGATGCAGCAAAATCCGATGGCAATACGCTGGATTGTGGTCATGTGTCTCATTGTCTCGTTTTATTCCGGCAAGGTCAGGGAGCGGTGGTCGGTTCGGAAGTGACGGTTCGTGATTGAAGCGAATGGGCCGAAACGCTATCCTTCCCTGTTCTGTCGGCACCCCGGTGGCTCTGCAAGACTTGCACCCACCGGGCAAAACGGGCAGCCATGCCTTAAGTTGCGAGCCGAATTCCAGCCACCTCATCAACCCATCCCGATGCAGCACGATCCACTTTATCAACATCTGACCGACGAAGCCGGAACAATCACCTGGCAGGAGTTACAGCCTCATTTCGCCAGGGGCGTACTGGTTGTGGTGGCCGAGTCACTCGACCTGATCGAGGTGGCAACCCGTTTCGCCCGGGATGAGCAGGATGCGGTGGCCCGATGGGCCACGACCGGCCAGGTGGCCAGGGCCTGCGACGCCGACGCCCGACGCTGGACCCTGGCCAATCCGCTGCTGCAGGCGGTCGTGGTGGCTCCATGGGTACTGGTGCAGGAACCGCGTCGACACTGAATCTCATGAAGCCGCCGTCCCCTGCATGACAGATCGACTCTGCCTTTGGCTGCTACTCTGCACGCTGGGCGTTGCTGCGGCCCGGGCCGGGGCGGACGGAGCGGATGAACCGGAAGACGTGCCCCTCCTGCAACTGTCCGCCGATCAGGACGGTGCGGCGGGCTTGGTGCTGACCACGCTCCAGTCGATTGACCGGAGTGAGGAAATTACGGCCACCGGTCAGGTACTGGACATACAACCCCTGCTCACCCTGCGTGCCCGTTACCAGGCCGCCCTGGCCGACGTAACACTGACCCGGGCCGCCCTGACACTGGCCGAGCGTGACCGCAACCGGGTTGCCGCCCTCAACCGCGAACAGATCGTAGCCGGGCGTGTACTGATTGAGGCGGAAACCCGCCATCAGGGCGATGCGGCCCGTCATCAGGCTGCGACCCGGCAGGTAACGGCCCTGCACAATGAGGCGATTCAGACGCTGGGACAGGAACTGGCACGTCGGGTTCTGGCCGGGCAGGATGGCCTGCTCGACGACTGGATACACCAGCGACGGGTGCTGATTCTGGTTTCCCTGCCGCAAGGTCTGGCCGTGCCCTTGAATTTTGCCACGGTTCAGGTCAGCCGGGAGCTTGACCGTCCGACCGCCAGAGCGGCCCGGCTGTTGTCCTCAGCCCCGGCCACCGATGCGCTGACCCAGGGCGAAACCTTTTATTACCACGCCGCCGCCGAGGGACTACGCAGCGGAATGCGGTTACAGGTCTGGATCCCTACCCGCAACAGCACCAAACCCGCCGTCTTGCTGCCATACCGCGCCGTTGTCTGGCAGGACGGCAAGGCCTGGGTTTACCGGCAGGACGCCCCCCGCCACTATGCACGGGTGGAAATTCATGCACACCAGGACTATGGCCCTGACTGGCTGGTAAACGAGGGACTGGAGCCGGGCGATCGGGTAGTGGTGAGCGGAGCCCAAACCCTGCTGTCCGAAAGCCTGAAACGGCAGATTCCCGCCGAGGATGATGACTGATGCTGTCGACCCTGATCCGGTTCTCGCTGCAACGGCGCGGCCTGGTCATCACTCTGGCCGTATTGCTGCTCATCTACGGCGGTCTGGGGCTGTGGCAGGCCGGGCTCGACATTTTTCCCGAATTTTCCGCTCCCAGAGTCATTATCCAGACTGAAGCCCCCGGTTTGACGGCAGAACAGACCGAACTACGGGTGACGCTTCCGCTTGAACGGCACCTGGCCGGTTTGATCGGACTGGAAAGCCTCAGCTCGGAATCCATCCAGGGGCTTTCGGTGGTGACGGTGGTTTTTGCCCCGGATCGCCCGATTCACACGGCCCGTCTGACGGTCGGCGAACGTCTCGCCACCCTGGCGGGTGAACTGCCGGAAGGTACCGGCCCACCGGTGATGGTTCCCCTGTCATCGTCCTCGGCGACCGTACTGACCGTGGGCGTGTACTCGGATCAACTGGACCTCATGACCTTGCGTGATCGGGTTGACTGGACGCTGGTGCCGCGTCTGCTGGCGGTTGCGGGCGTGGCCGATGTCAATGTATTTGGCGGGGCCATCCGTCAGTTGCAGATTCAGCCGGATCCGGCCCGGCTGTTGCGGTACGGGCTGGGTCTGGAAGACGTGGTGGCCGCCGCCGCTCGGGTCAGTAGCGTGTCGGGGGTTGGTTTTGTCGAAGACAGCAATCAGCGAACCGGGGTACACCTGTCGGGTTTGCCGCAACAGGCAGAGTCGCTGGCAGCGGTCGTGCTGCGCCAGGAAAACGGTCGGCACCTGACCCTGGGCGATGTCGCCACGATTGGCGAGGCCGCCAGGCCGCCGATCGGGGCGGCTGCCATTGATGCCCGGCCCGGCATTGTCCTGATGGTCATCGCCCAATACGGTGCCAATACCCTCAGTTTGTCGCGGGAGCTGGAGCGGGTTCTGGCCCGGTTTGAGCCGCTGCTGCAACGCGAGGGTATCAGGCTGTATCCGCATCTGTTCCGACCCGCCGACTACATCGAGCGATCCATCGCCCATCTGGGCGGGCATTTGCTGGCCGGTGGGGTGCTGGTGATTCTGGTGCTGTGGCTGTTTCTGCACAACCTGCGTACCGCCTTCATTTGCGGTCTGGCCATTCCGCTGGCCCTGCTGGCTGCCGTCGTCATTTTGCTGGCAACCGGAGCCAACCTCAACATCATGTTGCTGGGCGGGCTGGCTATCGCCCTGGGTGAGGTGGTGGACGATGCCATCATTGACACCGAAAACATTGAACGACGCCTGCGGGAAAACCGCCTCAACCCGGCTCCCCGCCCCACCTTCCGGGTGGTATTACGTGCCTCGCTGGAAGTCCGCAGTTCGGTGGTTTATGCCAGCTTCATCGTGGCTCTGGTATTTGTGCCGCTGCTGACGCTTGAAGGGGTGGCCGGACGGTTGTTTGCCCCGCTGGGGCAGGCCTATATCCTGGCGATTCTGATGTCGCTGCTGGTGGCCCTGACCATCACCCCGGCCCTGTGTTATACCCTGCTGCGCCACCAGACCACCCACCGTACACCGCCGGTCATTGCCTGGCTCAAACCGCGCTATCACGCCCTGCTGGCCCGGTTGATGCCCCATCCCGGCCGGGCACTCGGCGGCAGCCTGGTGATTGCAGGGCTGGCTCTGGCTGTCCTCCCTACACTGGGGGGCGAATTTTTGCCGACCCTCCGCGAGGGTCATTACATCGTCCACACCAGTAGCCTGCCGGGCACCTCCCTGGCCGAGTCGCTCCGGGTAGGCGGGCAGATTACCCGCCGCATCAAAGAGCTGGCGGCGGTTGAATCGGTGTCGCAGTGGGCCGGGCGGGCCGAGCGCGGGGCGGATACCTACGGCAGCCATTACAGCGAATATGAAGTCAGACTCAAACCCCTGGACGGTGCCGGTCAGCAGCGGGTACTTGACCGGTTACGCACGATTTTGGCGGACTTTCCCGGTATCCGCCATGAAATCAATACCTTTCTGACCGAACGGGTTGATGAAACCCTGTCCGGTTATACCGCACCCGTGGTCGTCAACCTGTATGGCTCGACCCTGGATTCGCTGGACGAAGCGGCCCGGCAACTGGCCGACCGGATCGCCGCCCTGCCCGGGGCGACCGAGGTACAAGTGCGCTCGCCACCGTACAATCCCCGGCTTGATGTCCGGCTCAATCCGGAAAAACTGGCCCGCTACGGCCTGCGCCCGCTGGATGCGGCAGACGCCCTGCGTACAGCCCTGCAGGGACAGGTGACCGGCACCTACCAGCGCGACGGCCAGACCCATACCATGGCCGTCATTCTGCCGCCGAGCGAACGCAGGCTGGATAAAGCCGGACGAATTCCAGTCAAAACGCCGGATGGCCAGATGATCACCCTCGCCCGGGTCGCCGACCTGCAAGCGGGGGAGGGACGCTACAATATCCTTCATCGAGGCGGGCAGCGGGTACAAACCGTCACGGCCCATATCAATGGACGCGACAGTGCCAGCTTCATGGCGGAGCTGGCGTCCGTCGTCGGGGTGATGCAGTTTCCGCCCGGAGTTTATCCCGAACTGACCGGTGCCGCCGTCGAACAGGGCAAAACCCGCTATCGCCTGCTGCTACACGCCAGCCTGGCAGGGGTAGGGGTGTTGTTGCTGATCTACCTGGCACTGGGCAGTGTGCGCCTGACCGCGCTGACCCTGCTCAACCTGCCTTTCTCCCTGGCCGGGGGGTTAGTGGCCGCGCTGGGAACCGGCGGGGTTCTATCGGTGGGAGCCCTGGTGGGTTTCATTACCCTGTTCGGCATTACGGTGCGAAATGCCATCATGCTGATGTCGCATTACCGGCATCTGGTTGTCAATCAGCAACGCGAATGGAATCATGCGACGGCTCTGGAAGGTGCCTGTGAGCGACTGCCCTCCATCCTGATGACGGCCCTGGTAACGGCACTGGCCATGTTACCGATTGCCCTGAACAGCGATAATCCGGGGCTGGAGATCATGGGGCCCATGGCAGCCATCATCACCGGCGGGTTGATGACTTCAACCCTGTTAAATCTTTTGCTGCTCCCCACCCTGCTGCGCTGGCTGGGTGGATTTGAACGTCTTTCCAGGTATGACCCATGATCAATAATTTTCTGCTGATACTGGTCTCCATCATCGGTATTGTGGTGCTGGACGAAGACCCCAGCGGGGTTTCCATTCAGGAGTGGATTTTCTTTGGCGTGATGCTCTACGCAGCGCATGGCTTTTATCGGGAATACCATGAGCAGCGGAAAAAATGATTTCTCGCCAGACCGCTCCATGAACCGTACTGCGGCAAGCCGTCCCGGCAAACGGGGCGGTCTGCTGGCAAATCTGCTCAGGGCCGGACTGACTGGCGTCTGTTTCTACCTGGCCGCCCTGCTGGGGTTGTCGCTGGCCATTCCACCCGGTTATGCCACCGCCCTGTGGCCACCGGCCGGTATTGCCCTGGGAGCAGTGCTGGTCTTCGGAAACCCGGTGCTGCCCGGTATTTTTCTGGCATCGCTGCTGGCCAACCTGACGGTCATTTTTGCTACCGCTGTCCCTGACGAATGGCTGACGACGCTGATGGTGTCGGCGGGAGTTGCAACCGGCACCACCCTGCAAGCCTTTTTGACCGGCCTTGCCATCAAACGGTGGGCAGGCTATCCAGGCTCCCTGATTCACAACCGGGAAGTTCTGCGTTTTTACCTGCTGGGTGGCCCGTTGGGGTGTCTGGTCAGTGCCAGTTTTTCCCTGACCCTGCTGTGGCTGACAGGTCGGATGCCGCTGGAGATTCTGCCGCGCAACTGGCTTACCTGGTGGATGGGAGACACCATCGGGGTTTTTATCTTTACCCCGGTCATGCTGGCCCTGTTCGGCAGGCCACGCGGAGCCTGGCGATTCCGTCGACGCGCCCTGGCCTTACCCCTGGTCGTAAGTTTTGCGGTCACCGCATCCTTTTTTGTCTATTCGCAACACTTTGAGCAGGAACGCCAGCAAACCGAACTGATGACCCTGACCACCACCGCCAGTGAGTCCATACAAAACGCGGTGACCCGTCATCTGGAGGAACTCCATACCCTGCAGGGGCTGTTTCATGCGGCAGGTCAGATCAGTCGTGATCAGTTTGCCCTGTTCACGGTGCCAGCCATTCGGCGCAATCCCGGCATTCAGGGATTTTCCTGGAATAGCTGGGTCAAGGCCACCGAACGGGAGTCGTTCGAGTCGGGTCAGGTGCCCATTACCGAGAAAAACCCGGCCGGTCAGTTCGTCAAGGCCCGGCCTTATCCTGACTATGTAGTGGTCACCTACATCGAACCCTTTGCCAGCAATGGCAAGGCCCTGGGCTATGACATTGGCTCGGAACCCCTGCGGCGAGCTGCTATTGACCAGGCAGTTTCCAGCGGCCAGTTGTCCGCCACCGCTCCCATTCGCCTGGTGCAGGAAACCGGGCAGCAACGCGGCATACTGGTACTGCTGCCGGTACGCAAAAATCCGCTTCCGACCGATTCGGCAATACTGGCCCCGCAAGACATCAGCGGCTTTGTGGTTGAAGTATTGCGAATCGGCGATGTCATTGAGACGGCTCTCTCCGCCATGGGTGACAAACGGGGATTGCTCCGGATTGAGGTACGTGACCGCGATGCGGTCAAGGGCAACGACTACCTGTACACCGATACCACCCGGACACCGGACAAGGCGTTGAGTCTGACCCGGCAACTGGAGGTTGGCGGGCGGCATTGGGAACTGGTCAGTACCGTAGCCGGTGAACTGCCGGGCGCGTCGCTGAATACTTTTTATGTCCTGCTGGGAGGTACCGGATTTACCGCCCTGCTGGGGCTGTTACTGATGACCCTGAGCGGTCGCACCCTGGGCATGGAGGCGGAAGTCCGGGCCCGTACCCTGCAATTGTCGCAGCAAAACCGGCGTCTGATCGGGGAAGTCCGGCAACGCCAGGCGGCGGAGGGGGCTCTGCGGGAAAGCGAGAGCCGCTTCAGAAACATGGCCGACTCCGCCCCGGTACTGGTGTTTACCTCCACCGCCAGTGGGGCACGCGATTACTTTAACCGGCAATGGCAGCAATTCACCGGTTGCAGCACCGAACCGGACACCCCGACGGAATGGCAGGCCGCGTTCCACCCGGATGACCTGGCCGATTACCTGGCCCGGCGCGAGGCGGCAACCGACAATCAGCAAGCCTTCACCGCAGACTATCGATTGCGTTCAGCCACGGGCGACTACCGCTGGTTTCTGGACAGCAGTGCCCCCCGTTTCGGCGCGGGGCAGCGTTTCATGGGGTTCATCAGTTCCTGCATCGACATCACCGCTATCCGGGAGTCGCAGGTGGCCATGCAGCGTGCCAAGGAGGCCGCTGAACACGCCAATACCGTCAAGAGTGAATTCATGGCCAATTTGAGCCATGAACTGCTGACCCCGATGAACGCCATTCTGGGACTGAGTCATCTGCTGCTGAATGAATCGCTACCGCCCGATACCCTGTCCCATCTGCAAAAAATCGAACTGTCAGCCCGCAACATGCTGGTGCTGCTCAATACCCTGCTGGATTTTTCCTCACTGGAAAGCGGCCAGATGCGGATCGTGTCGGCTGAATTTTCCCTGAAGGAATTGCTGGACACGCTGATCACCCGCACCGGCCAGGCTGCCAGAGACCAGGGGCTTGAATTCAGGGTAAAACAGGATTCACAGGTACCTGCCCGGTTGAGCGGCGATGGTTCCCGGCTCACCCAGATACTGGCCAACCTGCTGGCCAACGCGGTCAAATTCACCGAACAGGGTTATGTCGAACTGGGTTGCACCCTGCAGGAGCAGTCCGGGGGCAGCCTCTGGATTAGCTTCACGGTCAGCGACAGCGGAATCGGCATGTCCACCGAACAGGTTGAACGGCTGTTTACCGCCTTCAGTCAGGCGGACGGTTCCAGCACCCGCCGTTACGGTGGCACCGGCCTGGGATTGACCGTGGCTGAGCGTCTGACCCGGCACATGGGCGGTGAAATCAGGGTAGAGAGTACCCTGGGCCTTGGCAGTCGCTTCAGCGTAACCCTGCCGTTCCAGCAGGTTGAATCAGCCGTTGCCCCGGTGGCTGCCGAGGCGGGCGATTTTCGCTCCAAGCACATTTTGCTGGTGGAAGACAACCCGCTCAATCAACTGGTGGCCAAACGCTTTCTGGCCCGGCTGGATATCTGGACGGATCTGGCTGAAAACGGTCAGGAAGCCCTTGAGCGGGTTGCCAGCACCGAAACACCCTACGATGCGATCCTGAGGGACATTCAGATGCCGGTCATGGATGGACTGGAAGCCACCCGCCACCTGCGCGAGCAATTCTCCAGCGATGCCCTGCCCATCATAGCCGTGTCTGCCAACACCTCTGACCAGGACAGGGATAACTGCGTCGCCGTTGGCATGAACGATTTCATTCCCAAACCGCTGGATCTCCCGGTACTAACCCGGGTTCTGGGATTCTGGCTGCACGTCAACTACAATGTCGGCTAATGTTTCGATATCCCCGGCCATTCCCATGCTGTCCCGTTCTGCATCGTTCATACTGAGCCTGTTGTTGCTGTCCGCCGCACCGGTTCAGTCGGCTGCAAAAACTGCAAAAACCGCAAAAACCACAGCCCCGGCCCCGGTTCAACCGGTGACTCCGACCCCACCCGCCAGCGACACCGTGACCCTGGCCTATCTGGGCCAGTCAGCCCAAACCCCGCCGCTGGTGCCCTTTTTTGATCCCTTAACGCCGGATCAGGGGCGACAGGGGGCGCGTCTGGCCATCCGTGACAATAACACCACTGGACGTTTTACCCGGCAGAATTTTGTACTGGATGAAACGGTCGTGGCGGCTGACGGCGATGTGGATGCGGTTTTTCGAGCCCTGCTGGCACGCGGATACCGGCATATCCTGGTCAATCTGCCGGTTGCACGGGTCAGGCAGTTGGCCGCCCTGGCAGAGGCTGACAACAGCCTGATTTACGACATTGCCAACACCGACGAACCCGGGCAAGCCCGCGACTGTCAGGCCAATGTGCTGAAACTCATGCCGGGTCGGGCCATGCAGGCCGATGCACTGGCGCAGTACCTGCTCAAAAAACGCTGGAGTCGCTGGTTTCTGGCCATTGGGCCGGGCGAGGCTGACCAACGCTTCGCCGCCGCCATCCGGCGGGCAGCTCAACGCTTCGGGGCCAAAATCGTCGAGGAGAAAGTCTGGCAGCATACCTTTGCCGACCGGCGCACGCCCGAATCGGAGATTCCGGTTTATACCCAGGGCAACGACTACGACGTATTGGTCGTGGCCGATGAGGCGGGGCTGTTCGGTGACAGCCTGGCGTACCGAACCTGGCGTCCGCGTCCGGTGGTCGGCACCCAGGGACTTAAACCGGTCAACTGGCACCGCACCCATGAGGCCTGGGGAGCCCTGCAACTACAGAATCGCTTTCGTGAGCAGGCCGGTTACCCGATGACCGCCATTGATTACGCCGCCTGGCTGGCGGTACGGGCGGTAGGCGAGGCTGCCACCCGAACCCACTCGGTACAATTCGAGGCCATCCGGGCCTACCTGCGCGGGACTGAACTGGCTCTGGCCGGCTTCAAGGGGGTTCCGTTGTCGTTCCGCCCCTGGGATGGTCGCCTGCGCCAACCCCTGCTGCTGGCCGCCGACCGCTCAATGGTCGCGGTGGCTCCGCTTGAAGGTTTTCTCCATCCCCGCAACGAACTGGACACCCTGGGGTATGATGAACCGGAATCGCCCTGTCACCCCACATCGCCATGAAATCACCCCTGCAATGAAAAACCTGATGACAAGCAAAGCGCGGGCGTACCCGGTCGGGTTAGTGGTCGGCTGGCTGATTGCCCTGCCGCTACCGGCTGAAACCGTCTACGTCACTCTGGAAAAAGACAACGCACTGGCCGTCGTCGATGGTGTGCAAGGCACACTGCAAAAAACGGTCAGTATCGGCAAACGCCCGCGTGGGCTGGCCGCCAGTCGGGATGGACGCCTGCTGTATGTCGCCACCAGTGACGACAACAGCATCGTGGTACTGGATCGGGCCAGCCTGACGGTCACCGCCCGCTTGCCTTCCGGCGAAGACCCGGAAACCTTCGCCCTGTCCTCCGATGAACGGCGGCTGTTCGTTTCCAACGAGGATGACAACCAGGTCACCGTAGTGGACCTGGCAGGACGTCGCCAGATCGGGCGGATTCCGGTCGGGGTCGAACCCGAGGGCATTGCCACCAGTGCCGATGGTTCATGGCTGGTGAGTACCAGCGAAACCACCAACATGGTTCACTGGATCAACCCCGTGAGCCTCGCCCTGATTGATAACACCCTGGTGGATCCACGCCCCCGCGCCTGTGCCTTTACCGCCGACAGCCGCCAGCTCTGGGTGAGTTCGGAAATGGCTGGCAGCGTCAGCATACTCGATACGGCGACCCGGCAACTCGTCAAAAGGCTGACGTTCAACATTCCGGGCGTCACCCGTGAAAAAATCCAGCCGGTCGGTATCGCCCTCGATGCCGACCGCCGCTATGGCTATGTAGCCCTGGGCCCTGCCAATCGGGTTGCGGTCATTGACGCGCAAAAACTGGAGGTTCTGCGCTATATCCTGGTGGGTCAGCGGGTCTGGAACCTGGCTTTCAGCCCCGATGGCCAATCGCTCTATACCACCAACGGACTCAGTAATGACATCACCCGGATTGATCTGCCCAGCCACAAGGCGGTCAAATCAATCGCAGTGGGCCAGTCACCCTGGGGCGTGGTGGCATTGCCATGAACGCCATTTACGCAAGCGATCTGCGACTACCGTTTGAACGTCAGGGCTTGCCCGCCCTGCAGGTCAACGACCTGGGTTATCACTATGGCGACAAACCGGCCCTGCAGCAGGTGGGTTTTGAGGTGTATCCGGGTCAATTTACCCTGTTGCTGGGTCCGAACGGGGCCGGCAAAACCACCCTGTTTTCGCTGTTGACCCGCCTGTTTCAAAGCCGCTCCGGTTCAATCCGGATTGCCGGGCATGATCTGGCACGCGAGGGCACCCGGGCACTGGCACATCTGGGGGTGGTGTTTCAGCAATCGACCCTGGACATGGATCTTTCTGTCGAGCAAAACCTGCGCTATCACGCATCACTGCACGGTTTGAGCCGTCGTGACGCTGACGTCCGCATTCTGGAAGAATTATCACGCCAGACCATGTATGAGCGTCGGCGGGAAAAGGTACGCGCCCTGAACGGCGGCCATCGCCGCCGGGTGGAAATCGCCCGGGCACTGCTGCATCAACCCCGGGTGCTGTTACTGGATGAACCGACGGTCGGTCTTGATTTGCCCAGTCGCAAGGCTCTGGTTGATTACGCCCACCGTTTGGCCCATGAACAACGGATCGCGGTGCTGTGGACCACCCACCTGATTGACGAGGTTCAGCCGGAGGATCACCTGGTCATATTGCACCGGGGGCGGGTACAGGCCCGGGGAACGGTCGGGCAGGTTCTGGCCACCACCGGTTGCCCTGATGTGGGCAGTGCTTTCCAGCAACTGACCGGAGAACAGCAGCGATGACACCGTTACGTTACCTGCGTGCCCTTGGCGGCATCATGCTGAGAGAACTGTTGCGGTTCGTCCACCAGCGTGAACGCTTCATTTCCGCCCTGGTGAGACCGTTGGTCTGGCTGTTCATATTCGCGGCCGGATTCCGTTCCACCCTGGGAGTCGCCATCATTCCACCCTACGAAACCTACATTCTCTACGAGGTTTACATCACGCCGGGCCTGATCGGCATGATCCAGTTGTTCAACGGTATGCAAAGCTCGCTCTCCATGGTGTATGACCGGGAAATGGGCAGCATGAAAACCCTGCTGGTCAGCCCCTTGCCACGCGGGTACCTGCTGGTCTGCAAATTGCTGGCAGGGGTGCTGGTATCCCTGCTGCAGGTCTATGCCTTTCTGGTGATTGCCGGCTTGTCCGGGGTGGACATTCCGCTATCCGGCTACATCAGCGTGTTGCCGGCCCTGATTCTGAGCGGGCTGATGCTGGGCGGATTGGGTCTGTTGATGTCATCGTTCATCAAACAACTGGAAAATTTTGCCGGTGTGATGAATTTCGTTATATTCCCGCTGTTTTTCCTGTCCACTGCCCTCTATCCCCTCTGGAAGATGGAAGAATCCAGTCCCTGGCTGCACGGACTGGCCGGGATCAATCCCTTTTCCCAGGCCGTGGAAATGATACGGTTCGCCCTGTACGGACACGTCAATCCCTACGCAATCGTCTATACCACCGTCGCCATGCTGATTTTTGTGATGGCGGCCATCGTCGGCTACAATCCATCCCGTGGCATGATGCAACGCAAAACAGGAGCCCCCTGACATGACTCACAACACTGTACTGGTAACCGGGGGAGCCGGTTTCATCGGCGGTAATTTCGTCCTCGGCCTGATGCGGCAACCGGGCCATAAAGTCATCAATCTTGACGCCCTCACTTATGCCGGCAACCTGGACACCCTGGAATCGGTCAAGGATCATCCCGACCACCAGTTCGTACTGGGGTCGATCGGCGACAGGGAACTGCTGGATTATCTGCTGAAACGCTATCAACCCACCGCCATCCTCAATTTTGCCGCCGAGAGCCACGTAGATCGCTCCATCAGCGGGCCGGACGCCTTCATCCAGACCAACGTGGTGGGTACCTTTCAGTTGCTGGAAGCGGTTCGCCAGTACTGGAAAAACCTGCCACTGGAAGAACAGGTCACGTTTCGTTTCCTGCATGTTTCGACCGATGAGGTTTACGGTAGCCTGGGGGCTACGGGCCAGTTCAGCGAGCAAAGCCCGTATCAACCCAATTCACCCTACTCCGCGTCCAAGGCGGCGTCGGATCACCTGGTCAGGGCTTATTTCCATACCTACGGTTTGCCGGTACTGACAACCAACTGTTCAAACAACTACGGTCCCTATCAGTTTCCGGAAAAACTGATTCCCCTGATGATCCACAATGCCCTCCACGGCAAACCCCTGCCGGTTTACGGTCAGGGAGCCAATATCCGTGACTGGCTGTACGTGGAGGATCATTGCCAGGCACTGATGACGGTACTGATGCAGGGACGACCGGGCGAGGTCTACAATATCGGTGGCAACAACGAAAAAACCAATCTGGAGGTCGTCCACACCCTGTGTGACCTGCTGGATGAACTATTGCCGGAATCGCCCCATACCCCTCACCGTCAGCTTATCCGGTTCGTTACGGATCGCCCCGGGCATGATCTCCGATACGCGATTGATGCCAGCAAAATCAAACGGGAGTTGGGATGGCAGCCCCGGGAAACCTTTGAAACCGGCATTGGTAAAACCCTGCGCTGGTATCTGGACAACCAGGCCTGGTGTGCCCGGGTCATGGATGGCAGCTATCGGGGCGAGCGGTTGGGTCTGGATCAATTTTTTTGAACACCGGAATGAGGTAGAAACCATGACAGCCATTCAGTATGAACCGGTGCCGAACCTGAATTCGGCAGATACCCGGCCAACAACTCAATAATTGACTATTTTCATGTCCAGTACCGCACTTAAAGGCATCATCCTGGCCGGGGGATCGGGTACCCGCCTGCATCCCCTGACCCACGTGATCAGCAAGCAACTGCTGCCGATTTACGACAAGCCCATGATTTATTATCCGCTGTCCATACTCATGCTGGCAGGGATACGGGACATTCTCATTATTACCACGCCCCACGACGCGCCCCTGTTCAGTCACTTACTGGGGGATGGTCAGCCGTGGGGTATGTCGATTCGGTACGCAACCCAACCCAAACCGGAAGGGCTGGCCCAGGCTTTTCTGATTGGGCGCGATTTCATCGGGAGGGATCGATCCTGCCTGATACTGGGTGACAACATTTTTTATGGACATGGCCTGCAAAACGATCTTTGCCGGGCCGCCGGACGTGCCGAGGGTGCGACCGTGTTTGGTTACTGGGTAAGGGATCCTGAACGCTATGGCGTGGCCGCCTTTGATGAGACCGGGCGTGTCACCGGTCTTGAAGAAAAACCGGCCCAACCCAAATCCAATTATGCCGTCACGGGGCTGTATTTTTACGATCATCAGGTCGTTGATATGGCAGCCGGACTCAAACCATCGGCCCGGGGCGAACTGGAAATCACCGACATCAACAATCTGTACCTGACCCGGGGACAACTCACGGTGGAGAAACTGGGGCGTGGAGTCGCCTGGCTGGATACCGGAACCCATGACTCCCTGATGCAGGCTTCCAACTTCATTCAGACCATTGAGGAACGTCAGGGACTAAAAGTCTGCTGTCCGGAGGAAATTGCCTGGAGTCAGGGCTGGATCGACAGCGAAACCCTTGAACGCCATGCAGCCCGACTCAGCAAGAGCGGCTACGGCCAGTATCTGTACCGACTACTCCAACTGGGACGACCGACATGATCATAAACCCTACGCCATTACCGGGTGTACTTCTGCTGGAACCCCGGGTATTTGGTGATGCCCGCGGCTTCTTTTTTGAAAGCTGGAACCGACAGCGGTTCAGTGAGGCTGGACTGGAACTTGATTTCGTTCAGGACAATGTTTCATTCTCACGCCAGGGCATACTGCGTGGACTGCATTTCCAGAATCCGCTACCCCAGGGCAAACTGGTGCAGGTACTGGAAGGTGCCGTCTATGATGTGGCTGTCGACATCCGGCGCGGTTCTCCGACCTTTGGCCAGTGGTATGGCGTAACCCTGAGCGGGGAAAACCACCGGCAACTCTACGTACCCGAGGGTTTTGCCCACGGATTTTGCGTAGTCAGCGAAACCGCGCTGTTTTCCTATAAATGTACCGACTTCTATAACCCGGCCCATGAGTACAGCCTGGCCTGGAATGATCCGGACATAGGCATCCACTGGCCAATCAGCGAACCCAGTCTGTCAGGCAAAGATCAGGCCGGGCAGCGACTGGCTGACTTCAGGCCGGAGCAATTACCGGAGTGGCGGCCATGAACATACTGCTGATCGGTCGTCACGGCCAGGTGGCCTACGAACTGCGTAGAACCCTGGCCGGTCTCGGGACGGTCATCTGCCTGGATCGCCACACCGCCCTACCGCTGGATCTGGCTAATGCAGACTCCATCCGCACGGCGGTGCGGGAGGTCAGGCCCGGACTCATCGTCAACGCGGCAGCCTACACCGCTGTTGACAAGGCCGAAACGGAAACCGCCCTGGCAGACAGCATCAACGGTATCGCACCGGGGATTCTGGCCGAGCAAGCCCGAAGCCTGGGTGCCGGTCTGGTGCATTATTCCACCGATTATGTTTTTCAGGGTGACGGCACTCGACCGTACCGGGAGGACGATGTCACGGATCCAGTCAATGCCTACGGAATCGGCAAGCTTAGGGGTGAACAGGCTATCGCCGCCGTGGGCATCCCCCATTTGATCTTGCGGACGGCCTGGGTATACGGGCAGCGCGGCCAGAACTTCCTTTTGACCATGCTGCGCCTCATGCGGGAACGGGAGGTACTGCGCGTAGTTGCCGATCAGACCGGTGCCCCAACCTGGAGCCGCCTGATCGCGGAAGCCACCGGCATAATGGTGGCGTGTTCGCTGACCGACGGCCGCTTTGAGCCGGGCGACAGAACCGGTATTTATCACCTGACTTCAACCGGAACCACCACCTGGCATGGCTTCGCCGAGGCAATCCGAACGCTTGGAATCCGGCAGGGTCTTCTGGAAGATACCTGCGCCCGGCTGGAACCCATTCCCACCAACGGCTATCCCACGCCAGCCCGACGCCCCGCCTATTCCGTATTGAACACGGACAAACTGGCCGAACGGTTTGGCTATCGATTACCCGACTGGCATGACGGGCTGGCCCTCTGTCTGGAAACGGATTGAGACGTTTCTGCCGACGGTACGCATCGGGCGGGTCAACTCACACCATGCCCAGTTGCAGACGGGCTACTTCCGACATGTGATCACGCGACCAGGGTGGGTCGAATACAACTTCAATGGTAACCCGGTTGACACCCGGCAGATTCTTGATAGCGGCTTCGGCATCGTATTGCAGCACCGGACCCATGCCGCAACCGGGCGCGGTCAGGGTCATGATGACCTCAACGTCATGACCGTCCGGCTGACCCGGCCTGATGCGGCAGTGATACACCAGTCCCAGATCAACAATGTTGACCGGAATTTCCGGGTCGTAGATGGTTCTGAGTACGGCCCAGACGTTTTGCTCCACTGCTTCCGCATCCGTACCGGCCACCAGATTGTTAATCAGGGGAGGTTCCTTGCCCAGGGCATCGGCGTCGTTGCCGGAAATCCGGGCCATGACACCATACTCCGTGGTGACGGTGAAATGGCCACCCAACGCCTGCATGAGTGTAACAACATGCCCCTGATGCAAGGTTGCAGGGGTTCCCTCGGGAACCTGAACTGCCGCAACATCACGCTGCAATACGATGCTCTCGCGTCCGTAACCGTACATAACTTAACTAACTCTCTTGATGGTTTAACGGAAAAATTGATGGGTGAAACAGGATCATGGTTTCGGCAGTCGACCGGATGAGGCGTAGCCGGATTGTCACCCGGCACCGGTTCGCTCCCGGTACGATTCCGTCAATGCAATCTGCTCACGGCAATAACCAGCCCTGCCACGCTTAATACCAGACCGAATACCCAGCGCATCTGTAGCCTGATTTCGTGGTGTATGGCCATGATTTCGGTGTGTTGCTGATCAAGTTTCCTTTCTATCTGCTCAAACCGTTTGTCGGTTTCCATTTTGGCCTGGTCAAAGCGTTTGTCGGTTTCCATTCTGGCCTGATCAAAGCGTTTGTCGGTTTCCATTCTGGCTTGATCAAAGCGTTTGTCGGCTTCCATTTTGGCCAGGTCAAAGCGTTTGTCCATTTCCTGTTGGGCCAGCTCAAACCGCTTGTCGATCCGGGCAAAACCGGCCTGCATCAACTCATAGCGTTTGTCGGCTTCCATTTTGGCCTGATCAAACCGTTTGTCCCTTTCGTGTTGGGCCTGATCAAATCGTTTGTCCGCTTCCTGTTTAGCCAGCTCAAATCGTTTATCCATCTCCTGTTTGGTCAGATTAAACCGCTGATCTGCCTCCTGTTTGGCCAGCTCAAACCGTCTGTCCATCTGGGCAAAACCGGCCTGCATCAACTCGTAGCGTTTGTCACTTTCCTGTTGGGCCAACTCAAGCCGTTTGTCGATCGCGGCAAAACCGGCCTGCATCAACTCATAGCGTTTGTCACTTTCCTGTTGGGCCAGATCAAACCGTCTGTCCATCTGGGCAAAACCGGCTTGCATCAACTCAAACCGTTTATCCATCTGGGCAAAACCGGCTTGCATCAGCTCACGCTGATGTTTCAATTCTTCTTCTACCTTGAGGGTGCGTTCCCTCAAATCACGAAAGTCGAGTTCGTACGGGTCACGCAAATCCAGCCAGCTCCGGACAGGCCCGGGCCGGGCCATGCCGGTCAGCATGTTCCGGACGACTTCCTCAATGGCGACAATATCTTCCTGTACCAGGCTCATGGCGCATGATCTCCCGTATGGAAAAGGTTTACGATTCGGGCGGCACACTCGGTCGGGGCGGCAAGCTCAGACGGATTTTCAGCAGGAAAGGCCCGACGCCGCAGCGGCGATACCATGCCACCCGGCTCGAATACCACGATCTTGAGTGATTCCTCATGCTCCTGTGACCAAAGCCGGGCCAACCGTTCCATCGCTGTTTTAGCTACCCCGTAGGCTCCCCAGTAAGCCAGTCCGGTTCGGGCGGCTGAATCAGTGGTAAAGACGACGGTTGCCCGATTCTCCCGCAATAGTGGCAGCAGAGCCCGGGTCATCAGAAAAGGGGCCGTCAGGTTGATTCGCAGGGAGTGTTCCCAGGTTTCTGCCGGGAGCTGTTCCAGGGGTCCCAGGTGATCCATTCGGGCCGCAGTATGAACCAGACCGTGCAAACCACCCAGTTCTGCCCGCACTGTTTCGGCCAGCGCATGGTAATCCTGTTCGGTGGCACCCAGCAGATCCATCGGGTAAATGGCCGGCTGCGGATGGCCTGAGGCCTGGATGTCATCATAAACCCGTTCGAGACGGGACACGGTTCTGCCGAGCAATACGACCGTTGCCCCGGCAGCCGCCAGTGCCCTGGCGGTGGCGGCTCCCAGGCAGCCTCCGGCACCGCTGACCAGAATGGTCTGGTTTGCCAGCGCATTCATGCCAGGTACTCAGCGTCCAGCCAGGCGATCAGGTCGCCCGGATGCTGCAGCAACCCGTTCGCTCCCCAGCATTCCGGCTGATCGTCATCGGCCAGATAACCATACAGGGCGACCAGCGTCGCCATGCCAGCCCGCTGACCGGCTTCAATATCGCGTTTCGCGTCGCCGACGTAGACGCAGGTTTGGGGGGCAGTTCGCAGTTGGCGGCAGGCTTCAAGCAAGGGCAGCGGATGCGGTTTGCGTTCGGCGGTGGTATCACCACTGATGATGCAGGCCGGACGGTGGTCGATGCCCAATGCCATCAACAGGGGATGTGTAAAACGACTGTGCTTGTTGGTGACAATGCCCCAGGGAATGCCCCGCTGCTCCAGCGTGTCCAGCACGGTTTCCATGCCGGCATAAAACCGGCTGCGACAGGCGATACCCGCCTCATAGAGGGTCAGCATCCGCTGCATGAGTGTGTCGAAATCCTGCCCGGTGCGGGCAATATCGTCAGCGGCACAGCCCAGCATGGCGGCCGCTCCTCCGGAAACACGGGGCGTCAGTTCACGGGACGGTCTCTCGGCAATACCGGCCTCGGTCAGGGCCGCATTGGCAGCAGCTATCAGATCGGGGGCCGTGTGCAACAGGGTACCGTCCAGGTCAAGCAGGACAGCCGTCATCCGGGTCGGCATGGGTCAGTCTCCGGTTCTCATAAAAGCCGCCAGGTAGTTGACCCCGGTATCACCTCCCAGACTGAACTGACGGGTAAGGGGGTTGTAACTGACACCCGCCATATCCCGTAAAGTCAGGTCGGCGGTGCGAGCCCAGGCTGTCAGTTCTGACGGACGGATGAAAGTGTTGTAGTCGTGGGTTCCCTTCGGAATCATGTTGAGGACGTATTCGGCAGCCACTACCGCCAGCAGCCAGGCTCTGGGATGGCGGTTCAGGGTAGAGAAAAACACCCAACCACCCGGTCTGACCAGTCGGGCCACCGCGTCCACCACTGATTCAGGCCGGGGAACATGCTCCAGCATTTCCATGCAGGTAACTACATCGAACTGGCCCGGTGCCTCATCCGCCAGGGCTTCGACACTGAGGCTGCGGTAACGGAGGTTCAGGTTGCCCGCTTCGGCATGGCGGGTCGCCACGGCAACCAGTTCAGGTGCCAGATCAATGCCCAGTACCTCACCCCCGGCTTCCGCCAGGGCTTCGCTCAGAATGCCGCCACCACAGCCAACATCCAGAATACGGCAACCGGGAAGGCTGGCATGGGCACGGATGAACTGCATCCGCAACGGGTTGACGGCATGGAGGGTTTTGAACGCGCCGTTCGGGTTCCACCACGAGTCAGCCAGGGAACCAAACTTGTGGATTTCAGCGGGATTAACGTTTTCGGTAGCAATCATGGGAGTCAGGGGGTACGGTCAGTCAGGCGGTCGCGCCAGCGGGCGGCCTTTTCAATGATGATCCGGCTATCCAGGGTAGTCAGATGCCGGTTCCGTAACAAACGCCGTCCCTGCACCCAGACGTCACTCACCTGGTGACGGCTGGCAGCGTACACCAGATCAGACTGGGGATCGAACAGGGGTTGGGTTTCCAGGGCATCCAGCCGGATGGCGGTAATATCCGCCGACTTGCCAACCACCAGTGAACCGATCTCCTGATCCAGCCCCAGTGCCCGGGCACCGTTCAGGGTGGCCATACGCAATGCGGTGTGGGCAGGGATCACGCTGGCGTCCTGTGCCACGGCCTTGGCCAGCAGGGCGGCAATCCGCATTTCGCCCATGATATCCAGATCGTTGTTGCTGGCGGCTCCGTCGGTACCCAGGGCGACATTGACCCCGGCCTCAACCAGTCGGGCCACCGGGCAGAAACCGCTCGCCAGTTTCAGGTTGGATTCGGGACAATGCACCACACTGCCGCCGCTCGCGGCCAGACGGTCGATTTCGGCGGCGGTCAGTTGGGTCATGTGTACCGCCAGCAATCGCCGGTTCAACAGACCCAGGCCATCCAGCCGTTGCAGCGGACTCAAACCCTGCTCGCGCCGGGCGGTTTCGACCTCATCCCGGGTTTCATGCAGGTGAATGTGAACCGGAATGTTCCACGCCTCGGCCTGCTGCCGAATGGCCCGCAGTGGCTCATCCGAAACCGTGTAGGGGGCATGCGGTGCAAATGCGGTGCGGATCAGGGGATGATCCTGCCACTCCGCCTGCAACGCGCTTGCCCTGTCCAGGTAGTCAGCCGCCCCGCCGGCAAAATTGCTGGGAAAATCCAGCACGATCATCCCGATCACGGCCCGCAGGCCTGCGGCTGCAACGACCCCGGCGGTCGTGGCCGGAAAGAAATACATGTCATTGAAACAGGTAATACCCCCGCGCAGCATTTCGGCCACGGCCAGTTCGGTTCCGTCCCGTACGAATTCCTCGCTGACCATGCGTTGTTCCAGTGGCCAGATGTGATCCGTCAGCCAGGTCATCAGGGGGCGGTCATCCGCAATGCCTCGTAACAGCGACATCGCGGCATGGGTGTGAGCGTTGATGAAACCGGGGATCAGCACGTGCTGATCGAATGGCTCCGGCGTAACGTCCGGGTAACGCGCCTGCGCCACCGACGTGGGCAGAATAGCCACAATGCGCCCCTGACTCAGGGCGACGGTGTGGTCGTTGAGCACGACCCGCTCCGGTTCAACCGGAATCACCCAGCGGGCGGCCAGTAATGTGTCGACTGTCATGAGGCCTGATTTCCGAGTATTTTTGTAAACTTTAGCATAGAACGCAGTCGTTTTGCAGCGGGCCGGAAGTGCGACTTGATTTTGTTACATTGTATCATTACGATAGTGTTCACAGGATTCAGGTCACGGTGGTAAGTGGCACCCCGGGAGTGGCGTCCCGGGAGTGCGGCCACCCTGGCCGCCGTCAGGTGAGGGGCGAGTCAATACCGCATACCAATCACCAACCCATTCTGCACTCTGCACTCTGCACTCTGCA
>SXGT01921742.1_pt1 | contig 23740 bp, 12 predicted proteins | sample 3176221 | NCBI WGS metagenome assembly SXGT01 (sample SAMN11356862, study PRJNA531348) | freshwater metagenome | isolation source: freshwater sample F1-120 | place: China: Fuxian Lake, Yuxi | collected 2017-12-25
AACGAGACGCCGAAGAACGACTGGCCGCGCACCGCCCTGACCTTTGGCGCCGAGAGGAACGCCGCGGAAAGCCGCGCGGTCAATTGCTGCTCGACCAGCTCGGGGCTGCGGCCCGGCCACTCGGTCGTGAGGATGACCTGCGTGTCGGAGAGATCGGGCAGCGCGTCCAGCGGGATGCGGTTGAGTGCGAGCCAGCCGCCGAACCCGAGCCCGACGGCCAGGAACAGCACGAACAGCGGGTGCCGCGCGGACAGTCCGACGAGCCGCGCTACCATGGGCTGCCCTCGCCTCCCGCGGTGCGCAGCCGGCTCTCCGCCGAGAGCAAGAAGAGCCCCGAGGTGACAATGGTGGTGCCCTCGGTCAGGCCGTCGAGCACCGTCATCTGGTCGTTGTCGCGGATGCCGGTCGTGATGGAGACCGGGCGGAGCCGCCCCTCGCCGAGGTCGACGAAGACGAGGCGCCGGGCACCCGCGAAGATGACGGCGTCGGCCGGGACGACGAGCTGGTCCTCCAGGGTGCGCTCGAAGACGACCACGGCGGTGAGGCCTGCGAAGAGCGCGCCGTCGGGATTGGGGACCTGGATGCGGACGCCGAGGGAGCGCGTCTCGGGATCGAGCGTGGGAGCGATGAGCGTGACCGAGCCCTCCACCGAAGACATCTCGGCGATCGGGAAGCGGACCCGGACCGTGGACCCGACGAGCCCGCGGACGATGGCGGCGTCGGGCTCGTAGACGCGCGCGTCGATCCATAGGGGATCGGTGCGCGCAAGCCGCATGAGCGCCATGCCCATGCCCACGGGGCTGCCCTGGACGACCTCCTTCTTGAGGACGACCGCGTCGAACGGCGCGCGGAGCACGAGGGTCGCGGCGGCGCGCCCGGCTTTGACCAGGGCCTTGACCTCGTCCTCGGGCAGGCCGAGCAGCAGCAGGCGGTCGCGGGAGGCGCGCGCCAGCTGGGCCGTGCCAGGGAGGGGCGCCTCGCCTCGGGTCGTGCGGAGCACCGCGAGGTACTCGGCGACGGCGGCGCGAACCTCGGGGCTCGTGATCTCGACGAGCGGCTCACCGGCTTTGACGCGGTCGCCCACGGCGCCGACGTGGAGGCGGTCGATCCAGCCCGTGGCACGCGCGAGGACATCGACCTGGCCGTCCTCGGCAAACGTCGTCATCCCGGGCGCGACGACGCGCGCGGTGACCGTGGCGCGACCGACCTTGGCGGTGACGACGCCGATGCGCTGGCGCCGGAGATCGTCGACCAGGATCGTGCCGGTCGCGAGCTCGCCCTGCTTCACCGGGACGAGGTCCATGCCACAGAAGGGACACTGACCCGGCGCAGGCGCCTTGACCGCCGGATGCATCGGGCACGTGTAGTGGACGATGCGCTCCGGGTCCGCCGTCGCCTCGTGGGCGTCGCTCACGTGACCGGCGTGCGGCGACGGTGCCGCCGCGGGCGGGGGGCTCCCGGAGAACCAGGCCATGAGCTGAGCGCGGTACGTCGTCGCGCCGATCCCGACCGCAATGAGCACACCGAGTGACGGAAGCATGGGCAAGAGGACATCGTGCCACCGCCGGACGTGTCGCGGGGCGGGCGGGGGTGACTCGGGCACGGCGGCGGGAGTCGGCTCGACCTCGGGGGCTTCTGCGCTCATGGGGTCCCTCCCCCCGGCATGCGCCCGGCGGCCAGATCGAGGAGCAGAGCGCCGACCACGAGACGGCGCCGGAGGTCGATGCGGCTCATCTCGGCGTCGAGGACCGCCTCCGCCGCGAGGACCACCGGGTCGATGCCCATGGTCGCTTCACCCATGCCTCCGCCGCCGCGGTAGGCGGCAGCGGCGAGCTCCAGACTCTTCTTCGCCGACGGGAGCAACCGGCGATCGACGACGTCGAGCGCGGCCCGAACCTCGACGAGCTCGGCGTGGCGTTCGGCGACCTCCTGCGAGACGCGATCGCGCGCCGTCGCCGCGTTCGCGGTGGCCTCCTCAACCCGCAGGCGGGCACCCTCGACCATCGCGCGACGACGGTCACGAGCGAACGGCAGTTCGATGCTGAAGGTGACCGAGGGCCACATCATGGGGTCGTCGGGCATGGTGTTGAGCTGCACGCCAACGGTCATCATTGGCCGCGTCATCACCTCGGCGGCCTCCACCTCCGTCTTCCGCGAGGCGATACGGGCCTCGGCGGCGCGGAGCTCGGGGCGCGCGCGGTGCGCGGCGGTGATGAGCCCGTCGAGCGGCAGCAGCTCCGTGGGGCGCGCGTCCAGGATAGAGTCGACATCGACCGTGCTGGTGGCAGTGGCGTGCTGCGTCGGTGGTCGCCGATGGGCGAGCGTGGCCAAGCGGGCCAGCGCGACGCGCGCCATCCGCTGCGCCAGGAGTCGATCCCGGTCCGCGCGCGCCTTCTCGGTCTCGGCTCGCACCGCCTCCCGCGGGCTGCCCTTGCCGGCCGAGACCCGACCGACGGCGGCGCGCGCCATGAGCTGCATGAGGTCGTGGTGCCGGACGAGCACGCGCTGCATGGCGACGGCGGCGCCGTACTCGACCACGGCCTCGCCCGTCATGCTCGCCAGCATGCGGCGCATCGCCTCGCGATCGTGCGCCATGGCCTCTGCGGCCTGCAGCGCGGCGCGAGCGCGAGCCTCCAGGCCCGAGGTCCACGGAATCGGCTGGCGGTAGCCGATCATTTGACCGCGCCCGGTGTGGATCGCGAGCGGGGAGAGGCCGACTTCGAGCATGGGGTCCGGCGCTCCAAGCTCCTCGCGCGCCATCGCGGCCATGGCCCGGACCGCAGCGCGCATGGCGTGGAGGTCCGGGTTGCGCGCGAGCACGTCAGCGATGGCCTCGCGCACGGTGAGCGCCGTGGTGAGCGACGGCGCTGGCTCAGGCGTGAGTGCTGGCTCGGGGGCCATGAGCGCGTCGATTGAGAGCGTGCGCTCGGCGACCCACGCGGGCGTGCAGGCGGACATGAGCACGACGAGGGCCCAGAGGCGGTGGGGATGCGACAGATTCACAGGGTCCTCCGATCCGGGGCCGAAGCCGAGGTCCAGATCGATGCAACAGCCGGGCCGTTGCGCCATCGACGAAGCCACGGCGGAACCTCGAAGGAGGCGCCGTGGCGTCAAGACGACGAGGACAGTGTGCTAGCAGCGGATGCTGCGGGTATGGAGAGGCGCAGATGCGCGAGAGGGCGGTGACGCGGCAACCGCGAGCGGTGCGTTGGTCGGCGCACGGCGATCGAGGCTGAGGGCGACGGGCACCGCGAAGGCCAAAGGCTGCGACTGCGGCCCGGGCTCGGGGGTGGTCATGACCGCCGCGCTGGGCGTGTGCACCGGCTGAGGCGCGACGCCATCGGGGCAACAGCACGGGTCGACCCACGTGGCCTCGGTCGGCGGCTCGTCCGGGTCACAGCAGCAGCCGTCGGACTCCGTGGCGGGCTCGCACTCGGCGACACAGGCGGCCGCGACCCGACTGACGGGTTCCGCGACGAGCGTGAGAACCAGGAGCGATGCGAGCGTAGACCTCACGTAGCGAAGATACCGCGGAGGAGGGGCATGCGCAAGGCGTTGAAACCGGGACGGTCCTGATATGTTGACTTTAGGTGCGCGCCAGGAATGTCAACATGTCAGGACCGTCCCCCTAGGTCATGCGATCGGCAGTTGCACAGTACGACGTAAATATCGTATCATAGGATGTTGAGCTGCGGGCGCGTTCCGTGGCCAGGAGCACCGCATGTCATCGCAGCCCGCACCGACCCCGACCCCGCAAGCCGCGCCCGAGTCGACCACCTCGCAGAGCATCGGCGGCTCCACTCCGGCGCCGAGCGCGCCGTCGGCCGGTCCGCGCGGCGGACGCCGCGTCCAGCTCAAGGTCCTCTCGTACAAGGAGGCTTCTCAACGGCTCTCGCCGACGTCGTCACAGGGCGAGCAGGTCGCGCAGCAGGGCCTCTCGGGCTCGGGCTCAGCGCCCGATGCGGGCATTGCCTCGCGCGTCGAATCGGCCACGGGCACCTCGGTCAGCCACGCGAGCGTCCGCAGCGACCCCGCCGCGCAGGAGGCGTGCAAGACGCTCGGCGCCGAGGCCTACACGTACGGCTCCGACGTCGCGCTGTCCTCGCCCAACGTACCCACGAGCACGGTCGCCCACGAGCTGGCGCACGTGGCGCAGCAGACGGGCCAGCCCAGCGGGCAGACGCAGATGAAGTCGGGCGGCGGAGGCTCCGGCAACCTCGAGTCGGAAGCGGACAACGTGGCCACGGCGGCGCTGTCCGGCGGGCAGGCCTCGGTCACGGCGATCGGGGGCCAGAGCGTGCAACGCAAGCCCGATCCGGCACTCAATGGGACCGAGGAGGTCAAGAGCGACCAGCCGCCGCCGGACCCGGCGTGGGTAACCAACGACACGGAGGCCGCGCAGAAGACGCACAAGGCGGAGCTCCAGCAGCTTATCCGCTATCTCAAGGGCTCGACGCGCAAGAGCGACGTCACGGGCTGCCTCCAGATCCTGCGCAACTACGACCTACAAACCATCGTCGGCATGTGGAACGCCGTTTGGGCGATGGACGCCAAGGGCGAGTGGCTCGACGACATCCTGTCGAATCTCCACTACGACCACATGAAGTCCTATCCGCGCGAGGTGACAGGCACGATCCTTTCGGCCAACCTCAAGTGGCGGTGGCAGAAGCTCGTCGACCTCACGAGCACGGGCTTCCTGAATGGCGTCTCCGACGACGAGGCTGCCTACGGCTACCTCATCCTCAAGGACCTGCCGCAGGCGTGGATTCAGGAGTTCCAGGAGAAATTCCCAAAGCACGCAGGGCAGCTCTACGCCAACCTCGAGAAGAGCACGCGGACCAAGATCGACGCGGCGGTCGACCCGGCGCAGGAGAAGAAGCTGCGCGACGCCGAGATGGCCAAGCGCAAGGACGTCGCCGCCGGTGAGGCCTACATGGCGAGCCGCGGGACGGACGCCAAGAACACGATCGAGGCGGATCTCAAGTGGGTGCGCTCGCGGCTCTCGGACAAAGAGGACGCGGTCGGCATCCTCAACAAGCTCGTGGGCAGCTTGCGGCGCGACGGCTCGGGCACCGAGCTCGGCCTGTTCGCCCGTGCGATGGAGGAGACGAACAAGGTCAACTGGTGGCTCGAGAAGCTCAAGCCGGCCAACTACCCGGACGGCGAGCCGCTGCGGGCCTTCCTGCACATCCTGCGTCGGCGCCCGCCCGAGGCTGCCCTCAAGACGTGCGAGGAGCTGCTGTCCACGGGCTTCCTCGGGCTCTTTCCGCCGAACGCGGCCGAGGCGAAGCTCGCCTACGACATCATCCGCATGCAGCCACCCACGGTGCAGAAGCGGCTGCGGGAGCTCGACAACGGCAAGTTCCTCGAGCGCATGGAGACCAAGCTCGGGACGAGCGTCGTCACGGACAAGAACCAGTTCACGCTGGACGCCAAAGGCCAGCTGGCCACGGGCGGCTTTGGCACTGCGAGCTCGGACGCCGAGGCGCAGCGCAACCTGGAGGCGGACAAGCTCCTGACGAGCAACGAGGGCGGCAGCTGGGACCGCTTCATGAAGCTCGTGGGCGAGCTCGAGAAGGGTGTCACCCCGACCAACGCCAAGACTGCGTATCAGACTCTGGGTGCCGAAGGTCTCCAGGTCCGCCAGGCGATGGTGCGACGGCTCGACGCGCTGAACGTGATCGAGTCGATCATGAACAAGCTCGGCTTCGACTTCATCTGGTCGGAGGAGAATCGCCTTACCACGGTCGGCATTCTCCACGCCCGCGATCCGATGCGGTCGGTCGCGCACATCCAGCGGCTGCTGGACCGTGGCATCGACCTGTTCCTGTTCTACACCGGCTCCATCTCCGCGGCCGAGGCGTACTACGCGGCAAACCTCATGAAGGCGCTGCCGCCCGAGTATCGCAAGCGGGTGCAAGAGCAGAATCCGGAGTGGTGGGGCCTGATTACGGGGAACCTCAACGCCAGCCAGAAGGGCCAAGAGGACCTCAACTTCTACGGCGGTGGCGAAGGCGGTGCCGACCGCATCTCCATCCTGTCGCAGCTGACCACGCCCGATCTCTGGACGGGACCCGAGGCCCAGCTCGAGAACGTGGCCAAGATGGCGGCGGCCGCCGGTCACCGCAAGCTCGTCTACGACACCGCCAAGTCGATGAACCAGCTCACGGCGAAGAAGGCGCTGCTCGTCAAGCTGAAGATCTGCGACGAGAAGGGCGACTACACGGCCAATAACGTCAACGCCGACGGCAAGGTCGCCGAGGTCGGCTTCTTCCAAAAGGTGGGTGCGGGCGGAAGGCTCCTTGGGAATGCGCTCACGCACAGCAATCTCAAGGAAGGCTCGATAACCAACGTCAATCTGAACGACGTGCAGACCGTCATGGGCGGGAGCGTCTCGGGCATCAAGTTCGCCAAGCCGACGACCGAGCAGGAGAAGAATCGGACCAATCGGGTCGACCTCACCTTCCAGCGGCGTGCCGGCACGCTCGACCTCACGATCCCGGGGCTGGCCATCGAGTCGGTCGCCATGCAGTCGGGCGAGACGACGCTCAAGACCGGTCCCCTGAGCACCGGACTCGTCAAGATCAAGGCCACGTTCCCGACGGAGCAACATCCGGAGCAGGCAGCCTCGTTCTCGGTGCTCATCGAGGACCCGATCATCTCCGAGCTGCTGTTGGTCGCGCCCGGCAGCATGGTCGCGGCCAAGCGCATCTCGCTCAAGCGGCTCTCCGTGCGCATGTCGGAGATGCCGGCGCTCGCCAAGGACGTCAAGACGCCGGCCGAGGCGGAGGCCGCGGTCAAGAACCTGCTGCCGGCCAAGAGCATCCAGCAGGCCATCTGGGAGTTCATCTCGCTCTACGACCTGCGCTCGATTGGCAGCAAGGCGACCGAGAATCTCACAGGCGCCGTTCCACCGGCGTTCAAGGGTCCCGGAGGCATCGAGCTCATCGCGAGCGAGCTGAACATCGAAGGGCTCACCACCAGCGGCGGCTTCCACGCGGACAAGATCTCGGTCGCTGGCGACATGTCAGTCAAGGTCGACAACCTCCGCTCGGAGGCGATGAAGACCAAGAAGGGCGTGCTGCAAGGCCGAATCACCTCGGCGCAGGCGCGAATCAAGGCATTGGAGACTACGACGCCGCGCTCGACGACCGACGAGCACGAGCTCAAGCGGCTCCAGGGCCAGGTCACCGGCTGGCAGACCGACATCAGCGGCATCGACGCGCAGCTACCGGCGATCGAGGCCGAGGACAAGGAGCTGCTGGACCTCTACCTTCGCCAAAAGAACGGCGTAACGCTCTCGAAGGACCAGCTCGCGCGCCTCCAGGTGCTCCAGGCCAAGAGCGGCGCGGGCGGCGTGGCGCTCACGATGGGCGCCCTCACGATGGAGGGCGTGGGGACCGAGGCGGGCAAGTCGACCGGCAAGGTCGAGATCGGCGGCATCTCCGCGGTCGGTACGACCAATCAGGTCGGGATGAGCTTCCTCAACAACCCCGCGATCGCCTCGGCCATGGGCACGGGCAGCACGCCGGCGGGCAAGGGCCCCACGACCTTCAACGGGGACCTCCAGATCGAGCGCATCAAGGCGACGGACGTGAATGTCGGCGGGAGCGTGCCGAACTACGGGGCGCTGTCACAACGCAAGACGAATCTGGAGGGCGTCGCCGAGGGCGAGCGCACCGCGGCCATGACGCGCGAGCTGGCCAACTTGCAGTGGCAGTGGACGCAGAAGGTCAAAGACGGCAGCACGTTCGGTGACGTCGTCAAGCGCCTCCTGTTGCTGGACCAGAAGGGCGAGGTGGCCCTTCAGCAGAGCCCACGCGATCTGGCGGAGCGCGAGCGGCTCAAGAACCTCATCCGCGGCGAGGCCACGCACATCGACTCGATTGATGTGCGCGGAGTCGCGATTACGGCCAAGGGCAAAAACGACAGCAAGAGCAGCGATCCCAACGACGCGGGGCCCCAGACCTCGAGTTCGTCGGTCGCAGGCGAGTTCGGGCTCTCCGTCGGCGAGATCGAGGCGTCGGGCATCAAGGCGGGCGGTACCGAGATCAAGAAGATCACGGCCACCGATCTGTCGGGCTCGGCGGATCTCACGCTCGCCATCGATGGCGACCGGCGTACAGGTCAGATGAAGCACGGCCACATGGAGGCCGGCAGCTTCAAGATGGAGGGCATCAAGACCGGCGGGGACGTCGGCACGACGATTGGCGAGGTGTCGCTGACGGGCGTGAAGATCGACGCGTCGACCGTGGACGAGGGCGGAAAGATAGCCATCGAAGCGGCGTCCATCGAAGCGAAGGGCGTCTCGATACCGCCCAAAATCGATCAGATGCGCTCGGAGCTTGCGCGGCTCGAGAAGGAGCTCAAGGACATCGAGGCGTCCAAGGACCCCACGGCCGGGGCGTTGCACAAGGCGCGGATTACCGAGCTGATGACGCAGATCAGCGACTACGAGGCGATGCCCGGCAAGATCGGCGCGCTGATGGGCGAGATCAAGTCGCTGACCGACCAGAAGAAGAAGGCCAAGACCAAGCCCGAGAAGGAGAAGATCGGCGCCATCCTCTTCGCCAAGGAGGCCGAGCTCGCCGCGCTCAAGAAGGAGCTCGAGGGTCTGGAGTCCAGCAAGAAGATCGCGGGGACGGGCGCGGGCCCGGACGTGAGCCTCAAGGACGTCAAGGTCTCGGCCAGCGGGCTCGGCAACGTGCTCGACGACCAATGGGAGCTGGCGGGGAAGGTGCTCGACCTCAACCTGCACCTCGGGAGCCTGAACCTGACGTCGCCGTTTGCGCTTGCCTCGCCGAGCTCGCGCTTCGAGGCCAAGACGGCCAAGCTCAACACGCTGGACGTGGGGGTGAAGGTCCGCATCGACAAGAAGGAGCCGGCCGATGGCGCCGGACCCGGCTACAAGGTCACGCCCATCCTGCTCGAGCGCCTGGATCTCGCCTCGGCGAGCGCCACGGGTCTCTCGCTGTCGATGCCGGTCGGCGAGGAGGTGCTGGACCTCGAGATCCCGAGCGCCACGCTCTCGGGCGTCCACGCGGACGGCATCCCGCTCGAGAACTTCGACCCGGTGACGTTCACCGGCAACTTCCACGTGGATCAGGCGCAGGCCTCGCTCAAGGCCAAGCTCGGCAAGGACCTGCAGGTCAGCGGCAAGGTCAACCTGACCAAGCGGCTGTCGATCGCGGCGGTCGAGGGCGGCGGGCTGTCGTTCGATCCGGGCAACGTGGACGTGCAGGACCTCAAGGTGAAGGCGGGCGCGCTTGGGCTCACCGCCAACCTGCGCGGCCTGCAGACCAAGGTCGACCTCAACCGCGAGACGGGCGCGCTGGACGTCAAGGGGCCCATCGGCACGCTGTCGGTCGCGAACGTGAACTGGAACGGGGGCGGGCGCAGCGTCAAGATGGACAGCGGCGCGCTGGTTGGCGTCGAGGTCGACGCGAGCGTCAAGCTCAACCCGACCGTGCTCCAGAAGAAGATGCGCGGCGAGTACCCGGGTGAAGATGAGCTCGTCAAGGAGTTCACGCTCAAGTCGCTCACCGTTCAGCGCGTGCAGGGCAGCGGGCTGCACTACAAGGACGCCGACCGCACGGTGGACCTCGTCAGCGGGACACTGAACAAGGTCAAGCTCACGAACTACACGCTGGGCAAGAAGGGCTTCCACTTCTCGGCCGGTGAGAAGGGCGAGAAGGGTTCGAAGGCCGTCAAGATCGACGGGCTCAACATCGTGCAGGGTGGCCTGTCAGCCAACGTGGACGCCACGGTGGACAGCATCACGGTCGACGGGCTCAACGACGGCACCATCGACGCCAAGATCGATGGCGTCAACGCGAACGCGAAGCTCAAGCAGGACGGCAAGGACCTCGCGACCGTCACGCTGGGCGGCGAGCCTGGGAAGGGCGGCAACGCCAGCTTCAAGATGACGCCAGATGGGAAAATGACCTTTGGCGTCGGCGTGCCGTCGCTGGCGGTCGCGGGCGTCGACTACGTGGGCCAGACCGAGGATGGCAAGGCGCTCGACGTCAAGATCAAGAAGGCGACCCTCGAGGGCGCGAACGTCAACGCGGGCGTGCTCATCCCGCCGGGAACCGACAAGACGGCCCGCACGATCTCGGTGGATCTGAACGTCCAGACGACGCGCATGGCCGTAAACGATGTCTACATCGGGTACGGGGACCTGGGCATCGACATGAAGCAGGGCGCGCTCAACGGCTTCCGCATCGGTAAGCCGGGCACCGCCGGCAAGCCGGGGCAATCGCTGCACGTCGACATCGAGCAGACCGCGCCGGACGCCAAGGGCGAGCGCAAGTCCAAGCTCAAAGGCCTCACGGGCTCGGTTGGCATGTCGGGGGCGAGCCTCAGCGACGTCGAGGCGGCCATCCCGGGGATCCTGCAAGGGCGCGGCGGGGCCAGCGTCGGAGCGATGGACATTGATTTCCTGTCGAAAGACGAGATGAAGTACAGCCTTCAGTGGCTCAAGCTCCATCCGACCGACGCCGTGGTCAACAAGGTCTGGCGCCTCTCGGGCCCGAACGTGAGCGTGAGCAACCTGTCGGTCACGGGGAACAACGGCGGTCCGGCCATCAGCGGGAGCAATGGGCCCACTGGGAGCAAGGTCAACATCGCGCACGTCGAGGGACAGATCGACGCGAGCAAGACGGGCGGTCAGCTCGACGCGACCGCGGCGACCAAGGGCAGCTCGCCGACGGGCCGCTTCGACATCGACCTCTCGACCGTCAGCAACATGAACGGCGCCATCATGGTCAAGCTGCCAGGCGGCTTCGTCATCCCGATCCCGTTCGACAACGGGCACCTGCTGTTCGACCCGAACCGCATGAAGATGCCGGAGCTACCAGGGATCTTCTCGTGGATGCCGGCGTCGGCCTACTACGAGCTCGTGAAGCTGGTCGTCAACGGCATCGCCGGGTGGCTCGACAAGAAGCTCAGCATCCAGCGCATCGCCGAAGACCAGATCGAAGGCATCATGAACCAGGCGACGCCGCCGAAGGGTGCCGAAGACGCGGTCACGCTCCAGCAGACGCTCGACAAAGCCATTCGGGACAACTTCGCGCTCGGCCTCGGGCTCGATGCGTTCGCCACCGGCGGCAAGGGGCTCGGGCGGACCATCGTCGACGAAGGCGAGAACCTGATGTTCCGGCTCTTCGATAAGGTCACCGGTTGGGACGTCGCCGACCATCACCGCGAGGAGCTCACGCAAGAGCGGATCAAGACCTTGCGCCAGTGGATCGACCAGGTCGGCCTCGGCGGCGGGCTCGGGTGCGCAGGCCCGTTCGAGGGCCAGTTCATCCCGAACGACAAGGCCAAGCCCGCGACGAACTTCGGCGGCAAGGCGGATCTCGGGCTGTCGCTCTCGGGCACGCTTGGCACGTCGCTCGACGCGAAGCTCAAGGCGGGCGTCACCGGACTCTGGCTCGTGAGCGGCGGGACCACGGTGAAGGTCAAGAAGATCAACACCGGCGTCGATCTCAGCATGCAGGACAAGAAGAACACGTTGGGTGGCAAGGTCGGCGTCGGCTTCTCGGTCGATGAGATTGATATCGAGTCGAAGAAGTGAGCCTGGAGATTCTCTCAGACATCGACGCGGCGGTCGCCGAATCGCCCGAGGGCGCGCGCATTCCGCTCGGAGCGATGGCGCTCGGCACGCTGGTGCACCTCGAGCCGGCGACGGCGCTCGCGCGCTTCGAGGCGTTGCCGGAGCCCGTAGCGCGCGTGGTCATCTTGCAAGCCGCGGGCTTCGGGCGCGTGTTGACCCCCGAGGTGGCGACCGCCTTTCGAGCCCGGCTCGCGCCGCTGGCCACGGGCGACTGGAACGCGCGCGACCTGCCTCTGGCGCTCTGGGCCGGGAGCGACTGGGTCGAGGCGATCTTGCCGACCTTGGATCCGCTGTTCGACGGCTGGCGCGTCATCTGCGGCGCGCTCGACGCGGGCCTCGGCACCGACTGGACCTCGGGCCTGGCGTTGGCCGAGAGATGGCTGGCCACGTGCCCCAACGGCCTGGACCGGGCCCGCCTGGCGCTGCTGCGCGCACGACTGGAGGCCGACGACGCCGAGGCGTTGGCCCTGACCTCGACCATTCAGGACCCGGCGATACGGCTGGAGGCATGCTTCGAGCGCGCGGTGCGCGCCCTGCGCGGGTTGTCACCGGCGTGGGCGGCGATCGCCACGCTGCCGGAAGCGGACTCGGCCGCCATGCTCGGACCGCTCCTGCCGCTGCGCCGCGCCGCCATCCTGGCGCGCACCGGCACCGAAGGAGCGCAGGTGGCGCTGGATCAGGCGTTTTCAGGGCTCGAGGCGCAGCCGGTGGACTACCGCGCGAAGGTCACCGGCGACTACGCGTTTGCAGGTGCCGCCATCGGCGTGGAGGCCGCGACGCGCGTGGTGGACCGGCTGCAGCGCGACGTCGCGGTGCTCAAGTCCGCGGCCCGCGGCACGGCGGTCTACGCCACGGTCGACGGCCTGCGCTGGCTCTCGGCGCGCGCGGCGCTGGCGAAGCTCCTTCCGACGCTGCGAGCACTCGCCAAAGCCGTGGACGACGACGCAGCGGCTCCCGGAATTCACGCCGCCATGGTGCAGCTCGCGGTGCTGAACGACGACGTGCCGACCGAGGCGATGATCGCGGCCTTGGGAGATCGGCTCGCCCGCCAGCACGCCGTCGCGGGCGGTCACACGACGCTCTCGCGGGCCGGGCGCACGTTGGCATCCGTCAAACCCGACGCGGCGCGAGACCTCGCAGCGCGACTACGCGACCCGATTCAGCGCGTCATGTGGCACGTGGGGCGATTGCAGGCCTGCCTCGACCGGTAGGTTCGGCCGACCGAGCTCAGCCAGCAATCGCCGAGAGCCCAGCCCGATCCTTGACGAACATCCCCTTGCCCTCGATGAGGCCCTCGGCTCGCAATCCAGCCTCCACCCGACAGAGGGTCTCGGGTCGCATCGCCAGGGCGCGTGCGAGGACCCGGCGCGGAATGCCCAACGGATAGGGACCGAGCCCGGCCCGCTCGCGGTCGAGCAGGAACTGCGCGAGCCGGGTGCGCACGGGACCAATGGTGCAAGCGCGGTCCGCATCTCGGGCGACCAGCTCGCCTTGAGCCAGCTCGAACCAGAGCCGAACGAAGCGCTCCTGGCCAACCAACGCTCGCAGCGGGCCAATCGCCATCGCGCAAACCTCGGTCCGACCGACGGTGACCGCAGACGCCGGCTCGGCCAGCTCCCGCAGTGAGCTCCAGCCGACCACCGCGCCGGGCCCCCGAAGCGCGCACCACCGCTCGGCACCGCGATCGTCGTTGGCACTAAACACGACAACGCCACGACGGACAAAGCCGACGACGTCGCCCCGCTGGCCTTGGCGCAGCAGACGCGCACCGGCCCGATGGCGAACCGGCACCATCGGGCATCGGCCGGGCGACGCTGTACGCCCAATTGGACAATCCGCGCAACTCGTAATCGCTGGACGCATGCCGAGACCATAGGTCGACGACCGGGGTCTCGACAAGGTGTCGCCGCAAGATAATTGGAATCTGAAGAGAAATTGATCCGCGTCAATGAAACTGGCGACCCTGCGCGATAGGGATTCGCCGCGATGGAGGAGATCGCCATGGACCACGCCAAGCCCGCTGCGCAGGACACGTCAGACACCCTCACCCGGCTGCGATGCGAGATTGATGGGCTGAACAGCGAGCTGGTCTCGTTGCTGTCGCGACGGGCGCAAATCGCACTCGAGATCGCCGGGCGAAAGCGCGCCGTGGGTCGCCCCGTACACGATCCGGAGCGCGAGTTGGTGATGATGGCGAGCACCTTGGATCGCAACCCGGGCCCGTTCTCCAACGAGGTCGTGGCGCACCTGCTCAACGAGGTGGTCAAGGCCACCGTCGCGCTGATGAACGGCGAGGAGCGGTCGACGCTGACCGTCGCGCGGACGCAAAACTCGAAGGACACGATCGTCACGGTCAAGGGCGTCGACGTCGGCGCCGAACCGGTCCTCATCGCGGGGCCGTGCTCGGTGGAAGGCGAGGTCCAGGTCGAGCAGTCGGCGCGCTTTCTGGCCTCGCGCGGCGTGCGACTGATGCGCGGGGGCGCCTTCAAGCCGCGCACCTCGCCGTATGAGTTCCAAGGGCTCGGGCGGCGAGGGCTTGAGTTGCTGTCCTGCGCCGCGCGACGCCACGGACTGGGGGTCGTGACCGAGATCGTCGATCCGCGCCACGTCGAGCTCGTCAGCGCCCACGCGGACCTGCTCCAGGTCGGTGCGCGGAACATGCAGAACTTCGAGCTGCTGAAGGCCCTCGGAAGCGCCGGCCGGCCCGTGCTCCTCAAGCGCGGACTGGCGGCGACGCTCGACGAGCTGCTCCATGCCGCGGAGTACGTCGCGTCCCACGGCAACACGCGGTTGGTGCTCTGTGAACGGGGCATCCGGACGTTTGAGCGCTCGACTCGAAATACGCTGGACGTTTCGGCGGTGCCACTGCTCCGACGCATGACCCACCTGCCGGTCCTCGTGGACGTGAGCCACGCCGCGGGCCGGCGCGACATCCTGGCGGACCTCGCGCGCGCCGCGTTGGCGTCGGGTGCCCATGGGCTCATGGTCGAGGTGCACCCCTGCCCCGCCGTCGCGCGCTCGGATGCCCAGCAGCAGCTCGACTTCGCCGAATTCGACGACTTGCTGAGCACATTGCGCCGCCCCATGCCGGGGTTACGGCTCGACACCTGCCCCTCACTTGCCGCGCCAGCCGACTGGCGCATGAAAGGACCGTGACGTGCGCTACCCCTCCCATCGTGTGAACGCCCTCCCCCTAGCCGAGCGGCCCGTCCGCTTCTCGGTGGCCTGCAACTTCGATCCCGAGCTCATCGAGCAGGTAAAAGCGTACCCGGTTTACGAGGTCTTCGGGAAGCTGACGACCGACTACTTTGGCGGAGGCCGCCCGTCGTTTTACCTGCCGAGCGTGGACCGGAAGCAGCTCACGCGCACCGTGCAGCGCGCGCACCGCGAGGGCATCGAGTTCAACTACCTCCTCAACTCGTCCAGCATGAACAACGTCGAGTTCACAACGCAGGGACAGCGCGAGCTGCGAAAGCTGCTCGACTGGCTGTCGGACATCGAGGTCGACACCATCACGGTCTCAAACCTGTTCTTCCTGCGCCTCATCAAGCAGCGGTATCCCCACTTTGGGGTGCGGGTGAGCTCCCACCGCGAGACTGACAACGCGCGCAAGGCGCGCTTCTGGGAGGACAACGGCGCGGACTGCATCGTGATCTCAGAGACGACGATTCACCGCGAGTTCGAGGTGCTGGCCGCGATGCGCGAGGCGGTCAAGGTGGACCTGTCTCTCATCGTGAACAACTGGTGTCGGCAGGACTGCGCCATTGCCTCCAATCACGCCGTGCTGCTCTCCAACGCGTCGCGCAACGACAAGCAGCATCTTCCGCTCGACTACTGCTCGGTCTACTGCAACGCCTACCGGCTGGAGGAGCCGGTCAACTACGTACGCGCCAACTGGATCCGGCCCGAGGACCTGGAACGGTACGTGCGGCTGGGCTACACGAACTTCAAGATCGTCGAGCGCAATACGCCGACGGACCTCCTCGCGCTGCGGGTCCGGGCGTACCACCAGAGGCGCTACGACGGCAACCTACTGGATCTGGTCCAGAACTATGCATACCCGAAGTCGAGCATGAAGACCCAGCAGGACAAGGACTCCTTCTCGCTCAAGCGGATGGCGCGTTACTTCTTGAAGCCGTCGCAGGTCAACCTGCTGCGGTTCTCCCAGGTGGTCGAGATGGGGCGCTCCCTGTCGATGCTGTACCCGCGCACCGGCGACAATCCTGTGTACATTGACAATCGGGCGCTGGATGGGTTCCTCGACCGCTTCGAGGAGCTCGGCTGCGAGGCGCTGGATTGCGAGACCTGCCGCTACTGCCATCGCTTCGCCGAGGAGGCCGTGACCATTGACCCGACGTGGCGACAAGAGATGACGGCGATCTTTGATCAGGTGCTGCACGACCTGCACGACGGGTCGCTGTGGGAACGCTACACGCGAACTCTGAAGCGCGTGCTGCTCGGGCACGGCTTTGGCGCGCAGGAACGCGCGCGCCAGGTGCCGCGGTGGCCTGGCGCTGGTGGCGAGGCCGTGCCGCGTCTGGAGAAGCGCGAGGCTCGGGGTCGCCCGGTCGCGACAGCGGTCACGGCATGCTCCGGTTGTCGTCCGGCCGGTGCACGCAGCGTCGGCAACGATGGGCCAGCCCCTGAGACGTTGTGTCAGTCGTGAGAATCGCGCCCAGGCGAGGTTGACGTTCCCAACGCCATCGGCAACGCTTGGGGCATGCGCTGGCTTGGCTTAGCGGTTCTCGTGCTCGTGCTCGGGGGGTGTGTCCCGATTCCCGTGAGCGCCGAGTGCCGCGCTCGCATGAGTGAGTGCCTCCGCGACTGCCCCGATAGCCGGCCGCTGTACCCAGACCTGGAGCGGAGCGAGCCGCGCGACACGCGCACCGACTGCCACAAGCGCTGCCACGCCCTCTGCGGCGCGATCTTCTGAGCGCGTGGGACAGCGGAACCTCCAGGTGCGCCTTCTTGGTGAGCAGGACGTCGACGCGTACCTGGCTCACCTCATGCGACACGAGGCGGAGTCGGGCACCGACGGCGAGCTGCCTTATGGACCCTATGGCCGGCAAGGCTGGCCACCCCAGGCGGAGCTGCGCGAGCGGACGCTGCTGCGGTGGCAGACACCGCTCGACGGCCTCGGCTGGCGCCGTGCTTGGGGCCTGTGGCACGGCGCGGCCGTCGTCGGGAGCGTCCACCTCGCCGGCGGTGAGCTCGAGACCTGCTTGCATCGTGCGGTGCTTGGCGTCGGTCTCGAGCGCGCCTACCGCGGCGCGGGCCAAGGGCGGAGGCTCATGGAGGCCGCCATCGCCTGGGCTGAGGACGAGCCGCGGCTCGACTGGATCGACCTCGGCGTCTTCGAGGGCAACGACCGCGCGCTCGCGCTGTACCTGCAGCTCGGGTTCGTCGAGAGAGGCCGGGCCGTCGACCAGTTCCGCGTGGACGGGGTCCACATCACGGACATACAGATGAGCCTCGCGGTCGGAGCCCGCGGGACGATTCGACCCGACTGAGCGCATATCGATCCCAATCGTGCCGCTACCGCACATGCGTAGGGCGAGTGGGCGTTGGCACGGTCGACGCAAGAAGTCCGCGGGTCATGCACGAGAAGCTCAACCAGTGGGTCGCGCGGCACGACCGAGAGCCGGGTGCGGCGCCGGCGCCCTCGTGGCGCGACGGGCCCAGCGTGGAGCGCGTGCGGCAGCTGCCGGCCGCGTGGGCCGACGGCGTGCGATCGTTCTATGACGCGCTGCATGCGGAGCCCGGTTGCCCGGACGTGTGTCACGGGACGGCATGCAGCTTCCCGGACGGTCACGCCCCTGCGAGCTCGTTCCCCGCCGGCCGAATCGTCCGATGCCTGGGTCGCTGCGCTGAGGCGCCGGTTCACGGCCACGGCGAGTCACGGCCCATCGCTCGCCGCTCGCTGCTCGAGCCGGCCGCAGTGCTACGTCACCTCGTCGGCGAGGGTCCAACGGACTGGGCGACCGAGTACGCCCTCCCTGACGGTGAGGCGATCCTCGGGGCCGTCGCGGCCTCGAGCCTTCGCGGTCGCGGCGGCGCGGCGTTCCCCACGGCGGTCAAGTGGCGCGCCGCCCGAGAGACTCCCGCGCCCGACCGATTCCTCATCGCCAATGGCGACGAAGGCGATCCCGGCGCCTACATCGATCGGCTTCTGCTGGAGGAGGCGCCCCACGCCGTACTCGCTGGGGTCGTCGCGGCCGCGCGGGCCATCGGTGCGCGCCAGGCCGTCGTCTTCGTGCGCCACGAGTACCCACGGGCTCAGGAGCGCTTGCGTACCGCGCTGGCGGAGGCCGAGGCCAACGCGTGGCTCTCCGGCACCTCGGTCACAGTCGTCAGCGGCGGCGGGTCGTACGTCGCCGGCGAGGAGACGGCGTTGCTGGCGTCGCTGATGGGCCTGCGCGCCGAGCCGTGGCCGAAGCCCCCCTACCCCGCGCAGCGTGGCCTGTTTGGGCTGCCAACCGTCGTACAGAACATCGAGACCCTGGCGCTCGTCCCCTGGCTCGTGCGCACGGGCCGTCCCGCCAACATGAAGGCGCTCTCCCTCTCGGGCGCCGTGCCGTGGCGAGGCGGTCTGGAGGTGCCGTTCGGCGTCACCCTGGCGGAGGTGCTCGCGGCCGCGGGTGGTCCACTGCCGGGTCGGCCGTGGCGCATGGCGCTCGTCGGCGGTCCGATGGGCCGCCTGATTCCCGCAGCGCACTTCGCCGGGACCCGTCTGGCCTACGACACGCTGCCCGGCCTCGGCCACGGCGGCATCGTCGTACTCGACGAGAGTGTGACCGCGCGCGCGCTCTTCGAGCACCTCGCCGAGTTCGCCCGGAGCGAGTCCTGCGGCAACTGCACGCCGTGCCGCGTCGGCTGCGCGCAGCTCCTCAACTGCCGCGACACGGCGTCCCTCGAGCGCCTGCTCCGGACGCTGGAGCTCGGAAGCGCCTGTGGCTTCGGCCAAGGCGTGCCCAAGCCGATCTCCGACCTCCTGGCCGCGTTTCCTGGCGAGGTCCTGCCATGAAGGCCGAGCGCGTGGTTCACGTCGACGGTCAACCCGTCGCGCTGCTGGATTCCGACCTGACGCTGCTCGACGCCGCGCGACGCGCAGGCCGCTCCGTACCGGCGCTGTGCCACGACGCTCGCGTGCCGTCGGGTGGTCACTGTCGCAGCTGCCTCGTGCGGATTGGCGGGCGCGCCGTCCCGAGCTGCACCACGCCCGTACAGGCGGGGATGGAGCTCGTCACCGACGACGAGGTGCTGCGCGCCTATCGGCACGATCTCGCCGAGCTCGTGCGCTCCGAGGTCGCTCCGGGCCCGACGGTGGACGCCTTGCTCGCCGAGCTCGGTCCCGCCACGGGTCGGTATCCGGCGCTCGACCGACCCGGCCGTACGGACGCGAGCCACCCCTACCTGCGGCTCGACCTGAGCCGCTGCATCACCTGCCGCCTGTGCGTGCGCGTCTGCGCCGAGGTACAGGGCCGCTTCGTCTACTCGGCCGAAGGGCGCGGGGCGACGACGCACATCACCTGGGGACCCGGCACCTTCGCCACGACGGCGTGCGTGAGCTGCGGCGCGTGCGCTTCACTGTGCCCCACGGGCGCCATCACCGACGTGGACCGCCAGACCGCCCCCACGGCGCTCGACCGCACCGTGCGCACGACGTGCGCCTACTGCGGCGTCGGCTGCCAGCTCGCGGTGCACGTCGCCGGCGATCGCGTGGTCGCCATCGACGGCGCCGCCTCGCCCGTGAACCATGAGCATCTGTGCGTCAAGGGCCGCTACGCCCACGGCTTCGTCACGCACCCCGACCGTCTGCGTGGGCCCCTCATTCGGCGCAATGGCCTGCTCGAGCCGGCGAGCTGGGACGAGGCGCTCGCCCTCGTCGCCCGGGAGCTCCTGGCGCGCGGCGACCGCGCGGCGCTCCTCAGCTCGTCGCGCTGCACCACTGAGGAGAACTACCTCGCCCAGAAGTGGTTTCGCGTCGCGCTCCAGTCCAATAACGTCGACTGTTGCGCTCGCGTGTGTCACGGGCCGAGCGCCGTCGGCATGCGACGCTCCTTTGGGACCGGTGCGGCGACCAACACGCTCGCCGATCTGGAGCGCGCCGATTGCCTGCTGGTCGCGGGGTCGAACGCCACGGAGGCCCATCCCGTCATCGGCGCGCGCCTCGTTCAGGCGACGCTCTGCGGCGCCAAGCTGATCGTCATCGATCCGCGGCTGACGGAGCTCGCGCGCCTCGCGGACTGCCACCTGCGGCTCCGTCCGGGGACCAACATCGCGCTGCTGAACAGCCTCGCCGCGGTGATCGTCGAGGAGGACCTCACCAACGCCGCGTTCCTGGCCGAGCGGGCCGAGGGCCTCGAGCGCTACCGTGAGTTCATCGTCGCCTATCGGCCAGAGCAAACGGAGCTCATCACCGGAGTCCCCGCAGCGCTCGTCCGTTTGGCCGCTCGCCTCTACGCCACTGCCGCGCGACCGATGCAGGTCCACGGGCTCGGCGTCACCGAGCACGTCCAAGGCTCGGAGGGCGTGATGTTGCTCTGCAACCTGTCGCTGCTGGTGGGAGCGCTCGGGCGCGAGGGGGTCGGCACGAACCCGCTGCGAGGCCAGAACAACGGCCAGGGCGCCGCGGACATGGGCTGCGAGCCGTCGTTTCTGCCGGGATACCGTCCCGTGAGCGACCCTGCGGCACGCGCGGCCGTCGCCGCGGTGTGGGGTCGCGAGCCGCCGCCCCAACCGGGACTCACGCTGCCTCGCATCTACGACGCCATCCGCTCGGGGAGCATCACGGGCCTGTTCGTCCTGGGCGAGGACGTCGTCCAGACCGATCCGGACGCACGCCGCGTGCAGGAGACGCTCGCGTCGCTCGAATTCCTGGTCGTCCAGGAGCTGTTCCTCTCGGAGACGGCCAAGCTCGCGCACGTCGTCCTGCCGGGCGCCTCGTTTCTCGAAAAGGACGGCACGTTCACCAATGGCGAGCGCCGGGTCCAGCGCGTGCGGCAGGCCGTCCCCGTGGTCGGAGACGCGCGCGCCGACTGGCGCATCCTGGCAGAGCTGCTCGAACGCAGCGGCGTCCCGGCACCGTATGCGAGCCCTGCCGACGTATTCGACGAGCTGACACAGGTCACGCCCATGCTCGCCGGCGCTTCCTACGCACGGCTCGAGGGCGACGGCCTCCAGTGGCCCGTCCCCACGCCGGCGCATCCGGGCACCGCGGTGCTCCACCGTGAGCAGTTCCCGCGCGGCAGGGGGCTGCTCGCCACCGTCGACTACGTGCCTTCGCCCGCGCTCACCGAGGCCGAGCGTGACGGGAAGCTCCTGCTCGTCACGGGGCGCGCGCTCGAGCATTACAACTCCGGCTCGATGACGCGGAGGACCGCCAACGCGCGCCTCCTTCCGCACGACGCGGTCGCCCTGCATCCGGTCGATGCCCAAGAGCGCAGCCTCGTCGAAGGCGACGCCGTCATCGTGGAGAGCCGCTTCGGAGAAGCGCACGGCGTGGCCCACTGCACCAACAGCGTCTCCCCGGGGACCGTGTTCATGACGTTTCATTTCCCCGAGTCGGGCACCAATCGTGTTACGAGCGACGTGGTCGACCCGCTGTCGGACTGTCCGGAATACAAGGTCACCGCCGTCGACGTCAGGAGGAGTCCATGACCAGCCGCCCCTCGCTCGCCATCGCGCAGGCCGCGCGCCTGCAGCCCATCACGGAGATCGCGGCCACCGCGGGCGTGCTGCCCGAGGAGCTGGAGCTGTATGGCCGCGACGTCGCCAAGGTGAAGCTGTCGCTGCTCGACCGGCTCGCCGACCGGCCCGACGGCAAGCTCGTCGTCATCACCGGCATCACGCCCACGCCGCTCGGCGAGGGCAAGACGACGACGTGCATCGGCCTCGTCGACGCGCTCCGCCGGCTGGGCGTCCGCGCCGCGGCGACGCTGCGCCAGCCAACGCTCGGCCCCATCTTCGGCATCAAGGGCGGCGGCAATGGCGGCGGGCGCGCGCAGGTCGTGCCGATGGAGACGTTCAACCTCCACCTCACGGGCGACAACCACGCGGTCGCCTCGGCGCACAACCTCGCGGCGGCGTTCCTCGACAACCATCTGCACCACGGCAACGCGCTCGGACTCGATGTCCACGGCATCAGCTGGAGGCGGGTCACCGACGCCAGCGACCGGGCCCTCCGTGGCGCCGTAGTGGGGCTCGGAACGAAGGATGACGGCGTCCCGCATCAGACCGGTTGGGACATCACGAGCGCGTCCGAGGTGATGGCCATGCTCGCGCTCACGAGCGGGCTCAAGGATCTCCGCGCGCGTCTCGGTCGCACGATCGTCGGTCGCCGGCGGAACGGCGGCGCGGCGGTCACGTGCGACGATCTCCGCGTGGCGGGCGCGATGGCGGTGCTGCTGCGCGATGCGGTCAAGCCCAACCTGCTCCAGACCCTCGAGCACGCCCCGGTGTTCGTGCACGCGGGGCCATTCGCGAACATCGCGCCGGGCGTGAGCTCGGTGCTCGCCGACCGGGTCGCGCTCAAGCTCGCGGACGTGGTGTGTACCGAGGCCGGCTTTGGCGCAGACCTCGGGGGTGAGAAGTTCTTCGACATCAAATGCCGCGTGGGCGGACTGCATCCGGCGGCGGGCGTCGTCGTAGCGACCATCCGGGCCCTCAAGATGCACGGCGGCGTCGGCAAGGTCGTGGCCGGAAAGCCGCTCGATCCGGCGCTGCTGCAAGAGAACGTCGAGGCCGTGCGCCGCGGCTGCGACAACCTCGGCAAGCAGATCGAGAACGTGCGCCGGTTCGGCGTGCCGGTGGTGGTCGCCATCAACGCGTTCCCGAGCGATACGCCCGCCGAGCTCGCCGCCGTGCGTGAGGCGGCCCTGGCGGCCGGGGCGGTCGCGGCTGCGGCGTCGACGCACTTCGCCGATGGCGGGGCAGGCGCCCTCGCGCTGGCGGAGGCCCTGCAGGTCGCGCTCCGGCAGCCGGCCAGCTACGCGCCGCTCTACTCCGACGACCTGCCGCTGGCGGTCAAGCTCGAGGTCGTGGCGCGCGCCATCTACGGCGCCGATGGCGTGGATCTCTCGCCGGTCGCGGCGCGTCAGCTCGACGAGTTCGAGAGGCTCGGATTTCGCCAGTTGCCGGTGTGCGTCGCCAAGACCCATCTGTCGCTGAGCCACGACCCCAAGCTGCTCGGGCGCCCCCACGGCTTTCGGCTGCCAGTGCGCGAGGCGCGCCTCAGCGCCGGCGCCGGCTTCGTGACGGCCATCGCCGGCGACATGCGGCTCATGCCCGGCCTGCCGTCGCGCCCGGCAGGCGAGGACATCGACCTCGACGAGGCGGGTAACATCGTGGGGCTGTACTAGACGACGAGGCCCTTCCGAAGCTCCAGCACGACGAGGGGGATGGCGCCGAGGCTCAGTACCAGGCCAACCTCGACGAGACCCAGCGGTGCAAGGCCAAAAACCGCGCGCGTCCACGGCAGCAGGTGGAGGCCAAACTGAACGGCGATCGAGACGCCCACCGCCCATGCCAGGCGCGCGTTCGTCGCGAGCCCGAGCGTCAACGCGCGCTGCTCGGCGCTCCGGGCCGCGAACGAGCGCAGCACCTCGCAGAGCACGAGCGTCGTGAACGCGAGGCTGCGCGCGGTCGCCAGATCGTGCGCGCCGAGCGCCCAGACGAACATGCCGAGCGTTACACCGGCGTCCAGCACCGCGATCCACAGGACCGTCCGCCACTCGGTCCTCCCGAGGATGGGCTCACCAGGCGTCTTCGGCGGCCGCGCCATGACTCCGGCGGGGACGGGCTCCATCGCCAGCGCCAGCGCGGGGAACCCGTCGGTGACGAGGTTGATCCAGAGGAGGTGCAACGGCACCAGCGGGAGCGGCAGGCCCGAGAGCGACGCGAGCAGCATCACGAGCAGCTCGCCGGCGTTTCCGCCCACGAGGAAGACGAGCGCCTTGCGGATGTTGTCGAAGACGCCGCGCCCTTCATGGATGCCGGCGACGAGGCTCGCGAAGTTGTCGTCGGTCAACACGATATCCGCCGCCTCGCGGGTCACCTCCGTCCCGCCGGAGCCCATGGCGACGCCCACGTGCGCCTCGCGCAGCGCCGGAGCGTCGTTGACGC
>SXGT01241312.1_pt1 | contig 23736 bp, 29 predicted proteins | sample 3176221 | NCBI WGS metagenome assembly SXGT01 (sample SAMN11356862, study PRJNA531348) | freshwater metagenome | isolation source: freshwater sample F1-120 | place: China: Fuxian Lake, Yuxi | collected 2017-12-25
AACAAGTATATTTTGAAGTAATCCCGGCAGGAGCATTGGGATTTGAACATACGCCAACGAACAAGTCGTTGTCTAACTTCAAAACAAGTATATTTTGAAGTAATCCCGGCAGGAGCATTGGGATTTGAACATACGCCAACGAACAAGTCGTTGTCTAACTTCAAAACAAGTATATTTTGAAGTAATCCCGGCAGGAGCATTCTACAACTTTTCTTAGAAAGAAAAGTTCTAGGCGCTCGCTGCGTCTTTGACGCATCGGCGACTTCACTTCTTGCGAAGATGAAGTAGTCAAAATAAATATAATTGTCTCTGGGTTCAAAAACTAAAATATAGAAAACCTTTTATAAAACAATAATCTGTATTTTTGGAGGGAAAATGGTGAACTGGGTAATTATTGGAATAGTCATTTTGTTCGTATTTCTTTTTTTTAAAGTGACTTCATTTAGATATGAAAGATGGTGGACTTATTTCATTGCCGTTTTGATGATTTTTCTTCTAGTTTCGTTTTTTAGCGTTGTTAAAACGAATAGCATCGACATAAAGAACTTTGAAGGATTTATTTCGGGTGGCAAGGCTTATATTTCGTGGCTCGTCGGCTTTGGGAAGAACGCTGCGTCGATTACTGGGCAGGTAACTAAAATAAACTGGAATGCGACGGGTAATGCGACTTTAGGCGGGAAGTAGAATGAAGTTAGTGATGATTTTGATTAAGGTGCTAGTGATTGGGGCTTTGTTGATTATCAGTAACAATAATCTTGCGCTTGAAGTGTCGGAAAATCGGGCCGTTTTTTTTGAAGAATATTCTACTTGGCTGACAGACCTTTTCGATCATGGTGCTGTTGTCGTTGGTTATGTTGTGGGGAATGGTTGGTTGCCTGATGTGCCCGATAACGTGAATAGTTGATAATCTAAACATTTTAATAACCTCGAAAATATTTTTATAATATGCCTCTGTAGCTCAGCCGGTAGAGTGCGTCCTTGGTATAGATTTACGAAAAGGACGAGGTCCCGGGTTCAAATCCCGGCAGAGGCTTTTGGATTTGAACATCCAGAAACATTGAGATGTTTCAGTCTATTCAACTCTAAAGAGTTGAACATACGCCAACGAGCAAGTCGTTGTCTAACTTCAAAACAAGTATATTTTGAAGTAATCCCGGCAGAGGTTTCAATATATTTTTATAGTGTTAATTCTGCTTTGTGAAATGGAATTGGATGAATTAAGAATTGCTTATAATTTATTGCAGAAAAAACATAGCTTGCCAGGATTTGAAGAATTGAACGCAAATTTCGATATTGGTAAAATTGAACGCGATTCGGGGAATTTACTGCGCGAGGTCAGGCGGGCTATGGTTGAGAAGGTCGCACATTATTTGAGGTTGATGGAATTGATGCTCAATCCTGCACAGGCGTCGCCGATTTTTCTTATTTTAATGAAAGAAATTAACTCTTCTGATCGGCAAATTTTGGATAAACTTTTTTCTGCATTTATAGAGGTTGAAATTTCATCGTATAAATTAGATATAGGATATTCAGAAGTTGATGAAGTGGAGTTTATCAAAAAGATTTATATTATTTGGAAAGACAGCAAGAGTGAACTTATTAAATTGTTGAATATTTTTGAAAGAAATTGGAAGAACAACTCTTCAAAAAACATCAAATCTAAAGGATATTTTAATTAATAGCTTTGAATATTTCTTCTAGAGAAATTTCTGCTATCGCAAGTGGCATTTTTATTCCAACTTTTTTTAGAGTTAATGGATGAACTTCGCCAAAATGGCCGATTGTTTTGTTGTTTAAGACTATGTCTGCTGTGCGACCATCTATCAGATTTTCGTGAGTAGATTCTTTTATTGAATATTTTAAGTTCAGCGATTTAAATAAATAATCTATGTGTTGTTTGCATTCGGTAGCATTTGCCGGAGTTAATCCGATAACTAAATGGTCCTTTTCGTCTATTCCTGTTTCTTTTCCTGAATTTTTAGAGAATACTGTGCCGATTTCAAAAACTTTTTGAGGATATTCGGCGTCCTTATTTTCAGATAGAATTCTAAGCAAAGATATAGATAGATTTGGACGCAAACACTTATACTCAGTTTTTGAATTTTCCAATTCTAATAAATCTTTCAAGTTGTATAATTCGGCTTCTTCTTGTTTTATTAAATGATACGAAGAAATTTCTAGTAGGTTTAGTCCGATTAATATTTCTGAAATTTTCCTTTTTACGATGCTTTCTTTTGATTCTTCGCCGGGTGTCGATATGTTTGGGATTTCTGGCGCGATATTATTGTAACCAAACGCTATTGCTACGTCTTCAATCAAATCGACTTCGTGTAGAATATCTGTGCGCCAAGGGGCAATTTCCACTTTTCCTTTAAAGTAATCGTGGCCCATTTTTTGTAAGCATTTTGTTAAATCTGATTCTGTGAGTTGGACTCCAAGAAGTTTGTTCGTATTTTCTAACGATATTTTCATTTTTTCTGTTTCGAAGTTAGGTGTTGTGTAAATTTCAGAATCTTTTATTTCCATTTGGTAAATTTTACCACCCATTTCTGCAAGAGCTGATGAAACGATTATGATTGTTTTTTCCAAAGTTTGCTTGTCTGAACCGCTACATTCTATGAAAACGTCTTTTGTGTTTGCGTCAATTCTTCCAGTTCGTTCGCTGTTTATTATTGGTGGCATTGATAAAATCTGCTTATTTGCGTCAATAAATACGGGATATTTTTTTGCGCTTTCTAAAAGATGAGAATACTTTCTCCCTGTGGGGTGAGCGATGAGTATCTCGTTGGCTGTTAGTTCATGTTGCGCGCCGAGTGGATGATACTTTATTTCTTTCGGATCTTTCGCAATATAATTTATCGGCAGAGCAATTTTGTCTAATGGGTATATTCCTATCGCCATTTTTTTTCTGTTACGTCCGACGGTAAAAGCAATTTTCTCTTGCATGTTGATTAAGTCTTTGATTCTTTCTTCATTAAGTGAGAGATTTTTCACAATCGCACAAACGGTGTAGGGTCTAATTTCTTTTACGGATTGGTCGACAATTATTTTATAATCTTTTTCAGGTTTATTTATCTTGTATTTTTTCAATCCCTTTTCTTTTCCGATAAATGTTTTGAGGGCTCTCAGATAATTATACAACGAAAGCAAGTCTGGACGATTCGGATTGACTTCCAATTCAATTTCATTATTTGTCAAAGATTCAATAGGTGCACCGAAGAGATTTATTTTCTCTTCTATTTCCTTTGTTAACTTTATTTCTTTTTCAAATTCTTTTCTTGAGAACGTTACTTTCGTCATGTCAATATTTCTCCGTTTTTTAGTGTATCAAATCTTGAACCTGCTAAAAACTGATTAATCTCGTAAGTTTTTATCATTTTAATAATATTTTTTTATTTCTTAATTTAGTTATATCGTTGGAATACATTTCTCTTAAGTCTTTTATTTCGTTGTATTCCATGATTGTTCTGTCAAAGCCAGGGCCCCATGCGAGGACTTGAAGGTGTTCACCCAATAATGGGACGGTTACCTCTGGTCTGAAAATTCCTGCCCCGCCCAGTTCAAGCCATTCTTTTCTTTCAGGATGCCAGACATCTATTTCAACTGACGGCTCAGTGTAGGGGAAGTAACTTGGTCTGAATCTTACTTTATCATAGCCCATTTTACTGAAGAATTCTTTAAGATAGCCAAGCAAGTGCCTAAAATTCAAGTCTTTTCCGACGACAATGCCTTCGGTTTGATTGAATTCAAATCCGTGCTTCCAATCAACAGTTTCGTTTCTGAACGTTTTTCCTATTGCAAAATATTTTCCATTAGTTTCTCCGGCGTTTTTTAATTGCCCTATTTTCGCTAATGTTTGCGCTGATAGACAAGTTGTGTGGGTTCTCAACAACACTTTTTTTGCGCCACTTTCTTTCCAATTATATCGCCACCCTCTGCTGTTTGAAATTCCTTTTTCGTGAGCCTGTTTCACTTTTTGTAAAAGTATTTGATTTTGAGGAAGTTTTCCCTCTACATTTTTTATGAAGAAAGTATCTTGCATTTCTCTTACTGGATGATCTTGCGCAGTAAATAGCGCGTCAAAATTCCAGAAAGATGTAGCGGTGAGTGAGCCAGCCATTTCTTTGAAGCCGAGTTCTAGCCAGATTTTTTTGCCGTGTTCAATTGATTGATTCACGAAGTGTTTTTTGCCACCGTGTATTTCTGGCACGTTTGCGTTTAAATCATAACGCCTGAATCTTTTACCTTTTTGAAATTCTTTTATTATTTCAGGAGTTATTTCTTCTATTAAGTCAGATTCTATTTTCTTCCCAGCTATTTTTTTCCCAAGTTCAGTTAGTTCAAAATAAGTATCTTTTTTTTCTATTATTTCAAGGATATTTTTTCTGGATTTTAAGTTGTCTAATGCTTGCTTGTCAAGATTTGATAGTAAGGATGGCTCAATTGGGAGTTTTTCAAGTAGAACTTCTTCGGGGAATTTTTTCGAGATTTCATCCTTTGGAACAATTATTTTTACGCGGCCGTTTTCAAGACTGATTAATGCCTTATTTTTTAATGCTCCGAGTGCTGCTCTGAATTCGTTGTCTGAAAGTTTGGTGGCTTCGGAAACTTCTTTTAATGTTTTGTTATTATTTTGTTCTATAGTTATAAGAAGCGTGCGTTCTGGCAGGTGATTTTTTTTATAGTAAACGCCGTTTACTCCGAGAGTTATTTCTTTTTTTTGTGAGTGGCTCACTTTCAAGATTTTTTTATTTTCTAAAAAGGACAATGCTCGTAATACGGTTGTTTTGTCGAGGCCGGATTTTTTTACGATTTCGTCCACTTGATTGTTCAAGTAAGGGATTATTGCGCGCTCTATTTCGGATAATGATTCTATTAATTTTTCCATATAGTTTTAGGTTTTAGGCAGTTAAAAATATTTGGCTTTTGACGATATTGACTCTTTTATCTGCTGTGTTGACGCGCCGAGACTTTGGAGCAAGTTTTGTGTTTGTTGAGTTGTCGCTTCTAAAACTATCAGTTTTGTTTTTGACTTTCGGCAGATTTTTAGGTTTTGCCTTATCTTTGACAGGCGTTCCGCCTTTTCTTTTTTTTCGAGATTAGATATTTCTTTCAGATTGATACCAATGGCGACGTTATTTTCTGTCGCGATTCTTGCGAGGATGTGGTTTAGACCGCTGTTTGCTTGTCTGACTGAATTATTTCCAGATATTGATTCCGGCGAAAGCAGAATTTGAAATTTACCATATTCTAATATTTTTCTATTGAACTCTTCGTTTTTAGCTTGAACGATTATCGGAGCTTGCGCCGTTTTTATGAGTTGTTTTGCTTTTTCTAGGTTGTCGGTGTTTATTATCATTGTCCGATTGTCGTCCCATTGAAATTTTTATTGTTTAACAAATTGTCCAAGTTTTTCATTTCTTGTCCGAGGATGTAGGTTTTGATTTTATGTTTTTTTATCAGAGATGCAGCTTTTTGGTCAAGAACAAAATGTTGTCCTGGATGATATTTTATTTTGTTTGCCATTTTGTTGAATTCTTCCCAAGATATTTTTGATATAAATTTTGCCTTAGAATTAGTTTTAGGATTTGCCGAATATAGCCCTGGAACATTTGTTAGATTTATGAAATCTGTTTTTAGATAACTTGCGAGTTTTGCGGCAGTGCTGTCCGATGTTTGATTGGGTGCGTAACGCAGAGCTCCACAAAAAACCACTTCGTTTTTTCCCAATAAATCTTTTACTTGCTTCATTGTTAAAGGTAGTTTGTCGTTGGCTTGTTTGCCGAATAGTTGTATCATTAATTGGGCGTTTGCTCTTGTTGCCCTTATTCCAGCTAACGACTGCTGTTTCTTGTTTTTGTGCTCTTTTTCAAGAATTGAAATATATTCTCGCGCGATGAAACCTCCACCACAGACGACTGCGAATTTGTATTTGTTGTGATTCTTTTCCAATACGCTTTTGAATTGTTCAAGCCATTTCGGATTGATTTTTTCAGGCACAATTAAACTGCCACCCAAACTCATCACAATTGTCTTTTTTCCCATCATAGCCTTATATAGTAATTTATTTAAAGTTTTAAATGCTCTCATTTTGTGCTTACGTCCAAAGATATTGCGAAGAATCTTTTCGATTATTTTATTGAACGAGGTTTTTCTGAAAAACAGATTTTTTTGAAAGATAGCGTTTCGGAAATTCGAATCTATGGTTCGCTTTTTGTGGGTTTTAAATTAAATCAAAAACGAGAACTTGCTGTTTCGATTGAGTCGAGTTTTTTGGATAAGGGGTATTCAGATTTTATTTCGAATGAAGGAGTTGATGAATTTTATAAACTCATTTCAGATGAGGCGCGGGTTGAACGTGCGCAGTGTCGGGATTTTTTGAAAGACATTTCAGTTGAGAGGCGTGACGGAAAGTATAATTATTGTGCGCAAATAAACTCCGACGATGCTAATCAAGTTTTTCGTGCAGTCTTCAATGAATGTGTCCGACCGGCGATGTACTATCTGCGTACGCACAGCGATAAGATTTAATAAGTTATTTTTGTTTGTGAAACTATGGCTTTGCGAAAGGTGATTTTTGAAGGAGATGGCTGGTCATTTGTTTTTCTAGTTTTTGCTTTTGTATTGGCAGTGTTTTCACTTTTTTATGCAGACTGGTATCATAAAAATGTGACTGGATTTGTTACAGATGAGGGAGATGGTGCTCCGCCTCCGCCTCCACCACCTAAAGGCGGTGGTGCTGAAGATATTGGTAGTAGTGGTTCCAATGGGGGTTCAGGGGGTGGAGATAATAGCCTCAGTATCGCGGCTTCTGCGACATCTATTTCTCATGCGAATACCGTTAATGATTTAACAACGGATGTTTTAGTGAATTTGCCGAGTTATGTTGTTCCTTCTGGCGCGACGTCGAGCGTTTCCTCTGTTCAATCTACTCCCTCTACTCCATCAGTTTCATCCGAACCATCAACTATTGGTACGCCGACGACAGTTCCACATCCAACAAGTTGTTCTGGAAGTATTTTGGCTTGCCAAACAGAACTTACTGTAACCCAAGTAGCAGTTTCTAGTGCCATTAAGACGGTTACGGACTTATATCAATCCGTTCTTGCAGATGGAAAGAAATTTCCATCTAATCAAGATATCAAAAAAAGTATAACTCAAATAGGGAGCAATCTTGCGTTGCTGTTTAATATAGATAATTTAATTTCTCAACAATTAAGTTATACAGCTAATCAAATTACTGCGAGAAATATTCGCGTTGCACAGGGTATTGTTGAACATGAAGGTGTTATTCAAGAAAATAAAGATTTTGTTGAGGAATATCTTGTTAAATATGAGGCGTATACTGCTCCGGCTCCTACACAGGATCCATTTACAGAAATTACAATATCTGAATGCGATATTCCTGCAGATTTACTTGCGTTCGATATAGTGAATGATATTGGTAATTTTGGTGTTGGGAATGGAGATGTTTGCGAGCAAAACATTCCGAAACCGAAGCCTATGATTAACCTTCCTGCTTCTGGCCAATCTCAACATTTTCCAACGATAAATGTTCCGGGAGTAATATCTTTACCTGTAACGAGTAGTGGTGTCGAGCCATTTCAAGGAGTTGTTTTTTCTCTTGAACCGCTTCCAGGCGAGACTCATGTTGAGGCGTTTGCTGTTGCTTTAAGTCCTACTGGACAATTTATTGTTGGCTTTTTTAGTTCGCCAAGCGTTGGAAATCTTGCTGACGAGATAACTGATTTTGTTCAGAAAGTAGTTTTGGGTTTACACGACGAGGTTTTGGAAACTAAAACTGCTTCTGCGGAAGTTTTAGCTACTGATTTGGGCAGAAATACTCCTTGGACATTATGGATAGTTCTTGTTGTTGCAGTGATTCCATTTATCTTTTTTGGAAACTATCTTTTGCCGACACATGAGCGTTTGATTCTTGAAGGCAAGCGCGCCATCTTTAAGGGAGATTTTGGAAAGGCAATCGCGCAGTATAAGGAATTGATTGTTCGTTATCATGATTTATGCGAATATAAAGGTTCAGATGTTCGGCAAGAAATATTAGAATACTTTATTTTGTTACGGGCTAGCTTAACGGCGCGGAATGTTAAATTTTCAACCGCTGTTGGAGAAAGTAAATTTTCGAATATTGTTTTAGTTAAAAATTCTTTAACTGAATTTCAGAGAGTTGAGTTGGTTTTGCATGATGCTTTGCACGATTTGAAGAGCGATAGGAAAAAAGCCGTTTTGCGTGCACCGGCTATTGCTGGAATGTATTCGCGATTGGAACGACGCGAAAAGGAAAAACTTGCGCCCTTGTATGAGCGATTTGTTTACAGCATAAGAAAGGTTTAGATTTATTTTGAAAACTCTTCTTGAAAAGGCGTTTTCTTTTGGAGAATAAATCTTGGGCCGAGCGTTTCGGACAAGATTGCAGTCAATATTAAATTTTCTAATGCTGCTTTGAACGTTCCCTCAATTACGGGTATTTTTGTTTTTTGAGAAAACTCCGCGATTAGAGAATATATTTCTTCTATCGACAACACTGCTTTTGTGCGTTGAATCACGCCTGCCTTTTTCACGAGAATCGGTTGGTCGGAGCCAGCACATTCTATTTCAGTTACTGCTGGATCTCTAATCAAGAAATTTAATTTATCTATTGCTGGAATTTCAGGGGTATTCTGTTGCGAATGAATTTTTGGTTGTTGTATTGAGTCGGTTTTTCTCGACGGTAGAAATTTTTCTCTTTGAGGAATTTGTTTAGTTAGTTGATTCGTGCCACTAATTGGGCGAATTTTAAGCGGAGATATTTGCGCAGATTTTGTAAACTCAGAAAGCATAACGATTGTATTTTTTTTGCTTAATGATTTCGGAGATATGTAGATAGTAGAGATTTTTTCTTCTTCAAGTTCGGGAGCTGGTTTTGAACACTGGATTAATTCCTGAACAAAACTTTTTAGAAATATTTCTGCTAAATCAGTTTTTACGAGCATTATATCTCTTGAATATTGCCGCGTTGTGTCGCCTGTGAGAAATTTTGTGGCTGTGTTTGTGGCGACATTTGTGGAGGCCTTACGCTTGGACCGTAAAGGCGCTCGCGCATTTTTTCCTCCATTAGTGTTAGGCCCTTCGCGAGAACTTTGTTCTGCTCTAATAGTTTGTCAATTTTGTCGAGAAACTCCTTATCTTTTTCAGTAGTTTGCATGTGGGGTTGTTTCGCGAAGCTTCTTGCAGCTAGTTCAAATAAAGCTAAGAGATTTTCTATTTGATGCGAAAGTTTTTCAAATTTTTCAGCCAAATTCAAGTTTACTTTTTGTAGTTCGACTAAACTGTGGGCTAAATGGTCTTCCAAATTTTGACGAGAGGATGAATTTTTAGGATGGACCTGAGACTCTTTTTTATGCATGTTTAATTGAGTTGTAGGATGTTTATAAAGATTTTCACGAATGGTCTGATTCGAATGGGACCCGGAGGGTGCTAAATGTGAGCAAGTCACATTTGCAACTTAAATTTTCGTTTCACTCAAATTCAAGTGCTTGCTAACTGATGTTATCGGCAACTTAAATTTTCGTTTCACTCAAATTCAAGTGCTTGCTAACTGATGTTATCGGCAACTTAAATTTTCGTTTCACTCAAATTCAAGTAATCGAAGTTCGATTCCAAATAAATGGGCCCGGAGGGAATCGAACCCCCGTCTGCTGGGCTGGAGCCAGATATCCTACCATTGAACGACGGACCCTTATGCGTTCAAGAGAAAGTTTCCTTTTAAGTATTGCGCAGACCTAGTATTATTCTTCTTTAATTTTTTTAGATGATTTTCTTATTTCGCTTATCAATTTTCTTTGGTTTCGAATATTGGCGTCGTTACCCCATAGGATACTTGAATTATTCAAAAACGCCCACTCTTCCAAAGTTAAACCATATTGTCTGCGATCTTCTTCCATTAACTTCAAGTTCATTTTTATTAACTTAACTTGCTCGTCATAAGATTCTTCGTTTGAAACTATTTCTTTAACATTTCCAAGAATTAATTCTTTTAGTGAAGTGTCTTTATCGCTAAATTTCGGCGCTTCATTTATTGGATTTATAGCTATTCTTTGTAATTGGTCGTCGAATAAATATTTTACGGACTCGCGTGTTTCCTGTTGTGGATTGTATAGCACTCCAATCATTGATGGTTGAAGCGTCGTCGCATTTTTCCCCATAGCTTTTGCTGTTTCGATTGCCATTTTTATTTCGAGGCTATTCTTAAAAAGTTCGTTGACAGCGAAAAAAACTGTTTCTTCAAGGTCACATCTTTTTGCTGTCGCGCTCTTTGTCTGATATACACCTACAAATTTTGGAATTAAAAGACTCTTTTTTGATTTTACAAGTTTATTTCTTGCTTCAGCAAAATCGATGTACAAGTTTCTCGGAATATTAATTAACTCCGTGCTTGTCCCTTGCCCGTAGAGGTATTCATTTCTTGATTCCATATTTTAGTCGTCAGAATTGCGTTTTTAAACCTTCTTATAGGTGTTTGAGCTGGTCTATTTCTTCCCAAGAAATGGCGCAACCTTTGTATTTCGTTGCGTAGAGGAGGGCTTCTAATGCGCGTTTGTCGTTTAGATTAACAAATCCTTTTTTGTAAGCAACATAAACTAATTCGCTTGAACGGATGAATTTGAATTTGTTGAAATTTTTTATTTCATTTAAGTTGAGACTTATTTTTCTGTGGAGTTTGTTGGACATCAGCTCTTTGAGGTTTTCCGGTTTTTCGAATAAGACTCTTGTTGTACGTTCGTCTATCGCGATTAGATTTGGGCTTCCTTTTTTTGTTAGTAGCGAGCTTAGGGCGAGACACGATGTTTCTGCGATGCTGACGACTTCTATGTTTTTTCCGTTGGTAATTATTGCGGAATTAGCTATTCTTAAAAGTCTTTGAGTTTCTTGTTCTAATTCTTGAAGATTTATTCCTATTTCTTCAGGGAACTGAATTACTTTTTTGTCTATTAGTTCTTTTATTTTAAGCGCGCCTAATTCGAAACGGGGAATGTTTAATGGGCGATTTACAACTTCCTGATGGACGTGGCTCGTCGTTATTATAGAAATATTGAGTGATTTTATTTTTTCAAAAATATTTAGAAGGCCGTTCATTGATAAGTTTATCAATGGGCCAGCGTCGAGAATTAGAAATTTCATCCGAAGAACTCCAAAGCCATTTTGGCGCGCGATTTTACATCGATAGTTTTGTTTAGATAATTTTGGGGAATTTCTTTGCTACCAATATATTCTGAAAGTTCCCACTGGCTAATACCTAAGAGCTTTGTTGTTTTTGCTAATGAAAGACCGTGCTCGTAAATTTTGGATGCTTTATTTATCGATGCTTTTCTTAAAACTTCTTTTATCAATGTGTGTAGGTCGCTGGATTCTTGCTCTAATCTTTGTTTTATTTTATTGAGTAATTTGAGAAATTGGGCGTGCTTTTTTTGTTGTAGTGACGAAATACATAAGGACAGGAGTGAATTTATATTTTTTATGAATATGCTCCATTGAGAAATTCGCAAAGTGTTTTTTCGTTCTATTATTTTACTTAAAGAATATATTATCACTGCGACGAGGATGTAATCTGTGTGCTGATAAACTGATGCAGAATGGATGGTTTGGTCAGACAATTTTTTTAGTTCTGCTGCGTCTTCTTGCTCTAACGCGTTTCTTGTTCTGGACAGAATTTCTATCAGATGACCAATTTCTTCCATTAATTAAGAAGTCTTCTTTTATATATAAATCCTTTTTATTAATGCGGAAATTATCCTAACTTAAATTGGTGTAGAATTATTGGTCTCTTTGTTTGGAGTATTAGTTTGAGGAACATTAACTTTCTTGATCAGTGATTGATTTTTTGAGTGCTTAATGATACGATTTTGTTTTCTACCTATTCTGAACTCAAAATCAAATTCAAAGAATTTGCTCCGGATTTTCTCTTTTAGATAAACTCTATGTTTTGCCAAAATCACAAGCAGTCCAATTATAATAACTATTGCTGAAACCCACAAAATTATTTTTGATAAATTAGGCCATCTGGTTTCAGTGTTCCAAATTTTTTCATTTTCAGAGACATTATTAAAATCAAAAGTTCCCAAAATGGCATATGCTGAAAAACCATTAATATAAACATCATAAATTCCTTCTTTTTGGGTTTCAGAACTATAAGAAGATTTAACTTCATCATATTCTGGATAGCATCTTACAAATTTTATCTCTGAAATATTATTAGAATAAATCCAATCTTTTTGTATTCCCACTCTTAATCTTCCGTAATCAATAGAATCTTCCTCTAGAGTATTATTAAAATCTAAAACTTTGTATACTTTGTGATTATTTTTGTACTTGATAGAACAAAAATCAGGGGTTTCGTTATAAGCTACAACAAATATCTCTCCGGAAAGCCAGTTTTTAGATTTCAATTCAATTTCTTTTATTCCAGTAGACTTATCTTGTTTGATTTTAGTAATTGCTGTGCCGTTTGGCGAAATTCGAACTTGGATTCTCAATTCTTCTGTTTTAGAATTATATACTAAGATATAGTCTCCACCACCACCATTTGAAGATGTAGCTGTTTCTGTTGATGAGGTTGTAGAAGTTGAACTAATCGTATAATATTTTATTTCAGAGCTGTTTAGGAGCTTAGTAGCCCCGTTTCCATGGGCATACCAAGTATAATTGTATGTTCCAGCCGAAACTAAATTAACTGAAACATTATAAATATTCGAAGTGAGATTAAATGCAGTATAATTAGTGTTATTAACTAAAATCCAGACGGTTCCATTCGTATTAGTGACGGTAACATTGAACAAAGCAATTCCACTTCCCGTTAAAGTTGCATTATTATCTGAGTAATTTGAAAATGTCGGATAGTTTGTGTCTAAATAATTAACTGTATAATTTCTTGTCTCAGAAACGTTATAATTGCGTGAGCTACCATTACCCCAAGAATGCCACTTGTAAGAATATGTTCCATTTGCTGTGAAACTATAACTTGTATTGTAGTTATTGTTGGTGAAATTTGTCGCAGTTATGTTTGTTCCGTTTATCTCGAGAAAGACGGTTCCATTCGTATTCAAAATAGTTATATTAAATAAACCTGTCCCAGAATTATTCAAGGTTCCATTATTATCGGAGTAATTTGAAAAAATTGGATAATTTGGGTCTCCCGTTTCACCAGCTATTATTGTCTCCTGTGCTGTTGAATTTAAATTTCCAGAAGTGTCAGTTGCAAATGTCTGATAAGTGTATGTTCCATTTGCAAGCCTTGTAGTCACGTTCTGGCTTTGATTAACATACAAATACCATTGTGTTGAATTAAATTTTTGAAGGTTAGAAACATATTGCTGATAAATTTCAGGAGTGGATAAGCTTCGATTCCAAATTCTTACTTCATCTATTAAACCATTGAATGTTCTCGCCAAATCATAACCGCTACCTATGAAAATATTACTATTTGAGGTTTGATAATTCGGCGCAAGAGCCGTGTTAATCAATGCTCCATTGATAAAAGTGCTAATGGTAGTTCCATTATAAATCCCCATTACATTATACCAAATATTTGTGGACATTATTGATCCAGAGATTACTTCGGACCATCCTCCAGAAGTGTTTCCTATTCCGAAAGAAAGTTTACCGTTTGATCCAGTTCTAAGAAAAAATCCCGAAATGCCAATAGTGTCTTTATTGACGATACTCCCTTCCCAAGAGTTTAGTCTCCAGCTAGTTGCTTTAATCCATGCAGAGATTGTAAAATTCGTAGAATTCAAGCTTGCAGAATTTGAGATATTAATAAATACATTATTACTTCCATTAAAATTATAAGCCCCTCCATATTTTCCAGAAGAATTCCAAATGGCTCTTGAAACAGTTCCATTATTTCCATAATTAGAGATATCAACAATGCGTGTTGTATTTTCTCCTAAAGCACTTATATTCTCAAAGTTCATCATCAAAACTAAAGAGTCATTATACATAGTGAAATTCGTACCATTCCAATTATAAATTAAACTTGCAAGATTACTTTCGATTATTGAAAAATTCAATTCGACAGAAGCATTTGTTGTATAAAATGGAGACGATGGTGGAGAATTAACTGTAATTTGTGGAATCGCAGAAACCAAAAAAATAAATAAAACTAATCCTAAAATGCCAAATGTTATCGAACTCACCTTTCTCATATTATTGATTATAATGCTCTTGTATTTAAAAATGTTAATCTCGTCGATATTTGATATATTTTTAAGTTGAATTTTTTAGGAAATTCTAAATAAGAACATGGATCAATTTTTTGTTATATGGTTTTTTTCACGAGAATATTTTTAAATGACATTTATTATTTTTAATCATGGGTCTTGACGAAGAGATTATACTTTATTTTTCAAACATTACTAGCGTCAGCAGAGAAAATATCAACCGCGATTCAATGTTTAGTGATGATTTAGGTATGGACTCTTTAGATATGGTCGAAACTGCAATTTATATCGAAGATAAATATCATCTTCATCTTCCTTCTGAAGAATTTGATAGGATGAACACCGTCGGACACATGATAGATTATGTCGCAAAATATCGCGATAATGCGGGCATGGACAATTCAGATAGAAAAAGACAGATTTAGAAAACTTAATATACTTCTTCGTGTTTTTACTTGTATGCAAGTGTTATTAGACAGCAGTTTTATTATTTCGTGCGTGAGAAGTAGGATTGATTTTCTTGCGCAATTGACAGAACAAGGTTTTACGCCCGTCGTTGCGCGCGAAGTTTTGCAAGAAATAAAAGATTTGCGCACACGAAATAAAATTTCGCGTGAAGACAGACTTGCCGTCGATGTCGCTTTGGAAATGATTGAAAAAGGAAAGGTGAAAAAAACAAGTTTCGGTGCTGGAAAAGTCGACGATTATTTAATAGGTCGTGGCAAAACTGGAATTTATATCGCAACTCTCGATAGAGAAATTAAAAAAAAGGTGCCAAACCGAGTTGTTATTTTTAGCGCGCAGGGGCGAGTCGGTGTTGAGGAAGGCGTTTGAGTAAAATATCTGCTGAACGTTAGTTTTAAAAACCATATTTTTCTGTTCCTATTATGTTTTATCTTGCTGAAGTTGAGGATTATGTAAGAGTTGAGCCACGACATTTTGGTCTCGCAACTAAAGAAGCTGTAGCAGAGCAGTTGCAAGAGTCATATGTGAAGACGATGCACAAAGATTTGGGATTCGTTATTTCAGTTATTGGTGTGCAAGATGTCGGCGAGGGAATTATAATTCCTGGCGATGGCGCGGCTTATTACAAGTCTATATTTACAGTTTTAGTTTGGAAACCGGAATTGCACGAACTTATTCCTGGCACAATTAAAGAGATAACTAATTTTGGAGCGTTTATGCAGATTGGGCCGACGCAAGGAATGATTCACGTTTCGCAGACGATGGAAGATTTTGTTTCATTGAGCAAGACGGGAAGTTTACAGGGTAAAGCGACGAAGAGGGCTTTAGTTGTTGGAGATAATTGTCTTGCGCGAATTGTTGCTATAAGTTATAAAGCCGGTGAGCCGAAGATTGGTTTGACGATGAGACAACCAGGACTTGGTAAATTGGAATGGCTTGAAGAAAACAAGAAAAAAGCTGTAGCTGCTGCGAAGAGAGCTGAAAAGGGCGAAAAGAGTACTAAGAAGAAAAAGGAGAAAACTGAATAATGGGTAAGAAAGAAAAAGCATGTAAGAATTGCAAGATGGTTTACGAAGGGAACTCGTGTCCGAATTGTCAGGGCACAGATCACGTCGAGGGATTCAAGGGAAAAATTACTATTGTTGATCCGGAGAATTCCGAGATTGCTAAACAACTAGGTGTTAAGGGAAAAGGAGTTTTCGCGATACGATTAAGATGAAAGCCATTAAAGATTTCCGGAATGAACTTTTGAAAAGACGTGAAGTTGTAGTTCAGAAGAAGTATAGTTCTAATCCTGGTTTTGTGACGGCGAAGAAAGATATTGCTGAACATTTCAAAGCGTCTGAAGAATGCGTTGTGATTCGCAATGTTCTCGGTGCTTTCGGAAGCGATGTATTTAATATTGATGCAAGAATTTATGATTCTTTGGAAATTTTACAGAAGGTTGAGCCTAAACCTAAAGTGAAGAAAGTGGGGGCTGGACAATGAGTGAGCGAGAAGGTGGGACGAAAATGAAGGACAAGGGTGGAAAGAAACCGCACAAGAACAAACCTTCGAGTGCGAAGTATAAGCTTTACAAAATTTCAGGCGATAAAGCCAGCAGAAATGCCAAATTTTGCCCAAGATGCGGACCAGGAGTTTTTCTTGGTGGTGGCTTGAACAGAATGCATTGCGGAAAATGTAAGTATACTGAATTTTCAAAGTAATAAATTTTACATCACCTCTCTATTCGGATATGTTCTTCGCCTTATATCAAAGGACTTTCTTAAGAACCTTGAAGAATTTTACACCAATTTCTTGCGAAATTGGTGATACAGAAACGAGCAAGTCGTTTCTGTCTATTAAATTTGTCTTGATAGTCAAATTAAATATAAACCCATAGAGGGGAGATCACGACCATCAAAAAGTTAGTTATGATGTCCCCTCCTGGGAAAAGAGGTGATGATAATTAAACGAACACATTTCAGTATTTAAACCTTTCGGTTATGTCGTAACTTAATAATAAGAACATATTATACGAAAATTGCTTAAAGGCGTGAATTTTTAGGGGACTATGGGTGATGATTTTTCTGAAGCTATGCAAGGATTCTCGGGAGTTTCTGATGGTCCTGGAGAAAAATCTGAATCCGATATTCAGTCAATATCCAACTTTCCAGGAAAATCGGAGAAAGTTGGACATAAGCCTGAATCCGATATTCAGTCAATATCCAACTTTCCAGGAAAATCGGAGAAAGTTGGACAGGAACAGATTCATGATTTGTTATTTGACGACCGGTTGAGCTGGCAAGCGATTATTTATGATTTAATAAATTCCGAGCAGCTTGATCCTTGGGACATTAATCTTGCAGTTTTGGCGAATAAATATCTGGAGAAGATTAAGGAACTAGAGGAGGCGAATTTTTTCATTTCGTCCAAGGTTCTTTTGGCGGCGTCTTTGCTTTTGAGGTTCAAGTCGGAATTGCTTTTGAGTCGGGACCTCCAGAATTTGGACGATATTCTTTATGGCAAAAAAGAAGAAAAGAAGTATGTTCAGGAGAGAATTGAACTCGATGAGGATATACCTGAACTTGTTCCGCGGACTCCGTTGCCTAGATTTAAGAAAGTCACGTTACAGGAGCTGATGCAGGCCTTGTCGCAGGCGATTTCTACCGAGACGCGCAGAATAAAGCGAGTGTTGGTTTTGAAACAACACGAGCTTGAGGCACACTTGCCAATTCCTAAACGGCTGTTTAATTTACAGGAGAAGATTTCAGATATTTATTCAAAATTAAGGAAGCGGTTCGTCAATTCTGATGAGCGAGTCGCTTTTTCGTCTTTGGGAGCCGTAACCTTCGAAGAGCGGTTGATTGCATTTGTGTCAATTTTACATTTAGATAACCAACAAAAAATATGGTTAGAACAAGAAGGACATTTCGAAGAGATTTGGATTTTACTTAAAGAGATTTATGAATCAAAGAATAAAGATTTGATTGAAAAATTAAAACGCGAGGTTGCGGTTTTGGAGAGCGAACATATTGTTGAAGCAGTGAGTGGTTTTTCTGGAGGGCTTGCTCAGGAGATTGGCGATGGACTTGAAAATTATTCGGATAAAAAATCTAATTAATTTACTTATGCTTTCTTGAGTTTTGAAATGACTGATTTTTCTATGAGTAGAGTTTCTTCGCCAGACTTCATATCTCGAAGTTTGAGTTTCTTCTGTTTTATTTCGTCTTTGCCGAGGAAAATTGCGTAGGGGATTTGATATGAATCTGCGTATTCGAGGGCTTTGCCGATTTTGTCGAAGCTTGTGACGCACGAGATATTTGATGCGCGAAGTTTTTGCGCCAGTTTTATTGCTTCTTTATCTTGACTTATCGATAAAATTATTGCTTTTGTTTTTGGTATTTCTATTTGTGCTTTTGTCGCTATTCTGTCAAGTCCGAATGATATTCCTACTGCCGGAATTTCTTTGTTTAGGAATCTGCCGACGATTTTGTCGTATCTCCCTCCTGCTGCGAGTGTTTCTTTCATGCCTTCAGTTTTTACTTCAAAAATATTTCCAGTATAATATGAAAGTCCTCTCGCAATCCAAGGATTGAATTTTATTTTAAATCCGTATGATTTTCCAAGCTCTTGCAATTTGAATATTTCGTCTGCGCCTTCAAATAAATTTTCTTTGAAGAAATCTAAATCTTTTTCTAATAATTTGAATAGCGCAATTATTTGATTTGCGTCGGAATATTTTCGCAAGTTGGCTTTTATTTCGTCCTCGCCAAGTTTGTCTTTTTTATCAATTTCGCGTATGACTGCGGTTTTGTTTCCAATTTGTAGACTTTCTAAAATTGCGTTCAATAATTTGCGATTGTTTACTTGGATTTCAAATGGAATTTTTAATTTTGTTAAAATGTCTGCTGTCGCTGCGAGGCATTCTGCTTCAGACTCTGATGATGTGTCGCCGATTACATCGATATCACATTGTGTGAATTCGCGGAATCTGTTTTGTCCTGTTGGCTCGTCTCTAAAAACGTTTCCGATTTGGTATCTTTTGAAAGGTAGTTTTATGTTGGGGTTTTGTTTCATGATTCTTGCTATTTGGAATGTGAATTCGTATCTTAGACCGAGGTTTCTGCCACCACGATCTTTCAAACGGAATCGCTCCGAGACTGCGTCGTCTTCCACTTCAAGAGAATTGGGTTTCATCAGTTCTTCATATTCTATCGATGGCGTTTCTGCTGGAAGGAAGCCGTAGTTTTGGAAAGTTTGTTCTATTATTGTTCTTACAGCTACTCTTTTTTGCGATTCCGGTGGCAGGAAATCCTGAAACCCCTTTACTGTTTCTGGTTCGTATATCATTTTAGTTTTTCTCCTTCTCCAAAGCGGAAGGTGAGAATCGAACTCACTCCAACAGCGTTTTGCAACTTTGTTCCGAGAAGAACGCCGTCGCCACAAGCTGTTATGCTACCATTACACAACATCCGCCATGATTTATTTACTTTGTCTTTTGTAAGAGACTGTGAGTTTGTGTTTGTCGTGTTGAAGTTAAAACTAGAAAATGCGCGTTCAGTTGCGCTGATGAACTAACCTCGAGAGTTGTAGTTCCATAATTTCTCTAGTTTTGACAAGTTTATAAAACTTGCTATAGATTATAATTTTTGTAGAGAGACATAGGTTTTTATTGCTCGAAGGTTGTTCTTTTTGATGCGGACAAATAGGTTTAGATTTTATGCTTTAAAGATTTGTCTTATTTTATTTTTGGTTTTTCTTATTCAATTATTTTTTGATAAATTTACGCAATTATTTTTACTCAATTCTTATTCTTATTTGCAATTTTGGAGATTTTTTACGGCTATCTTCTTGCACGGAAATTTTGTACATTTGCTTTACAATGTTTTTGCGTTGGTTTTGTTCGGAAGTATGCTTGAAAGATTAATAGGCTCTCGCAGATTTTTATTTGTCTTTTTTATTACTGGGCTTTTGGCCAATTTAGTTTCCGTTAATTTTTACGATAACTCTTTGGGAGCTTCTGGCGCGATTTTTGGAATTATCGGAGCTTTGATTATTGTTCGTCCTTTAATGATTGTCTGGGCTTTTGGATTGCCGATGCCGATATTTATTGCCGGAATTTTGTGGGCTGTCGGAGACGCAATTGGAATTTTTGTTCCTTCAAATGTTGCTAATCTTGCTCATCTTTCTGGGATGTTTTTTGGATTAATTTTTGGATATTTATACAAAAAAAATTCTACTCACTGACCAAATTTATTCGTTCCTGAATTGCTATTAATATCATTGTTTCTCTGATTATTTGTCTCTCTATTTGGTTGACTGTTCTGAGACGGCATTTGATTTTGCGTAGAATCTTGATTGCTTCTTTCTGTTCGTTGTGGGGTGTTTATTCTGGTGCGACTATAACCCATTGTTCTTTCCCATTTGTCTTTTGCTTGCATAAAATTTCTTTGAGCCTGCTCTAGGATGAGGTTTTTATTTCTGAGATTCTTTATTTCTCTTTCTGCTTCATGAAGTTTGCTTACGATGTCATTAATTTCATCGTTAAAGGTGGTTTGCTCATCCTTTTTCGTTCTTACTTTTTTGAAGATGAAGAATAGACTTCCAGATATAAGAACTAAAACTAATATGTAAATTCCTTTTTTACTGATGTCTTTAGTTTTTTCTGATATCGAAAAACCCGTTATTTTTGTAGATTCTTTTTCATCTTCTGTTAAATTTGTTGATTCAGATGTATCAACTGAATCTATTAGGGTGTCGTCGGAAATAGTTTGTTCTGAGGGAGCCGGAACTATTATCTCTGTTTCATTTAAAGTTGACAAAGTTATCAAGGGTTTGACGGTTATATCATCGAATTCTTCTGTCAGAACTGTCTCTCCAAATAATCTTGCTATTAGTAAAAAGTCCAATTTGTTAATGTTTGCATCGTAATCCCATACAACCGTTCCTGAAACGTTGGTCTTGCCATATAGGCTGATGATTTCTGAGCCAGTCATGGGATTTTGAATTCTAAGTATTATGTTGTGGAAAGGTTCAGTTTTAGCCATGATCTTAACACTTTCTGCTTTTGCAAATGTAATTAATAATAGAAATATCATCGCGAAGAAAATTATTTTTTTCATTTTATGTATCTGTTTTGATTTATCTCTTTTTATACTTTTTTGTGCTGATTGGATTTTGTGAGTTTATTTGTCTGTTGAAAAATGTCGAGACATTTTTGACATAGTTAGTGGCTTTCTGCCTTATTTCTTCGGCAGAAGAAATGCCCCTGCCGGCTGAACAAATTGAGATTTGTAGTGTCGTCAGTGGCACTTGACTTCACTTTGTTCAGTCAAGAAATGCCCCTGCCGAAAATGATACCTTTGTGGTTAAATCTGGGGATTATTTCCAGTATTTAACTAATACAATTCGTTCAGACTCTTGGTGTTTTTAAAGTTTGTCGAGATAGGGGGCGGTTAGAAATACCCCGTATCCTCAGAGATTTAGTTCTTATCAAAAACAAACATGTGCTTTTGTAAATAGCCATCTTCATTAGTTCCTTCTTTTAGTACTCTATGTTCAACGAGCTTCAGTCCAGATTCAGTTCCAAGCGATTCAATTTCTTTCTGTGAATATTAATTATATACCTTCATTGGATGATCTGGGTTAAATAAGGCATTCATTCTTTCATCATATTCTTTAGCTACTAGGATATTTGTTCTCGGAGTCGCAATTTCTTCATGGATAATCAATCGCTTCGAAGTTGCCCTGGCCATTTCTTTAACAACTCTTCCCACTAGCACATTAGAATCAATATGGTGAAGAACAAACTGAGCATAAACTACATCGAAGAAGTCATTTAGATAAGGCAAGGATTCAGCAGAGGTTAAGGTAAAGGGAATTTCAGAAGTTACTGGATGTCTTGAATCATACACATCGCACTGAGTCACTATCGCTCCGACCTCTTTTTTAAATGAATAACTAACAAGGCCGTTCCCGCAACCTATATCTAATACTGTCTTATCCCTCATCCGGGGCCTTATCATCCGATAATAGGGCTTACCTTGTATAGATGCAAGTATTTCTGAAATATCTTTTACCATTTTCAATGAAAAACAAAACAAAAAGTCAATTATAACCCTTTCTAAACAATTCTAAGAATTCATTAAGGGCGGAAGAGAACTTGTGGGCCTCCTCTTTTACCAAGTTGATTTTATGATTCTCTTCATAGTCTTCAATAGTATAAAATTCTAAGTTACCGTTAGTAATCTGTTTTGTATCCGTTTTACCATCCCATTCTTCTGTTACGGGGAAGTTTGCTTTTTTTAAATCTGGATCCCACCCACAATCTAACTTTATCCAATTGTCGCCCATCTTCACTTCAACAATCTTATGCGGAAATAGAGTTCCAGATTTTTCAAGAATGCCTAATATTGAATCAGGCAAGGGTAAATCAGCCCAGTCAAAAACAACAATAGTTATTCTAACTTCTATTTTCATTTCTTCCAAAAATTTTTTCAATAGATAAGTTTTATGCCTACAATCCCCACATTTAAGAGATCCATCTATCTCGGCCTTATCAAACTTACACACCTTGTAAGGAATTTTTTGTACTTTGTGAAAAATATCCGAGATTCCATTTACCATATGAATAATCGTCCCTCAAGCTTTAAAAATGAATCTTCTCATTCATTTTTATGAATATTAGAGAAATACTTCTAGAAGATGTTCCATCTTGTATCATCGTAATACAAGATTGTTTAGATAAATCTGTGACTTATAATGCAGAAATTATTTCTTTTTTCAAGAAAAAGTATGATATTGGGTACCTAAGAGAAAAAGTTTCAAATGGAACATTTTATGTTGCAGAAGATCAAGGAGAAATTATCGCTCTTGGGGGAATTGAAGAAGGATGGATAAAAAAGATGTTCGTTTCTTATAATAGTCAGGGAAGAGGCATTGGAGGCAGATTAATTGATCGGCTTGAAGAAGTTGCGAAAATCGAAGGTAGGTCAGAGGTGCATCTGTACTCATTTCCAAACTCTGAAATGTTTTATGAGCGCAAAGGGTATGAATCTGTTGAGAAAGTCAGTCTTAAACGGGGAAATATCGAAATCTCAACATTGCATATGAAGAAAAGTCTATAGCAACATTTTTATAATAATTTAAACAAAAAACTGTATGAAAATCGGAATTAAAACAAGAGCATCGGCATTGATTTTTGAAGGTGGAAAACTGCTAGTCACAAAACACGACGTCAAGGACTATGGGGTTTATTACTTATTACCTGGTGGAGGTATAGAACTTGGAGAAAGTCCAAATGACGCGATAGTTAGAGAAGTAAAAGAAGAATGTGGGATTGATGTAGAAGTCGAACGACTTGTCTATTATAAAAGCGGTTATACTGATAAGGACAATTATCTAGACCTTATTTTCCTTTGTAAAAAGACCGGAGGAGAAATTAAAGTTAGCGATGATGAAAAAAGCGTAAAAGAAGTACTTTTAGTATCTCCTGAAGAGATTAAATCTCTAAAATTCTTTCCAAAACAACTAGTTGGCATCGATCTAAATACTCTTCCAGAGCAAGCATATTTTTTAGGAAAATTCCAGTATCCAGAAGATTAAGTGTCATTTAAGAAGAATAACTTTTAGTAATTCTTATATACTCATTTCTCACTTATTTTTTATGGAATTTGAGCAGTTAGCTGAGAAAGTAATGAGTGGAAACTACCTTACAAGACCCGAATTGGATAGGTTTGCATATTTAGTTCAGCAAGAAAGAATAAATGATGGGCAATTTGTTGCTATGCTCACAGCAATGCAAACAAGAGATGAGATTAAAGGGCGTTCAATAGAAGAGTGTGGCAATTTTGTTGATGCATTTAGGCAACGATCAGATGTCTTAATAGAAGGAGTCCTCTGCAATTCCGGTACTGGGGGGGATAGAGTGAAGACGTTAAATATTAGTACTCCAGCATCGATTGTAATTGCAAGTGCGGGTATACCTGTATTAAAAACTGGATCCAAAGGAACTACTGGATCGAAGGGAAGTCGAGAAGCATTTGAAGCCCTTGGATTAAAACCATTAGAGGGT
>SXGT01224128.1_pt1 | contig 23735 bp, 23 predicted proteins | sample 3176221 | NCBI WGS metagenome assembly SXGT01 (sample SAMN11356862, study PRJNA531348) | freshwater metagenome | isolation source: freshwater sample F1-120 | place: China: Fuxian Lake, Yuxi | collected 2017-12-25
ATCATCGCTCCCCCCGGCCCATTAACGGGCCGTCCGCACAGCCTTCTGTTCGATCGTCGTGTCGGCGAAGTAACGGTCGAAGTCGTCTTTCAGGGTTGCCGCCAATAAATGCTGGACATCCTCGTCGCAAAACCAGAACAGAGTGTCGCGCTGTGAGCCCTCGACATTCCTGGTCGTCGTGCTCTGATCGCTGAGATTCTTCGCCGTGATAACCAACTTGCTGCTGGTGTTCACCACCGTCGAAAAGACCCGGCTCTTGGCGTTGACTGAAAAATCGAGCAACTGCCCGCTGATGACGATATCGGCCTCGTTCGCATTGGTCGCCCCAGCGCTGGACGCCACCCGCACCGTCCAGGCCCGATCCTTCCACCCGCGCGTACTCAAGCGATCCGCGAGGGCCTGGGCCAGCACCACCCCCGGCCGCTCCCCCACCAAATCGAAGTAGGTAACCCCGCCCCATAAGTGAGTCCGCAAGCCAAGGCGAGTCTTCTCGGCCCGCCGGTCGTCAAACGGCTCGATAACGATGCGGACCGGTTCCGGCGCCATGGATGGCAAGGCCTGCTTTTGCGGCACATCCACATGCACCGTCTGCCCGGTCCCGGCGCAACCGGCGCCGATCAACAGACTTGCCGCAAACAGAATCCCTCCGCCCAGTCGTCCCATTTTTGCACTTTTCATGTTCTTCTCCTTGCGATTGAACGCCCCACCATCGGACAGTCCAGTCTACCCAAGTTGTGAGCGAGAGACAAACACCCGCTCAACTAGAATACTGAACTGGGCCGTCATCGATCCGTAAAACGTGAGATGTGAAACGTGAACTGTTTCGGAGAAAGAGCCCTCGACAGTCCTACCTTTCACCTTTGACGTCTTACGTTTCACGCCCCTAGAGGGTCACGATAGGGAGAATGGCGCGAAAGGTCTCGCGGCTGAACTCCAGCGCCTGACCGGCTTGAATCCTTGGATCGGTGAACGGCAGGAACCGAACGATCTTCAGAAATGACCGCTCCGCCAGGACCGCGGCAATCTGCGCTTTGCGATCATGGGTGATCGGCAGGGTATAGCCCTCGCCGCACTTCCATTCCCACAGAGTCGGCGCCAGCGACAGTTCCAGGCCCTGTCCGGCAAGCTGATGAAACCGGTCCACGATCCGGGCCTTATGCTGCTTGATCCCCTCCCCCTCCAACATCAGGGCGCAGACGACATGGTGCCCCCACCAAAAAAGCGTCCGGAAGGCAAAGACGTTCGAGTCGCGAAAATGTTTCGGGAAGTCCAGATACTGATAGGGAAAGAGCTCGAGATATTCCCCCTTCACGAAGTGGCAGTTGGCGGGATTGAAATCCGGCGGGGTCGCGAGAGAAACCGACGCGGCCTCCTCTTTCAACGCCACATGGGTGGCCGCGAGATCCTGCCGCACCTTGTCCATGATCTTCGCCTTGGCGCGAAAGAACTGCTGGTCGGCCAGCAAAGCCGCTTCTTCTGCTGTGAAGGGTAATGACATAGCTATGACTAGGCTGGGAACGGCTCGAAATATGCTGCGCTATTTCTGCTGCGTTTCGAACTGGGAGACCGTCAAGTCGTACTGCGCCCGGCATTCCGCACAACGGACCCACAGAGCATCTTGAAACACGTCCATCTCCCGGACCGACAGGGCCGACATATGGGTCCCCATACAGGTCTTGAGCGCCGCGAGCGCATCTTGTTCCGCAGATCTCGTCTCAGACAAAGCGGACTCTGCTGCCGATGCCTGCCTGGTAATCGCGTCGGTGGTCACCCAATGGACCATGCGGCAGGAACTGCACGTCAGCACCACCACACGCTCCAGCTCGACGCGTTTGACCGTCAGACAGAGCGGATGCACCGACCAACATTGCTGGAGAAAAGCTCCTCCGCGAATTGCCTCTGCCATTGCCTATCCTCGCGCTAACGTGGCCTGCTAGCTTGCCGTGAGAGAAACAACCGAAACCACTCCCGCAGGATGCTCAAACAGTTCAGCTATCGCGTGAAACGTGAACGGTTTCGGAGGAAGAACAGCCGACATCTCTATGTTTCACCTTTCACGTCTTACCTTTTACGGTTCTTGAGAACGACGCTGGCGGACTGTTTCAGCATCCTGCTACAGAGCCCAGAGGGCCAGCATGACCAAGAGACCAACGATATAAGGGAGCACGCAGGAATAGAGCAGCGCCGACCTGGCCCGGTCCGGTGACCCGTTGCGCGATAGCTGCTCCTTGTAGACGAATTCGCGTGAGAGAATCAGCACGGTGAGGGTCAGAGCCAATGTCCTGCTTGTTCGCGGCCAGGTGTAAGTGCCGCTGGCAATGAAGTTCGCCGTAAAAAAACCACTGAGGAGGAGAATCATCGGCGCCAGCACGAAGCGGACTGAGTCGGAAAAAAAGGCATGCCAGCCCGGACGGGTTTCCACTGAACTAGACTGTGAGCTGGGAATCACGACCCGACGGCCGCGGGAGTCTCTTCCTTCGACGAAGGAAAAGAAAAGCCCTCTTGGGCGGCGCGGCAGGCCTTGCACACGCGGGGACGAACTTTCAGGAATGTTACTTTGCCGCTGGCCAGGCAGCTATAATGGACGAACTCGTCGCACAGAGTGCAGCGGGACCAACCGCCGGAAAAAAACGTTTTGTTGCGGTAGAGCCCTTTCTTGCAGACCTTACAGTTGCGGGGTTCAACCCCCAACAACATCGGCTCCCAATCTCCGCCCGCTTTCCTGATACTCATGGGGCGGAGTATAGCGAAGGCGAGCAGCGAGAGGCAAGGGGCGCGAAAGCCGTCACCTGCCTTGCCTCTGACCTCTCACGTTTCACCTTTCACGCCGCACGGTTTGACAGCCCCCAGCCTGTTTGTTACTCTCCCCAGCCGACTCTCATTACCAGACACCACAACCTCCATCTTCACGCTCATGAACATCAAAGACTACCTTGAACAGAAACGAAACGACGTGGATCGATTCCTCGATTCCGTCATGCCCAGCGCCACCACACCGCCAGCCACCCTCCACGAGAGCATGAGATACAGCCTCATGGCGGGAGGAAAGCGCGTCCGCCCGATCCTGGCCATGGCCGCAACGGAAGCGGTGGGGCAGCCGGCTCCTGGCCTCATGCCTGCCGCCTGCTCGCTGGAATTGATCCATACCTACTCCCTAATTCACGACGACCTGCCCGCAATGGACAATGACGACTTCCGCCGCGGGAAACCGACGAACCACAAGGTCTACGGCGACGCCATGGCGATCCTGGCCGGCGATGCCCTGCTGACGATGGCCTTCGATCTCTGCAGCCGCCCAGACTTGATGAAAGGCTGCGACCCGGCTCGCCAAGTGCGGCTGATTCAAGAACTGGCCTATGGATCGGGCAACGTGGGGATGGTGGGAGGACAAGTCTTCGATATCCAGGCTGAAAACATAGATATCGATCTCGCGACGCTCCAGAACATCCATAAACATAAAACCGGCATGTTGATCCGCGCCGCGGTGCGGATAGGCGCCATTGCCGCCGGCGCAACCGACCGTCAACTGGACGACCTCACAGGCTATGCCGAGGATGTCGGACTGGCCTTTCAGATTGCGGACGATGTGCTCAACGTGACGGGGACGCGCGAGGAGCTGGGGAAAAATCCCAATACCGACGCGGAACGGGGCAAGAAAACCTACCCGACCTTCTACGGGGCCGAGGGGGCCAGAAAGCTGGCGGACGACTGTGTGGCCCGCGCCATCGCACGCCTCTCCCCATTCGGCCCAGCCGCCGAACCGCTCCGCGAAATCGCGCGCTACATCACGTCGCGGAAAAACTGACGTGAGGCGTAAAACGTAACATGTGAACCGCACCCCCTTCTTTCAAGCTATGACTTTTCACTGCTCACGTTTCACCTTTCCCGTCTCACCCTTCACGTCTTCAAAATGAAAGTTCTCGTCACAGGGGCAACCGGCTTTATCGGAGGCGCGGTCACGCGCGCACTGGTGGACCGAGGCATCAACGTCCGGGTCCTGACCCGCGGCAAAGCCGACCTCACGAAGCCGGACCCCATTGAAGCCCGACCGCGGCGGACATCGCCACCGCGCGAAGTCGATCCACTCCCGGCTCACGAAGCCGGGCCCCATTGAACCCGTCGTATTCGCGTCACCCGGGCGGAGGCGCACACGGGGGCTTCGCGATGCACGTTTCACTCCGTCGTGGGAGCGTCGGTCCTATCGGAGCTGAGCATCCTCGCCCACACGGGGCATTCGCGCCAGTTGGGTGGGATGCCCATCTGGATTACCGGGATGCGGGGATACTTCTCGAGCAACGCGTTGAACCGACGAGCCCAGCGGCTTCCCCGGGCGATGTGGTGGAGGCAATGGGCGAGTATGGTCAGCACCGCGAAGGCTCGGTCGTTTGAAAGCCGGACGGGCGTGTGCCACTCGGGTGCGCGATGGAGCCGAGGGAGCTTCGGTGGCATCCCGATTTCACGGTTCCAGAAACGGCCGTGGTGGGCGCAGATGTTCCGCACGACGTTCAATGTCAGCATCCAGGACTCGAACACGGCATCGGGAACCCCGAAATGGTCCGCGACCGCTCGCTGAATTCCCCGTGGACTGCCGCGAAACAATGACAGGATGCCGCCGAAGCTCAAGACCTCCGCGGCGACCCACACCGGCGGCCAGCTATGGACGTCGCCGTACTTCTTCTTGAAGTGCAGGACAAACGGCTCGTGACTCCGGTCAAGATCTTCTCTAAGGCGCCTGAAGAAGTCCGCACGCTTCGTGGAATTGTGGGCGAATAGTGCCGCAGGATCGGCCTCGTAGGCGAAGGCTCCGCCGCGCGTGGCGTGTTCGTAGGCGAGGCGCGCACGCACGGCCACCTCGATTCTCTCGAGAGCGTCCATCACGAGCAAACGGAGCTCGCGGTCGAACACGTAGCGCTCCCAAACGGTCTCGAAGTGGGTATCGGGCCGCAGTTGGTCGCTGTCGTCGCGGAAGGTGTGCCAGTAAGCGCTGAGCCGGTAGTAGTTCACCGACGCGAGACGGCGACGGATGTCCTTCCAGTCGCCTTGCATGCCGCGACGCACGAGCAACTCGACTTGCTGATCCAGAGAGAGAGCTGGCTTCGCAAATCTCACCAAGGTAGCCCGTCCAAAAAGCAAAAACCCGCCGAGAGATAGCTTGCCTTGCGGCAGAGGCCCGGCGGGCGTTCTAACCAAGCCTTATACGCCAACCGCAGCGGCGTCAAGCATGGGCGGCGAGACCTGCCGATCTGGCGCGAGGCGTGACGGCATGGATCCATGGGCGAGCGGCCTGTGGGCGCCGGGAAGCTATCGCCACGCCCGCGCTCGCGGCAGGCAGAGGGTGTCGAAGTCGCCCGGGAGACAGGTGGCTCCGCCAGGCAGCGGGTGAGGGCGTCATTGAGGTCTCCTCCTCGAGAGCCCCGACAGGTCACGACTGAAGCCGGGCTCCGTGCCCCTCACCAGCCGGCTCGGCGACCGCACCTTCTACGACGGATGCCCCCCGGCGGTCAGCGCCTCACCATCACATCCACATACGAGGTCCCCCCGTTGTCGCTCGTGGCGCACGACGCGATGCCCTCCAAGGTCCCCACCCGGATGGTGTCGGTGCTGCTCGAGCGCGAGATGACGAAGTCGTAGCCACCCACGTAGTCGGTGGCCGACTCGTAGCTGGTGGTGGCCATCCCGCAGATCGACGAGCCCCAGTTGAGCGCCACGCCCCAGCTCTCGGCCGCGAACTGGAAGCCGAGGTTGTTGCAGGTGGGGATGTCGCCCGGGTAGGCGCAGTGGGCGCGGACGGTGCCGGAGTCGTAGGCGAAGAGCACCTCGGTCCACGTGAAGCCCTCGCTGTTGTAGTAGGAAGGGTCGTAGGTGTTGCCGTACAGGGGCACGTTGCCCACGCGGGTCCAGCCCCCGCCGTCGTTGATCATGTCGCAGTAGTAGTCGCCGCGGTCGAGGTAGTAGAGGCCGTTGCCAGCGGCGGGATCGCTGTCCTTGATCTCGGTGCAGTCCTCGGCCGGACAGGCGGTCGAGGCGCCGAGCACGCCATCGTCCGCGTAGCTGTCGCAGTCGTTATCGACGGCGTCGCAGAGCTCGGTCGCGCCCGGGTAGATGGTGTCGTCGCTGTCGTCGCAGTCGGTACTGTCAGAAACGTAGCCGGACGGGGGGTTGCAGTCCCGGGCGATGTCGGTGCTGTCGCCGTAGCTGTCGCCGTCGGCGTCGGCATAGTAGGTGTTGGTGGTGAGGCCCTCGTCGGTGCTGCCGTCGCAGTCGTTGTCGTCGCCGTCGCAAGCCTCCGCCGCGCTCGGCGACACGGTGGCGGTGCTGTCGTCGCAATCGTCGCTGCTCGACACGTAGCCGCTCGGCGCCTCGCAGCTCACCGAGGCGTAGCGACTGCCGCCGTGGCCGTCGAGGTCGTAGTCGAGGTACCAGGTCGAGGCGTCGGCGGCGGTGTCCTCGTCGATGTTGCCGTCGCAGTTGTCGTCGATGTCGTTGCAGTACTCGGTGGCCACCGGCGACACCGCCGAGGTGCTGTCGTCGCAGTCGTCGTCGTTGGCCACGGTGCCGGTGGGTGGGTCGCACGCGGTCGTGGCGATGGTCGGGTTGCCGTAGCCGTCGCTGTCGGAATCGGCGTACCAGGACGAGGTGCCCTCGGCGTCGTCCTCGTCGGTGTCGCCATCACAGTCGTCGTCGACGTCGTTGCATTGCTCCACGCCCACGGGCGACACGTCCGCATCGGTGTCGTCACAGTCGTCGTCGTTCTTGGCGTAGCCGGTGGGCTGGGCACAGCCGTCTTCCGCCACGCCCGCGTCGCCATAGCCGTCGTCGTCGAGGTCGATCCAGTAGGTGCTCGTCACGCCCTCGTCGACCGAGCCGTCGCAATCGTTGTCGGTCTGGTCGCAGCGCTCCTCGGCGCCAGGGTAGGCGCCGTCGTCGGTATCGTCGCAGTCGGTGTCATTGTCGGTGTAGCCGCTGGTCGGGCCGCAGGCGCTGATGGGCGCGGCGGCGTCGCCGTGGCCGTCGCCGTCGGCATCGGCCCAGTAGGTGTCAGAAACACCCTCGTCCACCTGGCCGTCGCAGTTGTCGTCGGCCTCGTTGCAGGTCTCCGGGGCGCTCGGGTACACCGCCTCGTCGGTGTCGTCGCAGTCGTCGCCGCTCTCCACGAGCCCCGCCGACACGTCGCAGGCCTGCGTGGTCTCGTCGACGTTGCCGTGGCCGTCGCCGTCGTGGTCGGCGTAGAGCGTCTTCTCCACGTTCTCGTCCACGGCGCCGTCGCAGTTGTCGTCGCGACCGTTACACTCTTCGATTTCGCCGGGATTGACGTTGCCATCGGCGTCGTCGCAGTCCCCCTCGTCCTCGGTGAAGCCGTCGGCGTCCTCGTCGGGCGCGGTGGTCACCGCGGTGTCGTCGCCCTCTTCTTTCGGGGCGGTCGCGTCGGGACAGGCAAGCAGGAGGAGGAGCAGCATGCCCCCACGCTATCAGACTCCGAGGGCGCGATCGATGAACTCTACCAGGCCCGTGCCGCGGAGCACCGGCTGCGCGATCCCGCGTGGCCCGAGCACCCGCGAGGCCTCGGTGCTGTCGAAGGTGGCGTCGTGGGCGAGGTAGTCGAGGTAGCGACCGAGCATCCCGTGCACGCGCGCCTCCAGGCGTGTCGGTTGCCGCATCGTGCCGCGCCGCGGGGTGACGACGCGTAGCCCCGGCATGCAGAGCCGCTCGGCGAGGGCCGAGAACCACTCGTCTTGCGTGGGCGCGTCGGCAACCAGGTGAAAGCTGCCCCCGCGCGCCTCGGGCGCCTCGGCCAGCGCGACGATGCCGTCGGCCACGTACTCCACCGGCACGATGTTGAAGCGGGCGCCGCGCAGGCCTGGCATTCGGAGCTGGGCGCCCGCGTACTTGCTGTGCCAGGCCAGCTGGCTCACCAGCCGCACAAAGCCGTACACCGCCGAGGTGGGGCCGGCGCCGGTGGTGTCGGGGGCCTCGCCCACCACGATCGACGGGCGCGCGATGCGCAGGTCGGGCGCGCCGAGCGAACGAAGCGCCTGCTCCGCCTCGAGCTTGGTTTCCTCGTAGGGGTTGTGGAAGGACTGGTCGAGGTCGAAGTCCGACTCGAGGATGCGCCCGGTGCGCATGCCGCACACGAACGCGGTCGACACGTGGAGGAAGACGCCGGCGTTGGCCCGGCGGCAAAGGTCGACAGCGCCATCGACGTGCGCCCGGCGGTAGAGCTCGGCGTCGCGCGGGAAGAAGGTGGTGTCGCCGGCGCAGTGGATGACGATGTCCCAGGGCTCGGTGGCCACCGCCTTGAGCGAGCCACCCACCTCGCCCTCCACCACGTCGGCCACCACACCGCAGGCCGCGAGGCGGTTGACCGGCGCCTGGCCGTCCTTGGGACGGACGAGGCAGGCGAGCGAGTGACCCCGCGCCACGAGCCGACGGGCCACCTCCCCACCGACGAAGCCGGTTGCGCCGGTGAGGAGTATTCGCGCCACGGCGCTAATGTATCAGCAGCACTTCTCGCCGGGGGCACAACACGCGGCCGCCTCGGTGGTGACGTCGTAATCGAGGCCCTTGGTCTCCCGCGGGTGCCGCGGCAAGGTGCGCGCGCAGTCGAAGCCCTTCATCTCGCCGGGTGCGACGGGAACCAGAGGCTCGACGCCGATCATCTGCTCCTTGTAGGGGCCGTTGGTCATGATCGCGTAGGTCTTGGCGCACACCGCCGCGCGCTCGCCGCGACGGAAGATGTGCCCGTCGTCGTCTTGCACCTGGCGCCAGGGACCCTTGTAGATCACGGCCTGGAGGCCTTCCATGCAAGCGCCTTCCTTGCCCTTGTAGGCGGTGACCGTGGCCGAGCGGAACTCGATGCCGTTGACCACCTGCCAGGGGGTCTTGTCCCACTTGTCCCAGCAAATGCCGTAGAAGCCGACGTCTTCGAGGAGCCTCATCAGCTCCATCTCCTGGAAGGCGCCGCTGATGCAGCCCGACCAGAGCTCGGGGTCGTTGCGCAGCTCGGGCGGCGCCACCTCGTCGGAGATGATGTCGCTGATCGCGATGCGGCCGCCGACCTTGAGCACGCGGAAGATCTCGCGGATGAGCTGGGGCTTGGCCGAGTCGTCGACCAGGTTGAGCACGCAGTTCGACACCACCACGTCGACCGAGTTGTCGGGGATCATCGGGAACAGTCGCCGCTGTTCCTTCTCCCACGCGGCGTAGGCGGAGAGGTCGGCGAGGCTCGTGACCGGCCGCTCGGCGAGGTAGGCGTCGACCGCGTCGGCGCTGAGCTGCAGGTCCTGGATCTTGCCGCGGCGAAACTCCACGTTGGCGTAGCCGATGCGCTCGGCCACCACCGGAGCGCTCCGGCGGGCGAGGTCGAGCATGTCGGGGTTCATGTCGACCCCGATCACCTTGCCTTCAGCGCCCACGATCTGGGAGGCGATGAAGCAGATCTTGCCGCCGCCGCTGCCGAGGTCGAGCACCGTTTCCCCGGCGCGCACGTAGCGGGAGGGGTCGCCGCAGCCGTAGTCGCGCTCGAGCACCTCCTCGGGGAGGATCTTCAGGTACTTCGGGTCGTAGTCCACGGGGCAGCACAGGGCATCGACCCGTTGCGCCGCGCCCTCGGAGTAGCGCGCGCGGACGGCGCTCTCGACGTCGAGCGGGGCGGGTTCGTTCTTCTCCTCGTTCACCGGTCACCTCGGGGCTTCGGCCGATAACGGCGTACGGCCAGGAGCGCGAGGGGGATCGCCGCCGCTCCGTCGCCGTGCTCACAGCTGCAGCCCTCGTCGGCGGGCGGCGGGTCGGGCGGCGCGGAGGTGTCGACGGCGGTATCGGCGGTATCGCCCGGCGCCGGGTCGTCGAGGGTGACGCCGGGCCAGCTGCCCTCGACCGTGTCGAGCATCAAGGCGCCGTCCACGCCGACGATCTCCACCTCGTGCCAGCCGCCCTTGAGGTCGAGCACCAGCGCCTCGCCCACCTCGTCGCCGAGGCCGTCGCCAAAGGGAAGCGGATCGGCGCCATCGACCGTCGCCGTGGCGAGACCCGTGCCGAGCGCACGCAACACGAGCCTCTCGCCGCGCACCCAGCCGCGGAGGGTGCAGCCGGCGGTGAGCGTCGTGAGGCTATCGAGCTCGCCACGGGCGTCGACCGCGGCGATGCCACAGCCAGCGCGGGACAGGAAGTCCGAGGCGTCGTCCACCCGGTGGCGGGGGGCGAAGGCCAGGAGCGGGGCCGCCTCGTCGAGGCCGGTCAGTAGCCAGGTGCCGTCGTAGCTACTCGCGAGCACGGCGGGCGACTCGGCGAATCCCGGGGCGGCGGCGAGGGCGGTCACGGGGGCAGGTGCGCGCGCGTCGAGCATGACCCAGGTGTCTCCGCCGTCGCGACTCACGAGGAAGCGTCCCGCGGTGGTGGCCGCGACGACGGTCCCATCGTCGGCCACGGTGGCGGCCACGAAGCTGTCGCTGTCCAGGAGCGTCGTCGCGCCGTGGCTGGCGAAGTCATCGTCGCTGCGACGGGCGTCGGTGCCCGAGAGCAGCAACAACCGAGTGGGCGCCTCGGGCGGCCATCCCACCATCGCCACCGCCACGCGCTCGTCGACGGCCAGCCGCGGGGACCACTCGCTGCTGCCGGGCTTGGCGCACACCACGGTGGTGGGACGGGAGGTGGCGAGGCAGGTGGCGGTGGCGGTGCGCACCGCGTCGGCCAAGCCGCCGCCCAGCGCCGTGGGCACGTCGGGCCGGCTCGTCCAGGTGTGTCCCTGGTCGTCGGTCGACCACACGCCGCTCTCGGCGTGCGCCCATGCTGCATCCGGCGTGCCCTGCTCGAGCGCGAGGGTCTGCGTCAGGCCGTCGACCGGCGCCACGTCGAACGACCGGGCGCCGTCGCCCGAGACGAAAAGCGAGTGGTTCGCGAGGGCGAGCACGCGCTCGGGGTCGCCCGGGAAAGGCAGCACGTCCTGGATGTTGGCCTCGCCGAGCCCGTGGGAGGGCGCTTCCCAGCTCGTGCCCCCGTCGGTGCTGCGCAGCACCCCGGCGCCGTAGCTCCCGAGCAGGATCCGCAGCCCGCCCTCGCTGTCGCGGTCGATGGCCACGCCTCGCGTGAAGTCCGCCCCCAGGGTGGGCGCGTGGGTCCAGGTGCCGTGTGTCAACGTCCAGAGCCCGGTCCAGCCGGCCCAGGTCACGCGGCCCGAGGCGGTGGCCAGCGCGGTGACCGATTCGAGCGCGCTCTCGGCGCCGCCGTCGGCGCTGTAGACCGTCCGCTCAGGGGGCCCGCGGTCGCGCCAGTCCTGGCAGGCGAGGTCGCTCGAGTACGGGGCGGTAACACCGGAGCCCGCCAGCAGCGTGCGCCCATCGGTCGCGAGCGCGACCAGATTCGGGTGGGCCTCGTCCACGGGGAGCGCGCCGCAGGCGGCCCACTCCACGCCATCCCAGCGCCACGCGTTTCCACTGGGTGTACCGGCAAAGACCATCGCCCCGGCGGCGGCGGTGGCGGTGACCCCCTCCCCGGGGCTCGGCAGCGCCACCCAGTCGTGGCCCACGCGGATCCAGACGGTGCCGGTGTCGTCGATCGCCGTGGGGTTGACGCCCCGACCCAGTCGCCAGGTGGGCGTGTCGCTCTCGAGCTCCGGCAACTCGCCTGGTGCCACCGCCCAGATGCCGCCTTCGCCCGCCAGGAGCAACGCCGGCCCGGCCGAGCCGATCTGCGCCACCTCGCCTGGGAGCCAATCGCTCGCCCAGCTGACACCGTCGTCACTCGACCACCAGTACCGGGTGGTCCCCAGCACCGCCACGACGCCGTCGCTGGTGCGCGCGAGCCCGACGGGCCCATCGCCGAGAGGGTCGCCGCCGTGGTGGTACCAGGTTCGCCCGGCGTCGTCGCTGCGCATGAGCGATGCGGCGTAGGGCTGGACCAGCGCGAACCAGGGCGCGCTGTCGTCGAGCTCCGGCGTGGGCGCGAGCGCGATCACCTGCTGGTGCGGGACATGGGCGAGCGCGAGGGTGGTCAGGACGAACATTCAGCCACGGGCTGCATCGTACTCGGCGAGGGTGCCGATGTCGGTCCATTCCCCCTCGTGGACGAGGCCGCGCACGCGCCCCTGGGGGATGAGCGCCCGGTAGGCCGTCCGCACGATGCAGGACTCGCCCTCGGGCGGCACAAGATCGAGCACGCTGCGGTCGAGCACGTGGATCCCGGTGAAATGAAGCCCGGGATCGGCCTCGCCCACCACGCCCGCGATGCCGGTGACGATGCCGTCGCAGAGCCCCACGGGGGTGTGAACCCTCGTCGCCTGGCGACGCAAGGCCATCACCGCGGGTGCGCGCGCCTGCCACAGGGCGGTGAGATCCACGTCGGCGAGGATGTCGCCGTTGACGACGGCGAAGCGATCAGCCAGCCAGCGCCTGGCATTCCGGAGCCCCCCGCCTGTCCCCAGGATGGCGGGGTGCTCCACCACGACCGTCACCCCCTCGCGCCCACGCGCCCAGTCCACCACCTGCTCGGCCAGCCAGAAGGCGTTGACCACGACCTCGCGGTGACCGTGCGCACGCACGTGGTCGAGCACGTGGTCGAGCATGGGCCGGCCACGCACCGGCAAGAGCGGCTTCGGGGTGTGCAACGTGAGCGGGCGCAGGCGCGTGCCGAGGCCGGCGGCGAGGATGAAGGCGGTGGCAGCCACGGCCGAGCGGATAACCGGGCGGAGATGTCGACGATCCCTGCCATGCTGCGCGCCAAGATCGAGCGCGATCGCCACCGGCCCTACGGGCGAGTGAAAGAAAACGGTGCATGGACGCAGATCAGCGGCGAGGACTGCGAGCGGAACATCGCGGCGGCGTCGGCCTGGCTCGACGAGATCGGCATCGAGGCCGGCGATCGCGTGGCCATCCTCGGCCCGCCCCACCCCAACTGGACGTCGCTCGACTTCGCCACCCTGTGCCGGGGGGCCATCACCGTGGGCATCTACCCCACGCTCACGCCCGAACAGGTGGGCTGGCAGCTGCGACACTCGGGCGCGAAGGCGCTCTTTGTTGATTCGCCGGACACGCTGGCGCGGCTGGAGGGTGTCCTCGCGCCACAGCTGCGCTTCCGCTCGACCTGGGATTGTCCGCATGCGGATGGCGACCGGCAGGCCTTGTGGGCGAGAGCCGCGCTGGTGGAGCCCGTTCACCCGGCGGCCATCGTGTACACCTCCGGCACCACGGGCGATCCGAAGGGCGCCATCCTGACACACGGCGCGATCCACGCGGTGTCGGTCACCAGCCGCGAAGCCGTGAAACTCGAGCCGGGCGACCGCGGGGTGGTGTTCCTGCCACTCGCGCACTCGCTGCAACGGGTAACGGTGTACCGCGGGCTCCTGGAACAGGTGGAAGCCTGGTTCTGCCCACGCATCGAGGATTTCCTCGACGTGGTGAAGGAGGCGCGCCCGAGCGTGCTCGCCTCGGTGCCGCGGATGCTGGAGAAGATCAAGGCGAAGATCGAGGGCGAGGTCGCGCGGGCTTCGCCGGTGCGGCAGCAGGTTTTCGCCACGGCGATGGCGGTGGGACGCGAGCGGAGCCTGTGCCTAGAGTCGGGACGGCCCCTGCCCTGGTGGCTCGCCACCCGCTGGGCGTTCTACGACAAGCTGGTGTATCGCAAGGTGCGGGCCTTCTTCGGCGGCGAGCTGCGCATGTTTGTGTGCGGCGGCGCCCGGCTCGACCCGGAGGTGGCCCGGTTCTTCCATGGTCTCGGGGTCGACGTGATGGAGGGCTGGGGCCTGACAGAAACCTGCGCGCCGGCCACGGTCAATCGGCTGGACGCCTTCCGTTTCGGCTCGGTGGGCAAGGCGCTCCCCGGGACGGACATTCGCATCGCGCCGGACGGCGAGATCGAGGTGAAGGGGCCGGGGCTCTTCGTCGGCTACTGGAACAACCCCGAGGCCACGGCCGAGAGTTTCACGACAGACGGCTACTACCGGACGGGCGACGTCGGTACCCTCGACGCCGAGGGTTTCCTGCGCATTACAGACCGCAAGAAGGAGATCATTGTCACGGCGGGGGGCAAGAAGATCCCGCCGGTAAACATCGAGAAGCCGCTGGAGGGTGGTCCCGTGGGGCAGGCGGTGGTCATCGGCGATGATCGTCCCTACCTCGTGGCCCTGTTCGCGCCCGACCCGGAGATCTCGGTCGACGGGCGCGACCCGGTGGCGCAGGCCCGCGTCGACGCGCTGAACGCGACACTCGCCCCCTTCGAGCGCATCAAGAAGTGGGCCTGGTTGCCGGAGCCCCTGAGTGTCGAGAACGGGACGCTCACGCCCACGATGAAGCTGAAGCGGAGGGTGATCGCGGAGCGGTATCGGGGGGTGATCGAGGGGTTGTACGCGTAGGGGCGAGCGACATCGACGGCGAAGACGATGACCATGACGATGACCATGACGATGACGAAAGTATTGCGCATTACCAAAAACAAAAATGCCCCCCCCCCCCCAATGCTGCGGTTGTGCTAGAGTGATGTCGCGACGTCAATCGTGAGTCGCATCCACACACCAAGGAGTCAACTCATGAGTTCTCTCGCCCAGCGCCTCCTCGATCCCACGGTGGTGACCACCGGCTTCAAGACCGCCAAGGAAGACGTGCTCGACGTCGGCGCCTATGCCAAGGGGGAGTTGCAGTTCCGGCGGCTGAAAGACGGCACATCAGCGACCACCTACCTGCGCCTCCAGCACGCGGCCGTCAACGAGGAAGACGCTTTCATGGACGCGAAGGACCCGGCCGGCGCCAACGTCGAGATCGTGCTCGACAACGCCGCCGCCTCGGTCAAGCATGTGTCGTGCGCGAACTTCCTCCGGTACGTCCGCCTCGTCGCGATCGGCACCGTTACTGGCGGCCCGGTAGTGCTCGTCGACTCGGTGTGGAAGGAGTAGCGGTGGCCTGTGGCTGCGGCGGGTCCTGTGCCACCGGCGGATGCTCCTGCTCCAGTACGGGTGGGGGGACGCGGGAAGTCGCATCGAGTGGCCCGCCGTTGCCGCCGCTGATCGACGCGGGGAAGACCAGGCGCACGCTGCGGCCGCCCGCGGAGCCCACCTGCGGTGACGGCGCGCGGCCGACGGGACGGCTCGACCCCAGCGGCAACGTCGCTCGCTCGACGCCGCGCGCGCGTAGCCGCACCCTACTCGCCGGGGGGATCGCCCTGGCCACGACCAACTCCGGCAACGCGGCTCCGCTCACCGCCGAGCATTGCGCTGCCGCGCTGGCCATCCGCTCTCGTCGGCTCCGGCCCGCCGCCTCGCGCCCGGCGACGTCGCCGGCGGCGGGAAGCGGTGTCGGGGTGACGGCATTGCCGACGCTGAGCCGCGTGCTCGCCGCCGCCAACCGGTCCACGCGGTCCGTTCCCGTGAAGGCCGGTGGGCCCACGGCGCACATTCCACTGGGCCCGCTCGTGGGTGCGCTCCCGCGCCAGCAAATCTCCAACATCGAGCCGGTCGAGCCCCACTACGATTTCCGGTACCGCGACCAGAGCTTCAGGATCCCGGCGGATTGGTATCGGGAGTGGCTCGACGACTGGACGCACGTGTACCGCGAGGGCCCCGACGCGGCCCATGGCCGCGTGCACTCGGTGACGGAAACGCTCGACTGGCTGTGGGCCGACTTCCGCGCCTCGAAGAAGGGTGATCCCGACGTGTTTCACCGGATGATCGGCTGCTACAACCTCCACCGCGAGGGCGACTGGGAGTGGGGCTACGCCTACCAGTTCTGGAGCAGCGGCATGGCCGCGCCATTCATGCTGCACGTGTACACGCTGCAACTATTGCTCACCTACGTGGATGGGCTCGACGTGGAAGGGGTGAACCCCTACAACGACGAGTCGTTCAAGATGTGCAAGGACTTCCCGGCCTTTGTGAAGGCTCTGCTCGAGGGGAAGGCGCCGGCGATGCACGGGGACTCCAATGCGGATGGGAGCACGCCGGAGTCGTGCACGCTCACCATCAACTACGTGAACGCACAAGCGGGCTACAAGCGCCTCAACGAGCCGTGCCACAAGTGGGGGCGCTCGGACTCTTGCGACGAGGGGCTGATTCCCCAGCCTGGTGGGTGCCGAGGGGACGCGTGGGACGACTGGACGCTTGACTGGATCGAGGCCGAGGGTTGCTTCACCGGCAACGGTTCCTCGTCCGACTGCGCGCCTCCTCGGTCGGGCTGCGGCTACGACGCGGTCGGCGCCGAGTGGAACATCCGAGTGCCACCGAACTCCCTCGCCTACCTCGGTCTCGTGTCCGACCGGATCATGCACCTCGCCCGGCTTGCCCTCGACTACGCCTTCTACCTGTTCGGCCAGGGCCAGGCGGCTTCCGCCATGGAGTACCTCGGCGTCGCGCAGCGGCTCTCGCGGTATCCGCTCGGACTCGCGTCCCGGTACGCGGAGACCCTCGCGCACGAGATGGGTCACGTCTACCTTGGTGCCGGCCACTGCTCCCATGGCCACAGTTGCTGCTTCGAGGTCGCGGCCAACGCCTGGCTGTGTCGCGTGCGGGCCCACCTCGGCCTCCCTCGGTACGCCAACGAGACGCGTGGCTCCGGCGACTTTGGCAACCCCGACGGGGATGACCGAGACAACTGTGCCAGCTGCTCCACCGACGATGTACCGCGCTACCACTACCTGCGGTGCGACACGGGCGTGGACGGCGAACCCGGGCAGACGGCCACGGTGGTGTCGTACCCGTGCTGGGACAAGGCCACGGCCAGGGATCTCGGCTGCGGGGAAGACGCGTGATCGCCCGGCTCGGCTGTTGCCTTGGCTTGTCGCTGTATGCTTGCGATGGCGAGGGCGAGTGTGTTCCAGAGGAACCCCCGGTCTCGGAGTGCACGCGCGAGATGCAGGACCGGTACGTGTGTGATGGGTGCGGCGCGTCCTACGTCTGCGGCGGACACTACTCGGTCACGGCCCCTGTCCAGTGGTTGAAGTCCGACATCGAGTGCCGGTGTATCGACGACTCGGGCCAGCACCGAACCGACTGGGAAAACTGTGCACAGGAGTGGTAGCTACCCTCGGGAGCGCACGTGAACGTCCGTTCGCCCTGGCCCCTCCTCGCCCTGCTACTGTCTTGCGACCCCGACGGGGAGTGTGCGGAGGAGAAGCCGTGGGAGGAGTGTACGGAGGAGAAGTGGGGGGAGGTGAGGTGCAACTGGTGTGATCGCGCGTGGACCTGCGAGAAGAGCTTCACCACCGAGGAGACTTGGGTCTGGTACACGAGTCACAGGTCATGCAGCTGCTACGACGAGAAAGACCGCTACCGCGAGGACTTGGAGGGGTGCGGCTCCGACGAGTAGCGGCGCTTGGCCCTACCCCAACCACCGCCCCACGACATTCCCCGCCACCCTCGCCCGGTAATCCCGCGTCGACCGGACGTCGTCGATCGGCACGATACCCTCGCGCACGAGGCGAACCACCTCGGCCACGGGGGCCCCCGCCGCCAGCGCGTCCTCCGCGTCCTTCACTCGCAGGGGCACCGGACCGACGGCGCCAAAGGCCAGCCGGGCCACCCCGCGCGACCGGCGTCCGCAGAAGATCACCTTCGAGATCGCCTGGGCCATGCGCGTGCCCACCTTGCGGAAGTGGGCCTCGCCCTCGACATCAGGCAGGTAGATCGCGGTGAGCAGCTCGTCGGCCGCCAGCGCCGTCTGCTTGTAGCCTTGCCAGTAGTCACTCGCGGCCACGCGGCGCACCCCGCGGACGCTCGACAGCTCGAAGGCGGCGTCGAGCGCCAGCCACACCGGGAGCGTGTCGCCCGCCGGGGAGCTGTTGCAGATGTTTCCCCCGACCGTGCCTCGATTTTGGATCTGCGCCGCGCCCACGGTGAGCGCGGCGTCGCGCAGCACCGCCGGCACGCGCAGCTCGCGGGCCACGTCGGTGTGCGTGGACATGGCGCCAATGCGCAGCTCGTTGCCACGCACCTCGATGCCGCGCAGCCCCGCGCAGCCCCAGAGGTCGATGACCGCGGTTGGGCGGAGCACCCCGGCCTCCATGTAAACCATGACGTCGGTGCCCCCGGCGATCACGGTGGCGGCAGGCGTGTCGGCACGAGCACGAAGCGCGTCGCCGAGGGTCCGGGGACGCGACACCGGGGCGGTGCAGGCGAGCATCAGGCCTCCTCGGCGATGGCGTGGACGACGGCGTCGACGATCTTCTGGTAGCCGGTGCACCGACAGAGGTTGCCGGCGAGCGCCACGCGCGCTTCCTCGCGGCTCGGACGAGGGTTCTCGTCGAGCAGGGCGGCAGCAGCCATCAGGAAGCCGGGCGTGCAGATGCCACACTGGGCCGCGCCGTGCTGGAGGAACGCTGCCTGCACCGCGTGCACCACCGGCTGGGCCAGGCCTTCCACCGTCTGCACCTCGGCGCCCTCCACCTGGCAAACGGGAACGAGGCAGCTCATCACCGGCTCGCCGTCGATGCGCACGGTGCAGGCGCCACACTCGCCCTCGCCACAGCCTTCCTTGGGGCCGGTGTAGCGGAGCTCCTCGCGCAAGACATCGAGCAGGCGTGACATCGGGGGCATCGACGTGGCCACGGCCTTGCCGTTGCAGCGGAAACGAATCATCGGGACTCCAGGGCCGCGAGCACGCGCTCGGGGGTCATCGGAAGCGCGTGGAGCGCGGCGCCCGTGGCCACCTCGATGGCCTGGGCCACGGCGGCGGCGGGGCAGTCCATCGGGATCTCGCCGATGCCCTTGGCGCCGAAGGGGCCGCCCGCGTAGGGGATCTCCACGAGCTCGGTCGCCATCTCGGGGGCGTCGAGCGCCGTGGGGATGATGTAGTTGGTGAGCCGGTCGTTGCGCATGCCTCCGCGGGCATCGAGCACCACCTCTTCTTGCGTGGCCCAGCCGAGGGCCTGGAGCGTGCCGCCCTCGATCTGTCCCGAGGCGAGCACCGGATTCAGCGCCCGGCCCACGTCGGTGGCCGTCACGACTCGGTCGTAGATCACCTCGCCGGTGTCGGTGTCGACCCGGAGGTCGACGATGACACACGACCACCCGTACGTAGGGTAGGCATCGCCCTGGTAGGTGTCCATGTCCCAGCGGATGTTCGGGTCCACCTCGTAGGTTTCCACGACGCCCGCGGTGATATCCGGACCGAGCTGCGACAGGAGGGCGTCGAACCGACGTTCTTCGCTCTGCGCCATGGCCTGCAGGTGCCGTCGCAGGGTTCGGGCCGCCGCGAGCGCCGTGCCCCCCACGACCATCGCCGTGCGGCTGGCGACGGTGGGACCGGAGTCGGGGACAAGTGCGGTGTCGTGGGGTCGCATCTGCACCCGGGACTCCTCGATGCGGAGCTCCTCGGCCACGATCTGCGGGAAGATCGTCTCGGTGCCCTGCCCGATGTCGGTGCTGGCGATGCCCACGTACACCACGCCCTTGTGAACGTCCAGGGCCACCTTGCCCTTGATCTTGGCCTCGCCGTTCCCCGTGAAACCGCAGCCGTGCCAGGCGAGCGCGAGTCCGCGTCCCCGGGCCATGGCCGCGCCGGTCACCCCGGGACGGATGGTCTTCTCGTCGACCGGCGCCTCGGCGGCCGCGAGCGCCCGGTCGAGCACGGCGAAGCCGCCGGGATCATGCAGCACTTGCCCGGTGGCGGTGATGTCGCCTTCCTTGTAGAGGTTGCGACGCCGCAGCGCGAGGGGGTCGAGACCGAGCGTCCGCGCGATGTTGTCCATGTGTCGCTCGGCGGCCCACTGCGCCTGCGGAGCACCGAAACCGCGAAAGGCTCCGTTCGGGGGGGTGTTCGTGGCCACGCACACGCCGTCGAGGGCGACGACCTCGGCCCGGTAGGGCCCGGTCACGTGGAGGATTGCGCGGGAGAGCACCACGGTGGACAGCGTGTGGTAGGCGCCGCCGTCCATCACGATGCGCGCGGTGAACTCGAGGATGTGGCCCTCAGGCGACACCAGGGTGTCGAGCTCGATGATCGCGGGGTGGCGCTTGGTGGTGGCGCGGAGATCCTCGTCGCGACGGTAGGTGATCTTGACGGGGCTGCCTGTCGCGCGCGCGAGCAGCACCGCGTGACAGGCGAGCATCGAGGGGTACTCCTCCTTGCCGCCGAAGCCGCCCCCGGTGACGGCCTGGACCACGTTCACGCGCTCGTCGTCGAGCATGCGCTTCACGGCGCGGTCGATGTAGTAGGGGCACTGCATCGAGCCTTGCACGGTGTAGCCGCCGTCGGCGCGCGGCAGGGCGAGCATGCTCATCGGCTCGATGTAGAGCTGCTCCTGGAGGCCGGTGGCGTAGCGGCCACGCACGCGGATGCCCTCGCGGCCTCCAAACGTGCCGCGGCAGATGGAGATCTTCTTGAACACGTTGTCGCTGCCGAAGATTCGGATGGCGTTGCCCTCGGCTACCTCGGGATCGAACAACGCGGGGAGGTCCTCGTAGTCGACGATGACCGCCTTCGCGGCGGCCAGCGCCCGCTCCCGCGTGGGCGCGGCCACCAGCGCGACGGGCTCGTGCACGTGGCGCGTGATGTCGGCCGCGAGCACGGGCTGGTCGTCGGTCATCAGGGTGACGACGTTCTGGGGCACGTCGGCGGCGGTGACCAGCGTGATGCCGGTCCAGTCGAAGGCCGGGTCGCGGCGGCAGCCCAGGAGGCGCGCATGGGGGCGCGTGGAGCGGACGGTGGCGCCGTAGAGGCAACCCTCCGGGCGTAGATCGTCGGCGTAGAGTGAGGAACCGACGATCTTCTCGAGGCCGTCGCGCCGGGGAGGCGAGGTGCCGATGCTCATGGCCGCGAAGGTATCGCGCGGCTGCCGCCGTTCAGGGCGAACGGAACCGGGTGAGAAGGCGATTACTGTCGACCGGGATGGGGCGGCCGCGTCGCTCCGCCAGCGCCAGCGCGCCGGACACCTCGATGGGCACCTCATTGTAGGCCCCCCACTCGTGCGTCATGGTGGCCTCCATCTTCTCCGCGAGCCACGTGGCCACCGCCTTGCGCATGGTGGCCTCGTCGCCCGCGAAAAGCGCGAGAACGAAACGCCTGAGGGGGAGTCCAAGGCCCGCGTCGCTGAGCTCGGCGCCCTGCGCCGCCGCGTTGACGCTCAGCGCCTCGCCGAGCACGGCCGCCGCGACCATCCGCGCGTTTTGTACGGGGCCGGGAGGCGAGATGGCCGTGGCGATCAAGAAGGCACGCGCTGTTTCCTCGGCGACCGCAGAGGGCGCGATCGCCACCGCCAGCCAGCCGCGCGTGCAGGCGAAGTCGGCGAAACTCTGTGCCTTCGCCCTTCCCTCTCGCACGGCGCGCACCCACTCGTCCATGCGCGTGGATGCCCGCGCCACCAGCCGGATCGCCTCGTCTTCCCGTTCGGAGAGACAAGCCGCCGAGGCCGATCGCAGGAGGTGATTGACGACGCTGTGGTACTCACCCACCGCGAGGTATCGCTGCTCGTACAGATCGACGCGCATCAGCGCGCCGGCCAGCCGGTCGATCTCGTAGTCGGGCCAGTTTCCCATTGGCGCCGAAGCTAACACGCAAAAAACGCTGGGTGGGACGGCTCGACAGGCTGGGGGCGCCGCCCGGTGTTGCCCCGCGGTCGCCCGTCGCGAGCGAGGCGGTGGGCAGGTGTAACGGAGACCACGGTGGAGGCGGCGCGCCCTCCGCCCCAGCGGCGCCCGACCTCAGGGCGCCCCGCAGGCGACCGAGTGTGGCAAGATGACCCACGCCACCCACGCTCCGGAGCCTCTCATGTCGCGCCACCTCACCACGATCCTCGTGGCAGATATGGACGCCGCCTACATCGACGTGGCCTCGAAGCTGGTGGCCGAGCGCGGCCACCAGGTGGTGGCGGCCCGGGGGCTGGCTGCGGCCCGGCTTGCCCTCCGGACACAGCGTTTCGACGCGATCATCGCCGATATCGCGCTCGCGACCAGCGGAGGCGGCGACCTGCTGGATGAGGTTCGAAAGTGCGACCTCGACGTGCCGGTGCTCTTGATGACCAGCGATCCGGCCCTGCACACCGCCATGCTCGCCGTGGAGGAGGGAGCCGCCGCCTACCTGGTGAAACCACTGCGGCGGCACTCGATCTTCCCGGCGCTCGATCGCGCGGTTCGCCTTGGCGCGCTCTCGCGACTCAAGCGAGAAGCGCTGGAGCTCCTGGGTGACAACGATCACTCGGTCGGTGATCGAGGGGCCTTGAAGGTGCGCTTCGAGCGCGCGCTCGAGACTGTTGCGCTGGCGTGGCAGCCGGTGGTCGACGCGGAGGCGAGGCGGGTGATCGCGTATGAGGCGCTGCTCCGCTCGCAGGAGCCGAGCCTGCCCAACCCCGGCGCGGTGCTGGAGGCGGCGGAGCGGCTCGGACGTGTGCTCGACCTGGGGCGCGCCCTGCGCCGGCGCGTGGCCAGCGAGGCGCACATGCTGCCGGAAGACGCGATGATCTTCGTCAACCTGCACCCGCGTGACCTCGCGGATCCCGACTTGCTCGACGGCGCCTCGCCGCTCGGGGGTCTGGCCTCTCGCGTGGTGCTGGAGATCACCGAGCGGGCCACCCTCGACTCGGTCGACGAGGTGAAGGCCTGCGTGTCGCGACTGCGTGGCCTCGGCTTTCGCGTGGCCGTCGACGACCTTGGTGCCGGCTATGCCGGGCTCACGAGCGTGGTTCAGCTCGAGCCCGAGGTGGTGAAGCTCGACATGGGCCTGGTTCGCGGGCTCGACCGGGACGCAACCCGCCGGCGCGTGGTGGGATCGATGACCGAGCTCGCTTCAAAGCTCGGCATGCAGGTGGTGGGCGAGGGCGTGGAGACCCCCGGCGAGTCGGAGCCCCTGCTGGAGCTGGGGTGCCGCTGGCAGCAGGGGTACCTCTTCGGGAGGCCAGGTCGACCGGGGGCCCCGGCGCGGTTTGGGTAGCGCCGCGCGGGGGGGAGCTGACTGCGGGCGCCGGGTCGTCTGAGACCGGCCATGCCCCCTCTGATGCGACCCAGGCCGGCCATGCCCTCTCCGATGCGACGCGCGGCCGGCCATGCTGCCCTGCATGCGACACCAGGCGCCGACCGGGTGAGCGCGACCGGGTGAGCGACACGGGCGAATGCTGATAAGTCACGGGTGACGCGGCGAGGGGTAGTGAGCAATAGTACAACCCGGTCCAGCCTTTCGCAAATTGGGTGGAATGGTTCGCGCGCTTTCGCATCCAAGGGGGGATGGTGGGTCGGCGGGCGGACCGTGCTCCTCGCTAGAGCAGTCGCAGCGTAGCGGGGTCGGGCTTTCCCTCGTAGAAAGCGGCAAGTACCTGCTGGAAAACCGGGTCGTCGCCGGCTGCGGTGAACAGGGTCATGCAGGAACGCAGCTTGCGGTCATCGGGCGAGCCGAGGACGGCCAGGGCGCCCCGCCCGGCATGGGGGAGCAGCGCGGCGGCGGCCTCGCGGAGCCGGGGCCCCAGCACCGGATGGGCAAGGTAAGCGCGGGCTTCCTCGATGTCGTCGAGCCCGAAGCGCTTGGCCGTGGGGCTGTGACCGAGCTCCGCGAGTTGCGGGAAGACGAACCACATCCAGTGGGTGCGCTTCTGGCCGGCCCGGAGCTCGGCCAGCGCCGAGGGGTACCGATCAGACTGGGCCTCCACGAAGTGACTGAACGCGTCCACGCGCGTGCCTGTAACCGGGCTGCGGCGGGCCCCGGTGCGCGGGCGCACCCCCTCGCGCCTCGCTTCGCGCTCGGCTCCGGGGGCGGGGTCGCCGGGCTCGCGCGCTTGCCGCGCGCGGCCGCCACCGGCTCATAGAGTAACGGCTAACCTATTAAGAGAAATTCAAA